>Ga0207648_10007694_pt1 | contig 10542 bp, 7 predicted proteins | sample KBSMisM32_FD_184310 | JGI IMG/M metagenome (GOLD analysis project Ga0207648, IMG submission 184310) | Miscanthus rhizosphere microbial communities from Kellogg Biological Station, Michigan, USA - KBS Miscanthus M3-2 (SPAdes) (version 2) | ecosystem: Host-associated > Plants > Roots > Rhizosphere... | reverse complement strand
CACGCCATCGCCGCCTGCCTCACCGCCGGCATCGTCAACGTCGCCTCAGCACGAGGTGTCGAGCTGCGCAAGGTGACCTCGAAGGTCGAGGGCGACATCGACCTGCTCGGCATCCTGGGCCTGTCCGCGGACGACTCGGTCCGCAACGGCTACCGGGAGATCCGGGTCTCGTTCGAGATCGACGGGGACGCCGACGACGAGCGGCTCCGCGGCCTCGTCGAGCAGTCGCGCCGACGCTCCGCCGTTTACGACGCGCTGACCAACCCGACTCCCGTCGTCATCGACGTCGTCACGAACCCTGTGTGAGCCGGGCATGACCAGCATCGACACCGTGGTCATCGGTGCGGGGCACGCGGGCCTGTCAGTGAGCAGGTTGTTGTCGCGGGCCGGTTGCTCCCACGTGGTGCTCGACCGGGGCCGGGTCGGCGAGCGGTGGCGAAGCGAGCGGTGGGACTCCCTGCACCTCCTGACGCCGAACTGGATGACCCGGCTCCCCGACCGGTGGTACCGCGGTCCCGACCCGGACGGCTTCATGAGCGCCGCCGACCTCGTCGGGGTGCTCGAGCAGTACGCCGAGACGTTCGACGTCCCGGTGCTCACGGGTACGTCGGTGCTGGAGGTCTCGGCGGGCGATGGTGGCTACCGGGTCGTCACGGACCAGGGCATCTGGCGTGCCCGGCGGGTGGTCGTTGCGACCGGCCCGCACGGGAAGCCCTTCGTGCCGCCGGGGCTTCGGACGACCGAGGTGCTGACTGCGAACCGCTATCGCAACCCGGGGCAGCTCGCCCCCGGGGGCGTCCTCGTGGTCGGCGCCTCGGCGTCCGGCGTCCAGATCGCCGACGAGCTGGCCCGGGCCGGCCGGGAGGTGGTGCTCGCGGTCGGCCGGCACACCCGGCTGCCGCGCAGCTACCGGGGACTGGATGTGTTCTGGTGGCTGGAGGCCACCGGCCGGCTGGCCCGCACGATCGACGACGTGCCCGACCCGGTTGCGGCGCGCCGCGAGACGTCGCTGCAGCTGGTCGGGCGCAACCACCCGCGGCCGGGCGACCAGGACCTCGACCTCGGCACCCTGCAGGCACGCGGGGTCCGGCTCGCCGGCCACGTGAACGAGGTCACGGGGCGCGTCGTCCGGTTCCGCGACGACCTGGCCGACACCGTTCAGGCCGCCGATCGGACCATGCACCGGTTCCTCGACGCGGTCGACCGGCGGGTTCTCGAGAGCGGACTGACCGACGAGGTCTGGTCGCCCGACCGTCCGCGGCCCATCCCGTTGCCGTCGAGCCCGACCCGGCTAGACCTGCGCTCGGAGCGGATCGGCACGATCCTGCTGGCGACGGGCTTCGTGCCCGACCACCCGTGGCTTCGGCTCCCGATCACCGAGCCAAACGGCTCGATCCGGCAGCGCCGAGGGGTCACGCCTGCCCCGGGGGTGTACGTCGTCGGGCAGCGGTTCCAGCACCGCCGGGACTCGGGGTTCATCGACGGCGCGCGACGCGACGCCCGCGACGTGGTCGCGCACTTGGTGGGGGAGCGGCTCCCGGCGAGCCCGATCACCGCGTGCGCCGGTGGGAGGTGCGCGTCATGAACCGGTACGACGTGGTCGTGGTCGGAGCCCGGGTCGCCGGGTCGGCCACCGCGCTGCTGCTCGCCCGGGCCGGGCTCCGGGTGGCCCTCGTCGAGCGCGCCGCCTACGGCAGCGACACCGTCTCGACGCACGGCCTGATGCGGGCCGGCGTCCTGCAGCTGTCGCGCTGGGGGCTGCTCGATCGGGTCGTCGCAGCGGGCACGCCGCCGGTTCGACGAACCACCTTCCGCTACGCAGGCGCCGAGCCGGTGGTGGTATCGATCAAGCCCAGCCCGGGCGTCGATGCGCTCTACGCTCCGCGGCGGCGCATCCTGGACCCGATCATCGAGGACGCGGCAGCGGAGGCGGGCGCGCACGTGCTGCACGGCGTCACGGTGACCGGACTCCTCCGCGACGATGCCGGTCGGGTTCGCGGGGTCCGTGCGGCCGGTGCGCGCGGCTCGTTCGACCTCCGGGCGGAGATGACGGTCGGCGCCGACGGCATCCGATCGACCGTCGCCCGCGAGGTCGGCGCGCCCGTCGTACGGCAGGGGACTGCGGCCAGCGGCATGCTGTACCGCTACTTCTCGGGCCTGGACACAGAGGGCTACGAATGGGGCTACGCGGCGTCGGCTGCGGCCGGGTTGATCCCGACGAACGACCAGCTGACCTGCGTCTTCGTGGGCACCAGCCGGGACCGGATGCACGCGCTGCGGAGGGGCGGCGTCGAGCGCGCGTTCACAGCGCTGTTCGCTTCCGCGGTGCCCGCCTTCACCGAGCGGCTGCGCGCCGCGACACCGGTCGGAAACCCGCGCGGCTGGGGTGGCATGCCGGGCTACGTCCGGAGCTCCTACGGGCCGGGCTGGGTGCTGGTCGGGGACGCGGGCTTCTTCAAGGACCCGGTCACCGCCCACGGGATCACCGACGCGCTCCGCGACGCCGAGCTCGTGGCCGACCAGCTGGTGGAGGCGTTGAGCGGTGGTGTGCCGGAGGCCCTCGCGATGGGGCGGTACCAGGCGACCCGCGACCTGCTGTCGCGACGGCTGATCGCCGCCACGGAGGCGGTGGCCGGCTACGACTGGGACACCGAGGGTGTGCAGGCGCTGGTCCGTCATGTCAGCTCGGCGATGAGCGACGAAGTCGAGTACCTGCAGGCACGTGGCCGCCGCCTCGCCCCCGAGCCCAGCGGGCTGCAGCGGCCTGACAGTGTGCCGATTCGGTCGTAGCGTGGCCTCCGGAGGCGAGCGCCGATGAGGGTGCGGATCAGGCTGCTCGGGAAGTTCGAGGTGTCGGTCGACGGGGTTCCGGTCCCGCCGCGCGGGTGGGCGCGCCACGACGCCGCCTCGTTGGTGAAGCTGCTGGCGCTCGCCCGCGACCGTCGACTGCTGAGGGAACAGGTGATCGAAGCGCTCTGGCCGGAGCTCCCGGTCGAGGTCGCGGCCCCGCGGCTGCACAAGGCCGCCCACTTCGCCCGACGCGCGCTCGGCGGTCAACCGGGGGCTATCGTGCTGCGCAACGACGTGGTCGCGCTGCTCCCCGACGGGGACGTCAGGGTCGACGTTCCGGAGTTCGAGCGTGCGGCCGCCGAAGCCGCGGCCACGGGTACGGCGGACGCGGCGGCCGCCGTGCTCGACGCGCCGTACGGCCCGCTGCTGCCCGACGACGTCTATGAGTCCTGGACCACCGAGGCCCGGGAGGCGGCCCGGATCCTGTGGCGCGACCTGCTGCGCCGGGCCCAGCGGTGGGACGAGGTGCTCACGGAGGAGCCGGCCGACGAGCAGGCGCACCTCGCCCTGGCCCGAGCGAGCGTCGATCGGGGTGACCTGCGCGCGGCGTTGCGCCAGCTCGAGCGGATGGACCGTGCCTTCCGGCAGGAGCTCGGGACCACGCCCTCCAAGGAGGCCGAGGAGATGCGGATCAGCCTCGAACAGCGGGTCGCCCTGCCGTCGACCACGTCGCCAAGCACCCGACTGTTCGGCCGCCGGGACGTCGGTGACCGGGTGCGTGAGCACCTCCAGCGCGCCGAGGGAGGCAGAGGCGGCACCCTGCTCGTCACCGGGCCGCCCGGCGTCGGCAAGTCCGCTGTGCTCGGGCTGGCCGAGGCCCTGGCTCACCGCCGTGGCTGGCGGACCGGTCGGGGCACCGCGTCGGCAATGGAGGGTCCGTGGCCCTACTCGGCGGTGCTCGAGGCGCTCGGCGACCTGTGCCGCCAGCACCCGGCCCTGCTCGACGGTCTCGACGACATCTACCGGCTGGAGATCGAGCGCGCCCTGTCCGGCAGGGACGTGTCCTGGACCGGCGAGGCCGGACACCAACGTCTCTTCGTCGCCGCCGCCGAGCTGGTGCGCCTCGCGGCCGCAGGCCACGGCCTGCTGCTCGTGGTGGATGACATCCAGGAGGCGGACCAGGCGTCGTTGCGGCTGCTGCACTACCTGTCCCGCTGTGCCGTGGACGAGCCGGTGCTGCTCGCTCTTGCGCACCGCCATCCCGTGAGCGACCAGATGCGGGAGATGGCCAACAGCCTGGTCGGGCGTGGTTCCGGCGGCCGGATCGAGCTCGCGCCGCTCAGTCGCTCGGCCACGCAGCGCCTCCTCGTCGACCGGTTCCCGGAGCTCGACGATGGGACGCGGGAGCACATCTGGGCGGCGAGCGCCGGCCTGCCGTTCTCGGTGCTGGAGCTGGCTCGGCAGCAGGGCACGGACGGTCACGGCGGTGTCCTGCCCGCTCTGCCGCCGGCGGTGCTGCGGACCTTCGAGCGGGTGGCCCTGCTCGGCTCGACGTTCAGCACCGACGAGCTGCTGGCGGTCTCGGGCGTGGACGAGGACGAGAGCTACCGCCATCTCGAGGTGGCACTCGCAGGTCTGGTCATCGAGCGCGGCGACGGTGGCTACCGCTTCCGGCACGCCCTGGTCCGCGAGTCACTGGTGAACCAGCTGACGCCGGCCACCGAGGCCTCCACCCACCGAGTCCTGGCCGAGCAGCTGGCCCGGCTCGGCGCCCCACCCGGCCGGGTGGCGCACCACTACCTGGCGGCGGGCCAGCCGGCACGCGCCGTGCCGTTCGTCACCCGGGCGGTGGAGACGGCCGGCGCCCTCGGTGCCTACCGGGACGCCCTGACCCTCGTGGACGCGGTCCGGGCGCACGCGGACGCCGACCAGCTTCCCGCGCTGCTGGCCCGACGGGGCGACCTGTTGATGGCGCTGGGCGACCCGGCCGCGGTCGCGGCCTACCGGGACGCCGCCGGTGTGACCACCGGCACCGAGCACCGGCTGGTTCGCGCCCGGCTCGCGCGCGCCTCGAGCGTGGCCGGGGACCTGGACGCCGCTCGCAGTGCCCTCGCCGGACTCGGACTCGAGGGCGACGCCGCCGACGCGCCGATCCTGCTCGCGCAGGGGAACCTGGCCTACTTCAGCGGCGACATCGATGCCGCCTGGGACATCGCCGGCCAGGCCCGCAACCGGCTGCGGGCACGGGACGATCCGTGGCAGATCGTCGACCTGGTCGTGCTGCAGGGGTTGATCGCGCACCAGCGCGGGGAGTGGTCGGAACGGTTCCGGCTGGAGCTCCGGCGCACCGAGGGCAAGCAGGCGTTGGTCACCACGGTCTTCGATGCGCATCTTTGCGTCGCGGAGTACCTGCTCTACGGTCCTGTTCCCTACGCCGAGGTGATCCGGGAGACCGAGGACCTGCGACGCCGGGCCACGCAGGCGGGTGCGCTGCGCGGCGTCGCCTTCGCGACCGCCCTGATCGGGGAGGCGGCGCTGATGATGGGGGACTTCGACAGGGCGGAGCGTGAGCTCCTCGAGGCGCTCGACCTGCACCGCGCCACCGACGCCCCTGCGGGTGAGGCGCACAGCCTGCAACGCCTCGCGGAGCTCCGTCTGGCGCAGGGAGACCGGCTGGAGGCACAACGGATGCTGCAGCAGGCGCTGCCCCTGGCCCGGTGGTCGGTGGTCAGCAGGCACCTGCTGCAACGGATCTACGGGACCATGATCGAGGCGGCTCCGGACCCCGTCGCCGCCCGGGCGGTGGTCGACCGAGCCGAGGCCACGCTGGGCGAGAACGATGCGTGTGTGTTCTGCGACGTGATGCTGGCCGTGCCGGCGGCCATCGCGTGCGCCAACGTGGGCGACGTCGAGGCGGCCCGGCGCTACCTGGCCGTGGCTGAGCTATCCGTGTCCAGATGGGAGCTCGGAGCCTGGCAGGCCGCCACCCGGGAGGCAAGGGCACACGTCGCACGTGCCGAGGGCAGGCCCGCCGAGTACACGTCCCTGCTCCTCGAGGCGGCGCGCCAGTTCGCCATCGTCGGCCACGTCCGCGACGCCGACCGGTGCACCGCGAACGCCGCCGAGCTCAGCGGGGCGGCGAGCGTCTAGGTCGCACCTGAGGCGTTGCGCCGGACGTGCTCGACGATGCTGCTCTGGATGGTGTCGAGGTCGGCGGCGTCCGGGAGGTGCACCCTCCCGTCCAGCGCCAGCAGCGTGGCCTGGGGCAGCCCCGTGGCGAGGTCCCGGCCGCCGCGGAAGCGGATCAGCCGGTCCGAGCGGTAGTGCAGCACCAGCGCCGGCACCTCGATCTCCGGCAGCAGTGCTGAGACGTCCTGCCCGTAGATCTCCTCGAGGTACGCCGCCGCGACCTCCGGCGAGGCGGAGTCACGGAACACCTTGGCCAGGTGCCAGGCCGCGTCGTCGCTGAGACCGGGCCGGTAGAAGTCCGCCAGCATCTTCGACCCGATGCCCCAGTGGGAACGGGCGATCGCGACGACCTGCTCCCGTAGCGACTTGTCGTCGAAGGTCGCGGGGCCGTCGGCGAAGGTGCCGAACAGGACCAGCGAGCTGACCCAGTCCGGTTGCCGGTGGGCCAGGGTCACAGCCATCGGGCCGGCCGCGGACATCGCCAGCAGCGACACCGGCGGGCCTATCGTCCGCACCACGTCGGCGAGCTCGTCGACGCTCGCCTCCAGCCCGTAGTCGTGCACCGGCCCGGGGGAGAGCCCGGTGCCGGTACGGTCGTAGAGCGTCAGGGCGAGGTCGCCGGTGAGCCGCTCCAGCAACGAGGACCGCGGGTCGCGGCCCGACGCGATCACGTCCAGGCTGGAGACCCATCCGAGCAGCACCACGACCTTGGGTCCGGTGCCGGCCGTCCCGTAGGCGACGACGTGGCCGGCCTCCGCACGCAGGTAGCGGACCCGCATCCCGGTCAACCCTCTGGGGCCTGGGCTGCCCGTCGGTGCCGCCGGCTCGTCCGGCACGACCGGCGGGCTCCGCCGCAGCACCGCGAGCTGTGCCTCGGCGAGCGCCGGGGAGGGCTCGAGTCCGAGCTCCTCGGCGAGCTCGCGACGGTGCACCTGGTACTGCTCGAGGGCCTCCGCCGTCCTGCCCTCGGCCTGCAGCGACCGCATCAGCACGATCCGGCCGGCCTCCCGCAACGGGTGCTCGACCACGAAAGGCTGCAGCAGCGCGACGGCCTCGCTCGCGCGGTCGGCCCCGAGCAGCGCCGCTCCGCACCGCTCGATGGCAACCCGTCGCAGCTCCTCGAGCCGGATCGCCTCGATCTGGGCGAGGTCGGTGTCGGCGAACCCGGCGTAGGCCCGGCCCCGCCACAGTCGCAGGGCGCGGTCCAGGGTGTCCGCGGCCTCGGCCGCCGGCAGGTCCCGGGCCTCCTGGACCAGGGACTCGAACACCTCGCTGTCGAGCTCACCCGGGCGCAGGTCGAGGACGTATCCGGGGTCACGGGTGACCAGCACGCCACGGCCGGTGACCCGGGCCAGGTTCGCGCGCAGCTTGAACACGGCGCTGTGGAGGGCCGCGGCCGGGTTGTCCGGCGGGACCTCTCCCCAGATCAGGTCCACCAGCCGGTCGACGGCCACGACCTCGCCCGCGCGGGCGGCGAGCGCAGCCAGCAGTGCCGGCTGCCGACCACCGGGCAGCGCGAGCCCGGTGCCGTCGGCTGCCGTGAGCGACACCTCACCCAGCACCCGGACCAACATGGATCCTCCGGCGATCAGGCTACCGAGGAGGCCGAGGCTCCGCACGGCAGCGGGCGACCCGCCAGGACGGCGCGTCGTACGGCCAGGTCGAGCACCGCGGCCCGGTCCACGAGCGCGGGCTCCGGCAGGCACAAGGTGGCGTCGCCCTCGAGAACGCCGTACGAGAGCTGCAGCACCAGACCGTAGCGGCGAAGGAGGTGCACCGAGACCTGGTTGCCCGGGTGGACGGTCGCCGAGACCCGGGTGACCGCGTTCGCACGAGCGACGGTCGCGACCGCGTCCAGCAGCAGGGACCCAAGGCCGCGGCCCTGCTGGGCGTCGGCGACCTCGAACGCGAGGTCCGCCGGGCCGTCCGGGATCGTGACGTAACGCGCGATCCCGGCGGGGCGCCCGTCCACCGTCGCGAGCCAGGCGACGTGGCGGCAGCCGTCGACGTCGGTCAGGGCGCGGACGACCGAGGGTCGGAGCGTGTTCATCGCCGTGAGGAAGCGGAGCTCCCGGGACCGCGCGGAGAGCCCTTCGAACACCGCGAGCAGTGCAGCGTCCTCGCCCGGCTCGAGCGGGCGCAGCATGGCCGTGCCTCCGTCTGTGAGACGGACCGGGATCTGGTGGTGCTCGTGCACGATGACCTCCGTGGACGGTGGCTGAGGCCTCGACGTTCGCCGACCGGCCTTCTCGCTCCCTTCCCCGCACCCGACCGGACCGGGGCTCTGCCGGAAGGTCCGGGGAAGGCGGGCGGGGCATCGTCACCGCATGACACCTCTGCACGTCGGGTCCACGGCGACCCGCACCCGAACCGTCACCGCGCGCGACATCGAGCTCTTCACGGAGATCACCGGCGACCGCAACCCGATCCACTACGACGCCCAGCTCGCCGCCCGGTCGCGGTTCGGCGGAGTCGTCGTGCAGGGTGGCGTCACCTCCGGCCTCCTCAACGCACTCGTGGCGGAGCAGCTCCCCGGACCCGGCAGCGTCTTCCTCGAGGTGGCGTGGCGCTTCCTGGCTCCGGTGCGGCCCGGCGACATGATCACGGCGCGCGCCGTGGTCACCTCGGTCCGGTCCGACAAGCCGGTCACGGCTTTGGACACGACCGTGACGAACCAGGACGGCGTCGACGTCCTGACCGGGACCGTCGTGGTGTGGCGCGACCCGGCCGTGGCCGACGACGCCTCCTTACGACCGCGGCGCAGCGCGTGATGGAGGTGTGCCGGCCGATCCGCAGTGGTTGCACTTTCATGCATTGCACGAAAACGGCCCCGGGTGGGCTATTGCCGTCGCTCCGCGACCGCCTCGAGCATTGTCGTACGCCCGAGAGACGGAAAGGAGCCAAGACCCGTGGACCTGACCTCGGCCTTCCTGCGCTTCGTGAGCCGCCTCGACGGCCATGTGGTGGCGCTGTCCCTGGCCCTGATCCTGCTGATCGTCAGCCTCGTGATCTCGCTGAGCGCCGCGGCAACGCCCGCCGTGCACTGAGCGGCAGCATCCCGCGCACTCTCAGCCGAGCCGCTCGACGACGTGGTCGATGCAGCTCGTGAGCGCCTCGACGTCACCCGGGTCGATCGCGGGGTACATCGCGATCCGCAGCTGGTTCCGGCCGAGCTTGCGGTACGGCTCGGTGTCGACGATCCCGTTGGCCCGCAGCACCGCGGCCACCCGGTCGGCGTCGATCGACTCCGCGAAGTCGATGGTGCCGATCACCAGCGAGCGATGGGCCGGCTCGGGCACATAGGGCGTCGTGTACGACGTGCGCTCCGCCCAGCCGTAGAGCGCGTCGGACGACGCAGTGGTGCGCTTGACCATCGCGTCCAGGCCGCCCAGGCCGTTCATCCAGTCCAGCTGCTCGGCGAACAGGAACAGGGTGGCGATCGACGGGGTGTTGTAGGTCTGGTTCTTGGTCGAGTTGTCGATCGCGGTCGGTAGGTCGAAGAACGCCGGCACCCAGCGGTCGGAGTCGGCGATCGCGGCCGCGCGCTCCAGCGCCGCGGGCGAGAGGAGGGCGACCCAGAGGCCGCCGTCGGAGGCGAAGCACTTCTGCGGTGCGAAGTAGTAGGCATCGGTCTGGCGGAGGTCGACCGGCAGGCCACCTGCACCGGAGGTGGCATCGACCAGCACGAGCGCACCCTCGTCCGCGCCGGCCACCCGTTCGACCGGCGCCATCACCGCGGTGGAGGTCTCGTTGTGGGCCCAGGCGTAGGCGTCGACGCCGCCCTCGGCCCGAGGTGACGGCAGCGAGCCGGGGTCGGCCGCGATCACCGACGGATCGGCCAGGAAGGGGGTCGCCGCCGCGGCCTTGGCGAACTTGGAGGAGAACTCACCGAAGCTGAGATGCTGGCTCTTCTCCCGGATCAGCCCGAATGTCGCGATGTCCCAGAAGGCGGTCGCGCCTCCGTTGCCCAGCACCACCCGGTAGCCGTCCGGCAGGGAGAACAACGCCTCGAGGCCGTCGACCACGCGGCCGACGAGCGCGCGCACCGGAGCCTGACGGTGGGACGTCCCCATGAGGGAGGTTCCGGTGGCGGCCAGCGCGTCGAGCGCGGAGGCGGGCACCTTGGACGGGCCCGCGCCGAAGCGTCCGTCGGCGGGCCTGATCGACGCGGGTATCTCGATCTCGGTCATGGGCGCGATTGTGTCAGCAGGGATCCCCCGCGCCGCACCGGTCCAGCCCGTGGCAGGCTGCCGCCGTGCAGATCCGCCGGCGCCCGATCACGCATCCCGACGCGGCCCTGCTGGTCGAGCAGGTGCAGGAGGAGTACGTCGAGCGCTACGGCAGCCGCGACGACACCCCGATCGAGCCGGGCTACTTCGACCCGCCCGACGGCGCCTTCTTCGTGGGGTACGACGCCCGCACCCCGGTCGCGACCGGTGCCTGGCGGCGACGCTCCGACGTACCCGCACTCGGCACCACGGACACGGCCGAGATCAAGCGGATGTACGTGGTGCGCGGCCGACGAGGTCGTGGGCTCGCGCGCCAGATGCTGGCGCACCTGGA
>Ga0207648_10007693_pt1 | contig 10542 bp, 10 predicted proteins | sample KBSMisM32_FD_184310 | JGI IMG/M metagenome (GOLD analysis project Ga0207648, IMG submission 184310) | Miscanthus rhizosphere microbial communities from Kellogg Biological Station, Michigan, USA - KBS Miscanthus M3-2 (SPAdes) (version 2) | ecosystem: Host-associated > Plants > Roots >... | reverse complement strand
GCCGGCTACGCTGATCAGCGGTGAGCACTTCACCGGGGTTCTGCAAAATCCCGCTTGCAGCCACCGTGTATCCCGCCGGCACCGTGACCGAAAAATCGATGTCGCCATATTCGAGGTAGAACTCGCCCTGTCCCAGATAAAGATCCGTATTCCACCCCGTCACGTCATCGTATACCGCCATCCGCGGATACCACTGCGCGATTTCGTAAAGCGTGCCATCCCTTCCCATCCGGTCAGATCCATGGTCCGGTACGCGAAACTTGAACTCCATCGCGACGGTGGTCGTCCCGCCTCTAGGGCGGAGGGCATCCGGAAGCTCGAGCTGCATCATCGTATCGTGAATTCGCGGAGTCACCGCCTTCCCGTCGATGCGAACGTCGCGCAAATCGTATCCGCCCTGAAAGCCACGCACGCCCCACCTCGAGTCCGCCTGGAAAAGCATCGATCCTTCACTTCCTGGCCGGTACAGGTTCTGGTCGAGCTGCAGCCACACGTAACGCAGCGTGTCGGGGGAATTGTTGGTGTAATGGATCTGCACCGATCCACTGATTGACCTGCCCGTTGTGTCGAGCGTCGCTGAAATTCTGTAATCCGCACGCTGCTGCCAGTAGTCCGGACCTGGCGCTCCATTGGCGCCGCGATATCTGCTCGGCCCAGGCCATTCTTTCCCCGAAGGGGGATAAAAAACATTCGAGGTCTGGTCGCGTGCGGCGTTCGGCAGCGACATCACCACCGATGGAAGCGTATCAACACGTACCCCCACTGAGGTCGGCTGCGGGGCAGTTCCGACTGGTGTTTGTTGTGATGCGCATGCTGCCACGCCAAACAAGAGGATGGTTGCGAGCTTGATCATGAGAACTGGAAAATGGTTACTGCCATTGCAACGCTATCGGCGCACAACGTGTTCTTTCGAGCGCCCTTGCGGTGATGTCGATTTGCCGATAGCGTGTCGCGCAGATGCCAAGGCAACGACCGAAATCGCGAACGCTGGACGCTGACCCCTCCGGCAATGCGATCAAGGGTCACGCCACTGCCGCTGGTACAAAAAGATTCGCCGCACGATTCTCGTCGAGCTTTTCCTCCGAGTTTTACCGTCACGTGGTCGATGGGGTTTCAATATCCTCCATCGGTATGGGCACCTACCTCGGTGACTTCGACGATGACGAAGACGCAAGATATTCGACTGTCCTCGCTGCTGGTATCGAGCGTGGTCTCAATCTGGTCGATACCGCAATCAACTATCGCTGTCAGCGCTCTGAGCGCGCAGCGGGCCGAGCAATACGCCGCGCGATCGACCAGCAGACAGCACGACGTGACGAGATCGTCGTGGCAACCAAGGGCGGATACATCCCGCTCGACGGAGCACCGCCTGCCTCGCGGGACCTTTACGATTCGTTTCTCGCATCCGAGTACTTCGACCGCGGTGTGATGAGTCCCGCCGAAGTCGTCAGTGGCGGGCACTCTTTTGCCCCCGCCTTTATCGCGGATCAGATCCAGCGCAGTCTTCGAAACCTCGGTCTTTCCACGATCGACATCTATTATCTGCATAACCCCGAGCAGCAGAGCCTCGCGCTCGATGCAACACGCTTCCGAACGGGCCTGGCGAACGCATTTCGGGAGCTCGAGAACCAGGTTCAACAAGGAACCATTCGCGCTTATGGCTGCGCAACGTGGAACGGATTCCGGCAGGAGGCCTCTACACCCGGACATCTGAGCCTCGAAGAAATCGTTGGCATTGCACATGAAGTTGGAGGAGCCTCACACCATTTCTCCGTTATTCAGCTGCCGATCAATCTGGCAATGGCTGAGGCTGTTCGTTCATCTACTCAAAGCCTGGCTGGAAAGAATGTCCCAGTGCTCGAAGCGGCCGGCGCGCTCGGAGTTTCTGTCGTTGCGAGCGCATCGCTGATGCAATCACAGCTTGCGCGAGGATTGCCTGGTGCGCTTGCGAGCGCCTTCCCTTCCCTCGAGACCGACGCTCAACGTGCAATCGCCTTCGTGCGATCACTGCCGCTGAGCAGCGCACTTGTCGGCATGCGACGGCTGGATCACTTGTCGGAAAATCTCCGCGCCGCCAGGGAGGTTATTCCAGCATGATTGCGCACATCGCGCGTCGATAACCTTGGAAACGGCACATCACGATCCACGGGGCGGATTTCGCAATCCGTGGCCATCGTCGCAATTGCATGGCACCGGAGATTTCTTGAAATGGATGGTGACACGTCGCCGGCAGCGAACAGCAAGCGGTGATTCCGGTCTCGTTTCCAGGGTCTCGAGAGCTCCTCGCACCGACGACGCGGGACTAACCGTGACGTGGATCGGCCACAGCAGCTTTCTCCTCCAGTCAAACGGCGTGAGCGTCCTTACCGATCCTATCTGGAGCAAACGCGCTTCTCCCGTTCAGTTCGCCGGACCTCGGCGACACACGCCTCCTGGCGTCGAGTTCGAGGAGCTGCCTTCCATCGACGCCGTTTTCATTTCGCATGACCATTACGATCATCTCGATAAGCAGACAGTGCGCCGCATTGTTTCTGGATTTCCGCAGGCGAAATGGTTTGCCCCTCTTCACGTCGGCGAATTTCTGAGAAAACGAGGCGCAGTGAACGTCGTCGAGATGGATTGGTGGCAGGCAGGCGACCTGGGACCACCATCAGCATGGTGCACTCCGGCGCAGCATTTCTCCGGACGATATCCGTGGAACCGAAACGCCACACTTTGGTGTGGGTGGGTCATTGGCATCGGCGATCATCGGGTTTTCTTTGCCGGTGATACGGGTCTCCACCCTGAGTTCGGCAGGATTGCGCGCCGGTTCGGTCCACTTGATGCCGCGATTCTACCCATCGGCGCATATGAGCCTCGCTGGTTTATGCAGCCCGTGCATATGAGCCCCGAGGATGCGGTTTCGGCCTACCTCCAGATCCGGCGCGGAAGTCCATCCGACAATTGCATCTTCATCCCGTCCCATTGGGGCACTTTCCGTCTCACCGACGAGCCGTTGGATGAGCCACCGCGCCTTCTCCGAAAAACATGGGCCGAGGCGCACTTGCCTGAAAACCGACTGTCGCTGATCAAGCCCGGAGAAACGATTCGGCATGGGACCTGAGCGCTATTACGGCGTTTTTGTGCGCGGAAGTTGCTATAGCATTGGTTGCTGACGTCGATCGGACATTTCTACCTCGGAGCTGAAATCATGGCTGCAGCCAAAAAGTCGTCGCGCGGTGGTTCAAGAGGTGGCAGAAAAGCCGCAGCTGGCTCACGCCGGCGGCGCACTTCGGCAAGAAAGACTGCCGGGCCAAAAAGCCGAAGCGGAAAATCGGCGTCGCGAGCGCGCTCGAGTGCTCGTAAGCGCGGCCCGGCACGAAAGAGCGCAGCACGTAAGGGCCCAGCTCGTAAGGTCGCGGCCAAAAAGAGAGGAGGCACCCGGAAAAGCGCCTCCAGAAAGACAATCTCACGCAAGTCCGCAAGTTACCGGGCTGGTGCAGCCGCAAAGCGCGTTACGAAGCAAGCGAAGTCAATTGCAGAGCGAGTCCAGCGAGTTGCGTCTGGTGTTGTCGAGCAGGCGGTCGAGGGCGTAAGCTCAGCGGTCGACGCGACGAAGGAGTTCGTCCAGGAACACACCTGAGCTCGTGGGCGATTGCATGACTCCATGCAATCGCCCCGTTGGTTTCAGTTGATCCGGATGACTGGGATAACCCGAGTCAGCGAGATGCTCGCCATGACTCGGCGACGACGGGTACCGCATCCTTCATGGGCAGATCGTCGGTGACCTGACTGTCAAGCGCTGCAAGGGCGATAAAGAATGCCGTTCCGCTTCGCCGGGCCATGCCTGAGCCGACGAGCCGCCCCAGTGCGAGCGCAATTGATTCGCGTGTTGCTCCCACCATCTCACACAACAACCTATGATGCCGCACTTCGAGCTTGAGTGTGCCGTCCTTGGCAACGAAAGCATCATCGTGCGAAAGCCGGGCAAGCGCCGCGACAAGTCGTTGCTCCACGTTCTGCGAAGCGAGCTCGTGCAAGCGTTCGAGAATCTGCGCTCGCTCACCGAGTAGCTGGCCAAGAAGTTTCAGGGCCTGGCTTGGTTTCTCGCGAACGAATTCGCGAAATTTTTCCGACGTCACGAACAACGTTTCAGTGTCTTCTGCTGACTGTGCATCCGTGACGTAGATGGCATCAGGTGTCAGTCCTTCGATGCCGAAAGTTTCTCGCACCGTAACGACTGCCGGCACAAATCCGCGTCCCGACCGCATTCGATTGCGAAGAATTACGTGTCCGCGAAGCACGACGGAGAAGCCGTCGGCCTTTCCTCCGCGCTGATATATCTGAAAATTGGCTGGCCAGGTGGTCTTCGCGCCGTAGGCCGCGAGAGCACGGATGTCATCCTGGGTGAGGCTCGACTGAGTCTGCGAATCCTGCAAGGTCTGCATACCGCTTTTCGGGACGGGACACCCCTGATTCTCGCAATGTCCGGGCCGTATTTCTATTGGACCCCTTACGTTGTTCGCGTGTCGTGGGCCCTGCCTAGCCCTCTAGCTCCTCGATCGCGCTTTTGATTGCTCGCTGGAGGGTCCCTTCGCGGTCTGTACTTACTGGGAGGGTAATTGTAAGAGTTGCGAACATCCGTTGCATCTCGGCCTCGACGAAAGGTCCCGAGTCATCCACGCCAAGCGACTGAATCGAGAGAACAGCCAGGCGCCGAAGCTGCGCCAAGGTTTCCGGCTCCAGAGCGGCAAGCGATTCCGGCGTCGCGATCAGAGTTTCGCCACTGTCGTGTTCTCGTTCACGATTGCGCTTCGGTGCGCCAAGAAGTGTTGTCACCGGCGCGAGTGTCACCACTATCGAGCCAGGAGTTTGCTCACGCCAGCTGGCAACCACTCCCCTTCGACGGAGTGAAGGCATCAAGGCCATGATCGCCTCTCTCACAACTCCGATGCCGTTTGGGCTCTGATTGCCGCGACCAGTGATCACAAGGACTTCGTCCGCTTGCATCACCTGCTTCATTCGAAGCCATGCTTCCGCGCGAGCTCGTGCTTCAATTGCCGAGGGAAGCGATTCGCGAAGATTCAGCGTGCGGTCGGTACCGAAGTTCGCTTCATCGAACGACTGCCACAAACCTTTGAAGGACTGCCTGACGCGACGCTTCACCTGCGCTCCTCGAGGAACTCTCTACTTACACTGTTCCGGAGCACCCTGCGGGAGACCAAATGCAGTCGTCACTGCAATCTTCCACCCGGTCAGAGTTTTGATGAATACTCGCTCCGACACACCGCTCGTCGTGATCTTGTTCTGGGTGACTCTATAACAATAGGTGCCGTATACCACGCCCTTGGCGAGTGGCACGACTTTCATCCGTTCAGCCACTAGAGTATCGGGCCACGTAGTGTCGCGTCTCGCGCCCCAGTCATCGAACCCAAGCTGCAATCCGGTCGGCCCGTTCCGAGCTAGCGTCGGCGCGTGAATGTAGGTAGCGAGGTATCGCTCTCTGTCCCGCTTGTGGATCGCATCGATGTTCTCTTCGAAGAGCCGGCGGGCTTCGATTGTATCCGACGCCTCGAAGCTGGCGGGAGACATGGCAGGCGGAGATTGCGGCGCACACCCTGACAAAATCAGTGCGATCGCGAGCGAAGCAGATAGACGCATCGACATGTTAGTTGAGTATACGCTCCAGCAGTACCGCGCCTCTCGCAAGATCTTCTCGCGTCATCACTAGCGGCGGGAGTAGACGAAGCGTGTGGTCGCCTGCGCTGATTATCAAGACACCGGCTTCCCAGCCGCGCTCGATGACATCGCTCGCCTTCTCCACTACATCCATGCCCCACATGTAACCCATTCCACGAATTGCCCGCACCTTTCCAGTGCGCTTGCCGATGCCGCGCAGAGTTTCCCCGAACCACTCTCCGTTTTCCCGAACCGCTGCAAGTAATGAAGGATCGGCAATTCGGCGAACGACCTCGAGTGCAACGGTGGCTACCAACGGTCCACCACCAAATGTCGTTCCATGGTCGCCTGGCTTGATGGTTGCCGCAATTTCCTCGGACACGAGAACAGCCCCCATCGGCAACCCGCCCGCAAGAGGTTTGGCGAGCGTTACGATGTCAGGCGTGACACCAAAGCTCTGGTGAGCGAAGAACGTTCCGAGTCGCCCCAGCCCGCATTGGATCTCGTCGAAGATGAGAGCGATTCCGCGTTCGGCAGTGATCCTTCGCAGCTCCCGAACGAATTCCTTCTCCAGTACGCGGACGCCTCCCTCTCCCTGCACAGGCTCGACGATTAGAGCAGCAATCATCTCGCCATCCAGCGCTGCATCGAGTACGTGAAGATCCCGCTCACAGATGCTGATCCCGCCCGCCAGGGGTCGGAACGGCGCACGATACGAGGGTCGGTCGGTTGCAGCGAGCGAGGCGAACAGTCGCCCATGAAAACTTCCTCTGAGCGCCAGTATTCCCGTCTTTGCATCGGAGCCCGTAGCCCGTCCCCACCGACGCGCGAACTTGAACGCTCCTTCATTCGCTTCGGCACCGGAATTACAGAAGAACACGCTCTTCGCAAACGAATCGCGCGTGATCAATTGCGACAGCTCTTCTCCTGGCTCCGTTCGATAGAGATTAGACACATGGACCAATCCTGTGTCGAGTGCTGTCAACATCGCTTGCTTGATTCCGGCATCGCCATAGCCAAGCGCGTTTACTGAAATTCCACTCGCAAGGTCGAGATATCTTTTTCCGTCGGCGTCGATCAGCTCGACGCCTTCGCCCCTGACAAACGTCATTGGAGCACGCTTGTATGTTCCGAGAATCGTTGGAGTGCTTGGTGGGGACTCGGTAGAAGTCATCGTGGTCATGTGATCAAGCTCTGCGCGAAAGTCAGAAGAGTCCCTGAGGTTGAATCGGTCATTCCTTCGAGTGTCGAGATGCGTACGCGTCCGACACCTCCTGCCAGAGCGGCGAAGCCTGCCTCCAGCTTCGCCCGCATTCCACGATTGATCACACCATTCTGGATCAGCTCACCGGCATCACTCTGGTCCAGCGATGCAATCCGTTTTCCGCTTTCATCCAACACACCTTCAACATCGGCAATCAGGAGCAGCTCCGAGGCAACAAGGGCGATCGCGATTGCCGCAGCTGCATCATCAGCATTCACGTTCAACGCTTCACCGGTGGGTCCGTCTTCAGCCGCGAGCGGCGAGATCACCGGCATATAGCCGTTGTCGAGCAGCAGCTCGATCAAGTCTGATCTCACCGCCACGGGCTTGCCTGCCCGACCGAGGCCGGTTGCATCGATCGGTGTGGCAGTGATCATTGCTGCGTCTTCGCCCGAAATGCCAACACCTGGAACACCCGCTGCAGCGAACGCCGCAACGAGCTCCTTGTTCACCAGGCCCGAGAGAACCATCCGAACTATCTCCATGTCCGCACGAGTTGTTACACGACGCCCATCGACAAACGATGGCTCGAGTCCAACACGTCGCTGGAATTCGCTGATGCGGTCACCACCGCCGTGCACGACGCACAACGATCCCGGGCTTTCCCGCCACGCTGTTGCAATTCGCTCCGCGAGGTCGGCGGACGATTGCGCCCTTCCCCCGATTTTGACTACGCGTTTCATAATGGCAAACCCATTGGCTCAGGAATCCCAAGCATGAGGTTCGCATTCTGTACCGCCTGGCCTGCTGCGCCTTTCATCAGGTTGTCTATTGCCGCGATGACGATCAACGTCGGCTGTCTGACCTGCGCCGCGTTAGTGACGCTGACCCGTACGACATTCCGGCGGACCACGTCGCGCAGCGAAGGCGCGCTACTGGTCACTTCGACGAATGGCTCACCCGCGTATTCCTGCTCCCAGATTTCGAGCGGATTGGTGATTGCTTCACGCACCGGTACCGTAATCGTCGCCAGAATTCCGCGCGCTACAGGAAGAAGGTGCGGAACAAAAATCAAATCGTTGTCTCCACCCAATGCCTTTACGATCGCGCGCATCTCCGGGAGGTGACGGTGTTCGTTCCCCAGCGCGTACGCTCGAAAGTCTTCAGCTACCTCAGCGAAGAGCAAGTCTGGCCGAAGCGTGAAGCCTGCGCCCGTCACACCGCTCGCTGCCGAGATCGAGATCGTGGCCCCGGGTAATGTCAGTCCACGTTTTATCAACGGCGCTAATGCAATCAACACAGCAGTTGCATAACATCCGGGGTTCGCCACGATCGAAGCCGAGGTCACGCCTTCACGCATCAATTCGGTGAGGCCGTACGGCGCAGTGGCACCGTCACCATTTCCCGGTCGAAGATCAGACGAGAGGTCTACGACCTTGGCGCCACCTGTTGCTGCCTGTCGTACCCATTGTGCTGACGCACCATGCGGCAGTGCGCTGAAGACGAGTTCCGCGTCTTTGAATGGTGCTTTCTCTGTCTCCGTGAAAACTATGTCTCGTCCTGCCAGTCGTACCGTCGTCCCGGACTGTGAGTTGGCCGTAGCAAAGGCCAGCTCCATCGCCGGATGCTGAAGGACAAGAGTGCAGAGCTCGCGGCCGGCGTATCCGCTGGCACCGAGTACGCCAATAGAGAATTTATGCACTCATAATGCATAACATTGCAGCCTTGGCGCGTCAACAACATTGGGCTCCTATTGCTCGCCGGGCCTGCCCTGCTCCGTTATCGGAGGTTCTACGGTTCTCCCGCCAGCGACTTGAGTCGCCGCAGAACCCGGTCGCGGGCTACACCAGAGCGGCACACGATGAGGATCGTGTCGTCGCCGCCGATAGTGCCTAGAATGTCAGTCCACGCTTCACCATCGAGTGCCGCTGCAATCGGCTGGGCCCCACCCGGAACGGTGCGCAGTACGATCATATCGCTGACGCCATCGATTCGGAGAAATAGCTGCGGCAGCAGAGTCTCCAGAGCCACCCGGCTCTCTTCTATAGTTCCATCGGTTACGGCGTACCGCGCGCCTTCCGGTGTTGGAACGCGCGCAAGCCTCAGCTCACGAAGATCCCGAGACAGCGTTGCCTGCGTTACGTCCCATCCACGATGGAGCAGTAGCTTTCGCAGATCTTCCTGGCTGCTTACCAGCCGGGAGTTGACTATCTCGAGTATTGCCGACTGCCGTTCCCGCTTGTTGGCCATGCTATCCCTCCGTCCCGCAAGAGGATACCACATTCGGCGGCAGGGGGCGAGGCCGTTTCTCATGCAGCAATATTGACGCTCTCACACCGACTGATTAAATATACGGTATCCATGAATAGTTATTAGAGGTCCCATGACCCAGACCATCGTCCTCGCCTATTCGGGCGGGTTGGACACATCCATCATCGTCCCCTGGCTCAAAGAACACTATGACGCCAGCATCGTTTGTGTTGCGGGGGACATAGGACAAGGCGACGAGCTCGAGGGTGTTCGCGAAAAGGCGATCGCATCCGGCGCCGATGAATGCTACATCGAAGATCTTCGCCAGGAATTCGTCACTGATTTCATCTGGCCGACTCTACGTGCCGGAGCCGTCTATGGACGGAAATATCTCCTTGGTACTTCGATGGGGCGGCCACTTCTCGCCAAGCGGCAGGTTGAAGTCGCTCGGCGGATTGGCGCTGACGCTCTTGCACATGGCTGCACTGGAAAGGGCAACGACCAGGTCCGGTTCGAGCTTACGTACGCGGCGTTCGCTCCGGACCTGCCCGTCATCGCACCGTGGCGTGAATGGGAAATTCGAAGTCGCGAGGACGCTATTGCCTATGCGGAGAAGCACAACGTTCCCATAACTGCGTCTCGCGAGAAGATCTATTCCCGCGATAGAAATATCTGGCACATATCTCATGAGGGCGGAGCTCTGGAGGATCCTGCGCAGCCCGCCCCCGCTGATTTGTTCATGCTCACTACCGCGCCTGAGCTTGCACCCGACGAGCCGGAGAATGTCACGATCGGGTTCAACGAAGGAACTCCGGTGGCCGTCAACGGCACGTTCCTCGACCCGGTCGCAATTGTCGCTACGCTGAACAAGATCGGCGGACGTCACGGAATCGGTCGAATCGATATCGTCGAAGACCGCCTTGTTGGAATGAAATCAAGAGGTGTGTACGAGACACCCGGCGGAACTCTGCTCTACGCAGCCCACAGTGAGCTCGAGCAGCTGATACTCGATCGTCGGACACTCGCCGCCAAGGACCTCATTGCTCCGCGGTACGCCGACCTTGTCTACGAGGGAAGGTGGTGGACTACAGAGCGCGAAGCGTATGACGCTTTCGTCAATGTGACACAGGAGCGCATCACCGGTGGTGTGACACTGCGTTTGTTCAAGGGCACCGTCACAGTTGTCAGCCGCGCCAGTGAATACGCGCTCTACGACGAGCGGTTCGTCACGTTCGGCGAAGACGACGTCTACAAGCAGAGCGACGCAGGCGGTTTCATTCGGCTCTATTCCCTTCCCAGCCGCGTGCGTGCCTTGCACGACCAGGAACTCGCAGCACGAGCCGTTGCTCCTGTGACAACTCACGACGACGCTCCCGCATTGGCAGCATCCTGGCAGGACTAGTAGCGTGACCGAAGAGAAGCGCTCGCAC
>Ga0207648_10007691_pt1 | contig 10544 bp, 7 predicted proteins | sample KBSMisM32_FD_184310 | JGI IMG/M metagenome (GOLD analysis project Ga0207648, IMG submission 184310) | Miscanthus rhizosphere microbial communities from Kellogg Biological Station, Michigan, USA - KBS Miscanthus M3-2 (SPAdes) (version 2) | ecosystem: Host-associated > Plants > Roots > Rhizosphere... | reverse complement strand
CACGCTCGCATCCCGGCGCGCGAAGCCGTCGGCCATCGCGTTCATCATCGCCGTGAGCTCCGTCAGATCCTCGCCTGCCCATCCCGCGCCGAGCAGCGTCACGGTCAGCAGCCGTTCCGGATTTCTGACCAGCAGCTGGTTGGCGATCGCGCCGCCCATCGAGTAGCCGACGACGTGCGCGCGTTCGATCTTCAAATGATCGAGCAGCCGGATGACGTCGCCGACCATCTCCATGCCGTACTGCGCGGGGTCCGCAGGTTTGCCGCTCTGGCCATGGCCGCGGCAGTCCATCGCGACGACGCGGTAGCCCGCGGTCTCGAGCGCCTGCATCACGCCCGGCGCTTCCCAGTGCCGCGCGTAGGTGCCGGTGAAGCCATGAATCAGGACGACCGGCACGCCCTGCCCGCGATCGGCGTAGCTGATTTGCACGCCATGGGAGTCGAACGATTGCGCCGGGGCGGTCTGCGCCAGGCTGGCCGGGGCCAGGGCGATGACGCAGGCGGTCGCCAGGCCGATGAACTTCGCTTTCATAGCGTGGAGTCTACCCGATCGACCTCCAGCCCGCCGGCGAGCCCGCGGAGATCGCAGACCAATTTCTTCTACAAGACTTCTCAGCGGTCTCTGCGGGCTCCGCGGTTGAGCAGGCGCCACGGAGAGATCACTCGTAGCGCAGTGCCCGCACCGGATCGAGCCGCGTGGCGCGCCGCGCCGGCCAGAAGCAGGCGTTCACCGAGACGAGGATCATCAACGTCGCGATCGCGCCGATCGTCACCGGATCGCGCGAGCTGGTCTGCACCAGCAGCACCTGCAGCAGCCGGCCGACGCCGAACGCGCCGGCGACGCCGATCGGCACCGCAATCGCCAGCTGCACCAGCGCGCGCCGCAGCACCAGCCACAGCACCTGCGGCGCCTGCGCGCCGAGCGCCATCCGGACGCCGATTTCAGCGGTACGCTGCGACACCGAATAGGCGGTCACCGCGTACAGGCCGACGGCGGAGAGCACCAGCGCGATCAGCGCGAAGATCGCGAACATCGATCCGAAGACGCGCATCGGCCAGCGGATCTGCGCCAGCAGCTTGTCGAGCGTCTGGATGCCGAAGAGCGGCAGGTCGGGCTCGAGCAGGCGCATCTCCTCGCGCACCAGCGGCGTGATCGAGGCCGGATCGGATCGGGTGCGCACCAGCAATGTCATGAACCGCTGCGGATCGACGCGGTACGGCACGTAGACGACCGGATCCGGGTCGGGCTCCTGGAAATTGCGCTGCCGCACCGTCGGCACCACGCCGACGATCACCGCCGTGAGGTTCGCCATCGACGGATCGACCGCCCGCGGGTTGCCATCCACCAGCCGGATGCGGCGGCCGATCGGATCCTCGCCGGCGAAATGCATCGCCACCAGGCGCTGGTTGACGATTGCCGCCTCGTGCCCTTCGGTGCCGTCGACGTCGTTGAACGCCCGGCCGCGGATCGCCGCCAGGCCGAGCGCCTCGAAGTAGCCGCTGCTGATGCCGAGCAGGCTCACGACCGGAGCGGAGACGCCGGGCGTCTCGGGCCGGCCGTCCACCAGCAGCTGACGCTCGAGGCTCCCCTGCAGCGGCGCATTCGTGGTCAACGCGCTCGCCTGAACGCCGGGGACGCCGCGCAGCCGCTCCTCGAGCCGGCGATACAGCTCGCCGCGCGGCTCGCGCCGCGGATACTTCGTCAGCGGCAGATTCAGCCGCATCGTCAACAGGTGCGACGAGTCGATGCCGAAGTCGGTGCGGTAGAGCGCCAGGAAGCTGCGCATCATGAACCCGGCGCCGGCCAGGAGCACCAGCGTGAGGATGACTTCGGCGACAATCAGCGCGCCCGTCCAGCGCCGCGCGCGCATGCCGCCGCTGCCGCTGCGGCCGCCGCCCTCTTTCATCACCTCGTTGATGTCGGTCTTCGTCACGTTCAGCGCCGGCGCGAGCCCGAACAGGACGCCGGTGGCCACGCTGACGACCGCCAGGAACACGAAGACGATCGGATCCAGCGTGAACTTCATCCAGTAGGGCTTGCCGACGTCGGCGGTGGCGGCGTCGAACATCCGGACGCCGATGACGGCGAGGCCGAGGCCGGCGATGCCGCTGACGGTCGACAGCAGCACGCTCTCGACCAGCAGCTGCCGGACGATGCGCCAGCGGCCGGCGCCGAGGGAGACGCGCACGGCGATCTCGCGCGTCCGCTGCGCCGAGCGCGCGAGCAGCAGGTTGGCGACGTTCGCGCACGCAATCAGCAGCACGAACACCACCGCGCCCATCAGCGACAGGAAGATCAGCTTGATCTGCGGTCCGGTGACGCGCTCGTTGAACGTCATCAGCGAAGGCCGAACGTCCTTGTTCGTATCGGGGTAGTCCTGCGTCAGCTTCGCGCTGATCGTCTGCACTTCGCCGCGCGCCTGCTCGAGCGTGACGCCGGGCGCGAGGCGCCCCATCCCCTGGAAGCTGCGCGCGTTGCGCTTCGAGTCGCGCAGCTCGGGCGGCAGCTGCGACATCGGAATCCACAGCTCGCCGTTGAACGGGAAGCGCATGTCCGGCGCCATGACGCCAATCACCGTCGCCACCAGGCTGTTGACCTTCACCGTGCGGCCGACGACCGTCGGGTCGCTGCCGTAGCGGTTCTTCCAGATCCCGTTGCCGAGGATCACGACCGGCTCGGCGCCGGGCCGATCGTCCTCGGCGCGAAAGTCGCGGCCGATGATCGGCCGTTGCCCGATCAGCTGGAACAGGTTGGCCGAGTTGTACGACCCCTGGAACATCTCCGGCGGCCGCCCTTCGTCGCTGACGTTGATGGTCGATCCCATGAACATCGCCAGGCCGGAGAACGACCGCGCGTTATCGCGAATGTCGATGAAGTCGAGCTTCGAGATCCCGATCGGCAGCCCGCGCGCGTCGAGGCCGCCGAGCGCGACGATGCGATCGGGATCGTCGAACGGCAGGCCGCGGATCAGGATGGCGTTGACGAAGGTGAAGACGCTGGCGTTCACGCCGATGCCGAGCGCCAGCGCGGTGGCGGCGACGAGCGTGAACCAGCGATCCTTGATGAGCAGCCGGACTGCGAACCGGACATCCTGCCACAGCGCCATCGCACCTCCAGCCGGAGACTCTGGGAGCGTTAGACACCTGAGACGGTGAAACGGCTCCGTAAGTTCAGGGCGGAGGTGGCGAGGGTCTCAACGCGGCGGAATGAAGCCATCCGCCATCATCTCGATCGCGACCGCAATGCCGTCGATGCCGGCGCGGTCGTCGCCGCCGCGATAGGTCGCGAAGACGGGAAACACCGGCTGTTGGGCGCCGCACGAGATGCTGCGCGGTCCATCGACGCGGTAGGAGAGGAACTGAACCTCGTCGAACGTGCGCATCGACAGGCGAAGCGTACGCCCATCCGCGTCGATCCTGAGGACGAGGCCGTCCCGCCCGCATTCGACGGCCGAGAACTTGCCGAACACGCGCGTTTCGCCGGCGCCGACGCGGCGGAGCGCCGGCAGCGATCCCATCCGGCCCGGCGACGAGGGCCCGGCGCCGGCCTGCGTTCCCGGCTCCACGCCCTGTGCGCGGCTGACCGCGGCGAGCAGCCGCCGCGCCTGATCGCGGACCTCTGGCTGGCTGGCCCGCGCAATCAAAGGACCGAGCTGCGCCGTGGCGCGCCCGTACTCGTGCTGGAGCAGCAGCGCGTGCGCCAGCATCAACACGTAGTCCTGCCGTCCCGGCACCAGCTTCAGCGCCCGCTCGAGCGAGGAGACGGCACGCTGCGGATCGCCGCCGTCGAAGAGATGCGCGCGGCCGAACACCGCGAGCGTGTGCGCAAACGCATCGTCGCGCACGGCCGCCGCCGACAACGTGGCCCGGGCGCGCTCGATCAACGAGATCTCGAGCGCGCTGCCGTCGGCTTCGCCGCGCCTGATCAGCGCGTCGGCAAACGCGGTCTGAATCCAGCCATCGTCCGGCGCCAGTGCTGCCGCGCGCTCGAGCAGCGGCAGCGCCTCGCCGTAGTTGCTCGCGCGCAGCTCGATCAGGCCGAGCGCGCAGAGGGCGCGCGCCGCCCGCGGGTCCTTGACGACCAGGGCGCGGAGCTGCGCACGCGCAGCGTCGACGCGGCCGAGCCGGGCGGCGGCGTCGGCGAGATACGCCAGCGCCTGCGCGTCCGCAAGCGGCTCGCCTCGCGCGGTGAGGCCGCCATCGACTTTCTCGCCGAACGAGACCTCCACGACCGGAAATCTCAAGCGGCGGATGTAGCTCCCCAGCTCCTTGTCCAGCGCGCCGATGTCGCCGAAGGCGGCGTCGAAGGCGTCGCCCGGCGGCGTGCCGTGCCTCACCGCATCGAGGAAGCGCTGCAGCTGCGGCCGGCGCGCGTCGCTTCCCAACATCAGGTAGTCGACCAGCGCCCACGACTGCGCGTAGAGGACGCTGCGACGGTTGCCTTCGTTGTAGGTCGGCGACGTGTGATCCAGCGCGACGAGTTCCCGCAGCGGAATCAGCGGGCTCTCCTGCAGCAGCCGCAGGTGGCCGCGATCGGGCGCGCCGAGCAGCGCGCCCTTGCCGCCGTCACGCTCCTCGTACGTCGCGTAGACCTCGGCCATCCCTTCGTTCAGCCACAGCGGCACGGTGTCGTAGGCGTTGGTGATCAGGAAATGCGAGTACTCGTGGAAGACGACCTTGAACGCCTCGTCGAACACGTCGGCGTTGAGCAGCATGTAGTTGATGTCGTCGGTCTGCAGGAACAGGCCGGCAGCGTTGACCGTCCGCCCCTCGAATACCGGCTTGTACGGGGTGAACGAGGCGTCCGATGCGAACACCACCACGACGATCGGCGCGGCAGCGGTCGCCGGCGCGCCGGGGATGGCGCGCAGCATCACCTCGCGGAACTGCTCGAGCTTCTGCGCGGTGGAGCGAATGGTGCGCTCTGACGCGTCGCCGATGACGAGAAAATTCCTCGACCGCAGCTGGGTCCAGCCAGCGGCGGCATCGCTCGGCATCGAGGCGAGCAGCGCGAGCGCGGCGACGATTCGGACCACTGTCGGCATAACAGCTCCGCGCCGGACTGAGGTCGTGACCTGAGAACTCCCGGTTACCGCGAGCGCGCCAGGTCCATCACGAGGTCGTATTGGAACCGGACGAAGCGGTGCAGCTCGGCCTCGAGGATCCGCTCCTGGTCGCTGTGGGCGCCGAATCCCTTGGCCGCATCCTCGCTGTCGAGCGCCGGACCGATGCCGTAGCACTGCACCCCTTTCGATCGGATCTGCGCCTTGTCGCTCGCCCCCGTGCTCATCGTCGGCAGCACGTCGACGTTGTAGTGCTTCCTGGTCTCGGCTTCGATGGCGGTGAAGAGCTCGGTGTTGAGCGGCGAGGATCCGGCCGGGCGATAGCGCTCGCGCGCCCAGCGTACCTCGATTGCCGGATCGTTGATGACGGCGCGGATCTGGTCGAGGAACGCCGCCTGATCTTCATCGGGGTGGAGGCGGACGTCGAGCGTCGCCTTCGCTTCCGACGGAATCACGTTGTAGCGATAGCCGGCGGTCAGGATGGTCGGCACCACCGAGGTGTGGAGCATCGACCAGTGCTCGGGTTCGTTCTCGAGCATCCAGTCGGCGGCCGGCTTCGACACCTTCGGATCCGGATTGAGCACGTCGCGGTAGCGCGCGGCGGCTTCCGCCGACGGCGCCGACGCCGCGAGCTTGCGGAAGTAGGAACCGGTCGTTTCGTTGACGCGCAGCTGCGGCGTCCACGCCACGATCTTCGCCACCGCGTTCGACAGGTGGGCGACCACGTTGGTCTGGCGCGGCACCGAGCCGTGCCCGGCGGGGCCGTGGGCGACAATCTCGACCGCACGCGGTTCCTTCTCGGTGGTGCTGATGCTGGCGCGCGTGTACTTGCCCGCGGTGCGCCCGACGCCGCCGCCCTCCGCCAGGCAGTACTCGGCGTCGATGGCGTCGAAATGCTTGTCGATCATGAACTGCGCGCCGACCTCGGGCGTCCCTTCCTCGCCCGATTCCGCCAGGAAGATGACGTCGCGATCGAGCGCGGCATTGGTGCGCTTGAGCATCAGCACCAGCATCAGGCTCGCAACCAGGTTGTCCTTGTCGTCGACCGTGCCGCGGCCGTAGACGTAGCCGCCGGCGACATCGGCGCTGAACGGGCCGTGATCGATCCACTTCTTCGGGTCGATGGTGACGACGTCGGTGTGTCCCATGACGAGGATCGGCTTCTTGCGGCCGTTCCCCTTGATGCGGGCGACGAGGTTGGCGCGCTTCGGGTCGCCGGCGAATACCTGGGAGGGAATCCCTTCCTTGTCGAGGACCTGCTTCACGTAGTCGACCGCCTGCGTCTCGTTGCCCGGCGGGTTGGCGGTGTCGATCCGTACCAGCGCCTGGAAGTGCCGCAGCGTCTCGACCTCGATCGCCTTCCAGTCGATCGGCGCCTGCGCGCGCGCCGGTCCGGCGGCCGCGGCCACGAGCACGGTTGTCACGATTGGGATCCATCTCATGGTGCTTTCGATTCTAGTCCGTGATGGCGGCCCCGCCGGCGCAGGTTGTCAACGCGGCACGAAGTCGTCGTCGACCACCTCGATGGCAACGGCGCGACCGTCGAGCCGGCTTCCAGTTCCAGTTTCTGCGCGGAACGTGGCGAACACTCGCAAACCCGCTTGCTGGTTTCCGCACGACACGGTTCCAGGCGCTACACGCCGGTAGGAGATGAATTCGACATCTTCGAATCGTGCCGCTGACAGTCGCACGGCTCTGCTGTCGCTCTCGATCCTGAAAACCAGACCCTGTTGAGTGCAATCCACCGCCTTGAAGATGCCGAAGACGCGCGTCTCGCCGGCGCCAACGGCCCGGAACACCGGTTGGTTACCCAGTCGAGAGGGCGCGTCGTCCACCGCCGGTGTCCGGACTCCGTCCGGGTTCGTCGCTGCAGGTGCGGCGCGATCGGTCGAACCGGCCAGTTCCTCGCTGTGGGCGCGGCGCGCAATCTCCGCGAGCATCTCGCGCGCACGGTCGCGGACGTCGGTGTGGCCGCGCGCCACCAGCGGTCCGAGGTGATCAGTTGCGCGCGCGTACTCGGCCTGCCGGATCAGCGACTCCGCCAGCATCAGCCGGTACTCCTGGCGAGCCGGCACGAGCTGCAGCGCACGTTCGAGCGACGCCGAGACGACCCGCGGGTCGCCTCCTGGTGTCATCTCTGCCCGGGCCAGCAGCATGAGCGTGTACGCCGAGGTGCGATCGAGTGCCGCCGCTTTCGACAACACCGCTCGCGCGCGTTGCCGCAGCGCGTCGGTCTCTTCAGCACTGGAATCCTCGCTCTTCACCATCAACGCCCGGCCGAAGGCCGTCTGGATCCACGCGTCGTCCGGCGCCAGCGCGGCCGCGCGCTCGAGCAATGGCACCGCCTCATCGAGGTGTTTCTCGCGGAGCTCAATCAGGCCAAGCGCGCAGGCAGCGCGGGCGCTATCGGCGTTCTTCGCCAGCACGCCGCGAAGGTGTTTCCGTGCCTCGTCGCTCCGTTCGAGACGGGCAAGGAGATCGCCGAGGTACGACGCCGCCTCGCTGGCCGCCATCGGCGTCAACGGCGCCGCGACCGCGGCGACGACCTTGTCGCTGAACACCGCGCGAACCGCCGGAAGCCGGAATTCGCTGATATACGTGCGCAGCTCTTTCTCCAGGGTCGGCAGATCGCCGAACGCGCTCCGGAACGCCTCCGCCCCCGCAGTGCCCGATTTCACGGCCGTGAGATATGTGGCGAGCTGCGCCTTCCGTCCCTCGTTGCCGAACATGAGGTAGTGGACGAGCGCCCACGACTCCGCGTAGAGCACGCCGCGTCGAATGCCCTCGTTGTAAGCCGGCGACGAGTGATCGATCGCGAGCAGCTCCGGGATCGGGATCATCATCGAGCTGCGCAGCAACCCGGTATGGTTGGTGTCAGGGGCGCCGAGCAGCGCGCTCCTCCCGCCATCTCGCTCCTGGAATGTCGAGTACACCTCGGCAAGACCTTCGTTCATCCACACCGGAACGTTGTCCGCCCAGTTGCCGACGAGAAAATGCGAATACTCGTGAAAGATGACCTTGAACGCGCGCGCCGCTTCCTCGGCGTTGATGGCGATGTAATTGATGTCCTCATTGCGGCTGAACCAGCCCGCGACCTCGACGGCGCGGCCGCGAAACTGCGGCCGATATGGACGGAGCGACTCGTCGTTGGCGAACACGACGACGATGGTGGGGACGGGCGAGGTCATCGACGCGCCCGGGATCGCGCGCAGCATCGCCTCCCGGAACAGCTCCAGTTTCTGCGCGGTGCCGCGCATCGCGTGTTCCCCGGCGTCGCCAATGAAGAGGAAGTTCTCCGACTGCAGTTGCTTCCAGTCCGCGGCGGCGGTGCAGGGCACGAAGACGGCGAGGGCGAGCGCTGTCGCGAGTCGCGCGGCGGTCGGCATGGCACCTCCACCTGGGAAACGGGGCGAACCGCGTCGGTCAGCGGCGAAGTGGGAACGGCTTCCGGTCAGGCTTGATTCGACTGCAGCCGCCGCCGCGTGTCAATCGTGATCAATCGGCCAGCAGAAGGCGGCTGATCCGATAGGTGTGTTGCAGCCGCACGCCGCGAACGGGATCGTGCAATTCGATCGCGAACGCGTCGCCGCCGCGAATCCCGCCGTTCGCCGCCAGCGTGCCGCAGAACATCGCCGTGCCTTGCGCGAGCCTGCCGGGCGAATCGGGGAACAGCGCCAGCAGATCGCGCGGCGCCAGCATCCGCGTCACCGCTCCCTCCTGGTAGAGCGTCGTCGCGCCGTCGCGCGTCAGATGCGAGCGCAGCGTCAACCGATCCCAGTGTGATTCGACGTCGGCGAGCCGCCACAACTCGGGGCCGATCGGCTTGGGACACATCTGCTTCGACACCGTGACGCCGTAGGTCTCGACCTTGCGGTCTGTGTGATCGGAGCCGACGCCGACGTGCAGCCCGTCGGCGGCCGACACCAGCACGAACTCGACCTCGCCGCTCGACTCGTCACCCACCACCTCCACCTCGGATGCCGTCGTCAGCAACGCTGCCGATACGCGGTAGAAAGACGGAATGGTGCGCGGTCGGCGGACGCCGATCGCCTCGAGCTCGGCGACGTGATGCTCCACCGCCTGTCGATCGCGCCCGGTCCAGCCGGCGATGACGAGCTGGTTGACCTCGAAGCGCCTCGGCGCTCCATCGACGCTGAACCTCAATTCCGGCATCTGGAGTGCGTTTCAAGAAATCGCGCGCGCGACGAGCGATGATCTTCTCTGGTTGCAGGCGGTCAAGCTTGCCACAGCCGTTGGCAGTGCACATAATCGCCGCGTCGCCGCCCCGCAGGCCTGGGGGAACCGACCGATGCCATCCAGCCATTTCAGAGTCGGCTTGATCGTGCCCTCGTCGAATACGGTGATGGAATCCGACTTTCATCGCCTGCTCGGGGCCGGCTGCGCCATCAGCACCTCGCGCGTCTACCTCGAACAGGTCACGCGCGACGCCGAGCAGGCGATGATCGACGACGACCTGCCGAAGGCGCTCCGGCTGATCAAGACGACCGATCCCCACCTGATCGTCTTCGGCTGCACCTCCGCGGGATCGTCGACCAGGGATGCCAGGATCCGTGCCTCGTGGATGCCGGTGCTCCATAAGTCGAGCGCCAGCAGGTGATCCGGTCCGAGAGGGCGGCCGAGCTTCCTGAGGTGAGGGAGCGACACCCCGATCGCTCGCTCGATGTTGATGCCGACGCGTGCCATCCCCGGGAGGCGCGCGGGGTCGGCGACGCGTGAAGCTCGGCAACCACGCCGCGCGTCGCGGCGGTCATCACTCGACGGGAACGCGATCCACGCATCGATGCTACGACGGCGCTCTGGGAACATCGCCTGATGGACACGGACGTCGTCGCGCGGAGGCGGTCCGTCCTGCCGTTCGTCGTCGCGGACGCCGTCGCGTTGATGGTCTTCGTCGTGGCGGGGATCCGATCCCACCACGAGGTCGGCGCGCTCGACCTGTTCCTCCGCAACGCCGTCCCGCTGGAGGTCGCCTGGTTCGCCGTCTCGATCGTTGCGGCGACCTACAAGCGGCCGGGGATCCGGACGCTGCTGTGGACGTGGGTCGTCGCCGTTCCGGCGGGCTTGATCGTGCGCTCGATCTGGGTGGGCTCGCCGAGCGGGAGCCGTCTGCTCGTGTTCGTGGGGATCGGGCTGGCGATCACGTTGGTGTTCCTGCTCGCGGGTCGTGGAATCGTCGGCCTGATCGACCGACGACGGAGGAGCTCCGAGCGTTACTCGCGCCGTTGACCCCCGACGAACGCGAACAGGTGCTCGCGCTCGCGCGCGAGATCGCGGACCGTCAGTAGCGGTAGTCCCGGGTCGGCGGCTGGGTCGGCGGGAGCTGACGTTCCATCTCCTTGGTCAGCCTCCTCGCTTGCCGCCGCACCATCACGTACGCGATGTAGCCCAGGACGAGCAGCGTCATGAGGATCGTGAGGACGATGAACACCGTCGCCTTCACGACGAGCCCGAGCACGCCGAA
>Ga0207648_10007689_pt1 | contig 10547 bp, 7 predicted proteins | sample KBSMisM32_FD_184310 | JGI IMG/M metagenome (GOLD analysis project Ga0207648, IMG submission 184310) | Miscanthus rhizosphere microbial communities from Kellogg Biological Station, Michigan, USA - KBS Miscanthus M3-2 (SPAdes) (version 2) | ecosystem: Host-associated > Plants > Roots > Rhizosphere... | reverse complement strand
CGCGCCGCTCGGCACGGCCGCGCGGCCGACGACGCCGCTGGAGAGGATGACGTCGGCTTCGACGGTGGGATTGCCGCGGCTGTCGAGAATCTCGCGGGCGACGATATCGGAGATGAGGGCCGGCATGACGATTGGTTCAGGGTTGGGAGATAGGATCCCCGAAGTATAAACGCCCCCCGAGCCAGCTGGGGTCAGGCGGTCTGCTCGTTCGACGACTCGGCGATGGCGTGCTCGCTCGTCCCGATGCCGTAGTCGGAGCGAAGGACCGCCTCGATGCGCCCCCAGACCACGCGCATCAGCTGGTGCCGGCGGTCGTAGGTCAGCCCCGTCGTATCGACGGCCTCGAGGAAGTGCACGTGCACCGTGGCCGAACGCACCCTGAAGGTCCCCTTGGGCATCACCTCACGCGCGCCGTAGACCAGCACGGGCACCACGGGCGCCTGGGCCGCGATGGCGAGGACGAACGGTCCCTTCTTGAACGGGCGAAGCGAGTAGTCCCGCCCGCGCGTTCCCTCAGGGAAGACGACGACGTTCTTCCCCGCCGTCACCTCCTTCGCCGCGTCCTGATAGCTCTCGAACGCCTGCTTCCGGTTGTCGCGGGTCAGGAACACCACGCCTGCCGACTCCGCTCCATACCCGAAGATCGGCAGCTTCCGCAGCTCCGACTTGGCGATGAAGGTGTACCGCGGCAGCACGGAGGCGATGGCGAACACGTCGAACCAGCTCACGTGGTTGCACGCGTAGACCGCGCCGCGCCCCGGCAGGATCCGCTCCGGATGGTGGACGACGACCTTCACGCCGGCCGCCAGGCACATCGACTTCGCCCAGGTGCGCATGCACCACTGCGACAATCCGTGCTCCCCTTCGTGGAGCCCCAGTATGCGGCCGATGATGGCGACGGGCGCGAGGAGGAGGGTCGCGAACCATACCGCAGCGACTGTCAGGATGGTGCGCATACTACGAAAAGTGATCGTGGCCCTTCTGGAATTCAACGCGCACGGCGCTTCCGCGCTCGCGCACGCCTTCGCCGTTCGTCACGCGACCGATCGCGGTGAGCGGCAGACCGAAACGCTCACGGAAGGTTGCGAAGTCGGGGATGTAGTTCGGCGGGAACGCGACGAGCAGCTCGTACTCCTCCCCGCTCCACGATGCGACGGCGCTGCTCACGCCATTGGCGCACGGATAGCGCGACGGATCGAGCTCGATCGCCACCCTGCTCGCCGCGGCGAGATGGCCCGCGTCGGCGAGCAGGCCGTCGGAGATGTCGATCGCCGCACTCGCACCACGCTCGGCGAGCCAGCGTGCCTCGTCGAGCCGCGGACGCGGCGACGCAAACCGCTCGCGATGTTCCGCACGCGGCGACGCACCGGTCTGCAGCGCCTGCAGCGCCGCCACCGAGCCGCCCAGCAGTCCGGTGACGTACAGGATGTCTCCCGCGCGCGCACCAGCTCGCGTCAAGGGAGACACCGCCGTTCCGAGCACGGTGATGGTCAGCGAGAGCACGTCCGCACGCGCGAGGTTTCCGCCGACGATCGGGCAGCGCGTGCGCGCCGCCATCTCGCCGACGCCGCGCGCGACCTCCTCGATCTCGGGAAGCCACGACTGCGGCAGCGTCAGCGCGAGCAACAGGCCGATGGGAGTGGCGGCCATCGCCGCGAGATCGCTGATCGCCGCGGCGGCGGCGCGCGCACCGATCTCACGCGGCGTGAGCCACTCGCGGCGGAAGTGCACGCCCTCCACCGACGCATCCGTGCTCGCGATCAGGCGATGCCCGTCGGGCACCGTGAGGACGGCAGCGTCGTCGCCGATGCCATGCGCGTGCGGCCCCCACACGCCGAGCATCGAACGGATGATGTCGAACTCTCGGCGGCCTCCGAGGTCGACGTGGCCGTTCTCGTCGCGCTCCGTCATGGACGTTCCTCGCCGACGCCCGGGAGCTCGGCGAGGATCGGCGGTCGTGCGACGTCCGGCGCAAGCGACCACACCGCCGGCAGCGAGAGGAGGAACAAACCGACCAGGAAGAGCCACTGGCGCGGGCTCAGGGCTGCGGGCTCAGGGCTGCGGGCTGAGTGGGGCGGGTTGCGCAAGTGCTCGGCTATCTTAGCCCGCTCTTGACCTCAGATACAGGAAGCTCGCGACCTGCAGAAGGTTGAACCCCGCGTGTCCGACCATCGGCCCGGCGATCGATCGGCGCCGGAGGAACACCGCGCCCCAGAACGCGCCGAGGATCGCCGTGGCCAGCGCGACGTCGTGACCCTGATCGAGATGGCCGAGGCCGAACACGCCGCTGAAGACCAGCAGGCCGGTGACGCCCCCTCCGAGGTACTGCTCGAACCGGCGCAGCACGAACCCGCGCTGGATCTCCTCGCGCACGCCGCCGGCGACCATCACCACGAACGCGAAGAGGATCGCCTGCCCGCGCGTCTTCGCCAGGTCGGCCAGCGGGTTGTGCGGCACGTTGCGCAGCCACGGCGCGATCATCTGCACCGCCAGCAGGACCACGATGACGATGAAGAACGAGATCGGGATGAGGAGGATGCCGTAGACCGCTTCGCGCAGCGACGGCCGCGCCGCGAAGAGCTCCTCCGCGAACGACTCGCGATGCGCGCGGAAGAAGAAGACCACCAGCCCGACGAGCAGGACCGTGTCGAGCAGCGTCAGCGCGAACAGGAACGGCGGATTGAACCCGCCGTCGGCGAGCCGCGGCCGCATGCCGAGGCTCGACAGGAACACGATGACCGCCAGTTGCGTGGGGAATCCCGAGCAGAGGAGGACTTCGAGGGCCGCCGCGGCGCGCTCCACGGGCAGGATGCGCGCCGGCGCGCCGATCGGTGATTCGCCAATCGGCGCGCCCGGTTCCACGAATGAAGTCTACTATTTCGCGACTGGCACCCGGACCGTCAGCGGCGACGTGAGCTTCACCGACAGCGGCGTCCCCTTCGCCAGACGCAGCTCCTCGCCGCGCGTCGCCAGCACGTAGCCGGTGCCGCCCGCGCCGCCGATCACCGCGCCTTTCGCGGCGCCGCTCTTACCGCCGGCGATGCGGCCGATCACCGCGCCCGCCGCGGCCGGCGCCACGACCTTCAGCGTGTCCTTCTCCTTCGTCGTCCGCCCGCTGCGCGCGACGGTCGCCGTGCTCATCTTCTCGCTGCCTGCGCCAGGCGTGTCGATCTGCGTGAACCGCATCGCGATGTACGCGACCCCCTTGACCTTGCCGGGGCGACGCACTGACGTCAGGTGCCCGCTCACGGCCGTGCCGGCCGGCAACGCGGTGACACCCTGCGCCGTCACGCCGTGACGGAGCCGTCCCTGCACCGCCTGCTCGACGCGGCTGGTGTCGGACGCGACCGCGGTCTCGAGGTCGACCGGCAGCACCGTGCCGGCGGGCAGTGTCACTTCACGATACTCGGCTGAGGCTGGCACCGCTGCTGCAGCGGGATCCGCAGGCGCGGAGCTGCCTGATGACGTGGCCGCCGCGCCGCTGGTCGCCACCGGGCGGACGCTGCTGCCCGCGGGCGAGGACACGAATCCGTTTCCAGTGACTTCGGGCGCTCTCGAGCACGCTGCCAGCAGTGCGAGGCCGGCCGTGCAGACAATCGCTCGCTTCATGGTTCGATACCCCTCTCGGGGACCTGAAAGTGCAACGGCCGTACCCGCCCGTAAGCTCATGTAAGAAGCTGGGATCCTTGTAAGAATTACAGTGCTAGACTTCAAAACAGTGGTCATGTCGACAGAAAACGATGTTGTCGCCGACGTTGCCGAGAAGGCTGCCATCTCCGAGCGTGTCCTGATTGTCGAGGACGACCCGGCCACCCGTGTCGGGCTCTCCGAGCTCGTCAGCGCCTGGGGCTTCCAGACCGAGGAAGCCGCCAACGGCGAAGAGGCGATGCAGAAGATCACCTCGTTCCGGCCCGCGATCATCGTGTCGGACCTGGTGATGCCGCGGATGGGCGGCCTCGAGCTGCTGCGCGCGCTGAAGGATCAGCTCTCGGATCTCACGCTCATCCTGCTCACCGCGCAGGGCACGGTCGAATCGGCCGTCGAGGCGATCAAGGAAGGCGCGTACGACTATCTCAGCAAGCCGGTCGATCCGGCGCGCCTGCGCATCCTGCTCCAGAAAGCGGTCGAGCGGCAGGAGACGCTGCGCGAGGTCAAGCACCTGCGCCGCCAGCTGCGCGATCAGGGCAGCTTCGGCCGCATCATCGGCAACAGCCCGAGCATCCGCAGCGTCTACCGCGTGATCGAGCAGGCGGCGCCGACCAACGCGTCGGTGCTGATCTGGGGTGAATCGGGAACGGGCAAGGAGCTCGCGGCGCAGACGATCCACGAGCTGAGCCCGCGATCGTCGTTCCCCTTCGTCGCGATCAACTGCGCGGCGATCCCGGAGACGCTGCTCGAGAGCGAGATCTTCGGGCACGAGAAAGGGGCGTTCACCGGCGCGCACGATCGGCGCACCGGCGTGTTCGAGCTGGCGCACCGCGGCACGCTGTTCCTCGACGAGATCGCCGAGATGCAGCCGGCCACGCAGGTGAAGCTGCTGCGCGTGCTGCAGGAGCGCAGTTTCCGCCGCCTCGGCGGACGGCAGGAGCAGTCGGTGGACGTGCGGGTGATTGCCGCGACCAACGTCAACCCGGGTGACGCGGTCAGGAACGGCAAGCTGCGCGAAGATCTGTATTACCGTCTCAACGTCTTCGCCGTGGAGCTGCCGCCGCTGCGCGAGCGCCGCGAGGACGTGCCGCTGCTCATCCAGCGCTTCCTCAACGAGTTCAACAGCGTCAACGAGAAGGCGGTCAAGGCGATCGACCAGGAAGCGATGCAGATCCTGGAGCAGTACCCGTGGCCGGGCAACATCCGCGAGCTGCGCAACATCGTCGAGCGTGCGACCATCCTGGCCGAAGGGGACTTCATCGGCGTCCGTCACCTGCCGCCGCTGCTGGTCACGCGCGGCGAGGAAACCTTGCCGACGATGACGCTGACGCCGGGGACGACCGTGGATGAAGCGGAGCGGCGGCTGATCCTGCTGACGCTCGATCACACGCGCAACAACAAGACGCGCGCGGCCGAGATCCTCGGCATCAGCCTGAAGACGCTGCACAACAAGCTGAACCGGATGAAGGACGAGGAGTCGGGAGGCAGGAAGAACCCGGGCGACTGATGTCGATCAAGTCCCGGCAGGTCGCAGGCGTCACCAGCCTCGTCTTGTTCATCGTCGCCTCGCTGTCGGCCTACCACCTCGCCACGCTCGCGCGCATGAGCCTCGAAGAGAGCCAGGCGCGCGGCGAGCTGCTGCGGCAGATGATCTTCCAGCGCGCGCGGGAGGTCGTGCCCAACGCGAAGGACCCCTACCAGGCGCTGCAGGACGACGGCAGCCTCCGCTCGCTGCTCGAATCGGCGGGCGGCTTCTCCGGCGACGTCGTCTACGCCACCATCGTCAACCGCGAGCGCATCGCCATCGCCCACAACTTCAAGACCGAAGAAGGACAGCCCATCCCCGACCAGGAGGAGCTGACCAAGATCCTCGAGCGCAACGCGATCTCGCTGCTCCAGACCGTCTACTCGGACCGCACCTTCGAGGTGCGGCAGCCGCTGCTCTTCGGCGAGCAGGAGTTCGGGACCATCAAGATCGGCATCTCGACGATCCTGGTCCGCAACGAGCTGCAGCTGGCATTGCAGCGCGCCGCGCAGAGCGCGCTGCTGGCGCTGCTCATCTCGACGGCGGTGGCGACGCTGATGGCGCAGTGGATGCTGCGGCCGATTCACGTCATCCAGAGCGGCCTGACCCGGCTCGGGCGCGGCGAGCTGGACGTGCAGCTGGAGCTGCCGGAGGGGGAAGAGTTCAAGGATCTCGGCAGCTCGTTCGCGACGGTGAGCGCGCAGCTCACGGAATCGCGCGCCAAGGCGTCGTCAGAGTTCGAGTCGATCGTGGACAACCTCGAAGATGCCGTCGCGCTCTTCAGCCCCGACGGGCGGCTGATCTTCTGCAACCCGGCGATGAGCGTCGTGCTGCCGGAGTTCGAGGCCGGCAGCAAGCGGCTCGACGAGATCATCGCGCCGAACAGCGAGATCCGCGCCATCGTCGATCGCACCCTGGCCTCGCACCAGTCGCAGGGGCCGGTGTCGATCGCGCACATGGGCAGCGAGCGCCTGCTGATGACGCACCCGGTCGATGACGGCCAGGGAAAGTTCGTCGGCGCGATGCTCGTGGCGCGCAATCTCGCGTTCATGACGCAGATGCACTCGACGCTGAACTACTCGCGCAAGCTGGCCGCGCTCGGGCGGCTGATGGCGGGCGTCGCGCACGAGGTGAAGAACCCGCTCAACGCGATGACCATCCACCTCGAGCTGCTCAAGAACAAGGTGGCGCGGCTGCGCAGGGAAGAACCGGTCGCGGTGGCCGGCGCCGTCGGCGCTTCCGCGGACCACGCCGCGCCGCACCAGGCGCGCAGTCCCGAGGCCGATCTCGCCCGGCACGTCGACATCATCACCAACGAGATCCGTCGGCTCGACGAAGTGCTGAACGGGTTCCTGCGCTTCGCGCGTCCCGACGAACTGAAGCTGCAGCCGGTGCAGCTGGCCACGGTGGTCAGCGACGTGGTCACCACGGTGACGCCCGAGGCGACGCGGATGGGCGTGACGGTGAAGCAGGAGTGCCCGCGCGATCTGCCCGAGGTCAACGCCGACCTCGCGATGCTGCGGCAGGCGCTGCTGAACCTGGCGCTGAACGGCTGCCAGGCGATGGCCAGCGGCGGCACGCTGCGCATCGCCTGCCGGACGGCCTCAGGCCGCCGGGTCGAGATCGACGTCGAAGATACAGGCGTCGGCATTCCTCCCGAGAACCTGCAGAAGATCTTCGACCTCTACTTCACGACGAAGGAGAAGGGCACCGGGATCGGGCTGTCGATGGTCTACCGAATCGTTCAGCTGCACGACGGCGAAGTCGAGGTGCAGAGCACTCCCGGGAGCGGGACTCGGATTAGACTGGTATTTCCGCAGGCTTGAAATCGCCGATGAGGTCATGAGAGCGCCGATTCTCGCTGTTCCGCTCGTCGCGCTGGCCGCCCTGAGTGGGTCGGCGTGTGCCTCCGCCGCGGCGAAGGCGCCGGTCGATCGGCCGGCGATGAACGTGCCGGCGCCCCCTCCGCGGGTCCTCGAGCCGCCGGCAGAGCTGGATCCGGAGCCGGTGGGCGATCTGCCATCGCCTCCGACCACGGCGCCGACGACGTCGCGCCCGAACCGGCAGCGCGAAAAGACCAACAACACGGCCGAGGCGAAGCCCGAGGTGAAGCCGGAGGCGAAGCCAGCCGAGGTCACCCCGCCTCCGCCCGAGCCGGCCGCACCCCCCGCCGCGCCGCCGGCGCAGCTGCGCACGCCGCAGACCGCCGACCCGAGCGGCGCCGCCAAGACGGTGCAGGCCACGATCGACCGCGCCCGCGCCTCGCTCAATTCGATCAATTTCACGGCTCAGAGTGACGAGCGGAAGAAGGCCTACAACGACGTCAAGCGGTTCATCAACCAGGCCGAAGACGCGATGAAACAGGGGAATTTCGTGTTCGGCCAGGCGGTCGCCGCCAAGGCCGAGACGCTCGCCCGAGAGCTCGCCGGAAAGTAAGCTCGGCCATTCAGGCCTGAACTCTTCCTTCTTTAAATAGGTCAGCCAGCGGAAGCTCGCGCCAATCGTCAATATCTTGCGCGCGACCTAACTCTGGAGCACAATATGTAGTAGATCTCTGCTTGACAACCGCGTAACACGGGATCATATTTCTCCGTCGACGTGATGGCCGGAAGGGGCCTCCCAGCCCCCTGCAGCAACGCCGGTGACGACAAGCGAATCCCAGTAGAGACGTGAGCGGGGTCGACCCGTGGGGCAACGGGTGTGGCTCGCATTGGCCGGAGGCGAAAAATGGCGCGTAACGTGGAGCGAAGCGAAACAACAGTCAGCCCGACCCTGCAATCAGTCCCCCCTTCGCCCCAGGTGCCCGGCCTCGAGTACGAACGCTTCTTCTCGACTGAAGGGGTGGATCCGTTCGACGAAGTGGAGTGGGAGCTCCGCTCGGCCGTGATCGGCTCCGAGAAGGGCGAGGTCGTCTTCGAGCAGCGCGACGTCGAGATCCCGAAGTCCTGGTCGCAGCAGGCGACCAACATCGTGGTGTCGAAGTATTTCCGCGGGCAGATCGGGACGGCGGAGCGGGAGCGCAGCGTCAAGCAGTTGATCGGCCGCGTCGTCGACACGATCACCGCCTGGGCCGCGCGCCAGAAGTACTTCGCGAGCGACGAGGATCTGCACGCGTTTGCCGCGGACCTGAAGCACCTTCTGGTCTACCAGAAGGCGGCCTTCAACTCGCCGGTCTGGTTCAACGTCGGCTTCGAGCGGGCGCCGCAGTGCTCGGCGTGCTTCATCAACTCGGTGCAGGACACGATGGAGTCGATCCTCGGCCTGGCCAAGACCGAGGGCATGCTCTTCAAGTTCGGGTCGGGCACCGGCTCCAACCTGTCGAACATCCGCTCCTCGAAGGAGCTGCTGGCCGGCGGCGGCACCGCGTCGGGCCCGGTGTCGTTCATGAAGGGCTTCGACGCCTTCGCCGGCGTGATCAAGTCGGGCGGCAAGACCCGCCGCGCCGCCAAGATGGTGATCCTCAACGCCGAGCACCCGGACATCGAGGAGTTCATCAACTGCAAGGTCGAGGAAGAGAAGAAGGCGTGGGCGCTGATCGACGCCGGCTACGACGGCTCGTTCACCGGCGTGGCCTACGGCTCGGTGTTCTTCCAGAACTCGAACAACTCGGTCCGCGTGACCGACGACTTCATGCGCGCGGTGCTCGACGACGGCGTGTGGGAGACGCGCGCGGTGCTGCCGCCGCACCAGGTGATGGAGACCTACAAGGCGCGCGACCTGATGCGGCAGATCGCCGAGGGCACCTGGGTCTGCGGCGATCCGGGCATGCAGTTCGACACGACCATCAACGACTGGCACACCTGCTCCAACACGGCGCGGATCAACGCCAGCAACCCGTGCTCCGAGTACATGTTCCTCGACGACACCGCGTGCAACCTGTCGTCGATCAACCTGATGAAATTCGTCGGCCCCGAAGGCGAAGGAAAAGGGGCCGGTGAGTTCGACACGGTCGCGTTCGCGCGTGCCTGCCGGACGATGATCCTGGCGCAGGAGATCCTGGTCGACAACGCGTCCTACCCGACGCCGGCGATCGAGAAGAACTCGCATGCCTACCGTCCGCTCGGCCTGGGCTACGCCAACCTCGGCGCGCTGCTGATGTCGCGCGGCCTGCCCTACGACAGCGACGCCGGGCGCGACTACGCCGCGGCCATCACCGCGCTGATGCACGGCGCCGCCTACGCCGAGTCGTCGCGGATCGCGCGCGACCACGGCGGGCCGTTCTCGGGCTACGAGCCGAACAAGGAGCCGATGATGCGCGTCATGCGGAAGCACCGCGCCGCGCTCAAGGACATCGACAAGACCCACGTCCCCAAGGAGCTGATGGAAGCGGCCAAGGACGCGTGGGACGAAGTGATCGAGATGGGCGAGCAGCACGGCTTCCGCAACGCGCAGGCCACCGTGCTGGCCCCGACCGGCACCATCGGCTTCATGATGGACTGCGACACCACCGGCGTCGAGCCGGACATCGCGCTGGTCAAGTACAAGAAGCTGGTCGGCGGCGGGATGATGAAGATCGTCAACCAGACCGTGCCGATGGCGCTGAGGAAGCTGGGCTACAGCCAGCAGCAGACCAAGGAAATCATCGAGTACATCGACGAGAACGACACCATCGAGGGGGCGCCGCACCTCAAGGAGCCGCACCTCGCGGTGTTCGACTGCGCGTTCAAGCCGATGCGCGGCAGCCGCTCCATCCACTACATGGGGCACATCAAGATGATCGGCGCGACGCAGCCGTTCCTCTCCGGCGCGATCAGCAAGACCGTCAACGTGCCGAAGGACGCGACCGTCGAGGAGATCCAGCAGGCCTACGTCGACGCGTGGCGGATGGGGGCGAAGGCGGTCTCGATCTACCGCGACGGCAGCAAGCGGACGCAGCCGCTCAACACCTCGAAGCAGGCGATCCTCAACGCCGGCCAGCTCGCCGCCGCGGCCGCCGTGGCCGACGCCGGCCCGCGCCGGCACAAGCTGCCCGACGAGCGCCAGGCGATCACCCACAAGTTCGACATCGCCGGCCACGAGGGCTACATCACCGTCGGCCTCTACGAGGACGGCCTGCCGGGCGAGCTGTTCATCGTCATGGCGAAGGAAGGCTCGACGATCAGCGGCTTCGCCGACGCGTTCGCGCAGGCGATCAGCTACGCGCTGCAGTACGGCGTGCCGCTGCAGGACCTGGTCGACAAGTTCAGCCACGTCCGCTTCGAGCCGTCGGGGATGACCCGCAACCCGGACGTCCGCTTCGCCAAGTCGATCGTCGACTACATCTTCCGCTGGATGGCGGCGAAGTTCCTGTCGCCGGAGGCGCAGTTCCGCGCCGGCGTCAACAACCGCGACGAAGTGACGACGACGCCGGAACAGCTGCCGCTGGACGTGGCGG
>Ga0207648_10007688_pt1 | contig 10547 bp, 7 predicted proteins | sample KBSMisM32_FD_184310 | JGI IMG/M metagenome (GOLD analysis project Ga0207648, IMG submission 184310) | Miscanthus rhizosphere microbial communities from Kellogg Biological Station, Michigan, USA - KBS Miscanthus M3-2 (SPAdes) (version 2) | ecosystem: Host-associated > Plants > Roots > Rhizosphere... | reverse complement strand
GGCCTCCCGAGGGTTCTCGCTTTCTCCCCGCTTCCCCCATCCCTCATCCCTCATCCCTCATCGTCCCGCACTCGACTTCTCGAGCTGACCGAGCTCGCGCCGAACCGCTTCCGTCTGTGGTCTGAGGGCGGGATCGACGTCAGTGCGGAACGCGAGGTAGTGTCGATACGCTCTGATCGCCTCCTCGCGCTCGCCGGCGAGCGCGGCGAGACGGCCCTGTTCCCGAAGCTGCGTCGCGAGATAGGGGTTGTTCTGCACCCACGCATCCGTGCGGCGGCGCGCAGCGGCCAGCGCGCCGCGCGTGTCGCCCACTTTCTCCAGCAACCGCGCCGCAATGAGATTTTCGAACGACGTGCGGCCCGCGTTCGCTGTCGCGTAATCGAGCGCGCGGAGAAGCGAATCCAGACGCAAGGTGATGGGGCGGAGGTCCGTGCTGCGCGCGACATCCGCGTGCATCGCCTCGATCGCCGCGATCTCGACCTCAGCCTCGGTCTTTCGCGCGCCGGTGAGCGGACGCGCTATCGCGCGAAGGCGATCGATGCTGCGGCGCGTCTGCGACGTGTCGCCATGCGCGAGACGCCACGGCTCGAGCACGCGCGTCGCGGCGCGCTGGTTGGCGCGGCGCGCCGAGTCCGTCGCGATCGGACCCACCTCCCACCGCGCGAGCGCGCGCACGCCTTCCAGTGCCGCCGTCGTGTCCCCGTCGGCGACGAGGGCGTCTCGGACCTCGAGGATCGGGATGTTCGTGTCGTTCGAGCTGTCGGCCGACGCGAGGAGGTGAGCCAGTGCCGCCGATGGGCGTCCCGACACGAGCTCGAAATCGTGCGCGAGCCGCTCGATCCCGCGGCGCCCCGGATCGCCAGTCTCCTTCTTGAGCGCGGAATCGATCCCGCGCCTCACATCGGCGGTACCGGTGCCGTCGTAGAACGCGACCTGATCCATCCCGTAGACGTACTGCGACAGGTCGATCGAGTCGGCGATCGCGCGGCCGCGCGCGGAATCGCCAAGCGTGTACGCCTTCTGCCATCGGTGGAGCACGTACCAGTATCGGGAGGTGTCCGCCGCGAGCCGGAGCCGCTCGAAGCGACGGGCGTCGGCCGTGTCGCCGAGCGAGAGCGAGAGTGGGAGCGCGTGAACGTAGCCGACGACGTAGCTCGAGTCGATCTCGGATGCACGCTTGAAGGATTCGAGCGCTCGCTCCTCCGGGTTGGGCACGTTGAGCACCCAGCCGTAGTGGAAGACGTGGTCGCCTAACAAGTACCAGGCGTCCGCGCGATCCGGTGCCATGGCGAGGTATCGCTCGCGTGCCTGGAGCAGCTCCTGTGCGGTTGGCGCCTCCGGATAGCGAGGGCCCGCCACCGCGAGCAGGAGCGCTTGATCCCGCTGGCTGAGCCGGGCCCGCTCGCGCCAGGCGATGTCGAGCCCGCGCTGCTGCAGCGTCGCATCGCCGTACCAGGATGACGCCATCCGCAGCCCGAGCGCGGCGAGCGCGAACGTCGAGTCGGCGTCCAGCGCCCGCTCGAAGTCCTTCGCCGCGGCCATCACATCCACCCGGCGCATCTTCGCCTGGCCATCCAGGTAGGCCCGCAGGGCGGGGAGCGACGTGCTCGTTAGGCTGGCCCGAGCGGCGGCACCCTCCCCGGACGTTTCGGCGAGGAGTCGGGCGGCAAGTCGATCCACGAGCCACGCCAGGCTGTCGGGCGGACCCTCGACGCTCAGCTTCGCGATCGAATCGCCGTGAGCGGAGCCGAGCAGCGACGCGGTGAGCACGATGCGGTTCGGCGTCCCCACGACGTCGCCGAGCAGGAGACGTCCCGCGCCGAGGCGCCGCGCGAGGGCCAGGCCATCATCACGAGACAGCTCAGCCGATTCCGACCCGCCGGCCTTTCGCCAGGCATCGAGCAGCTGCCGCGGGTCCGTCGCGCGAAGCCCGCCTTCGCCGGTCAGCTTCGCCGCGAGCAGGTCGAGCATGCCTTCGCGCAGGTAATACAGCGCGGGATCCGCAGACGCGACGCGGAATGGCACCACCGCGACCATCGCCGGGTCGGGTGCAGGGCCACGACTCCGGAACCGTTCCCAGATCGCCCATCCGCCAACCGCCACGGCAACGACTACCGCGGCGACGACCGCAATCGTGCGCCTGCGAGCGCTCGCCTTCGCGAGAGGTGTCGGCGCGGTCCAATCACTCGAGAGGTCGATCCGGTCGAGCGCGCGGGCGATCTCGTCCGCGGTCTGCGGACGATCGGCCGGGTTCTTCGCCAGGCACTTCATCACGAGCGCCGCGAGCGCCGGCGGTACGTCCGGCGCTCGAGTCTGAAGCGGCGCAGGCTGTTCGGTCAGGTGCGCCGAAAGAATCTCATGGGGTGGCCTCCCACCGAAGGGCGGACTGCCGGTGAGGAGCTCGTAGGCCATCGCACCGAACGAGTAGATGTCGATGCGATGGTCGGCGTTGGGATCGGCGGCAACCTGCTCGGGCGCCATGTACGCCGGTGTGCCGAGCGAGTTACCAACGCGCGTCAGGCTCTCGCCGCCGCCGAACGTCCGTGACGACGACAGCGCTTTCGCGATGCCGAAGTCCGTGACCGCCGCGGACCCGCCGGCGACAAGGACGTTGTCGGGTTTGATGTCACGGTGGACGACCCCGTGCTCGTGCGCGTACGCGAGCGCGCGAGCGACGTCGCGCAGGACGGCGACGGCATCCACCACGGGAAGCGGCTTGCCGCCGTCGAGTCGTCGGCGAAGGGACTCGCCGGCGACGTACGGCATCGTGAAGTACGGCAGCCCGTCGGTTTCGCCGGCGGCGAGCACGGGAACGATCTGCGGGTGCTGCAGCTGAGCAGCGACGAGGATCTCTCGGTGGAACCGGTCGCTGTTGACCCCCGCGGCAAGGTCGGGCGACAGAACCTTCACGACGACCTCGCGACCGAGTCGCGTGTCCTGCGCGACGAACACGCGCGACATGCCGCCACCGCTCAGCTCACGCTCGAGTCGGTAGCCCTCGCCGAGGCTGGCCTGAAGGCGGTCCCGCAGATCGGTCATAGACGTCGATGTCGCATGCCGATCGGAATGTACGGGAGACGACGGCGTATCGGGAATCCGACAGCATGACGGCTGGGAAGCGGGAGACGGGAGACGCGAAGCGGATAAAAAGCGCGCACCGTAGGGACGCGTCTACGCTCTCAATCGTCTCCCGTCTCCCGTCTCCCGCTTCCCGCTTCCTATGGTCTTCGACGCTCGTCGTCGAGCATGGCCCGGGTTCGCGCATCGAGTGCGGACGCTGGAGAACGGCCGCCGACGAGATCCCGCTCCACGTTCTGGCGGAACGAGAGCAGCGACCCGTCCGAGACGTTTCGCGCAACGAGCTCGTTCACGGACGCGGCGGCCATGGCCCGCGGGACCCCGCGCGTCGCCAGGTCAGCGAGCACGACGAGCGCGACCGTGAGCGGACGGTCGGCTCGGCGGCCGCGCGACTCCCGGAGGCGAGTAAGATCCGTGGGATGCAGGCCCGCCCGCAGCACATTCGCCCCGGCCGCGATCTCCTCGGCGCCGGCGCTGTCGCCTAACGCTGAGCGGGCATCGCCGAGATCCTGCGTGAGCCGCTGCACGGCCGCGACGACACGGGGCTCCTGCGCAGACCGAAAGACGCCCTCCCGCACCTTCGAGTACAATGGATCGACCGGCAGGCCGGCGACGCGCGCCGAATCGATCAGTCGCTCGAGCGTCGCGCGAGTCAGCGGCGAGAGCTGCGACGGCAGCGTCCGGTCGACCTCCTGCGCACCCGTCGCTCCAGCGAACGCCGCGAACGCCATGGTCAGAGCAAGAAGCCTAACGCTCATGTCCGCGGCGACGAGACGAACACGACCGAGTTCGCCGAGCCGAAGTCATCGTCTGCGGCGCGCGGAGCTGAGGGATCGGCCGTCACGTCGCCGTCGACCACGAAGGCGTACACATGGCGACCTGGTGGGAGACGAACCGATACCACCCACATCCCGCTCGCCGGATCTCGGGAGAGCGGCGTCGACACCGGGTTCCATTCATTGAAGCTGCCGACGAGCGCAACGTGTGAGGCGCGAGGAGCCGACAGCTCGAACCGCACGACCTTTCGTTCGGTTGACGACGGAGCGCTGGACACGACTTGCGGGGACGCAGCGCTCGCTGCGGTCTGCGCAGGACGCTGGCTCGCATTGCCCCCGACACGCGACATCACCATGTACGTCGCGCCAGCACCGAGCGCCACGAGCAGCGTCGCAGCTGCGAGACTCACGATGGGTCCGACCGTGATGGACCAGCGTCGCCGATCTGCGTAGCGAGCCCGCGCGTCGCGGTCGCCGAGTGCGTCGTCGACGTCGTCTCGCGCGGACGGCTTGGCGGCGCGCGCGACCTCCTCGAGCAGTCGTGCGCGCCAGACTGGCCGCACCGGCACCTCGCGACGCAGCTCACCCGCAATCTCGTCAAGCCAGCGTGGGCCGTCAGGTTCCGACATCGCTTGCCTCCCGCAGCAGCCACTGCATTCGGTCGCACGCGCGCTTGACTCGCATCTTGAGGGCCGACACGCCGACGCCTGTGGCTGCCGCCATCTCATCGTAGCTGAGCTGCTCGACGTGCTTCAACAGAAACGCCTCGCGCTGGTCCGGGTCGAGCGCGTCGATAGCGCGCTGCAGCTCCGCGCGAAGGTCACTGGCGTCGGTCGCCGGTCGCACGGCCGCCAACGCGATCGCGTTGTCATCCACGAGGAACATACGGTGCCGGCGCTCGCGCCGGACGACAGCAGTACGGCATCGATTGATGAGAATCTGGAACAGCCATGTTCGAAAGGCCTGCCGTTCCTCGTACCGTGCGAGCGACCGGTAGGCGCGGAGGAACGTCTCCTGGGTCGCGTCCTCGGCGTCTTCCCGGTTGCCGAGCATTCGCGTCGCGAACCGCGTGCATGCCGCGGCGTGCCGGTCCACGAGCGTCGTGAACGCGGCCACGTCGCCATCGAGCACGCGGCGCACGAGGATGGCATCCGTCATCGTCGCCAGATTGAACCCCGGGATGTCCGGATGCGTCACGGCCTTCTACCGAACGACGATGACTCCGACTGTTCCCTGGAACTCGTCCGCCACGGCGGCGACGCCGGGCGGCGTCGTCCAGCTGTCGCCATCGATACGGATGGCGACGCGGTGCACTCCGGGAGCAATCGGGAGCGTCACCTCCCACTCGTCCATATCGCCGTGCCGGAGCGCGATCGGCTGCCAGTTGGTGAAGTCACCGGCCAGCTCGACCGACCGCGCGCCGGGGACGCGGACCCGAAGTCGGCGTGCACCTCGGTCGTCCTCGACCTGAAACGCCGCGGCGGTCGGACGGACGCCGCGCGGCAATCGCGGCCGACTGAGCGCGCCTGGCGACACACGCGCGCCGAGCTCCATGAAGCGAGAGCGGGCAATCCCGTACGTGGCGCTCGATGGACGCACCCCCGCCGATGCGATGAGTGCGATGGTCGGTGCCAGTGCGACCACGCTCTGGATGCGCCCCCACGTCTCGTTAGGCTGGTTCGTCGCCGCGTAGCGTGTCCCGACTAGGCCGTCCAACGCGTACCGGCCTGCGCTCCAGTGCAGCCCCAGCTCGGCATCGCGCCAGTCGTGCTGCCGGCCGGCGCTGCCGCTGTCGACGACGGTGATGGTGTCGAGCGACTGGAAGTTGCGCTGACTGTCGACGGGAGCGAGCGGGCCGGTCGAGGTCGGTCGCACCTCGCGGCGCGTCGTCGCCGCCCGCGCCCCCTCCTGAGATCCGAACGACGAGAGCGACAGCGTGACGATCACGCTCCGCCACTGCCGCCACCCGCCGACCGAGTACTGCGGCACCGGCGACCCCGGCGTCGACTTGTTGTCCCGCGCCACCTCCCGGCCGAGCCATGCGCCGGAGCTTCCCATCCGGTACGAGAGGCGGGCGTCGCCGCCGATTCGCGAGACCGCGAACGATTCGTCGAGGTACGTGCGGTCTCCGAATCCCGACACGGAGAGCTGCAACCCCGCACGAGTCGGTGAAAAGTACGTCGCCGCTATGTCGCCGAATCCATTGAGCCGGTGGCCGTCTCCGCCGACGGCGGTCCAGCGCGCATCGAGGGCGAGTTTCGGGTGGTCGAACCGCACGAACGGCGAGACGGCCAGCTGACTGCGCCACTCGCTCGCCGCGGGCTGGCTGCTGAACGACGAGACGTCGATCGCCGACGCGAATTGAGCCGATGCCGGTCGGCAAATCAATGCCGCGCCAGCGATGGCGGCACCGACTCGCAGGACCCTCGGCGACACGATCGAGTGCGTTTCGTCTGACATCGCGCTCTCCGACGATGCGGCGTGCAACGATTGAAGCGGCGCTCCCCCGAGCGCGCCGTGCCTCACGTTCATTGCCGAACCCTGGCGATGCAATGCCCGGTCACGCGATACCGGTCTGGTTGGGACGAGCCGCACGCGCGATGGCGTGCGGACCACTTCGCGTGCCGCTGGTGGCCTGCTGCGGGTTGCCTAACGACAGCTGAACGGGCGATCGGCTGGGGACGGCGAACGGCGTGCGCGCCCCGGTCGCGCCACCAGGGACGCTTCCGCGGCGAGCACTTCGTGTAAACGAGATCAGCCTGCTATAGGGGTCACGTGATGTGCGTCACAACCGGTGGGGGGTCCTACGCGCGTCAACGAACGAACTCGGCGTTGTGGGGTCCTGATGGTGTGGTTGGTGCAATTACGAACCTTCCCAAGACTGGAGAAGCGGTTGCGATGAGAGCAGGCACACGTATTTCGGGAGCGGCGCTGGGCGTCGCAATGGCGGGTCTCGCCGCGGCCGCATCGCCGCTCGCGGCGCAGAAGGCTGGGCTCGGATTCGGGGCGTCGATCGGCGCGAACGTACCCAACGGGAAGTTCGCCGATGGAGCGCAGACCGGGCTCGTGGTCAACGGCTTCGCCGGGTTTGGTACGGGCAAATTCGGTGTGCGCGGCGAGCTCTTTTGGAGCCGCAGCGATCTGGACAACGCATTCATCCGGAAAGTGGGCAATTCGGTCCTGCCATCGGATGTACCGGGGGACGTATCCGGAAGGGTGGATCTCGTTGGCGCGACGGCGAACCTCGTCATGCCGTTGTCGCAATCGATCGTCAAGCCGTACCTGATCGGCGGGTTGGGTGTCTATCGTCGCCGTGTTGCTCAGGACATTACCGGGACGGTCGACGAGTTCCGGAGTCTCGAGGACTCGCAGACGGACCTCGGCTACAACGGCGGCGTGGGTCTCTCGATCGGCGGCCTGGGCCCGTCGCTGTTCATCGAAGCGCGCTACGTGTCGGTCGGTACGTCGCCTGACCGGACGAAGTTCGTGCCGGTGGTGATAGGATTCACGTTTTGACTACGGGGATGGGGGATGGGGGATGAGGGAAGGGGGTTAAAGGCGAAAACCCTCGGGACGCTCAGCTTGCGTAGAGCGGCATCCCGAGGGTTTTCGCATTCTCCCCTCATCCCTCATCCCTCATCCCTCATCCCGCATCCCGGCCCTTCTATTCCCGTCTCAGCACCTCCACCGGATCGACCCTCGTCGCCCTTCTCGCGGGCGCATACGCGGCAAGCGCGCCGAGCATCAGGAGAACGACCGTGACACCTCCGAGCGTCATAGGGTCCGTCGGGCTCACGCCGAACAGAAGCGACTGCAGCACCCGCGTGGTGGCGAGCGCGCCGAGCAGCCCGATGGCGATTCCTGCCGCGGCCACGCGCAGGGACTGGGCGACGACCATCCGGCCGACCTGCGCGGCCTGCGCGCCTAACGCCATCCGCACCCCGATCTCGGGTCGCCGCTGCGTGACCGTATACGAGATCACGCCGTAGATGCCCACGGCGCTCAGCATCAGTGCCATGCCGCCCGCAACAGCCAGCAGGAGCATCGCGAAGGTCGTCGTGGCCGTCGACCGTTCGACGATGGTCTGCATGGTCTGCACGTTCGCGACCGGCACCTCGCGGTCGAGCGCCGTCACGATGCGACGCGCCGCCGGCGCGAGTGACAGCGGGTCGAGGGTCCGCGTACGCACCACAACGGTCATCTGAGCTGGCGGAGACCAGAGCGGCGCCCCTTCCATCGGCACCATCGGATAGTACACGATCTCGCTCGGCGGCTGGTCGAGCCCGTGCGTCAGCACGTCGCCGGTGACGCCGATCACGTGATACCACGGGGCGCCGGAACCATTGGGCCTGAGCTCCTTCCCGATCGGGTCCTCGCCGGGCCACATGTGCGCGGCCAGTGCCTTGCTCACCACGACGGCACCCGATTGCTCGTCGACGTCCGCCCACGTCGGCACGCGACCGCGCACGGGGATGCCTAACGTCGAGAAGTATCCCGGCCCGGCGATGACCGTGCCCACGCACGGCGCTGTTTCCCGCGTGTAGTTCCTGTCCTTCGCGAACACCGATGCGCAGCCATCCCCGTCCTTCATCGCGAGCGCCTGTGTCATTCCGACGCTGGTCACACCGGGGAGCGCCGCGAGCTGCCTGGCCAGGTCACGATGGTACCGGAATACCGGAAGGTACGCCGCCGGGCCCCGAACCCACGGAACGTAGCGTGAGTACGGCAGGGAGACCTCGAACGTCAGGACGCCCGAGGCGTCGAACCCGGGCTGGACCGATCGAAGCCGCTGGAAGCTGCGCACCATGAGTCCCGCGGCGGCGAGCAGCACGACCGCGAGCGCCATCTGGGCAGCGACGAGGGCGGACCGCGCGCTGAGCTGGCCGCGCGTCGCAGTCTGCGTGCGCCCGCCCTCGCGCAGTGCGGACACGCTGTCGCCCTGGAGCGCCAGGCGAGTCAACGGCAGCAGGCCGAGTACAATGCCGGCACCTAACGACAGCACCAACGCTACGACGCCGGCCTGCCAGCCGAGCGAGAGGTCGGCAAGTCGCGGTACCGACGACGGGTTGAGGGCGAGCAGAACCCGGATCGCGCCGTACGCGAGACCGACGGCGAGCACGCCGCCGATCAATGACAGCAGCATGCTCTCCGTGACGTAGTGGCCGGCCAGGTGCAGGCGGTCAGCGCCGAGCGCGAGCCGGATGTGGGTCTCGCGTCGGCGAGCTTGCGCGCGCACCAGGAACAGATTGGCGACGTTCGCGAACGCGATCAGCATCACGATCGACACGGCCCCGAGCAGGATCCAGAGCGTGTGGCGCATGCCACCGATCACGATGTCGCGGAGCGGGCTCACGAGGACGCCAAAGCGAGACTCGCGCATAAAGCCGGGGCTGTACGCGCCAGGAAACTCCTCCGGCAGGCGACTCGTCAGGCGCTCTGCTTCGGCCTGTGCAGCCGCCACCGTGACGCCCGGTCGCAGGCGGCCTACCGCATCGAGGTAATGGGCGTTGATCGCCGGCGCGTCGGGGTCGAGCTCCAGCGGGAGCCACACCTGCGCCTGGTAGTCCGGCAAGTCGAGCTTCGGCGGCGCCACGCCGATGATCGTGAACGGCGTCGACCCGAGGCTGACGCTCGTCCCCACCACGCGCGCATTGCCGTTGAACCGCTGACGCCAGAAGGCGTAGCCGAGCATCGCGACCGGGGCAGCGTTAGGCCGGGTGTCGGCATCGGTGAAGCTTCGCCCGAGGAAAGGACGCGCGCCGACGACCTCGAAGAAGTTTCCGCTCACCGCCGCGGCGCGAACGCGCTCGGCGGCGTCCGGCGTGACGAGACTGGCCTCGCTCCTGTTGTAGAGCGCGATATCTTCGAGGGCCTTCGAGTTCTTGCGGAAGAAGAAATAGCCCGCCTGGGACATGCGCCATTTCGCGTTCGTCGCGACCCCCGGGACGGGGTGCTCGATGTAGACGAGACGCGCGGCGTTCGGGTAGGGGAGCGGACGCAGCACGACGGCGTCGAGCAGGGCGTAGATGGCGGTGGTCGCTCCGATGCCCAACCCGAGCGTGAGCACGACGACCGACGCAAACGCGGGCCGAAGCACCAGACCGCGAAGGGACTGTCCGAGATCGCGCGCCAGCGCGCCGCGCCATTCACCCAGCTCGCGCCTTCGGTGCGTCATCGTATCGATCTCCTCCAACTGGACGCGGACGGCCGACACGTCGCCGAACCGTTGGGTCACCTGCTGCTCCGCCTGTTCACGCGTTAGGCCGGTGGCGATCAGCTCCTCGATCCGGCCTTCGATGTGGAAGCGCAGCTCGCGATCGATGTCGCCGCGCAGCCGTCGGCGCGACGCGGGCAGGCGGAAGAGCCTCGGCCGCTTGCCCCCGCGTTCGTCACTCATCGTGCCCCCTGCGCCGCGATGAGGAGGTTCACGGCCTCCGTGTAGCGCGACCACTTCGAGAGCTCGGCAGTGAGCTGACGGCGGCCAGCGGCGGTGAGCTTGTAGAACTTCGCCTCGCGATTCCGGTCGGAATACCCCCAATCGGCGTCGAGCCAGCCCTTCTGTTCCATACGGTGAAGCGCCGGATACAGGGCGCCCTCAGTGATCTGGAGGCGCTGGTCTGTCACCTGTTCGATCCAGCGGAGCACCGCGAGCCCGTGCATCGGACCCCAGCTCAGTGTCTTGAGAATGAGGAG
>Ga0207648_10007687_pt1 | contig 10548 bp, 3 predicted proteins | sample KBSMisM32_FD_184310 | JGI IMG/M metagenome (GOLD analysis project Ga0207648, IMG submission 184310) | Miscanthus rhizosphere microbial communities from Kellogg Biological Station, Michigan, USA - KBS Miscanthus M3-2 (SPAdes) (version 2) | ecosystem: Host-associated > Plants > Roots > Rhizosphere... | reverse complement strand
GAGGTGGCGGCAAGCCTGGCATCGAGGCAAGAGTTGCCCTTGCCCCCATCCCCACCCTTCCCCCGCCATGCGGCGGAAGGAGCAAAAAAAATGGGCCCGGTGTCCTACCGCGCCGGCACCGCGACCGCTATCGGCAGGTGCAGCGGCGGCAATGTCGGATCGTCCGCCGTCAGCACGACTTCGGCGAAGTGGAACTGGCCATCGGCCGTCAGCCTGCTCGTGTCGGCGCGGAACGTGACTGCGGGCGAAACCGCAAACGCATTCAAGGTCAACTTCACCGGAGTCATCGAGACCGACGTGAAGCCAGCGCCGGGGCCGGCCTTGACGCTCGCCGTCCAGGTGACCGTGTGATTCTGCGTGCTGCGGAACGAACGAGCGAAGGTGCAGGCGCTAGCGCACGCAGCACGCATCATGCTCGCCAGATTCAGTGCACTCGGATCGCCTCCGATCCACGGGTCGGCATTCGCCAGATGATCCCCGGTTTCGTCGAGAACGAGTCCGGCCTTGCCGGCGATGAATTCCTGCACGCGGCCGGCGCCGCGGTCGAAGTAGTCGCTCGGCGTCGCGCCATCGGCCTTGGTCAGTCCGGACTCCTTCGCCGTCATCATCAGCGCCGACTTGATCTCAAGTGGCGTCCAGTCCGGATGCAGTCCGGCCAGCAGCGCGCCAGAACCGGTCAGGTGCGCCGTCGCCATCGAAGTCCCATCCATCATCGCGACGCGAGTGGCGCCGGTCGCGCTGCCGTCGTTGCTGCTCGCCGCCAGGATATGCATGCCCGGCGCCTGCAGGTCGGGCTTGATGAAGTCGTATCTCGCCGGACCCGGCAGCGTAAACGGCGCGAGTTCGTCGGCCTTCATCGCGGTGCGCACGCCCTGCGCGAGCGCGCCACCGCTGTGCGAGCCAGCGGCGGCCGTGGCGACCCAGGGCGCGATGTTGTTCACGCTGCCGGCGATCTGCGTCGGCGTCGAAGTGTTCGTGTTACCGGCGGCGGCGGAAACGAATATGCCGGCCTCGGTGGCGGAAAGAAACGCAGCGGCGATTATGTCCGCCCACGGACTCGCGGTGTCGCTGATCGAAAAATTCAGCGCATCCACGACGCCATCGGCAACGGCTTGGTCGATTGCAGCGACTATCGCGGCGTAACCGCACCCGGTGTACGGAGAGCAGGCACGATAGATGACGAGGTTGGCGTGTGGCGCTACGCCCGCGAGCGGCGTCGAATAGCCACTGACCGTTGCGGTGCGTCGTGAGCCGGCCGCCGTGCTCGCAGTGTGGCTGCCATGACCCTGTTCGTCTTCGACCGAATAGACCGGGGCGGCCACACTGGCGGTCAGGCCGACTTCGTCGTAGACGCCGATGACCTTGTCGTTGCAGCCACCGCGGCTGATGCCGGCGACATGGCACTGCCCGATAAACACTCCGTGTCCAAGCGGGTTGGCGATCCTGTAGCCCTCGGCATCGGTCGCCTGGAACGACGGGCTCAAACTGTTGTAGCCGCCGTCGATCACGCCCACCACGACGCCGTCGCCTTCGTAGCCGGTACTGATGAAGGGGCTGGCGAATATCGAGTCCTGGGCTACCGGCGTCCCCCACCAGACCGACATCGCGCCGGTGAAGCCAGGACCGATGTCCGAGGCAGTTTCCAGCTGATGGTCGGGCTCGACCGCGGCGATGCCGGGCGTGTGCAGGATCTGCTGCGCCTCGTCGGGCGACAGCATCAGGATCGCGGCGCTGACCGCGTGCTGCATCGAATGGACAGCGACCGGAATGCGGCCAATCGCGGTCGCGATGTCCGCGAAGTGCTGATCCTGCCGGCTGCGCACGTAGTCGACGTAGGACTTGGCTGCCTCGCTGTCGACGTCGAGCCGCGTGCGTCCATTCGCGCGCTGCTTCAGCGGCATCAAGTTGGAGGAAGGCGCGCCCGCCGCCGACGCCACACTGTTGTAGCGGCCCAACCCCGGCTCATCGAAACGCACGACATAACGCGAGGTCTCCGACGTGGCACCCGGCGGATTGTCAGCGGCATTTGAGTTGATCGCGTTGGATGCAACAACGAGGAGGACAGCAGCGTAGGACGAAACTTTGCGTCGCCGCAATTTCATGTAGCTAGAACCTCAGTCAAACCGGGAGAAAAGTGGTCCGACGACGGATCCCCTATCTCCGAACGCTTGAACCGAGCACAACGCGCAACACTCCGTGAAAACGTTTTCAGGAGTGGCCGCGGATGCTAACGGTGCGAGTTAGATCCCGCAGCACTGAGTTCTCGAAACTGTGAAGTGCCGGCGACAATTCGGCGCGAATCATTCACTGCGTCACGTTTCATGGATTTGCTGCGTCAACACGAGCGTGTTGGAGTGCACAGCAGTTTTGTGACCTGCATTCGTATGCAGTGCGTCGACGAAACTTTTTCAACGCAGCGTCGCGCTGCGCGATTCGTTCGCCACGCAAACGCTGGGCAGCCGAAATACTGCTCCTGCGCTTCCGGCATTCCCGCCATCCATGGCGGTCAAAAAAAACGGGGCGCTTGCGCGCCCCGGAGTTTGAACAAGCCGGGGTTCGTTGAAGAACCCCGGCTATGTACATCGCGATCAGTTCTGCGTAGCCGTTACCGGCACTGCCAGAACCGGGAAGTTCGCATCGTTGCTGTCCAGGCACAAGTACGCGAATGCCGTGCCGGGTCCCGGTACCGGGAACAACGCACTGTCAGCCGTCGCGGTTACGGTCGCACTGACCAGTCCCGGCAGTGCCAGTGTCGGCGGCGCCGTGCTCAGCCATGCCGCGCCGCAGTTCGCCTTCGTCTCTATATGCACCGCCATTCCGGGGAACGTGCTGCCGTAGGCGGAATCGGTGACATCGGTCCAGACGGTGCCGAATCCGAAATCACCTAGCGGATTGATGACATGAGCGTTGTGTCCGAACGTCGTCTTGGACTCGAACCATGCCCACCTCGACGAGCTGTAAGGGAGCTCCGGATACACGGTGATCCAGTACCGGCCAGGCGGCAGAGCCGTCACCGTCGCTCCGGCGGCAACCAGGTCGATGCTGATCGTGGAGTTGGCGACACTCACCCCGGGTGTCGTACCAACCGTCGCGACGAAGTTCCAGAGGTAACTCGGCGCCCCGGTCTCGGGATTGCCGGCAGGCTCGCCCGCATTGTCGGCATAGATCTCGAAGTGGATCTTCTTGCCGTTGTTCAGCGCCGCCCCGACCGGGAATCCGGGGAACACCAACTTCGTGAGATCCGTCGATGGTCCATACATCTGGAAATCCTCAGCGACATAAATCCCTTCCGCGAAGTCGGTGAAATAGTCGCTGTAGTCTCCAGAATTACCCTGGCTGGCCTGGTCGAGCACGAAATAGTTGAGGTTGAGCGCCGTGTTGTTGTTCGTGTTGGTGACGTTCAGTGTCGGACCACCAACGTTCGTCACGGTCAACGGAGAGTCGTTCGTCGTCTCTGCATTCGGGATGCTGATGCTCAACGCCACAGGCGACGTAGCAATGGCCGGCGGCTGCAAGCCCACCGCAATCGGCAGGTGCAGGTCCGGCAAGCTCGGGTCGCTTGGCGTGAGTACCAATTCTCCGAAGTGTGCCGATCCATCGGACAAGTAAGCCGATGCATCCACGCTTATGTCGACCGAGCGCGTGCCGTGGGCAACTACCGAGAAATTGTTCGGCGTGACCGTGCCGCTGACACCGGTAAGCGAAGCCGACCACGTTACCGAACTGCCTTGCGTGCTGTGGAACTTACGCGTGAAGCTGCACTCGCGCACGCTTGTAGCCGGACCGGTGACGGTTATGCAGTTGCTGTTTTGCATGCTCGCCAGATTCAGCGTCTTGGGATCGCCACCAGTCTCCGGATTGGCCAAGAGGAAATTCAAGCCGGTTTCGTTCAACACCAGACCTGCCTTCGACGCGACATCGTCCTGGATTCGGCCGGAGCCGCGATCGTAGAAGTCGCTGGGCGTCACGTGGTCGGGCTTGAGAAGACCCTCTTCCTTGGCGGTCATCATCAGCGCGGACTTCACTTCCATCGGCGTCCAGTCCGGATGCTGGCCCATGAGCAATGCGGCGCTGCCGGTCGTGTGCGGTGTCGCCATGGAGGTACCGCTGTCGAACGCGATGTTGTTTACGCCGAGCGGTGCTCCCGGAGTCCGGGCGTTGTTGAACGCGGCGATGATCGAAACGCCGGGAGCCTGCACATCCGGCTTGATGACGTCGAAAGTCGCCGGCCCAAGCAGGCTGAAGCTGGCCAGCGCATCGGCGGGCACCGGTAGCCGTGAATTGGCCGGGTAACTGACGTTCGCCGCGGCACCGGGGTTGGCGTTGACGAACGTGACCAGTGCGGCTCCCTGGGCGCTCGTCGTCGTGAATACCGGCAGCGCCTGCGCGGCGCCGGAATTGAGGTAGTCGTCAACCGAATTGACCAGCAGCACCTGCGAGGCACCGGCTGCAAGCGCGTTGGCTGCCAGAGCGTTCGTACCGCACGGACCGCTGACGAATCGCATGATCGCCATCGTGTTGGTGAACGTTCCGGCGGGCTTCGCGGCGCAATCATTGGCGCTGTTGAAATCCGGGCTGACCTTGAGCGTCGTGGCAATCGGGCCGCTCGGTTGGGTCGACGCGGCAGCCGTGTTCATGCCGATCGCCGGCGGTGCGCCGGCACCGGAGGTTGTCAGGAGATAGCCCAACGGCCCACCCGTGTGGTTTGAGGCGGCCACCGTGGTGACCCACGGTTCAAAGTGATTGGCCGTGCCAGGAATGGCGACAGGCACCGTCGTGTTGTTGGTGTTGCCGGCCGCCGCTGCGACGAAGATTCCCGCGTCAGTCGCGCTGAGGAAAGCCAGCGACGTTGATTCGCCCCAGGGATCTTCGCCGCCGCTGATCGAATAGTTCAGCGAGTCGACGACGGCATCCTGAATTGCCTGATCAACCGCGGCGGTCGTCGATGTGGTCGGGCATCCCGAGGCGCTGCAGGCATAGTAGATGATCATGTTCGCGTGCGGCGCGACGCCGGAAATGCGAGCGGTGTACGCACCGATCGTGGCCCAGCGATTGTTGCCGCCCGCGGTGCTGCCGGTGTGGCTGCCATGACCCTGGTAGTCCTCGGCCGAAAACGGCGCGGTGGAGGCAATCATGTCGTAGGCGCCGATGACCTTGTCGTTGCACCCGGCGAACGGCACGCCATAAATCGTCGATGGCTGCTCGGGGAACGAAGGATTGCACAGGCCGAGGTAATTGTTGCTGCCCAGAGGATTCGTGAACACATAACCCGAATCGTCGGTTCCGGCAAACGACGGACTGCCGCTGTTGTAGCCGGTATCGATATCGGCGATGACGATGCCTTCGCCGCGGTATTGCTGATCGTTGTCGAAGGCGCTCGCGAACAAGGTGTCGACAGCTGCCGGGGCGCCCCACCAGAGATTGGCGGCGCCGATGAAGCCCGGCCCGATGTCTGTAGCGATCTGCTCGAACTTGTCGCGCTGCACGGCTGCCACACCATCGAGCTTGGCAACCTTCTTGGCCTCGTCGGCGCTCAGCGTCACGACGACGGCATTCAGCGCGTGCTTCATCTGACGTTCGACCGGTATCGACCGGCCGAGCGCCGCGCTCATCGCGCCTACGTGTTGAGTCTGGACGGAATGCAGATACGAAACGTATGCAAGTGCGGCCGGACTGTGAGTGTCGAGCTTCGCACGTTTGCCTTCTGTCGCGGTGGTGCGCGGAATACTGGCCAGTCCCTGCACGCTTCCGTTGTAGAGCGCAACCGGCAACTCCTTGAAGCGCACGATGTACTTTGACTGTGCGGCGTGATCGACCGTCGCGGTCGACAGACCAACTCCGTCGACTATGTGGCTCTGTGCGGAATTCAGAACGGATAAGTTGGCAGCGACGACAATGCCCGCTATCGCAAACGTAAGCGGTCGTAGCCGCAGTGAACGATATTTCATGAGCGCTCCTAGGTTCAGCATTGAACAAAAGACGAACGCGCACGTTCGTCGAACGTTGCAGGTTTGCTGCCAGATGACCCCTTCGACTGTGCTGAACGGAACAAAGAATCCCCCCGCGAGCTCACAACGGCCAATTGGGCGTGCGGTTTGTAAGCGCGTTTCGACTCGACGTTCCGTGGCGCGTGCCGTGCCAGCCAGAACTTCCCCACAGACGGAATATAGCTGGATACGGAGCGAACGGGAACGTCTTTACATCTCGGATCTGGATTGCCGCATCGCAACATTCGCGCGGCTTGGGAAAAAAAAGAGGGGCGCCAAGGCGCCCCTCTCGTACCGAACCGCAGATTGCGATCAGTTCTGCGTTGCTTCGACCTTGACCGCCAGCACCGGCGTTGCAGCGTCGTTGCTTTCCAGGCAGACAAACGCCGTAGCGGTGCCGGGACCCGGGAACTGCGTGCTGTCGGCCGTTACCGTCACGACATCGCTCAGCTTGCCATCGAGCGACAACGTGGATGGCGTCGTGCTGATCCACGGAGCTCCGCAGGCGACCTGTCCTTCCATATGGACCGCCATACCCGGGAAGTCGCCGCCGACCGTGTTGTCGGTCCAGGCGGTGTTCGGGCCACCGATGCCGCCCGGATCGATGCTGTGCGCGTTGTAGCCGAAGGCTGCCTCCGATTCGAACCAGGCCCACGGACCATTCGCATACGGGAGTTCCGGCCACACTACGATCCAGTATTTCCCCGGCGGCAAAGCGCTGGCTGGTGCATCGGCGGCCTGCAGATCCATGCTGATCGTATCGTTGGCGACATTCAGCCCGTCCGTCGTCCCGACCGTTGCGACGAAGCTGTAGACGTAGCTCGGCGCGACGGTTTCAGGATTGCCGTTCGGGATACCGGCGTTGTCGGCGTAAACCTCGAAGTGAATCTTCGTGCCCGGCAATTCCGACAACGGGTCGGCACCAGTCATGAATCCCGGAAACGACAGCTTGCTCAGGTTCGTCAAGGCGGCGTTTGTTTCGAAATCGTCCGCTGCATAGAAGCCGTGGGCAAAGTCGGTGAACAAGTCGCTGTAGAAGCCGGAATTGCCCTCGCTGACCTGATCGATCAGTACCGTAGTGCCTGCCAACGACGTGTTGGTGTCGCTGACTACCAGCGTCGGACCACCGACGTTCGTCACGGTCAGCGGCGCGCCCGCCGTCGTGTTGCCATTCGGAATGCTGATCGTCAACGGCGCCGGCGACGCGGTGATCGTCGGCGGCTGCACCCTGACCGCGATCGGCAGGTGCAGCGGCGCCAGCGTGGCGTCATCCGGTGTCAGCACCATCTCGCCAAAGTGGAACGCACCGTCGGAGTTGTAGCTGCTGGCGTCCACGGTCACCGTCAGCCCCGCCGTTGCCAGCGAAGCGACCGGCAGCGCGGCCGGAAGTGCGGTCGCCGACACGCCAGTGAAGCTCGCGGTCCAGGTCACGGCATGATCTTGAGTGCTGCGGAACGTGCGCGTGAACGAACACGTCGCCGTGCTCGTGCTGCCGTCGACGGTGACGCAATTGGCCGACTGCATGCTCGCAAGGTTCAGCGTGGTTGGATCGCCGCTGTTGGCCGGATCTGCGGCCGCGAAATTGTCACCGGTTTCGTCGAGCACGAGTCCGGCGTTGCTCGCCTGCAAATCCTGCAGGCGACCCGAGCCGCGATCGAACGCATCACTCGGCGTCGTGCCATCGGGCTTGTCCAGGCCATCCTCGAGCGCCGTCATCATCAGCGCCGACTTGATTTCGGCCGGCGTCCAGTCCGGGTGCAGACCGGCCAGCAAGGCTCCCGACCCGGTCGTGTGCGGTGTCGCCATCGACGTGCCGTTGTACATCGCGACGACGTTCGGGCCGTTTGCCGTTCCGTCGTTCGCCACGGCCGCGAGTATCGCGACACCTGGCGCCTGCACGTCGGGCTTGACCACATCGAACGTTGCCGGTCCGAGCAGGCTGAAGCTAGCCAACTCGTCGGCCTGCGCCGTCAGGCGCGCTGACGGAAACGGAATCGTCGAAGGTACGCTGTTGCCGTTCGCCGCAAGCCAGGTCTGCAGGCTCGTGCCGTCGGATTGCAACACGGAGTAGACCGGAACGGTCTGCCGGGCATTGGTGACCGCGTCAGTAACCAATGGCGTGAACGGACCCTCCACACGATTGTCGGAAATCACCACCGCAAGCGCGCCCTCGGCAATTGCGTTCTCTACCTTGATGTAGAACGAGCATGTGCCGCGGCTGATCAACGCGATCGAATTTGCGAAGACATTGTGCGGATACTTCTTGGACGTGTGGTCGCCGGCTGGCAATCCACAGCCGTCGTCGCCGTTCAGGTCGGAATTGTGGAAGTATGGGCTGAGCTTCAGGTTGTGCGTGATCGTGCCGGTCGCCGGCGTGTCGCCGTCGGCCGAAGTCAGTGTGTCGTGCTGCACGCCAGCCGGTGGCGAGCCGGGGCCTGTGACGCGGAGGTACTGGTCCAGCGCGCCGCCGGTGTGATTCGAGGCAGCGATCGTCGCAACCCAGGGCTCCATGTGATTGACGCTGCCCGGGACGGGCGTGCCATTGCCGGCCGCGGCTGCAATGAAAATTCCGGCGTCTTCCGCAGCGAGGAATGCCAGCGACGTCGAGTCGTTCCAAGGAGTGGTACCGCCGCTTATCGAGTAGTTCAACGCATCGACGACGCCGTCGGCGACGGCCTGGTCGACCGACGCGCTCGTCGCCGCGCTCGAGCACAGCACGGTTTCATCCGGCGAGCAGGCGTAGTAGATGACGAGGTTTGCGTGTGGCGCGACACCGGAGATCGGTGCGGTGTAGCCCAGCAGCGTCGCCGAGCGGGCATTGCCGCCGGCGGTGCTGGCGGTGTGGCTGCCATGGCCCTGGGTGTCTTCGACCGAGAATGGCGCACCGCCGCCGGTCAGGTTGATTTCGTCGTAAACGCCAATGACCTTGTCGTTGCATCCGGCCAGGCTGATGCCGGGCACGCCGCACTGGCTGTCCGGCAGGAAGTTGCCGCTGCCGAGCGGATTGGTGATCGTGTAGCCCGACGCATCGGTCGCCTGGAACGACGGACTGAGGCTGTTGTAGCCGGTATCGATGTCGCCGATGACAACGCCATCGCCACGGTAGCCGTCGCCGTCGAAACCGCTGGCGAAGATCGTATCTTGTCCGGCTGCTGCTCCCCACCACAGTGACGAGGCGCCGATGAAACCCGGCCCCAGGTCGGTCGCGAGCGGCTGCGGCCGGTCGCGCTCGACGGCGACGACGCCGGGAACCTTGGCGATCTTCTGCGCGTCAGCGGGCGAAAGCCGCAGGACCACGGCGTTCAGCGCGTGTTGCATCGCATAGGTCTTCGCCGGCGCATGGCCCAGGCTCGCGGCGATTTCGCCCAGATGCTTGGCCTGCTGCTGCTTGAGGTAACCGACGTACGCCTTGGCCTGCGGGCTGCCGACATCCAGGCGGGTACGGCCGTTCTTGAATGTCTTGGACGGGATTTGGCTGATGCCGTTGACCGGCTTGTGCCCAGCCGATTGGTTATAGGTCGCCAGCGGCTGCTCTTCGAAGCGCACGATGTAGCGCGCGGTCGCCGGGCTGCCGGGGCCGGAAACGGCGGCGGAACGCGCGGTCGGCGAGTCGGTTACGGCGGTCGAGGCAAGCGTTGAAGTGGCGCCGAGTGCTGCAGCGGCGACGGCGGTCGCTACCGCGACCGCAAGCGGCCGCGGACGAAAAAGACGTGAATTCATGTAAACCCCTCGCAGATCAGGAAGTAAAGGAAAGCGCGCGTTTCGTCGAATATGCGACGCGGCGATTTGTCCGATCGCCCGTACTACGCCAGACTGGCGTAGTGCGAGCCGGGAACGGACTTTGATCTTTACACAGCGGTCACACCTTTTCCAGAACTGTGTCACGGGTTTTGGTTTCCCCGCTCCTGAATTGTTCAGGGTTCCGAACGCGGTACTCGTTGCCCACTTGGGTTCGATCCTGTTTCTGCACAAAATGAACGTCGTCGACGGAGAACCATGGACAGCCTGCTGCGCTACTGCAGAGCCGGTTTCGAGACCGAATGCTCCGAGGAGATCGCCGCGACGACGGCGGCGCTGTCGGTTTCCGGAGCGTTGCACGCCGGCGCGGGCTTCGTCGAGTGCCGCTTCAGCGCCCCGCTCGGTCCTGCCGCGCCCGCTGCGTTGACCGACTGGCGGCGGACGATATTTGCACGGCAGAGCCTGCTTGCGTTCGCGCACCTTCCGTCGTTGCCGCGCACCGACCGCCTGACGCCGATCATGGCGGTGCTGACTGAACGCGGCGAGCGGTATCTCGATGCCTGGGTCGAGGCTCCCGAAACCGACGAAGGCAAGGCGCTGGCGCCGTTCTGCAAGAGCTTCGGCAACGCCCTGATCGGCGGGTTGAAGAAGGCGCGCCTGCTCGACCCGGCGGCGCCGGGACGGCTGCACGCCTTTTTTCCACAAAGCGACAATGTATATCTTGCCGCCGCCGACCCGCGTTCGAGCGCGCCATGGCCGCAAGGCATTCCGCGCCTGAAGTTCCCGCGCGAGGCGCCAAGCCGGTCGACGCTCAAGCTCGAGG
>Ga0207648_10007685_pt1 | contig 10549 bp, 10 predicted proteins | sample KBSMisM32_FD_184310 | JGI IMG/M metagenome (GOLD analysis project Ga0207648, IMG submission 184310) | Miscanthus rhizosphere microbial communities from Kellogg Biological Station, Michigan, USA - KBS Miscanthus M3-2 (SPAdes) (version 2) | ecosystem: Host-associated > Plants > Roots >... | reverse complement strand
ATACCATTTCGCCGCGGGCGATCGAGAGGTCCAGGCGTTCGAGCGCGGTGACTTTGCGCTTTCCTGCAAATTGTTTGGAAACGCCGCGGAGGTGGATCACGCTACTCCTATGATGACGCACTTGTAAAATAAGAACTCAATGCGCATTGGGGTGGACGCTGGGGGGACCTTCACGGATTTCGTGGTGCTTCACGATGACGGGCGCATGGAGACTTTCAAGCTGCGGTCGCATCCGCGGGAGCCGGCTACAGTAATCCTAGCGGGGTTGGAGCGGGTGGCGGGCGGTGCCGATGTGGTGCACGGTTCGACGGTGGCGACCAACGCGCTGCTGGAACGCAAGGGCGCGCGCACGGCTTTCGTGACTACGGCGGGGTTCGAGGATCTGCTGGAGATTGGGCGGCAGAATCGGGCGGAGTTGTACAACTTGACGCCGGCGCCACGGCAGTTGTTGGCGGATCGGGAGCTGTGTTTCGGGGTGCGGGAGCGGACTTATCACGATGGAACCGTGGCGCTCCGTCCATCGATCGCGGGGTTGGGCAGGAAGCTTAGGCGCGCGCGGGTGAAGGCGGTGGCGATTTGTTTTCTGCACTCATATCGCAATGCGGCGAATGAGCGGGCGGTGGCAAAGGCGTTGAGTGGTGGCGATTGGTATTTGTGCACTTCGCATGAGATTAGTCCGGAGTTTCGAGAGTACGAGCGCGGGTCGACTACCTTTATCAACGCCTACGTTGGGCCGTTGATGGAAACGTATCTGAAAGAGTTGTCGCGGGTGCGGCGATACCGCATCGCCATTATGCAGTCGAACGGCGGGTTTCTTTCGGCGCAGCAGGCCGCCAAACATGCGGTGCGGACGGTGCTCTCGGGGCCCGCGGGCGGCGTAGTGGGGGCGCTTGAGACGGCTCGGCTCAGCGGATACCGGCGGGTTTTGGGGTTTGACATGGGGGGCACTTCTACCGACGTGAGCCTGTCGGATGGCGCCCCTCGGGAGAGCACGGAGTCGATGGTGGCTGGGTTTCCGATTCGTGTGCCGATGCTTGACATTCACACGGTGGGGGCGGGCGGCGGATCGATCGCTCGGGTGGATGCGGGCGGGTTGCTGCGCGTGGGGCCGGAGAGTGCGGGGGCAGATCCGGGGCCGGCTTGTTACGGCGTGGGGACAGACGCGACGGTCACCGACGCGCACGTAGTGCTGGGGCGCATCGGTGCGGCGCAGTTGTTGGGCGGGGCGATGTCGATTGACGTCGAACGCGCGGGGGCGGCTGTCGATCGCGTTGCTCGCAAGATGAAACTGGACCGCATCGCGGCGGCCGTTGGTATTTTGCGCGTGGCCAACGCCAATATGGAGCGGGCGATTCGGGTGGTGTCGGTGGAGCGCGGTTATGATCCTCGCGATTTTGCTCTGGTGGCGTTTGGGGGGTCGGGCGGGCTACACGCTTGTGACATCGCGCGGGAGTTGGGTATACGAACTGTGGTTGTTCCGGAGTATGCGGGGGCGCTGTCCGCGCTGGGGATGCTGATGGCGGATGCGGTGCGCGACTATGCGGCGGGCGTGTTGGGGCGCAGCGATCTCGAGAAACAATTCGCGGTGCTGGAGCGGCGGGCGCGGCGGGAATCGCCGGCGGCTGCGATCGAGCGCTCGGCCGATCTGCGGTATCACGGGCAAAGCTACGAGTTGAACGTCCCTTGGCCGGGGGCGGAGCGCGCTTTTCATCGCGAACATGCGCGGATTTACGGGTATGCTACGCCGGAGCGTGAGATCGAAGTGGTCACGATTCGGGTGCGGGCGCGGCAGCGGGTGGCGAAGCCGAAACTTACCAGGGCACCGTTTCGAAAGGGGCTCGCGGAGACTCGGAGGGTTTGGGTCGAGGGTGGGTGGCGGGACATACCGGCGCTGCCTCGCGCTCAGGTGGCCTCGCGGCGCGTGGCTGGGCCGGCGTTGATTCTCGACTATGGGTCCACTACTTTGGTGCCGCCCAAGTGGTGGTATCGAAACGACCGCTCCGGAAATCTTATAATCAGCGCATGATCGAACTCGGCGTCGAGCCTAGGCGGAAGTCCATTGTGATCGCCGAAGATGAGCCTGCGCATTACCTGATTCTGGGCGATTTCGGAGGGCGCGCTACGGAGCCGCTGGCCGTTGATCGCGACAACTTTGACGCCGTCATGCAAAAGCTGCAAGTCAGCCTCGCGGGCACTGCGTTCGGTGAGCTGGATGATTTTCATCCTGATCGTCTGTATCGCAATCTGAATTTGTTTCGCGAGTTCGATGTTGCGCCGCGGGCTGAACCAGCGAAGACGGACGCTCCGAAGGCGGATATCGGAGAACTGCTGCGGCCCTCCGGACTGCTGGAACAAATCGCGGAGGGCGGCGATCCGATGGAGCGGTACCTGCGGGAACTGGCTCGCGCGGACGCGGCGGCTCCGGAGGCGGCGGATCCGCAGCGTGAGGCGGCTCTTGGCCAGCGCATGCGGGGGTTGCTGCATCATCCGCGCTTTCAAGCGGTGGAAGCTTCGTGGCGGGGGCTCGACTTCGTGATTCGGGGAGACGCGGACGACAGCGCGCGTTTTCGCATCGCACATTTTACGAAGGACGAAGCCGCGCGGGATTTGCTGGAGGCCAAGAGCCTGGGCGAGACCCGTATGTTTGCGCTGCTCAACGCGCGGAAGTGGCGCGCCGTGATTGGGCTCTACCCGTTTGGCCCAGACACTGCCGATATCGAATTCCTGGGGCGTATGGCGTTGCTGGCCTCGCATATCGGGGCGCCTTTCATCGCGGAAGGGTCGGTTGATATGGGCGGTCACTGGGACGAATTGCGGTCTATCCCGGAGGCTGCCTACTTAGGATTGGCGCTGCCGCGTTTCCTGTTGCGCTTGCCTTATGGGGCGCGCACCAGCTCGATCGAATCGTTTCCGTTTGAGGAGATGCCAGGTGCGCCGGTTCACTCGGACTACTTGTGGGGGAATCCGGGGCTGGCGTTTTTGACGCTGCTGACGGCGGGCGGGGCTCTGAATATCGAAGGACTGCCGCTACATACTTATCAACACGACGGGGAGTGGCACATGACTCCGTGCGCTGAAGTTTGGATGACAGAAACGCAGGTGTTGGCGCTGATCAATATGGGACTAATGCCGCTGGTGTCGTTCAAGGATAGCGATCGCGTGCGGCTGGCGGGGTTTCGTGCGATCAATGGAGACGAACTCGCGCTGGCTTAAACTTTGCTGGCAGCGCGGGCGGTGGGAACTTTTAGCTGGGCTTCTTCCAAGCGCTTGGCTTCCTGCCAGGTGAAGATCATGCGGTGAACTACCGTAAGGTTGCCTAGCACCGCGATCACCCATAGCACGGGGGCCATGTGGTCGAACAAGGCTCCGATGATTACGAGAACCACGCGCTCGGGGCGCTCCATGAAACCTACTTTGCACATGGGGATGGAATTTTCGGCTCGTGCGCGCGTGTAGCTGATCATTACCGACGCGGCCATCGCCACGGCTGTCAGCACTACGTAAAACGGGCGGTTGATGGAACCATACCAGACCAGCAGGCCCACTAGGAGCGCGCAATCGGAGTAGCGGTCGAGCACCGAATCGAAGAAGCCGCCGAAGCGGGTTACGCGATTGGTTTCGCGGGCTACACGGCCGTCCACCATGTCGAACAGGCCGGCGCCGATGATTACGGCTGCGCCCCAACGGAACTGGCCCACAGCCAGCATGTAGGCGGCAACCATGTTGATCACCAAGCCCAGAAAGGTGAGCACGTTGGGGTGGATGCGCGACAGGGCCAGCCCGCGCACGATGAGGCGGATGATCTTGTTGCTGCCGTAACCGATGGCGTGGGTGATGGTCATTTATCGGTCGTTTCCTGACCTTGGGCGATCTGATGGATGGTGATGAGCTCGATGATTTCCATCTCACGGACGCCACCCGGAATCGTAATCTTGACGGTATCGCCCACCTGTTTACCCAGCAATCCGCGGCCGATTGGTGAAACCGTGGAGATCAATCCTTTGGCGACGTCCACGTCCTCGCTGGTTACCAGTTTGTAACGCACCTTTTCGTCTTTATCGACGTCGAGGACCACAACCTGCGAGCCTAGGCCCACGCGGTCGTGCGGGATCTTGGACATGTCGATCATCGAAATGTCACGCAGGCGGGCGTGGAGCTGGCCCAGACGTGCGTTGACGAAAGCCTGGCGTTCCTTGGCGGCGTGATATTCAGCGTTTTCACTGAGATCACCGTGGGCGCGGGCTTTGAGAATCTCCCGGGGGAGTTCAACGCGGAACTCGTTCTCGAGCACCGCGATCTCTTCCTGAAGCTTCTTGATGAGATCCAACATCTTTCAGAGGAATTATACCGCGCCGGGGATAATTAAAGTAACTTAATTTTAACACACGACGTCTTGGTTGGTAATGGCTTCTAGTACTTCGTTTAAGACTGCCGAACGTTCGCACACCAGTTTTCTGGCGGCTTGGGAGAAGCAGGCACTGCTGTGGATCGCGGCGCGGTTGCCTGCCTGGGTGAACTCAGACCACCTCACGGGGCTGGGGTTCGTATCGCTGGTGGCGGCGGGGGGCGCTTACTGGTATTCGAAATCGCACCCACTGGCCCTGCTGGCCGTGATCGGATTCCTGGCGCTGAATTGGTTCGGCGATTCGCTGGATGGGACGCTGGCGCGGGTCCGCAACCGGTTGCGTCCGCGTTACGGATTCTATATTGATCACATCCTGGACGCGATCGGCACTTTCTTTCTGATGACCGGGCTGGCGCTTTCGGGGCTGATGACGCCGATGGTGGCTTTGGCGTTCCTGATCGCTTACTTGCTGCTGTCGATCGAGATTTATCTGGCGACTTATACGGTGGGGACGTTCCATCTTTCCTACTGGAACTTCGGGCCGACGGAATTGCGGATTCTGCTTTCGATCGGGAATCTGTATGCTCTCTACCGGGCGGACGCGCAGTTGGGGCCGTATACGTTCCTGGTGTTCGATGCGGGCTTCGTCATTGGAACCGCCGCCCTAGCGGTGATTCTGATTCAGGCGACGGTGCGGCATACGGTGGAGTTGTACCGGCAGGAGACCAAGTGACGCGGCGCTGGCTGAAGTTCAGCGCGGTCGGATTGGTGGGGGTCGGAGTACAATTGGCGATTCTGGCGTTGCTGACGAAGTTCGGCGTGCACTACTTGGTGGCCACGGCTGTGGCCGTGGAGATCACGCTGCTGCATAACTACGCGTGGCATCGGCGTTGGACTTGGGCGGATCGCGACGCTCGCTCCGGGCACTTGCTGCGCTTTCATCTCGCCAATGGTCTGGTGTCGCTGGTTTCGAATCTGATCTGGATGCGCGTGCTGACGGGCGGATTGGGCGTCCCGGCGGTTCCGGCTAACCTGGCGGCCATTACCGTGACCTCGCTCCTGAATTTTGCACTGGGTGAGCGCTGGGTCTTCGCAAAGTCAGCGCAGGGCGCGCGCGGTGGCGTCGAGGGTCTGTTGTAGGGAGTCGCGCGGCAAGCTGGTGATCATGGGCTTGATGGCCCAGGCGAGGCCTAGCGGAATATCGCGCGACATGGAAATCGCGCGGCACTCGAGGTACACGCCTTCGGGACGCTGCTCTAACAGCCAGTAGGCATTCAAGCGCCACAGGTAGCCGTGTCCGGTTCCGACTGGCAGGACCTTGCCGCCGTCGATCTCCGCCACCTTGGTCGAGCGCGATAGGACGGCCCAACGGGCGGGATCGAGCTCGCGATATTCCACGTCGTACTCGGTATCGAAAATCGCTGGGAGCAGGGCGCGTTTGTACAACTTTAAATACGAGCGCCAGTGGTTGCCTTGGTGGCTGTACAGTTTCGAATCCGTCACCTGGGGGGCGTAGATGCGTTTGTAATCGTCATAGGATTGGAGGACGGTCAGGGCTTTCTCGACGGTGGCGCCGGGGACCAGAATCGCTCCGGCCCAATCGTGAATGATGGCGCCGGGCAAATCTATCGTGGGATTCTGGGCGGCGGGGACGATTTTCACGCTCGAGTTTTTATCGAGTGAAACGTGGGGGCGCCAGTCGAATTGGGTTTCGGCGGTTTTGATGTAGGCGTCGAAGGCGCGATCGGAATCGGGTGAGAGCTTGACGATGAGTTGGGCGGCTACGGGGAACGGAGCGAGAACTACCACCAGGAGAGCCGCGACGACGTTCACTGCCGCTATTGTAGCTATTTGCTGAGTTCGCGGCGCATGTTCTGCAACGATTCCTGCATGGCCACATCGGCGGACCAGATGGTTTCTTCCATGGCTTGATGCTGCTTTTCTACTTCGGCAAAGAGCGGGATGAGTTCCGGGTCGCGCCAGCCGCGCGCCGACTCTTCGAGCATGATTTCGAGCGCGTGGGCGTGAGTGAAGGCGGGCTTATAGGAACGCGCGGTGGTGAGTGCATCGTAAATGTCGGCGACTTGCAGAATGCGCGCGAGCAGGGGAATCGCTTCGCCGCTGAGGCCGTCGGGGTAGCCCGAGCCGTCCCAGCGCTCATGATGGCTGCGGATGATGGGCAGCACCGGCGCTAGCGTCTGCATGGGCTTGCAGATTTCCTCGCCGCGGAGGGTGTGCATGCGCATGACTTGCCACTCATCCGGGCTGAGCAGGCCGTTCTTGAACAGGATGGCGTCGGGAATCCCGATCTTACCGATGTCGTGCAGATAGCCGCCGCGGTAAAGCGCCAGTTGATCGGCCTTCGAAACTCCCACGGCTTGGCCCAGGCGCACGCTGTACGCGGCCAGGCGCTCGCAATGCAGTCCGGTATAGTTATCGCGCGCTTCGACGGACTTGGCCAGCGCAAACAGGATGGTTTCGGCTTCGTCCAAGGAATCGATGAGCGCCTTGCTGCGCAGCATTCCGCGGACGCGGGTGCGCACCACGGCGGGCTGTAGCGGCTTCACTAGAAATTCGTCGGCTCCGGATTCGATACCCGCGATCTCACTGTCGGCGCCCTGGACGCCGGTGAGCACCAGAATGGGAATGAGCTGGGTGCGGCGGTCGGCTTTAAGGGCGCGGCAGAAGTCCGGGCCGCTCATGCCGGGCATCACCATGTCCATCACCACCAGGTCGACCTTCTCATGCTCCAGCAGTTTCAGCGCGACGGACGGGCGCTTGGCTTCGAGAATCCGGTAGGACTCGGTCTTCAGAATGGCTTTCAGCAAATGCCGGTTCAAATCCAGATCGTCGACGATCAGGATGGTAGGTAACTGTGCTGCGTCCTCAAGCGCGTTCTCCCAGCGGGGGAGACGCGTCTCCGGAAGCATCGTCACAACTTCTTTCACCGAGCGTTTGGTCAGCGCCATGCCCAGAAATGGCCTCAAAGAGTCTATCGGTGAAACCCTAGAACAGCATTAGGCGGGTGGTAAGTACTAAGGTGGACGGGTGTCCAATAAGGTCTCGCCGCAGCGGGTCGAGATCGCCTATCATGTTAAACACTGTCATGAGTTTCGCGTATGCGCTGTTAGCCTTCAATTTGCTAGCAACCCGGCAGGTGCCGCCTGGCACCCAACTGCATATTCGACTGACGACTCCGGTGGGGTCCTACGCGAGCAGGGCGGGAGATCCGGTGAATGCAGTTCTAATAGCGCCGGTGGTGGCGAGCGGCGAGACCATCCTTCCAGCCGGGACACTCATTTCCGGAAGACTAAAGTCGGTGCAGCGCGTGGGCCTGGGATTCATCCACGAGCTGGCCGCGCTGGATCTGGAGTTCACCGGCATCACCGCGCCCGACGGCGAGAATCTGCCGCTGCTGGCGCGGATTCAAGAGGTGGACAATGCGCGCGAACGGTTGACGCCGGAGGGCAGTATCCGCGGCACCCGCCCCACCAGTAGTTTGTCGTACCGGGTGGGCGGCTATATCCGCACTGCGATTGAATGGGAACTGCATGCCCGGCTGGCGATCTGGGCGATTAAAGCGCTGCTCCTGCAGGTGCCGGAGCCGGAGCTGTATTATCCGGCCGGCGTCGAAATGACTCTGGCTTTGATGGGACCGGTGATGACGATGCCATCCGCCGAGCCCCTGCAAAGTCCACGACGCTTGAGCGCCGAGGAACGCAGCAAGATGGCGGCGGTGCTGGAAGAACTGCCGTCGCGAACGCATGCGACCTTGTCCAACCGGCCGTCGGATCTGCTGAATGTGATGTTCATCGGCTCGCGCGACGATCTGGTGGACGCGTTTGAGGCAGCGGGATGGATGCAACCGAAGCCGGCCACGCTGCGGACGAATATCCAGAGAATTCGCGCGGTGGCGGAGGGACGTGGAGATCGCACGGCTCCCATGTCTGACCTGCTGGTGCAAGACACTAAGGCGGAGATGTCGTGGCAGAAAAGCTTCAATGATGTTTCGAAGCGCCATCACATCCGAATCTGGAAACAGCCGGCTACCTGGAATGGCCAGCAGATCTGGATCGGCGCAGCGACGCATGACGTGGATTTCGCTTATCTGCGGCCGGGGAATGCCATGACGCACAAGATCGCTGAGGACGTGGACCAGGAGCGCGATAAGGTGGTGAACGATCTCGTGTTCACTTCCTGTGTGGACATGGCGGACGAGATGGAGCGGATGGATGTTCCCATGGTCACGCGGAATGCTACAGGGGATCCTATGCGGACGGATGCGCGTATTTCCATCTTGCAACTGAACGCTTGCGAGGCTCCCACCGGGGTTGTGGTGGCTGACGGCTCCGCGCTACCGCTGCACGGGAGCAAGATGCAACGCTTTGCACGGCGCGAGATTTTGAGTTTTCGCAGCGATATTATTCGGGAGAATTTGTATTGGAGGAGCTACGAGGGCGTACGCATGGTGATTGACGCGTATCGTCAGCGTGGGGGGCGGGGGGATGAGGGCAAGGCAGTCAGCGAAGAGCGGCAGAATGGGAATCGGGCTAGTTTCGTTACGGATATGTTCCGCTAGTGTTCGGCTTGGAGGTCGAACGCGGGCCGGAGGCCCGCCCCACTAACCCGCTACACTGAATAGTTCATGAACGAAACTGTTGCGCCAGCTCAATCTATTCACGGCGCTATTACACTGCCGGGCGATAAATCCATTTCTCACCGCTATGGGATGTTGGGGGGGATCGCCGAGGGCGTCACTACTATTCATAATTACTCGACGGGGGCGGATTGCCAGTCGACGCTGGCTTGCATGGCGGCGTTGGGGGCTCGTATCGAGCGTGTCGACGGGAAGGTCCTGATTCATGGGGGGGCGTTAAGCGAACCCGGGGAGCCGCTCGACGCCGGCAATTCTGGGTCCACGATTCGCATGCTTTCGGGCATTCTGGCGGCGCAGGCCTTCACTTCGCGAATTGGCGGCGATGAATCGCTGTCAAAGCGTCCGATGGATCGCGTCATCCGGCCGCTGACGGAAATGGGGGCGCACATTGAGGGGCATAGCCTTCCCGAGAAGAAGGGCAGTTTTCCGCCGCTTACGATCCAGGGGCGTCCGCTGCACGGAATTGATTACACGCTGCCCATGGCCAGCGCACAGGTGAAAAGCTGTGTGCTGCTGGCCGGATTGTTCGCGGCGGGCGATACCATCGTGCGCGAGCCGATCCGCACGCGGGACCACACAGAAATCGCGCTCCAGGAATTCGGCGCCGATATCGAAGTGCATCAGCGGGTGATCAAGCTGGCGGCGGGTGCGCATCTTACGGGGCGCGAGGTGGTGGTTCCGGGAGATCTTTCGTCAGCGGCTTTCTTTCTGGTGGCGGCGCTGTTGATGCCGGACGCCAATCTGGTGATTCATAATGTGGGGCTGAATCCGACGCGCTCTTCGCTACTCGATTTCCTGGCGGGGGTGGGCGCGTCGATCAAAGTCATCGACGTCAAGCAGAGCGGTGGGGAGCTGATTGGAAGCTTGCGCATCCGGGCTTCGAAAATTAGGGGCGGCATAATTGAAGGCGCGCTCACGGCGGCACTGATCGATGAAATCCCGGCGCTGGCGATTCTGGGCGCGGCCAGCTCAGGTGGCCTAGTGGTCAAAGATGCCGCCGAATTGCGCGTCAAGGAGACTGATCGCATCGCTGAGATTGAGTCCAATCTACGGCGCATGGGCGTGGAGATTGAGACTGCAGCAGACGGCTTCCGCATTCCCGGCGGGCAAAAGTTCCACGCCGCGGAAATCGATTCCGCCGGTGACCACCGCATCGCCATGGCGTTTGCCGTGGCCGCTTTGGCCGCCGACGGGCCGTGCAGCATCCTGGGCGCAGAATCGGCGGGGGTATCCTTCCCTGAATTTTTTAGTACACTGCGGGAAATCGCCCATTAAGCCATGAACCCACTTGCCGACCTCGCACTGCCGGGTTTGATCCACGATCTCAACAATGTATTTCAGACATTGATGGACGCGGCCGACTCGCTGGCGGGCGATTCCCGCTGGGAGCCTTTGTCTGCCGCCATCTTTCGCAGCGTTGAGCGCGGCCGGGAAATCACGCAGAGCATGCAGGCGGTGGATCAGCCGTCGGCTCCGTTCGAAACGGTGTTGCGTAACGCACGAACCCTAGTCGAGGATTCGATGACACTGCGACGCGGTCAGGAGAT
>Ga0207648_10007684_pt1 | contig 10549 bp, 11 predicted proteins | sample KBSMisM32_FD_184310 | JGI IMG/M metagenome (GOLD analysis project Ga0207648, IMG submission 184310) | Miscanthus rhizosphere microbial communities from Kellogg Biological Station, Michigan, USA - KBS Miscanthus M3-2 (SPAdes) (version 2) | ecosystem: Host-associated > Plants > Roots >... | reverse complement strand
GCCCAGTACGCGCAGACGCTTGCCACGGTCGCGGGGACCCCGCCCGTGCTGGACCTCGTGCATCTGGGCCTCGGACCGGACGGCCACACGGCTTCGCTCGTTCCGCACGACCCCGTGCTCGGCGAGGACTTCGCCGACGTCGGCCTGACGCAGCCCTACCAGGGCCACCGCCGGATGACGCTCACCTATCCGATGATCAACCGTGCGCGCTGCGTGCTGTTCGTCGTGACCGGGAGCGACAAGGTCGCGGCGCTCGCGGCGCTCCGTGCCGGCGATCGCAGCATCCCCGCGGCGCGCGTCACGGGCCAGCGGCTGGTGGTGATGGCCGACGCGGCCGCAAGCGGCGGCGCGTCTGCGGCGGCGTCGCAATGGGACAGGCCGGCCGTGTAGCGTTGGACTCGCTTGTAGGTCGGGCTTCAGCCCGACGCGACGCTTCGGCGGGCTGAAGCCCGACCTACAGGCTATCCGCAAGAGCAATCAGAGGAGTCGTCATGGAGTTTCCGCGCAACCAGGACATCGCCACGCTTTGCATCAACACGATCCGCACGCTGTCGATCGACGCGGTGCAGGCCGCCAATTCCGGGCATCCCGGTGCGCCCATGGCGCTGGCGCCGCTCGCCTACGTGCTGTGGAACCGCGTGATGCGCTTCGACCCGGCCGATCCCATCTGGCCCGGTCTGCCAGCCCCAGAACGCGACCGCCACGATCCCAAGCACCTCGACCAAGAACCGGATCGCCAACGCCGCCATGCCTATGCCTTTCGATCCTTGCATCGTCTCCTCGCTTCCGCTACCGTCCGAAACGTCATGGCTATGCTACATAGCCTTCATGGCTAATGTCAATAGCCTCGCCCACAGGGCCCAGGCCACCCAGCGAGGACGACGCGCAAGACGAGGTATACCCATGCCGACCCCCGCAAGGACATCGCTCGAGCAGATCGTCAAGGCCGGTCGACACATCGTCGAAACAGACGGGATCGACGGACTGACGATGCAGTCGGTCGCGGCACGAGTCGGCGTCCGGCCGCCCTCGCTGTACAAGCGGGTCCAGGGCCGCAACGAGCTGCTACGACTCGTCGCCAATGATGCTGCGGCCGAACTCACACGTGACCTAGAGAGCGCGGCTGACGGCAAGGACGCTAGGCGGGATCTGGCGAGCCTCGCCAGTACCTTCCGCCGATTCGCTCACGCCAACCCCGGCGCCTACTCGCTGATCTTCGCGCCGCTCCCCGACGATGCTCGCGCAGACGCCGGATGGAGCGTCAAGGCGAGTGCTCCGGTGATCGATACGACGGAACGTCTCGCTGGCACGGACCACGCGCTCGAGGCGGCGCGGACCGTCGTGGCATGGGCCAACGGCTTCATCGCGATGGAGCTCGCCGGCGCCTTCCGGCTGGGGGGCGACGTCGACCGAGCGTTCGACTACGGCATCGACCGCCTGGGGGTGGCGATCGACACTGGGGCAGCGACCCACGCCAGGGCCACCCGGCGAAGCTGAGATGACCCAGAGCGTTGACATCCAGGGCTGACACAGAACCGTCACCGAAACGCCCTCGTCGCGTCATCGACCGCCGCGAAGGTGACCGTCGACTCCGGGACGCGGGGTCGGGAGGGTCGCCCCGAGTCGACCGATCGGAGGACTCGTCGCGATATGCGTCGTCTCATCACCGCAGCGGCCGGACTCGGCCTGATGTTCTCGATCGCGGCGGGCGCCGTGAACGCAGGTGGTCCGCCCACGGTCGGCTTCTACGTCGATGGCACCCTCTATCGCACGGTCGGGACCCCGACCGACTTCACGGGAACGGGGGCCCCCGCCTCCACGTACGACAAGATCTACGCGTTGGGAAACGGGCTGCGTAACGTGGCTGAGGCGAAGCCCGGCGACCGCGACTTCAATGGTGGTCGGTGGGCGGTCTACCCAGTGACGTGGCACGTCACACCGGTCCAATACACGAGCGACGCCCAGCTCCTGGCCGCGGCCGACGCGGGCGACGTCACGATCGCCAGCAGCCCCGTCCGGCTCTTCTTCTGCAACGTCGCGCCGATCCCGCCCGGTCAGCGCTGACCCCGCTCACACCGCCCGGTCCGACCTCCTGGTCGGGCCGGGCATCCGTCTGTCCGCGTCGTCGCACGGCGACGAAGGGACCAGCGGGCGCCGGGACGACTTTCTAGACCGTCGAGCGGCCTGCCCCGCCTAGACTCGGCCCGTGGACCCCGCCGCCCAGACGTTCGTCCAACTCGTCGTGCTCGTCCTCGTCGGGCTGCTGCTCGCCCGGATCGCAACGTCGATCCCCGGCTGGCTGCGCCGCGATCGTCGACCGGAGGCACGGTCGATCCTCGTCGTCGGCGTCGGCGGTGGCGGAGGCAATGCCGTCGACCGGATGGTCGATGTCGGGCTTCCCGGCGTCGGCTTCGTCGCCGTCAACACCGACGCGCAGGCCCTCCGTGAGTCACGCGCCGAGCTGCGCGTTCGCATCGGCGACCGCGTCACGCGCGGCCTCGGCTCTGGCGGCGATCCGGAGATCGGCCGCCGGGCAGCTGAGGAGGATGCCGAGCGGATCGGTGCTGCGGTCGCGGGCGCCGATCTCGTCTTCGTGACGGCTGGTCTCGGCGGCGGCACCGGATCGGGGGCGGCGCCGACGGTCGCGGCGAAAGCGCGTGAAGGCGGGGCGCTGACGATCGCGGTGGTCACCAAGCCGTTCGACTTCGAAGGCACGCCACGACGAGACGTGGCCGACGACGCCGCCGAGGCACTCCTTGCCGAGGTCGACGCGATGATCACCGTCCCGAACGACCAAGTCGGCCAGGTCATCGATCCCGACGCATCGGCGCTGGAGGCGTTCCGCGTCGTCGACGAGGTGCTGCTCAAGGCGGTCGAGGGCATCGTCGAATTGCTGACCGCGCCCGGCCTGATCAACCTCGACTTCGCCGATATCCGGTCGGTCGTCCAGGGTGCGGGACCCGCGCTGATCGGCCTGGGCGAGGGACGCGGCGAGGATCGCGCGATCGTCGCAGCTCGCCAGGCGGCGTCGAGCCCGCTCCTCGAGGCGAGCATCGAGGGCGCGCGCGGCGTACTGCTCCAGATCTCCGGACCGGCGGACCTCAGCCTGCGCGAGGTTCGACAGGCAGCGGACGTGGTTCGTGCGGTCGCCGATCCGCGGGCGAACGTCATCTTCGGTGCGAGCATCGGTGGGGTGCCCGACGGCGAGGTCCACGTCACGTTGATCGCGACGGGTCTCGACGGTCAGCGTCGGCCGGACATCTTCCCCAGACCGACCCCGCTCGTCCGCGCGGCCCGGGCGCCCATGCCGCCCCCCGCAGCTCAGCAGATGTCGCCGGCAACTCCCAAGCCCGCGCCCGAACCCGTGGCGAACCCCGCGCCCACACAGCTCCAGCTCGACCCGGAGGATGCCCTCGAGCTGCCGACCTTCCTGCGCAATCCGCGACCGACGTCCGGGACCGGTCGCCGACGCGACGCGCGGAAGACGCCTAACCCGACCGGGTCACGCCCCGGCTGAGGCCGTCACGCTTCGGCCGGCAGGCGCTCCCCCGCCTCGATCCGCATCGGTAGCCGGTTCTCGGCGGGCGTCAGCGGGCACGAGTACTTCGGGTCGTAGACGCAGGACGGGTGGTACGCCAGGTTGAAGTCGAGCGAGTACGTGCCGTCCTCCTCGGGCTCCACGTCCATGTACCGCCCCGCGCCATATGTCTCGGTGCCGCTCGTGGCGTCGAGGAACGGGACGAAGAGCGACTCGTCGACGCCGCCATCGAACGTGTAAGCCGTCAGCCCGTGTCGCCCACCCTCACGTTCGAACCGCAGCACGCCGGCGCGATGGGCCGGTCGGAGCTGCCCGTCCGAGGTCGGGATCTGGAAGTTCGATGGCTCGTCACCGGTGTACGGCTCGAGCGACAGATCGTCGAACCGCCAGTCAGGATCGACCGCGTAGTACGGCAGCCCGGCGAACGTCGGCCGTTCGGCTTCGGGTACGGGGCTTCCGGGGTTCGATCCGAAGAACGCGTCCTTGTCCGCCCGGAACGACTCGACCGCCTCCTCGTACGACATCGGTCGATGCTCGTGATGGTGGTGATGCTCGTCGTGATCGTGCTCGTGAACGTCTTCGAGGTGGTCTTCGTGCTCTTCGGTCATCTGATGCCTCCGCTCGACGGCATCGTGCGCGACCCGGGGCGACCTGTCGACTCTGGTAGCCTGCCTCTCTCGCGAGGGGGTAGATGAGCCGTCATCCCATCGGCCCGCGAGGGTCGATCGTCGCCGCCACCATCGCCCTCATCGTGTCCGTGGTCGCAGGCTGCATGCCGTCCCCGACCACGCCGACGCCCTCCCCTGCGCCGACCGTGTCCGAGCCGGCTGCGACCGCGTCCGGGCCTGCGCCGAGCGCTTCCGGACTGCCGGCATCCGCCAGCGTGGGCCCATCTGCGTCGGCCTCCGCGGCCGAGCTGCTGCCGATCTCCGGCGTGTGGCGCGTGCGAAAGGTCCTCCTCGCCGCGGACCAGTCCGAACAGATCGGCGACCCGACCTTCGACGAGGAGACGTACAGCGTCGATGCGTCGTGCGACCAGGAGCCATGCGACACGGTCAAGGTAACGACGACGCCGCTGGGCCTGACCTCGCCTGCCACGGTCGTCGACATGACGCGCGACGGCGCCGTCTACAAGTCGTCTGGGCAGCTCGCCCAGGCGTCGAGCTGCGTGAGCACGTTCGGTGACCGGGTCGACGGCGGCGCGAACACGGCATCGACCATCCGCCTGTGGGTCACGACGGACCGTCCGGCAGGTTCGTCGGTCGCGTCGGTCGCCCTGCACGGCAGCGTCGACCTATCGATCACACCGACTCCACTCGGCCAGGACGCCGGGTGCGAACCGGAGGCCGCTGGCTTCGAGCTGACCGGTCGACGCGAAGAGGTCGCCGTGCACGACCCGAACGGGTCGACGGCCGGGCCGAACCTGCAGCCACCCGCCGGCGCCGCGTACGTCGCTCTCGCATCCGTGACCGCCAAGGTGCCGGGCGCGACGGTCCGCTACTTCGACGTGGTCGGGGACACGTCGGCGGAGCTCGCCGAAAGCGTCGGTCGAGGCGGCGCCAAGGCCTGCGGGATGATCCAGTACGAGTGGTTCCGGGGAGACGCCCGGCCGAGCGCCTGCACCCTGACCCGTGTCAGCGACACGCGCCAGTCGATCTCGCTCTCGGCGAGCGCGACGTCCACCTCTTGTCGCATCCGCCAGGCCCACATCGCGACGAGCTACATCGTCTACATCCCGCACTGGAGCGACCCGTCACGGGTCCCGAAGCGCCTGCTCGATTGGTGGCGAAAGATCGTCGCCTTCATCGCCGACCATGAGGCCGGGCACGTCCAGATCGGGCGCGACTACATCAAGCGGCTCAACGAGCGGCTGGTCGGCAAACCATGCGCGGACATGGCGTCGATCATCCGGTCGTGGGCGAGCCAGCATGCCGCCGCCCAGGAGGCATACGACCGGAGCGAGTACTCGCGCCCGTGGCCACAACCGGCCGCCGGGTACTAGCGGATCAGCGAGGCGTCAGCGGAAGCTCGACGTCCCAACCCACGGAATCGAGGTCGTACGACGCGTACGTCGTCCGGTGCGCACCGACCTCGACGGTGTAGTCGGTCGCTCGAGGCACGCCGCCCACGACGAATGACACCGCGCACTGTCGGTCACCGGTCGGTGAGCCCGTGGGCACTGGTGCCAGGGCGGCGCCGAGGGAGCCACGCCCGATGATCGACCCCGAGGCGTCATAGACGCTGACCGTCTGACCCGGGGCGAGCGAGACGCCGGTCATCGCCGCCGAGCAGTCCGCTCCCGATGTCGGGCTCGCACCACGCAATGCGGCGTGGACATCGCGGTCGAACTGCGCTTGCGCGGTGTCGACCCAGGTGACGGCGCCGGTCAACGTACGGGTGGCAGTCTGCGCGACGAGCGTCCGCGCGACGAGGACCGCGGACGCAACGAGAACGAACGCACCAACGATCGCGAGGATCGAGGGAGCTCGCCAAGTCGTCACCTCGGCGGTATAGCGCCGCCGAGGTCGGATGTCGAGGGGTTGGCTACGCTGTCGCGATGAGACGCGTCATCTATCACATCACCATCACGACCGACGGCATGTACGCCGACCCAGCTGGCGGCCTCGGCGGCTTCGACCCGGCCGAAGAGGAGCACCGCTATGCGAACCACCTCGTCCGGGACGCCGGCGACCTCGTCATGGGCCGCGTCATGTACGACGTCATGGACTACTGGGACGTGCTCGATCTCGATGACCCGAACGTGTCCGACGTCGAGCGCGAGTTCGCGACGTTCTGGCGCGATACGCCGAAGCACGTCGTCTCGCGTGGAACGCCGGCTCTCCGTGCGAACGCGACGAAGCTGGAGGGCGACGTGGTCGACACCGTCCGCAGGATGAAGGCAGGCGATGGCCCGCCGATCATGTTCGGCGGCGGCGCTGGCCTGTTCGCGACCGGCACCGAGGCCGGTCTGATCGACGACTACAAGCTGTTGATCGCGCCGATGGCGCTGGGCGACGGGAAGCGGCTCTTCGCCGAGCTCGAAGAGCCGCTCAAGCTACGTCTGACGAACGCGCACACATTCCCCTCGGGAGCAGTGCTGCTCGAGTACGTCCGGCGCGACGCGCCCGCGACCTAGATCAGCGAGCGACGCGCTGCCAGGAATTGCCGCCGTCGGCCATCCATGAGGGCTGCGTCTGCGTCTGCGTGGTCGGCCCGTCCGGATCGAGGACGAAGTCCACGCCATCGATTCTGCTCGTGAGGATGGAAGTGTCGTCAGGCGACCAGCGGTAATACCAGCCCCATCCGTCTCCGAAGGGCTCCGTGATCGCCGTGCACGTACTGCCATCGACCGGGATGACGCAAAGGCCACCTCTGCCGGGGTCCATCCCGACCACGAGACGTCCGTCGTTCGAGAGCTCGCCATAGCCGACCGGGAGGGAGTGGGGAGTGCCCGTCGCGATATCGACGACCTCGGTGAACGACGCGTTGTTGATCAGGTAGTGGAACGCGTATCGGGTGCCATCCGCGGACCAGCCTGAGCCCCGGACATTCGTCGTGATGCCGTTGGTGTCGAGGACCTCGACCCTGCCGGTATCGAGCGAGTACACCGCAAGCTCGTCATGGCCAGCGGTGCCTTTCGTGAACATGAATGCTCGGCCGTCAGGCGGCCGCCAATAGATCTTGCCGTCGAGGTAGGGGATCGGCGCCACCCAGGCGGTGCCGGTGATCGTGTCGGCGAGGTACACCCTCATCGCTCCGTCCGACCCCCCGAGTAGCGCGACGGTGCGACCGTCCGGTGACCAAACCACCGAGCCTGGATCGATGAGCGCCAGGCCTTCGGTTCCCAAGACCTTCTGGTTCCGACCGTCCGAGTCCGCCACGACCGGCACATCGAGCTTGCCGTCGCCCCGCAGGAAGAAGAGCCGCGCCCCATCGAGCGAGAACTGCGGCGCATGGTCCTGCGGTTCGCCGGTGATGATCGGACGCCGGGTGCCACTCGCTGGGTCGACGGTGTAGATGTCACCTCCAATGTCGTAGGAGACGAGCCCATTCGCGGCCGGCCCGAGCATCGGCGCCGGGTTCGATCGGCTGCCGGCATAGATCAGGGCCCCCGCCGTCAGGAGCGCGACGAGGAGCGCAAGCAACCCGATCGTCCGCCAGGGCACAGGGCGCATCGCGCGCCGGCCCGCGGTGATCGCTGTCATCGGAAGCCACCTTTCGGGGAAGCTCCAGCGCGGCCGCTGGCTCGTGGCTGCAGTGCGCTGGAGGAGGTCATCTCGGAAGTCGGGCATCCGCGGCGACGCGGCATCGTTGAGCCACATCGTGATGTCACGCTCGAAGGGGTCGTATCGGTTCATGCGATCACCCCTCCCCGGACGGTGCCCGCCGCGGCCTCGTCGGCGGCGATCGCCGCCCTGAGATCGGACATGGCACGGTGAAGGCGCGACTGGGCGGTGCCCTGCGGGATGTCGAGGGTCTCGGCGACCGCAGAGAATGGCATCCCGACGTAGTAGTGGAGCACGATGATCGCCCGTTGCTCCGGGCGGATCCGACGGAAGCCGCGTTCGATGAGATCGCGGTCCGCGATGAGGCCGCTCTCGTCGCCGATGACCGGCGGTGAGATCGGCGACAGGTCGACTTCGATCGGCCGGCGACGACGCTTGCGAACGGCGTCGAGGCAGGCGTTGACGGTCAAGCGGTGGAGCCAGGCGTCGAACCGCTGCGGGTCGCGTAACCCGGGCAGGTCGCGCCAGGCTCGGATGTAGGCATCCTGGACCGCGTCGCGCGCGAGCTCCGGGTCCCTGACGATCAGGCGGGCGACAGCCTCCAGCCGCGCGAGGGACGCATCGACGAGCGAGGCGAACGCGTCATGATCGCCCTTGCCTGCTCGCTCGACGAGTCCTTGCTGGTCCACGGTCACCCTCGGTCCGTAGCCGTTCGGCCACGTTCTAGGGTAGATGGCGTCGGATGCGCGCAAACTTGTCCCGCGCCCCGTTCCCGTGCTCGAAGGAGACCCCCGATGACCATCGCCGAACCGCGCATGGACCGCATGGTCGCCAGCGTCGAGCACGTCTTCAGCTGGTTCATGAGCGGCGACTGGGAGAAGCACCATCTCGATCCCGGAGTGGCCGACTTCACCTTCGGGAACCCCCAGGAACTGCCACTCCCCGGGCTGGTCGATGCGCTCCGGTCGAACGCGATCCCACGAGACAAGGACTGGTTCGCCTACAAGATGAGCGAGGAGGAGCCGCGGAACATCGTCGCGGCCTCGCTCCACGAGCGCACCGGCATCGAGTACCGCCCCGAGGACATCGCGATGACCGCCGGCGCCTTCGGTGCCCTCGGCGTGACGATCCGGGCGCTCGCTGACGAGGGCGACGAGGTCATATTCCTGTCGCCACCGTGGTTCTTCTACGAGCTCATGATCGCCTCGGCCGGCGCGACCGCCGTCCGCGTCCGCCTCGAGCCGCCCGACTTCGATCTCGATCCCGATGCGATCGCCGCAGCGATCACGCCGCGGACGCGCGCGGTCCTCGTGAACAGCCCGCACAACCCTACCGGCCGGATCTACGGCGAGCCCGAGCTGCGCGCGCTGGGCGATGTCCTGCGCTCGGCATCCGAGCGCAGCGGCCGACCGATCACGCTGCTCTCTGACGAGTCGTACAACCGGATCCTGTTCGACGGCGTCGACTTCCGGACGCCCGCGCTCGACTACGACGCCACGATCACGATCTACACGTACGGCAAGACCACGCTGGCTCCCGGACAGCGGATCGGATATGCGGCGATGCACCCGGACTACCCGGACCGTGTGGCCGTGGGCTATCGCGTCTTTGTCCAGCAGCTCGCCGCCGGGTGGGGTTTCCCGAACGCGCTGCTGCAGCACGCGATCAGCGACATCGAGCGGGTGTCGATCGACATCGATGCACTCCAAGCGCGCCGAGACCGGATGGTGCCCGCCTTGCGCGAGATGGGCTACGAGGTCACCAACCCGCAGGGCACGTTCTACCTCATGGCCCGCTCGCCCGATCCCGATGATCTCGTGTTCTCCTCGCGATTGGCGGAGCTCGGTGCGCTCGTGCTCCCGGGCGCGATCGTCGAGTTGCCTGGCTGGTTCCGGATCTCGCTGACGGCCAGCGATCAGATGGTCGAGGACGGCCTGCGCGCCTTCCGGGAGGCTCGACTGTCGGCTAGCTGACGTTGACTCTTGTCAACGCGCCGCCGAGACTGAGAACGGCCCCCAACCGACCCCCGAGGAAGAGCGCGCAGGAGGGTTCTCGGCCATGCGACGGCGAGTCGGCAGCCTTGTCGGTGCTGCCCTGCTACTCGGTGCGACCGTTCTTGCCGCGGCTGCACCGGCGACCGCTCACGATCGCGACGGACGGGCGACCGTCATCAAGAGCGGCCTCTCCTCACCGAAGGGGATCGGGTTACTGACACGCAACTCGATCGTCGTCGGTCAGGGTGGCTACGCTCCGCCGGCCGCCCCGGCCTTCGAATACGTCTTCCGTGGGCCGCAGCGAGGCACCTTCACCGATCTGACGGACCCATTGAACATCGTCGACCTGGCGGTCACGCCGGATGGCGCGGGCTGGGCGATCGGGAATGACCAGAAGCTCTATCGCCAGGGCACCGACGGCGTCATCAAGGTCATACTCGACATCGCCGCCTATCAGAAGGCCGATCCCGATCCGTACAACAATCCGGTCGAGGATCCGGCGGAGACCAACCCGTTCGGGCTGACGGCTATGAAGTCGAATGACGTGCTGCTGGCTGATGCGGCGGGCAACGACATCATCCGAGTGAAGGCCGACGGCACCGCGTGGACGGTGGCCCGCTTCCCACGGCGCTTCGTCAAGACCGACAAGGTCGGCGACCCGAGCCTGCCGCCGAAGCTGCCCGCCGAAGCGGTCCCGACGAGCGTCACCATCGGCCCTGACGGCTGGGCGTATGTCGGCCAGCTGGTCGGCTTCCCGGGTCGACCCGGCGCCGCTTACGTCTGGCGCCTGA
>Ga0207648_10007682_pt1 | contig 10550 bp, 5 predicted proteins | sample KBSMisM32_FD_184310 | JGI IMG/M metagenome (GOLD analysis project Ga0207648, IMG submission 184310) | Miscanthus rhizosphere microbial communities from Kellogg Biological Station, Michigan, USA - KBS Miscanthus M3-2 (SPAdes) (version 2) | ecosystem: Host-associated > Plants > Roots > Rhizosphere... | reverse complement strand
TTCTATAAACGAAGCGATAAGAAGGGACCGAAACAATCAGATTTTCAACTCGTACCGGTAAAGGATGCAACTGCCATGGAAAATCTGCTAACAGAAGCACTGGGTAAAAAAGTGGTGGTGGAAAAGAAACGCAAAATATTTTTCCTCGGCAATATTAAAATACATCTTGACGAAGTACCTCAGCTTGGCTGTTTTGCAGAGATTGAAGCTAGCAATCTTTCAGATCCTTCTCTTACAATTGAGCGCTTACATAAGCAATGCGCAGAACTAATGCTACATTTTGAAATAAAGGAAGAAGACCTTATTGAAAACAGCTACAGCGATATGCTGATGGGTTTATAGTTTTTGTTAGCCATCGTTCCGTTTTTATAGCGTCGCCGGTTTGTGTCACTCACTTATGCGGTTGGAACTACAGGCGGCTTTTATTGTTTTATGTTTTTTAAGCTCTGCCGGTCAGGCACAGCAAACCGGCATTTCTGATTTCGCTCTTTTTGGGGGAAACGGATCATGTCCCGGCGGCTCCGGACAGAAAACGCCTTCTTCACCCGGCTGCGGGGTTATCATCGGCAGCGGTTCCAAACTACTGGGTGGAGCGGTAGGAAGTTATTCGTTCATCCAGGCAAACAACAACGTCAGCATCAACGGCAGCGTGTACAGCGGAGGCACCATCAGTTTTTCATCGAACGATACGGTTAGTGGAAGAATAACGGCCGCCAACTGTTTCAAGAAAACCGGCTGGATTCTGCAGGCTGGTTTAAATGCCCGTTTTTTGGGAAATGCTGATGTCAACGGGAACACACTGATCAGCAGTGGTCTCCTGGCAGGCAGGTATACCCATCCTGCCGGAACTACCTATAGCGGACCGGTTCCCGGCGGAGGCAACGTAACACCACTGGCCTCTCTTCCGGTTTTACCCGTCATGCCTCCCATCACCGTATTTCCGGCTGCGGGCTCGACCAATATTTATTCCACCAAAACCATCAAGCCAGGCTCTTACGGCGATCTTGTCCTCACGGGTGGTCAGACCCTGACCTTTTCCGGACCAGGTGTATATGTGTTTAAAAGCATTAAAAATACCGGCCTGCAGATCAATAATTTTAATTTTGATTTTGCCAACAGCGCCACCGGAACATTCAGGATCTATGTGTATGGTGATGTGGACGTAAATATTCTGAATGAAAATTTCCTCAATGGAGGAAGTGCCAGCCGGATTTTTCTTGAGACTCATGGAACAGGCAGCAGCTGCTCATTGGGCAATTTTGCATTTACTATCACAAATTATTTTGCCTTTGGCCGGACTTCACAGTGGTTCGGAACTGTATGGGCACCCTATTCGGGAATCAATATAGGATCGCCATCAAGTTATTCGTCTATAACCGGTGCGATGTGGAGCGGCACACAGGTGAACGTGCAGTGCGGAGTGAAATTTAATTTCGAACCTTTTGTCTTTTGTACCAGGCCGGACGCCAAGGCCGGGCCGGACAAACAACTGACCTGTTCCAATCCGACTGCGCAACTTCAGGGCTCATCAACAACACAGGGTGCCACGTTCAAATGGGATGCACTAAACGGAGGTACTATCCAGTCTGGAAATCTTACGGCTACGCCAACCGTCTCAACAGCAGGAACCTATGTGCTGACAGCGACTGATCCAAATGGTGGTTGCACGGCAACAGATACCGCGGTCGTCAGTTTTGTGTCCTGCATTCTGCCATATTATCCACCTCCCACCGGCGGGAAAACGTCTAACCTGATTGGCTCCGAACTTAGTTCTCTCTACCAGAATTTCGGGCTGGTTACCGATTCGGCCAAGACTATCTTCTTAATTAACCAGAACACGGTACAGATTGAAGTCATTTCCCTTCTGGGGCAGCACGACAATCTTCAAAATCTTTTGCAGACTCCGGCTTACGGAATGACAAACCTCATCTCCAATGGCCCGAATTCACTCATCATCACCGGCACCTATCCTATTGCCAATCTCAAGAAACTGGACAGTCTTCCCCAATTAATTGATTATTGCCGGCCGCTTTTTCCGCCGCTCGGAAATGGCAGTATACTGCCTGTACAGGGTGATACCGTGATGAAATCCCATTTTGTACGCCAGGGATATCATATAAGTGGCAAAGGCGTGAAAATCGGTGTCATTTCTGACAGCTACAATACAGTTACCGGTACGGCAGCGCAGGCAGACATGGCCAACGGGATTCTGCCAGGCGCGCCGGATAATCCGGACAGTAACTATACTCCGGTTAAAGTACTCGCAGAATATCCTTATGGCAAAGCATCTGATGAAGGAAGGGCCATGCTGGAGGTCGTCCACGGGATTGCTCCGCAGGCGGAATTGAAATTCCGGACGGGATTCATCAGTCCCGGAGATTTCGCACAGGGTATCCTTCAGTTGCAGCAGGATTCCTGCAATATCATTGTCGATGACGTGACCTATATCACGGAGCCCTTTTTCGAAGACGGAGTCATTGCACAGGCTGCCAATTTTGTTGCCAGCAAAGGTGTTTCATATTTTACGGCAGCGGGTAACAACGGCGCTTCTTCCTACGGTAGTCAGTTCAACCCTTCACCCGCTCCTGCGGGCATGACCGGCATGGCCCACAATTTCGGAGGAAGCATCTACCAGGGTGTATCCCTAACGCCGGGAACCTATACGATCGTTCTGCAATGGCAGGATCCTATTTATTCCATGGGCCAGACAAGTACAGGTACCATGAATGATCTGGATATCTATCTGACAGATACAGCCGGACATACCCTGTTTGGATTCAACAGGAACAATATCGGCGGCGATCCGCTGGAAGTATTGCCATTTACCGTTACGTCGAATGCGACAACCAATATTATGATCGTCCGGGCGTCGGGAACCGCCAACGTCAATTTCAAATACATTGTTTTCCGTGGAAATCTGACAATCAATAATTTCAATACCGGCTTTTCCACCATCGCCGGTCATGCCAATGCCGACGGCGTAATGTCGGTGGGTGCTGCCCGTTATACCCGTACACCCGCCTATGGCGTAAGTCCGTTTCAGATGGAAACCTTTTCTTCTGTGGGCGGTTTCCCTGTAAACGGAGTGCTGCGGAATAAGCCCGATTTCGTAGCGCCCGACGGTGTAAGTACTTCTGTTAACTTCGGCTCCATCAATATCAGCGGATCCCCTTTTCCCAGTTTTTTCGGTACCTCCTGTGCCGCGCCACAGGCCGCCGGTGTTGCGGCCCTGCTGCTGGAAGGAAAAAAGAAATTTGCCAACCACGTTCTTTCCCCGGCGGAAATAAAATCGCTTTTGCAAACTACGGCCCTGCAAAATGGCGCTCCCGGATATAATACGATTACCGGTTTCGGATTGATTCAGGCAGATTCTGCCATGAAAACCTTTGCAGCTCCCATCCCTGTTATCAAAAAACTGGTATTGCAGGACACCACCGTGAAACCAGGGTCCCAGCCGGTACAGATTACTGTATTGGGAGATTTTCTTAATTCAAACTCGGTGGTTACTTTCAGGGGACAGCCGATTCCCACTACCCTGATAAGTAGTACCCAGGCCTCAGCCACCATCCCTGCTTTTACAGGTAATCCGCCTATTCAGGTATTCACCAGGTCAATTTCTCCGAATGGCAACGACGGAGGATACTCAGACACCCTGTTTTTCTTTTCTCCGGTAAAGAAAACCATTCGGGTCAGGGCTGATAATAAATCTAAAAAGTTTGGAGAACGGATGCCTCAGTTCAGTGTAACGGTTTTGATTGACAGCATTCCGCTTGCCAATACAGGTCTTTCTTTGTCAGGTCTGCGCCTGGACAGTCTGGATTTTTCAAGTCCGGCGACTAGCTTGAGCAATGTCGGCAATTATTTTATCAGACCCTCCCTGCACCGTCTCCTTAACACATCGGATCCCGTGGACGTTGGACTGAAAGAAACGTACAACTATATTTTAAACGACGGCATACTATCCATTGAAAGGATGCCGCTACTCATCACACCCAGGGATACGACAGTAACTTACGGGGACATCCTTAGCGATTTTAAATTCAATTACACTTATCCTGATTCAAACATCGCTGCCGTCGACAAAGGCCGTTTTCTGGATACGATTAAAAATATTCACGAATCGAATCTCAATGATTCCGTCATAGCACTGGTGAGTGGTCAGGCCATCACAAGGGATCATCCGCTCACGGATGCCGAGCTGAATCACTTAACGATCATGGCCAGCGGACAGGCCATCACGCGCGGTCAGGCTATCACAAGGGGACAGGCCATCACAAGGGGACAGGCTATTACGAGAGGACAAGCCATCACCAGATCCACGCCTCCTTTGGTAGATACGCTGCAAATGGTGGTAGACGTGCCGGTGCAAACCATCTTCAATTACGAGCTGGATTCAGCGCACGTCAGCCTGGTGAACGGCAGAGGATTGTTGAGCGGCCAGGCCATCACTCGTGGAACCGCCGTCGTGAACGGCCAGGCCATCACGCGGACAGCTCCTGTATTAAACAGCACCAATGTGACCGACACCAGTAACAACCGCCTTGCAGTCATCATCGACAGCACGGATCTGGGATCCGGCAACGCCTTTGACCTGAAGTCAGTCAACATGATCACCGGATTTACCGCGGGCGTAAACACCATCGTTCCGGGAGCGATGCTTTCCAACAATTTCAATATCAGCTATGGTCTTGGGCATCTTGTAATCAGACCGGCTGTTCTAAAAATAAAAGCGCTGGATACGACTACGGTATATGGAACTGCACCCGTTTACAGCGATTCAGTTACAGGGTTTCAGTACCTGGACTCCATTGGGAATACGCTGCAGCAATTGCCCGGTCATCATCTCACCACCATCGCAGGAGCGCCGGTGAATGATCCTCTGTCTGCCGGCAGCTATAAAATTGTGCCCGAAGGCGCCACACTGATAAATCCGGCGAATTACACCCTGTCTTATGAAAGCGGAAACCTCCAGGTTGCCAGGTTGTCCCTCAAAGCGATTGCTACCGATACTTCCAGGACCTATGGTGGTCTTAATCCCATATTCGCCATTCGCTATACAGGATTTATAAACGGTGACAATGCCGGCAGCATCACACCGCCGGTAGCAAGCACAACCGCAACGTCCAAATCTGCCGTCGGAACTTATCCCATTCAACTTACGGGTGGTTCTTCTTCCAACTATGCGCTTACAACGATGAACGGCACGCTTACCATTACCAAAGCGTTGATTACAGCGACGGCAGATGATAAGACCAGGTTGTACGGAGATCCGAATCCCGCTTTCACAGTCTCCTATACAGGATTACTGAATGGAGACAATCCTTCATCCTTTGTTGCACCGCAGGGCAGTTCGGTTGCGAATCTGCTTTCACCGGTTGGAATTTATCCCATTCTGCTCACGGGCGGATCTGCTGCTAACTACACGATACAAAATATGGCGGGTAAGCTGACCATAAGTGCGTCACCGCTTACCGTTAAGGCAGATGATAAGGTAATTGAAGATGATGACTATCTGCCAAACTTTACCTCCACTATAACGGGATATAAAAATGGGGATAACAAGACCATTGTTTGCGGCCCGTCTTACACGCTCAGCCCGGTGTACAAAAAGAAGCCAGGCATCTACACGATCACACCTTACGGCCTTCAGTTGAAAAATCCCGCCAATTATTCGGTGGTTTACCTGACCGGAACCTTGTATGTAAATGATGATGACGGAAAGAATGTACAACCGAAACTGGACTGCGTTCAAAAGTTAAGCGGCGATCCTTCAGGCTTTGCTTATGTGGCCAATTTCTCCTACTACAATCCCAATTCGACGGCTGTTTACGTACCTGCAGGGCCTAACAATTATATATCGGGAGGAAAATTCAGTGGGCAGCCTCCGGTTTTATTCCAGCCCGGTACCGGAAAGTTCAAGATTTATTTTGACGGCACTAAGATAATCTGGTCGCTGACAACTAATGAATACTACCATAGCAACTGTCTGACGGCCGTTGCCAGTTCTTACTCCACCAAATGCAGCGGCACGACCGGAACGACGGGTGGAGGCGGCCTTATAGAAATGCAAATAACCGGGGACACTGAAGAAACGGTGCTGGCACCTGTCGCCTCCGTATATCCGAACCCTGCGTCGAATACCGTTACCATACAAACAGGCGGTGGAAAGATCACGTCAGCGAATGTGCAGATTTCGGATGCTTATGGCCGTAATTACCCGGCATTGAGTAAATTGATCTCTGATCGGAGCCTGCAGGTTGACCTTAGCCGGCTTGCCAGCGGTATGTACTATATCCGTGTCCTGGTGGACAACAAACCTGTAATCTTCAGGGTGGTAAAAATGTAAAAAGCCTTACATCCTTAACGGGAAACAAGGCAACTAATTTTGATGTTGAAAGCGGAGCTCATGAACTGGAAACACATTGCTGTTTACGCTGGTTTTTCTTTTTGCTGCCTTGTCGGTCGTTCACAGGACCGGCCCGCCGACAGTTTGAAATCCCTTCTGAAAACGGCTGTTGACGACAGCTCCCGCATCCGCCTGTTGCTTCAGCTGAGTACGCATTTTCTGAATATTTCTACGGAAGAAGCCAAGTCTTACGGACAGTCCGCACTGGCGCTTACTGAAAAACTGAATGATGAACCGCATCGCGCCCTCGCGCTGAAAAACATCGGGATCGCCTACTATTTCCAGGGAAATACTCCGGCAACTCTGGAGTATTACAGCGAGTCCCTGCGCGTATATGATTCCATCGGAGACCAGGAAAGCAAAGCACGCATGCTGAGTAACCTCGGCACGGTTTATTATACCAACGGTTCCGATGACAAAGCGCTGGACAGCTATTTCAGGTCACTGGACATATCCGAAAAAATTGGTGACAAGGGCGGGATCGCCACAGCATACTCTAACATCGCCAATGTTTACCTGAACAAAAGAGCAACGACCGACAAGGCGCTGGGGTTTTTCCTGAAAGCCCTCCTTATAAGCGAAGGGATAGGAGACAAAGTGATCATCGGCGCCGTCAGTTTTAATCTTGGTGAAATATACAGCGGGCTCGGTAAACTTGATTCTGCGCTGCTATACTATAATCAATCCGTAAAAGCCTACGCCAATACCATCAATATACCGGTTCCGCTCCGGGGGATCGGGCTTGTGTATGAAAAAAAGGGTGATTTGGAAAATGCCATCAGATTTGACGAGGAATCTTACCGGATGGCGAGGAAATTCGATTCCAAACTGGCAACGGCACAGGTATTGAATTCCCTTGGCGGCATTTATCTCAGGCAAAGCAACTATCCTTTTGCGTTGCGTTCCTTTAAGGAAGCCGATACCGTCGCCCGAAGCATTCCTGCGTATAAGGAACTGGCAGATGCCTACCGCGGCCTGGCTGCAACCTATTCACGGATGAAAAATTATAATTCCGCATTCCACTACCAACAGCTTTTCGGCGGGATTTCAGACTCTCTGAACAATCAGACACTTTCCGACAAGCTTGCTGCCCTGCAGGGAAATTTTGAGATACAGACCAGGCAGAACCAGATAAACCTTCTGACGAAAGACAAGAAGCTGCAGGAGCTTGACCTCAGAAGCCAGAAAATTCAAAAAGCATTTATCACGGCAGCACTGGTGTTGATTTTTATAATCGCGTTTGTTATTTACCGTAACTACCGGAGTAAAGTAAAAACGAATGTGCTTCTCGATAAACAAAATGCGGAAATCGAAGGATTGCTGCTGAATATTCTTCCTTCGGAAGTTGCTGCCGAACTGCAAACGCAGGGAGTCGCGACGCCCCGCTTCTATGAACAGGTTTCTGTACTCTTTACAGATTTTCAGGGATTCACTCTGATCGCCGATGCGCTTTCGCCACAGGAAGTCGTAGACGAACTCAGTGCCTGCTTCACCGCGTTTGATGATATCGTAGAAAGAAACAACCTGGAAAAAATTAAGACGATCGGCGATTCTTATATGTGTGCAGGAGGTATTCCCACAAAAAACGATACCCATCCCCAGGATATCGTAAAGGCGGCGTTGGAAATCAGGGATTGGATGAATGACTTTAATTCGAAAAGAAGAAATGCTAATCTGCCGGTCTGGGAGCTGAGGATTGGCATTCATGTAGGACCCGTTGTTGCGGGCGTGGTTGGAAAAAAGAAATATGCATATGACATATGGGGAAGCACGGTGAATATCGCCAGCCGGATTGAGAGCAGCGGATTTCCGGGCATGGTAAATATTTCTGACGCTGTATACAACCGGGTAAAAGATCAGTATTCCTGTTTTTACCGAGGAAAGATCTCCGCAAAGAATGTAGGGCAGATAGACATGTACTTTGCCGAGCCGAAAAACGTATTCCAGCCCGGCATCAACGAAAAAATATACATGGGATCCGGAAGCGGGCAGGAGACCGCCCCGGTTAGGTCCGATTCCTGACGATCCCCCACATTTGTAAAAACGCCTGCTGAATTTGCAGAACCACCGTTTATTCTCTTTCAGAACCACCTGTCATGATTCTCAGAACCGCAGGTTGTTCTCCTCCGGACAAGCGGCTATTTTCCTCAGAACCGCCCGTTATTCTCCTCCGAACAAGCGGCTATTCTCCTCAATACAGCCCGTTACTCTGCAGGATGCAATTGTTTGCCTTCCACCACTTTCTTTAATCCTTCCATTACTTTTTTCCAGTTCTCTTCACTGTGCTCCCTCATTTTTTCATCCGGAATATTTTCCTGGGTGATGGTAAGATTCACATCATTATCCTTGCCAGTCAGCAGGTAAGTGACAATCACGTAGTTTTCAGGCTTATCCTCCATCCCCGACATAGAGCTCCAGTAACTGTATTTTACCAGTTCATTTTTCCTGAAGTCCAAAACCGTCCCCTTGTCTTCATAAGATTTCCCTTCCCATTCTCCCGTAAACCGGATAGGGCTTCCCACTTTCCAGTTCGTATGGGTGTCGGTTCCGAAAAAGTATTTCTTTATCGTTTCGGGATTTGTGAGTGCATCCCAGACGCGTGCGACGGGTGCCTTGATTTTTGTACTCACCTGGCCTTTGATATTATTTTTCATACACTATGGTTTATGATAAAAAGGGCCGAAAAAATGATGCCAGTAAAGACGCCTGGGGTGGCCCGCTGACCCTGGGTAAATAAAAAAGCACCCGGATTTCAACTCTCCAAGTGCTTGATTATCAGTGGACCCTGCTGGGCTTGAACCAGCGACCCTCTGATTATGAGTCAGATGCTCTAACCAGCTGAGCTAAGGGTCCTGCCTTTTTAAGGCCCTGCAAAAATATCCTTTCAGGGTCAAAATGTAAAATGTTCCCGGGAGCTGGTATTTAGGCAGCATTTATCCGTAAAGGGCGGTCATTATTAATATTCGGTTAATTCACTACCTTGTTCCGCCTGCTAAAGAATTTCCATGTCTACGATTGCTGCGTCAAGAGTTCAGTACCTGCAGAGCCGGATCAGCCGGTATGATGACCAGTCAGCCTATAAGGAAGTTTTCACGTCCTTATACCCCGCGCTGATACAGTTCACCACTTCCATCACAAGGTCAAGGCAGTCTGCCGAAGAGATCGTGTCCGACCTGTTTCTCAAACTCTGGGAAAAAAGAAAATCCCTGTGCGAAATTGAGAACCTTCGTGTGTATTGCTTCGTGGCCGCACGCAACCGGTCTGTCAACCTGCTTGAAACACAAAAAAAGCGGAGACATGAAAGTCTCGAAGGACACCGCTCTAGTCTTGTTTATGCTTCTCCCGATCCGGAACAAAGTATGATCAGTGCTGAAATGATGCGGCGTGTACAGGAAGCCGTCGATTCATTACCTGATCGCTGCCAGGAAGCCTTTAAACTCGTCAAGGAATACGGTTTCCGATACCAGGAAGCCGCAGAAATACTCCAGGTCTCCCCGAAGACAATTGAAAACCAAAACCCGCATGGCGCGCCCAGCGGGTTCTGTTCGTCCACGCGGGCGTGATCGGCTGGCAGGGTCGCGGCATCGTCATGCCCGGACGAAGCGGTGTCGGCAAGACGACGCTCGTGCGGGCATTGATTGCGGCCGGAGCCGAGTATTACTCGGACGAGTTCGCGATTCTCGATGCCAATGGGCGTGTCCACCCGTACCCGCGGCCGCTGTCGATTCGCACCGGCGAGGCGCGCGGCACACCCTGTGCTGCCGAGAAGATCGGCGCCCGAATCGGCACAACGCCTCTGGCCATCGACTTGATCGTCAGCACCGAATACCGTCGGGGCGCGAGGTGGCGGCCGCGTGCGCTCTCGCCGGCCGAGGCCTTGCTCGCGCTCATGGCGAACACGGTTGCGGCACGTCAACATCCGCACCTCACGTTGCCATTCCTCCGTCAGGCGGTGCTCCACGCACGCGCGCTCTGGAGCCCGCGTGGCAGCGCTTCGTCGATCGTTGCACGATTGCTTGCCGAGCTTCGATGACGATTTCCCGCCAGACCTTTCATTGTCTGTCGCTGTGCGCTCGACCGATTAGGGGCGCCGACCACTCCGTCGAACTTGCAGCTGCCCTCGAGACGCCAACCTCGTGGGACG
>Ga0207648_10007678_pt1 | contig 10555 bp, 11 predicted proteins | sample KBSMisM32_FD_184310 | JGI IMG/M metagenome (GOLD analysis project Ga0207648, IMG submission 184310) | Miscanthus rhizosphere microbial communities from Kellogg Biological Station, Michigan, USA - KBS Miscanthus M3-2 (SPAdes) (version 2) | ecosystem: Host-associated > Plants > Roots >... | reverse complement strand
GTTGGCCGAGCGCCCGTAGAAGGAGAGCGTCACCTTGGAGGCGAAGGGCTTGAGCGCTGCCGCCACCTGCGCGGCCGGCCGCACGTGCAGGCCGTGGTCGAACGCGACGGTGAGGCTCGCGCGCAGCTCCTCCCCGCCCGCGGCAACCTGGCCGTCGGCGGCGCTTGCGACGACCTCCATGACTGGCTCACCCACGCGCACCACGCGGGAGGTGAAACGGCGCACGACCGCCCCGCCCGAAGATCCCGACCACCAAGGAGGTCTCCGCGGGGGGCGTCCTCTACCGGCGAACCGATGACGGGATCGAGGTCGTCCTCGCGTCGCGACGCACGAGGCGCGGTCAGCTCGCGTGGGGACTCGCGAAAGGTGGCATCGAGACCGGCGAGTCCAAGGAGGAGGCCGCGATCCGCGAGGTGCGGGAGGAGACCGGCCTTACCGCCGAGATCGAGGCCGACCTCGGCGACACGAAGTACATGTACGTCTGGGACGAGATCCGGATCCGCAAGACGGTGCACTTCTTCTTGATGCGGCACACCGGCGGCAACGTCGAGGACCGCGACGACGAGATGGAGGAGATCCGGTGGTTCCCGCTGGACCGGGCGATCAAGCGCGCGGCCTACCGAGGTGAGCGAGACATGCTCGTGAAGGCCTCGGAGCTCTTGTCGTGACGCTCGCCGACGCGCTGCAGGCGATCGCGATCGGGGTCGTGGCGGGCGTGCTCTCGGGCCTGTTCGGCGTCGGGGGCGGGATCGTGATGACCCCGGGCATCGACGCCTTCCTTCCCGTCTCCTCGATCGCCGCGATCGCGACCCCGCTGCCCGTGATCTTCCCGACGTCGATCACGGGAGCGATCACGTACACCAAGGCCGGCCAGGTCGATCGACGAGCGGCGCTCCTGATGGCGCCCACCGGCCTGATCGGGTCGGTCGTCGGCGCGCTGGCGACGAGGTGGATCGACCCCGCGCTCCTGCTGCTCGTCACCGCGGCGTTGCTCGGCTGGCAATCGGTGGGGATCATGCGCCGCTCCGGTCGACCGACGGACGCGTCGGCGGAGGCCGTCGAGGTGGGCGCGTCCACCTACGCGATCATCGGGATCGTCGCCGGTGTGGTCTCCGGGCTGCTCGGCATCGGGGGCGGACTCGTGATGGTGCCGCTGCTGGCCGGCTGGTGCCGGATGCCGTTGAAGCGGGCGCTCGGCACGTCGCTGCTCACGATCCCGGCGCTCGTGATCCCTGGCACGATCGTCCACGCATGGCTCGGCAACATCGACTGGTGGGCGGCCCTCTACCTCGCGATCGGCGCCGTCCCCGGCGCCAGGGTCGGTGCGACGCTCGCGCTGGGCACGGCTGAGCGGACGCTTCGACTGGTCGTCGGCGGCGGGATGCTCGCGATCGCGGTCCTGTACGCGGGTGCGCAGTTCGCCGAGCTGGCGCGTTGACCGCCACCGGGCCGCAACATGCGGCGGATACGATGCCCCGCGTGAGACGCCTCATTGGCGCGGTCGCCGTGGCGTTCCTGCTCTGGAGTGGCCTGCTCACGCCCCCCGCGCTCGCGCAGGACACGGCGGTGAGCCTGCGGCTGGTCTCCCAGTCGCCGTGGGTCGAGCAGTATGAGCGGAGCCGGCTGCATATCGAACTGCTGGCGTTCAACGGGGGTTCCACGACGCTGCGGCACCTCGAGCTCGACGTCTCGTTCGGTGAGCACATCGCGACGCAGGACGCGTACGACGCGATGCTCACCACGACCCCCACCACGTTCATCGCAACCGACGCGAAGGATGTGGCGGGCGAGATCGCGCCGGGAGACACCACGTCGATCCAGATGAACGTCGATCTCGGGTCGATCGGGGAGCTGGATCAGGTCGACTCGCAGGTCTATCCCGTCCTCATCCAGCTCGTCTCGGAGCAGACGGCCGTGGCCTCACTCCTCACGCCGGTGATCTACCTCGTGCACGAGCCGGTGGCACCGATGCTGTCGACCACCTGGGTGGATCTGTCGGCGCCGATCGCGTTCGGCGCCGACGGCACGTTGGTGGACTCGTCGTTCCCGGCCTCGATCGCGGAGGGCGGCGCGCTCCGCGCGCCGCTGGACGCGATCGAGGCAGCGACCGGTGGTCGCCACCCGCACGGATCCCTCGATCTCGTGCTCGACCCGCTGCTCATCACCCAGGCGCGCGACCTCCAGGACGGCTACCGGTCGAGCGACGGAACCGACGTCCCGGACACCGATCCCGCGGCCCAGGGAGCTGCGAAGTTCCTCACTCGGCTCGCGACCGCGACCTCACACCCCAGCACGCTCGAGACGATCGCCCAGCCGTACGCCGGCGCGGTGCTTCCGGCGATGCTCAACAGCGAACCCGACCTCGAGGCCGAGCTGCGCAGCGAGCGGGAGGCTGGACAGATCATCGTGGAGAGCCTCGGCCAGACACCGGCCGAAGGACCCCGTTCGACACCGAGCGTGGCCCGGCCCGTGGACGGCCGCCTGTCCGACGACGCCTTGAGCTGGCTCTCCGCGGAGGGATCCAACATCGTCCTCGGCAACGCCGACACGGTCGATCGCACGCCGTATCAAGGGATCTACGCGCCGTCGCCGATCGTGCCGATGCCGTCGGGCACGATGGTCCTGCCGGACCCGTCGACGCAAGCGCTGTTCTCCCGCACCGACCTCTTCAGCGACCCGGTCCGCGCGGCGCAGATCGTCCTCGGCGAGCTCGCGGTGATCTGGAAGCAACAGCCGGCGCCGACCGATCCGACGCAGCGTGGCATCGTGATCGCTCCCCCGTCGACGTTGCCGCCGGACCTGTGGCGGCCGCTCCTGACGCGGCTCACCGACGCACCGTTCCTCGACCCGGTCACGGCGACGCAGCTCGTCCAGAAGATCGTCCCGGACCCGAGCTACGCGAACCCTGAAGCACCGCTCGCGTCACAGGACACCTCCTTGTTCTCCCCGGAGTACGCCGCGAGCATCGACGCGACGACCCGCTCGATCGAAGCGTATGCATCCATGCTCCCCGACGGGGACCAGGTCCCGACGGATCTGCGTCGCCGGTTGCTCCTCGCGACCGCGGCTCCGTACCTGCTCGACGAGTTCGCCGGGCAGCCTTGGATCACCTCGGTGCAGGACACGACGCATGGAGCGTTCGCCGCCGTGGCGCCGGGCCCGCCTCCGGGGAGCGACGCCGGCAACATCAGCAACATCACGCTGACCTCTCGCCAAGGAACGATCCCGATCCAGATGGGTGATCCGGGGGCGACACCGCTGCACGTGATCGTGCAGCTGCAATCGACGAGCTTCACGTTCGCCGCACCCGGCGCAGCGCGGGGGAACCCCCAGGACGTGGTCTTGACCAGGCCGGGTCAGGTGGTTCCCTTCGACGTCGTCGCGCAGGGCTCCGGACAGAACCCGATCGACGTGGTCGTGCGCGCGCCCAACGGAACGGAGATCGCGCGCACGAGGATCACCGTCCGCTCCACCGCCGTGAACAGGATCGCGCTGTTCGTGACGTTGGGGGCCGCGCTCGGTCTGGTCGCCCTGTACGGGAGGAGGTGGGTCCGGCGTCGGAGGAAGGCGGTGACCTGATCTCCCCGGAGCTCGACGCGCGCGACGCGACGGTGCGCAACGTCGCCGTGATGTCGACAGGCACGCTGCTGTCGCGAGCCACCGGCATCGTGCGGGTGACGGTGACCCTCGCGGCGTTGGGGGCCAACAACATCGTTGCCGACAGCTACTTCAAGGCCAACACCACCCCGAACATCGTCTACGAGCTCGTGCTCGGCGGGATCTTGACGAGCGTCTTCGTGCCCCTCCTGGTGGATTGGGCCAAGCGCCACGGGGAGGACGCCGGTCGCGAGGCGGGAGCGCGGTTCCTGACGATCGTGCTGGTGCTGCTGACCGCGGCGACGGTCGTGGCGATGATCGCCGCGCCGTGGATCATGCGGGTCTACCTCGTCGGTGTCGACGATCCTGCCACGTACGCGGCCGAGCTCGCCCTCGGCACCTTCTTCCTGCGCTGGTTCCTGCCCCAGATCGTCTTCTACGGCCTCGGGGCGGTGGCCGCCGGCATCCTGACGGCCAACCGCCGGTTCGCGGCCCCGATGTACGCACCGGTGCTGAACAACGTGGCCATCATCGCGACGATGCTCGTGTTCATCTCGATGAGCGGCGACGTCACCGATCTCGCCCAGGTCACCGAGACGCAGCGGCTCGTCCTTGCCGCCGGGACCACGCTCGGCGTGATCGCGATGACGCTGGCGCTGTGGCCCTCGCTCCGTGCGATCGGGTTCCGGTGGCACCTGCGGTTCGACTGGCGGCACGAGACGGTCCGCCGGCTCCTCTCGCTCGGTCGGTGGGTCGCCCTCTACGTCGTGGTCAATCAGATCGCGTACTTCGTGATCATCCTGTTCAACGGGCGCATCGGCGTGGGCTCCTACGTCATCTACTCGCAGGCGTTCATCTTCTTCTCGCTGCCGCATGCGATCGTCGCCGTGTCGATCTTCACGGCGCTGCTGCCCGGGATGTCGGAACGGTGGTCCGCCGGCATGGTCGATGGGGTGCGGGCGCTCTTCTCCCAAGGTGTCCGCGATACCGAGATCGTGATGATCCCGGCGGCGGTCGGCATCATGGTGCTCGCAGGGCCGATCGTCGCGTTGCTCGCGAGCTACCGAGCGATGCAACCGGCCGACACCGCCCTGCTCGGATCGACGCTGGCGGCGTTCGCCGTGGGACTGCCGTGGTTCTCCGCGTTCCAATTGCTCACGCGCACCTTCTATGCGACCCAGGATGCGCGGAGCCCGGCGCTCGCCAACATCGCGGTCTGCGTCGTGAACCTCGCCGCCGATCTCTGGCTCGCCTTCGGACTGGACCTTGGCGTGCGCGGCCTCGCGCTCGGCTTCGGCGCGTCCTACGTGGCGGGGACCGTGATCCTCACGATCCGGCTGCGCGGCCGCCTCGACGGGCTCGACGCGCGCCGCGTCCTCATGACGCTGGGGCGAACACTGGGGGCCTCGGCGCTCGTGGCGCTCGCCGCGTGGGGGGCGGTCCAAGGCGTGGCAGCGGTCATGGAGAGCGGTCGGCCGCTCTTCTCGCTCGCCCAGGTGACCGCCGGCGTGGTGGCGGGTGTGCTTGCGTTCGTCCTTGGCGCGCTTATCTTCCAGATCGAGGAAGCCGATGAGGTCTGGCGAGCCCTGGCGGCTCGCTTCCGACGATGACCCGACACGCATCTCCTTCGCTGCACGACGAGGCCGGCCTGATCGGCAAGGTCGCCGTGTTCTGGATCGTCGTCCTCCTGCTCGTCGGTCTGCTGGTCCTCGACGGCATCTCGATCGTGCTGACGACGTTCCGGCTGTCCAACACCGCGCAGGCGGCGGCGACCACGGCTGCCACCCAATACAAGAACCTGCACGACACTCGGAAGGCGTGCGGCCTCGCTGAGGCGGACCTGGTCGTCGACGGCGTGCCGACGCCCGACAGCGACAAGTGGTGCAAGATCGACACCACCAGCGGCCAGGCGACGATCACGCTCAGGACGACGGCCTCCTCACTCGTGCTCGGGAGGCTGTCGTTCACCCGCGACCTCACGGACGTCAACGTGAAGGAGTCCGCCGAGCCGGCGTTGTAGCGTTCGGACGTGGCCGACGCACCCGACGCCGAACTCGTCCGGCGGTTCCTCGCGGGAGACGTCGAGGCGTTCACCGAGCTGGTTCGTCGCCACGAGCGACGCGTCTACAGCGTGTGCCTTCGCATCCTGGGCGATGTGGATGATGCCGCCGACGCCACCCAGGACACACTGCTCAGCGTCGTCCGCAAGCTCGATGGGTTCCGCGGCGACGCCGCGTTCACGACCTGGCTGCACCGGATCGCGATGAACGTCTGCTACGACCATCTCCGGCGCGCGCAGCGGCGCCCGGTGTTGCATCGCGTCATCGACGACGAGCTCCCCGCGCACGAGTCCGGGCCGCCGGTGCCCGACCACGCCGACGCGATCGTCGATGCGCGCCTCGTCGAGGCGGCGCTCGCGGAGGTGCCGGAGGACTTCCGGGTCGCGATCGTGCTGGCCGACATGCAAGACCTGCCGTACGAGGAGATCGCCAAGGTGCTGGACCTGCCGATCGGGACGGTCAAGTCGCGGGTGCACCGCGGGCGCCTGGCACTCGCCCGTGCCCTCGAGGGCACCGGGGAACCCCAGGAGGCACCGCGGACGTCCGAGGAACAACGACCATGAGCCACCCAGGGCCCCTCCTCACCGACTACGTCGACGGCACCCTCGGCCCCGAACCCCGGGCCGAGGTCGAGTCGCACCTGCAGGGGTGCGCGACCTGCCGCGAGGAGGTCCGGCTCGCTCGCGCCGGCAAGCACGCGGCCGCGGCGCTCCCCACGCCGGCGGTGCCGTCGGACCTCGCCGAGCGGGCGATCGACGAGGCGAGGCGCATCGCGCGGGAACGGAGCCCCGAGGTCGCGGCGATCTCGAGCGCCGAACGGCGGCGGCCCAGCGCACCACGGTGGCTGGCCGCCGCCACGGCCGCCGCCGCGGTGATCATCGCGGTCGCGCTGATCGGTCCGAAGCTGGGCCAGTCCCAGGGCTCCGTCGCCGAACAGGCGGCCGGCGCCGCGGGCGGAGCGCGGGCGCTCCCGAGCCCGACCGCCGTCGAGATCCAGCGCCAGAACTACACGTTCGGTGGTCTCTCCACGACCACGCAGGCACTCCGCTCCACCTATGCTTCGTTCGCAGCTGATGCAGAGGCAGGGGCTGTCACGGCGCCCGCCTCGACGTTGACGAACGCTCCCCCCACGGATCACACGAGCAAGTTCTCGATCGAACGGCTCACGCCGGCCACCGACTGCCTCACCCGCGCGTTCGTCCACACGGAGGGACAACTCGTTCGCGTCATCCTCGCCAGGTACGAGGGTCAACCGGCGTACTTCGGTGTCTACCTCGTGAGCCCCGGCGCCGGTCTTGCACCGAACGAGCTGCGCCTCGACGTCGCGTCCGTGCAGGGTTGCACGATCCTCGCGGAATCCTCCGCCAAGATCTGAGGCCTTGCGCCGCCGGGAATAGGCGGGCGTTTGACCGTATGGGAGGATTCCCACGATGTCCGACGAGCGCAACGTGATCGTGATCGGCTCGGGGCCGGCCGGATTCACGGCGGCCCTCTACGCCGCGCGCGCAGACCTGGAGCCGCTCGTCCTGAAGGGCCTCGAGGCGGGCGGGCAGCTGATGCTCACCACTGACGTCGAGAACTATCCCGGGTTCGCGGACGGCATCATCGGTCCCGAGCTGATGGACCAGATGGAGAAGCAGGCGCAGCGCTTCGGCGCGGAGATCCTGTCGGTGCACGTCACCGAGGTCGACCTCTCGACGCGCCCGTTCGTGGTGAAAGCCGGCGACCAGACCTGGCGAGCCAGGACGCTGATCGTGTCGACGGGTGCGACCGCGCGCTGGCTCGGCATCCCCGGTGAGGAGAAGCTCCGTGGCCGCGGCGTCAGCGCGTGCGCGACGTGCGACGGCTTCTTCTTCCGCGATCGCGAGCTGATCGTTGTCGGTGGTGGTGACACCGCCATGGAAGAGGCGATGTTCCTGACGAAGTTCGCGTCCAAGGTGACGATCGTGCATCGGCGCGACGCGTTCCGCGCCTCCAAGGTGATGCAGGATCGCGTGTTCGCCAACGAGAAGATCGAGGTCCTGTGGAACACGGTGCTCGACGAGATCCTCGGTGACGATGCGGTCGTCGGGGTGATCGCACGCGACGTCGACAGCGGCGAGACGCGTGAGATCGCGACCGACGGGGTCTTCATGGCGATCGGCCACGACCCGACCACGACGCTGTTCCGCGACAGCTTGGCGCTAGACGCGGACGGCTACCTCGTGGTGGAGGAGCCGACCACCGCAACGAGCGTGCCCGGGGTCTTCGCGGCCGGTGATGTCACCGACCACACGTATCGTCAGGCCGTGACGGCGGCAGGTCAGGGGTGCAAGGCCGCGATCGATGCCGAGCGGTTCCTGACCGAGGAGTACCACGGCGCCTGACCGGGAATGCCCGCATGGGGCGCGGCGTTCGGGAAGCTGAGGCCCGAGCGCGGGTTCCCCCGAGATGAGATCGAAGGAGTTCTGATGGCGAACATCGGTTCGGTCGGAGACGAGGACTTCCAGACGGTGGTGCTGTCGTCGGAAACCCCCGTCCTGGTGGACTTCTGGGCGGAGTGGTGCGTTCCGTGCCACATGGTGTCGCCCGTCGTCGAGGAGATCGGCAACGAGCGCGGCGAGAAGCTGAAGGTCGCCAAGCTCAACATCGACGAGAACCCCCAGGCGACCAGGACCTACGGAGTGATGTCGATCCCTTCCTTGATCCTGTTCAAGGACGGCGAGGAGGTCGCCCGCGTGATCGGCGCCAAGCCGAAGGACGCGATCCTGCGCGACCTCAGCGCGCACCTGAGCTGACCGCGTTGTCGGGGCCCCGCCGGGGGCGCAGACTCGACCCGTGCGCGTCTACCGCCGGGGGGACGACGGCCCCGAGATCCTCGACATCCAACAACGCCTGATCGAGCTCGGCCACGACGTGCCGACCGAGGAGGCGGGCGGCAGCTTCGGCGCCGCGACCGAGGACGCCGTGCGCGCGTTCCAGATGGATCGCCACCTCCGGGTCGACGGGATCGTCGGCACCGACACATGGGGCCAGCTCGTCGAGGCCGGTTTCCGCTTGGGCGATCGCACGCTCTACGTGCATGCTCCGTTGCTGCGCGGTGATGACGTCCGCGCGCTCCAGCGCAAGCTCGACGCGCTGGGGTTCGATCCGGGGAAGCAGGACGGGATGTACGGCCCGCAGACGGATGCGGCGGTGCGGGACTTCCAGCGCAACGTCGGCGAGGAGCCCGACGGCGTGGTCGGTCTGCACACCCTCGCGGTGTTGGATCGGATGCGCCCGCTCGACGACGTGCTGGGTCGCGGACTGGTGCGCGAAACCGAGGAGCTGCGGCAGGCTCGCGGCAAGCTGCGCGGCAGGGTGGTGGCGATCGACCCCGGCTCGCCCGCGGCCGGCGAGCCCGACCACGTCCATCGAGCGCTGACGCGGGCGCTCGTCGCCGAGCTGGCGCGCCTCGGCGCCGAACCACGGGTGCTCTCGAGCGAGCAGTCGCCCTCGGGGCGCGCGACGCGCGCCAATGAGCTCGGCGCCGAGGTCTGCGTGTCGCTGCACCTCGGCGAGGGCGTGCCAGAGGCGAGCGGCCCGACGTGTTCCTACTTCGGTTCCCAGGTGACGCACTCACCCGCCGGCCGCCACCTCGCCGACCTGATCCTGGCCGAGCTCGAGCGCGAGATCGGGGTTCGCGGCCGGCTCCAGCGGCTGTCCGCAGCGATGCTGCGCGAGACCCGGATGCCGGCGGTACAGGTCGAGGCGCTCGTCGCGACGAACGAGGCGGAAGCGGCCCTGCTGCAGGCGCCCGAGGTCGTCGTCGGCCTCGGCCGGGCGATCGGTGAAGGGGTCCGTCGGTACTTCGAGGGCTAGCGCCGCCGCCCGAACAGCGCGAGGACCAGCCCCAGGATGGTGCCGAGGACCGCCGCGCGGAGTCCGCGCTCGGTCTCGGTCAGGAACTCGGTCCGCTTCGGCTGCTCGGCCATCGCCGATAGGCTACCCACGTGCGGGCGTGCCTGATGATCGAGGGGCAGCAAGGCGTCACGTGGGGCGACTGGTGCGCGCTCGCCGACCTCGCCGAGGAGACCGGCCTCGAAGGCTTGTTCCGTTCCGATCACTACTTCAGCGCGCGCGGCGTGTCTGGGATCGGCGCGACCGATGCGTGGACGATCCTCGCCGCGCTCGCCGCGCGGACCACACGGTTGCGGCTGGGCACGCTGGTCTCACCGGTGACGTTCCGCGCGCCCGCGGTCCTCGCGCGCGCCGCCCTGACCGTGGACCACATCAGCGGTGGCCGCGTCGAGATCGGGATGGGCGCCGGCTGGTGGGAGGAGGAACACACGCGCTTCGGCCTGCCGTTCCACGACGTCGGCACGCGGTGGGCCATGCTCGAGGAACAGGTGCCGATCGTCCACGGGCTGCTCACAGAAGACACGTTCTCGTTCCAGGGCAAGCACTACCAGCTCGATGGAGCCGACCAGCTGCCGAAGCCGGTGCAGAGGCCGAGACCGCCGCTGATCCTCGGTGGGACGACGGTCGGGCCACGGATGCAGGCGTTGATCGGCCGGTACGCGGATGAGTTCAACACCGTCGGGGGCACCCCGGCCGAGGTCGCTGGTCGGTTCGCGAAGGCTCGCGCGTCGGTCGAGGCCGCCGGCCGCGACCCCGCCGCGCTCGTGACGTCGCTGATGACATGGTTCTTCGTGGGTCGAACACAGGAGGACTACCTCGAGGCGCTTCGCCGAGCGCATGCGATCGACCCCGCGGCAGGTCCCTTCGATGCCTACCGCGCCGACATCGAGCACGACTGCATCGTCGGCACGCCGGCCGATGCGATCGAGCGGCTGCGTGCCTACGCAGAGGCCGGCGTCCAACGCATCTTCCTGAACCACGAGCTGTACGACGATCTGGAGATGGTGCGACTCCTCAGC
>Ga0207648_10007677_pt1 | contig 10556 bp, 9 predicted proteins | sample KBSMisM32_FD_184310 | JGI IMG/M metagenome (GOLD analysis project Ga0207648, IMG submission 184310) | Miscanthus rhizosphere microbial communities from Kellogg Biological Station, Michigan, USA - KBS Miscanthus M3-2 (SPAdes) (version 2) | ecosystem: Host-associated > Plants > Roots > Rhizosphere... | reverse complement strand
TAGCCGACCATGAACAATTCGGAGAACAGGATGACATCGGCGTTGGCGGCTTGCCTGCGCGCCTCGCGGGCGCGCTTCAGGTTGCCGGCAATATCGCCGACCACCGGATTGAGCTGGGCCAAGGCAATGCGGAAACGGTCAAGCATGCACCGTTTCTAACAACAGATGGGGAGTGTTCCTAGCGGCGGCCGACCGCGACCCGGGCCTGCGTGGCGGGCATGGGAACGGCCACGCCGGAGGCTTCTTCGATCCACAATGCGGTCTGAAGCGCCTGAGCCGCCTGTTCCGGCGTCACCAGCGCGTCCACGCCTGCCTTGGCGGCGGCAATGAAGCCGGCCACGGACTCGCCCAGGGGATCGCCCAATTCCAGCGCACCCAGGGGGCGCGGCGTGGTGTTCTTCACGGTGCGGGACAGGAAGTCGATTTCCACCACGCCATCGGCATAGACCGCGCGCAGGCCGCGTTTGCGCTCGGTGGCGACGCGGCTGGTTTCCAGCTTGGCAATGGCGCCATTGTCGAAGCGCAGCAAGGCAAAGACTTCGTCGGCATGCGGGCCGTATTCGATCAGCCCCTCCGCCCTGACATCCACCACCTTGCCCGGCACCAGCGTGTGCACCAGATCGAGGTCGTGGATCATCAAATCCAACACCACGGAAACATCGTCACCGCGGCCGGTCCAGGGGCCTTGGCGCCAGCAGGTGATTTCCAGCGGCATTTCCTTGAGGTCCAAAAGGCCGGTGCGCGCAAAAACGAAACGCTCCTGATGGCCGACGGAAAGAATGCGCCCGGTTTGACGGGACAGTTCCACCAGCTCCGCCGCTTCTTCCATGGTGGTGGCGATCGGTTTTTCCACCAGCACATGGGCGCCGGCGGTCAGGAAGGCATGCACGACTTCGGCGTGGGTGATGGCGGGCGAGCAGACACTGACCAGATCCACCTTGCCCAACAGCTCGCGCCAATCGGCCACCACGGCGCAGCCATAATGGACTTTGGCTTTCGCGCGCATGTCCGGACTGGGATCGGCAATGGCAAATAGTTCGACATCTTTGCCGGCATGGCCAAAGGTCTTGTACTTGGTGGCATGATGATGGCCGAACACACCGGCGCCGATAACGGCAGCCTTCAGCGGTCCATTTTCGGGCACGCGGCGGCGAAGAAACAAAGCTTGGGGATCCCCATTAGGACGAGACCCCTATAAGGAACTGTGGAAGGCCAACCCGCCAGCAAACAAATGTTGCTGTCTGTTACTATATAAATTATTGAAAATGCTACTTATTTTCGGGTGCGGAGGCCATCAAAGAGGCCAGTGCAGCCACGATCAGATAGGCCAGCATGAGGGGGGCCAGCCCAATCAGGAGCGCGCCGGTGACGTCGGCAAAGGCACTACAATGCAACCAAGGGTAAGCGGAACCCACAAAAAGGAACTGGATTCCGACGACCGCCACAATGCCGAACAGGAAGGCCCGCAAGGTCGGACCAAGCAGTTGCGGCCGGTCGCCGGCTTCCAACCGGATCAGTCCGGCCTGCAGTTTCAGACGCGAAGTGGCGCTGGCCAGATAAATGACGGCGAGCAGCCAGGCGAAGGCGGCGGAGAAAACCCGTCCGCCATCCATGGTGCAGCCATCCAAGGCGGAGACCAGGGCGCGCTGGCCGGGAACCACAAAATAGATGGCGTTCTGCAACGCGCTCACCGCGCCGCGATCGAAATTCCCGGGCGCGACAAAAGCCTGGTTGAGGAAACTCAGGATCACGAAAATAAAGAAGACACCTTCGTTGAAGCCCGGAATCAGGTGATGCGGCTGCAAGCGCTTCGGCCAAGACGGATGGGGGATATGACCTGCCGAAACGCCGAATCCGCCGACAAACAACAAGCCCATGGCGACAAACAGCAAAGCGCAGATACCGATCCCCGGCAGCGATGTGCCCAGATCCCGGCCTTGAAGCAAAGCCAAACGCAGGGCATGGGCGCCCGCGAACAGGCAGAAGATAATCCAGCCTTTAGCGAGAAGTCTGGCTATGCCCATTTGCGATCAGGCCGAGGCGGCCAACCCCGATTGCTTGATCCGCTCGTCACGGATGCCTTGCGCGATCAGGAAAGCCAGTTCCAGCGCCTGGCTGGCGTTCAGTCTGGGATCGCAAGCCGTCTGGTAACGATCCTGCAGGTCGATTTCCTTCAAGCCCTGCGCCCCGCCCAAACATTCGGTGACGTTCTGGCCGGTCATCTCGAAATGGACGCCGCCGGCATGGGTTCCTTCGGCATGATGGATGGAGAAGAAGCTGCGCACTTCTTCCAGCACCCGCTCCACCGGCCGGGTCTTGTATCCGGACTGTAGCTTTATGGTGTTGCCGTGCATGGGATCGGACGACCACACCACATGCGCGCCTTCGCGTTTGACCGCGCGGATCAGGGGCGGCAGCTTTTCGGCGATCTTGTCGGCGCCGAAACGCGCAATCAGGGTCAAGCGGCCGGCAACATTGCCCGGATTCAAAGCCGCGATCAGCCGCAGCAGGTCATCCGCTTCCAGCGAAGGCCCGCATTTCAAGCCGATGGGATTCTTTATGCCGCGCATGAACTCGACATGGGCGCCGTCGAGCTGGCGGGTGCGGTCGCCGATCCACAGCATATGGGCGGATGTGTCGTACCAGTCGCCGCTGGTGGAATCGACGCGGGTCATGGCCTGTTCATAAGGCAGCAGCAAAGCTTCGTGCGAGGTGTAGAAATCGGTACCGCGCAATTGGGGCACCGAGTCCGAGGTGATGCCGCACGCCGCCATGAAGTCGAGCGTTTCGGAAATGCGCTGTGCCAGACCCTTATATTGTTCGGCGGCCGGCGAGTCCGCGATGAAGCCCAACATCCAACGATGGACGTTGTGCAAATCGGCATAACCGCCTTGCGCGAAGGCGCGCAGCAGGTTGAGCGTCGCCGCCGACTGGGCGATGCCCATCATCAGGCGCTGGGGATCGGGAATGCGCGCCTCGGGCGTGAATTCGCCGCCATTGATATTGTCGCCGCGATAGGATGGCAGGGTGACGCCGCCGCGGGTCTCGAAATCATCCGAGCGCGGCTTGGCGAACTGGCCGGCGATGCGGCCAACTTTCACCACCGGCACGCCGGCGGCAAAGGTCAAGACCACCGCCATCTGCAACAGCACGCGGAAGGTGTCGCGGATATTGTCGGGATGGAATTCGGCGAAGCTTTCGGCGCAATCGCCGCCCTGCAGCAGGAAGGCCTTGCCTTCCGCCGCCTGGCCCAGGCTCGCCATCAGATTGCGCGCCTCGCCGGCGAAGACCAGGGGAGGATGGGTCTTGAGCTGCGCCAAGACGCGGTCCAGCGCCGCCTTGTCCGGATAATCCGGCATCTGACGGGCGGGCTTGTCCTGCCAACTTTGCGGGGTCCAGCTTTGGGCCACGCCAATACTCCTCAATCAAAACAAGGCGGTGGATATAGGCGATCAGGGGCCAGTTTACCAGACGCGCGCCAAGCCGGGGTGAACGGCCCGCGGTCAGGGAAAATGCATTCTATCTTAAGGACTTACGCGGGGGAGTCGGACGGCCCTTTGCTGTAACTCTTGGTCCGCATCGTCACCAGCTCCTCCGCCGCGGTGGGATGGAGCGCGATCGTGCCGTCAAAGTCCTTTTTGGTGGCGCCCATTTTCACGCACACCGCCACGATCTGGACGATCTCCGACGCATGGTCGCCGAAAATGTGACAGCCCAGCACCTTGTCGGTCTTGGCGTCCACGATCAGCTTCATCAGGGTCCGAACGGGGCGGCCGCCCAAGGTGTGCAGCAGCGGCCGGAAGGTGGATTTGTAGACATCGATGGCATGGCCCTTGGCCAGGGCCTTGGCTTCGGTCAGGCCGACAGCCGCCAATTCCGGGGTGGTGAACACCGCGCTGGGCACATGAAAATGATCGGGCTTGGTGGGATTGCTTTTAAAGGCGGTTTCGACAAAACACATAGCTTCGTGGATGGCGACCGGGGTCAGTTGCAGCCGGTCGGTGACATCGCCCACCGCGTAAATGTGCGGGGCTGAGGTGCGGGAAAAATCATCCACTTTCACTTCGCCGCGCTTGCCCAGCTCCACGCCGGCCTTTTCCACATGCAGCGCCTGGGTATTGGGCATGCGCCCGATCGCCAGCATGATCTGGTCGCATTCGATCACGGCGCCCTTGTTGGTCTCGGCGTGGAGACTGGAGCCGCGCCTTTCCACCTTGGTGAATTCGCAGCCCAGCAACACCTCCAACCCGCGCTGCTTCATGGAATCGCACAAGGCCTCGCGCATATCGTCGTCAAAGCCGCGCAATGGTTTTTCGCCGCGATAGACCAGCGACACATGACTGCCCAAGCCGTGAAAGATATGGGCGAATTCCAATGCGATATACCCGCCGCCCGCGATCAGGATGCGCTTGGGCAATTCCTTCAGGTGAAAAGCCTCGTCAGAGGTGATGCACAGCTCGCCGCCGGCAATGGGACGGGTGGTGCCCATCTCGCGGGTGGGACGGTTGGCGGTGGCGATCAAGATTTTTTCCGCCGTGACTCGCTTGCCGGAATTCAGCAACCGCAAGGTGTGCGCGTCCTCGAACACCGCCCGGTCCTGGTAGATGGTGACCCCGGCCTTTTGGACATTATCGGTATAAATGCCTTCCAGCCGTGCGATCTCGCGGTCCTTGTTGGCGATCAGGGTCGGCCAATCGAAACGCGCCTGGCCAAAGTCCCAGCCATAGCCGGCTGCGTCCATGACATTTTCGGAGAATTGGCTGGCATAGACCAAAAGCTTTTTGGGAATGCAGCCGCGGATGACGCAGGTGCCCCCCATCCGCCATTCCTCGGCCAGCGCCACTTTCGCCCCCGCCAGCGCGGCCATGCGGCTGGCGCGCACACCGCCCGAGCCGCCGCCAATGACAAACAGGTCGTAGTCGAAGCTCATGCGCGATTTATGACTTCAATTTCTCCCGGGCCCGCAATGAGCAAGGTCGTCGCCATGCCGATGAACAAGCCATGCTCCACCACGCCCGGGACGGCGGAGATCGCCGCGGCCAGTTGGGACGCGTTCTGAATGGCACCGAACGCGATGTCATAAATTACATTGCCGCTATCGGTCTTGAACACCGCGCCGTCACGCTGGCGCAAAGTGAGAGGCTTGCCGGCATAACCCGCTTGGGCAAGCATCCCAGCCAAGCGCTGGGCGGTGGACTTATGGCCGAATTCGACCACCTCGACCGGCAGAGGATATTTGCCCAGCCGCGGCACCAGCTTGGTTTCATCCGCGATCACCACCATCCGCCGGGAAGCCGCCGCCACGATCTTTTCCCGCAGCAGCATGCCGCCGCCGCCCTTGATCAGGTTCAGGTCGCGGTCGGCCTCATCGGCGCCATCGATAATGAGGTCCAGCGGCGCCAGATCGTCCAGCGCCGCCAGGGTGATCCCCAACTTGCGCGCCAGCGCCGCGGTGCGTTCGGAGGTGGGCACGCAGAGCAGCTTTTCGCCGCCGCGCACCCGGGGCGCCAGCATTTCGACAAAGATCTCGGCGGTTGAGCCTGAGCCCAGACCCAGCTTCATTCCATCATGGACATAATCGAGGGCTTTGGCGGCGACGGCGCGTTTGAGGGCGTTTTGGTCGGTCATGTCGGGGACATTAATGGGAAGCACGCGCTACGGATACCACCCTCCCCTTGAGGGAGGGTCGAAAAATTCAGAGCGGAGCGAAGAATTTTTCGGGGAGGGGTACGAGTACAGCGACGGCACCCCTCCCCGAAATTTGCTGACGCAAATTTCGACCCTCCCTCAAGGGGAGGGTCGGAGCAGTCACTCCACCGTCACGCTCTTCGCGAGGTTGCGCGGCTGATCAACATCGGTGCCCTTGGCAATGGCGGCGTAGTAGGCCAACAACTGCACCGGAAGCGCGTACAGCAGGGGCGTGATGAAAGCGTTGGTCTGCGGCACCTCGATCGAAGCCCAGACCTTGCCAGCCTTGGCGATGCCTTCCCGGTCGGAAATCAAAAGCACCTTGCCGCCGCGCGCCATCACTTCCTGCATGTTGGAGATGGTTTTTTCGAAATGCACGTCATGAGGGGCGAGCACAATGATCGGCACCGCCTCGTCGATCAGGGCGATCGGGCCGTGCTTCATTTCGCCGGCGGCATAGCCTTCGGCATGGATGTAGGAAATTTCCTTGAGCTTCAGCGCCCCTTCCAGCGCCAGGGGGAAACTGGCGCCCCGGCCCATGTAAAGGACGTCGCGCGCCTTGGCCACTTCCTCGGCCACCTGCTTGATCGTCGCCTCCTGCTTGAGGAATTCCGCCATATGACGAGGCGTCTCCAGCAACGAAGCGCAAAGCTTCCTTTCGTCCGCCTCGCTCAAATTTCCGCGCGCCACGCCGGCCGCGATGGCAAAGGACGCCAGCGCCGCCAGCTGACAGGTGAAGGCCTTGGTGGAGGCGACGCCGATTTCGGGTCCCGCATAGGTCGGGAGCACAATGTCCGCCTCGCGCGCGATACTGGATTCCGCGACATTGACCACGGCGATGGTGGTCTGGCCCTTGGCCTTGGCCTCGCGCAGCGCCGCCAAGGTATCGGCGGTCTCGCCCGACTGTGACACGAACAGCGCCACGCCGCCTGCGGGATATACGGGATCGCGATAGCGCAGTTCCGACGCCACGTCGGTTTCCACCGCCATGCGTCCCAGCTTCTCGAACCAGTATTTACCCACCATGCCGGCGTAATAGGCGGTGCCGCAGGCCGAAATGGTCAGCCGCGAGGCCTTGACCAACACACCGCGCAAGCCAACACCCTGGCGGCGCCAGGTCGGACCCGCCGGGTCCAGATAGTGCGCCAGCGTATGACTCACCACTTCCGGCTGCTCATGGATTTCCTTGGCCATGAAGTGGGAATGACCTGCCTTGTCCACCAAGGCGGCGGAAGCGGAAGTGATCTTGATCTCACGGTTGGCGGGACGGCCCTCGGCGTCGAAAACGGAAACGTCCGGCCCCTTGATCACCACCACGTCACCCTCTTCCAGATAGGTGACGCGGTTGGTGAAGGGCGCCAATGCGAAAGCGTCGGAGCCGATATAGGCTTCCGTCTCGGCATAGCCCACCGCCAGCGGGGCGCCCCGCCGCGCGCCGACCAGCAGGCCTTCGTGATCCTTGAAGATCATGGCGATGGAATAGGCGCCGGTGAGGCGTGCCACCGCCTGTTTGGCGGCGGCGTCGGGCGCCAGCCCCTCGCTCATCAGTTGTGTCACCAAATGGGCGGCGACTTCGCTGTCGGTTTCGGATTCGAATGTGTGGCCCTTGGCGATCAGCTCTTCCTTGAGCTCGCGGAAATTCTCGATGATCCCATTATGGACGATGGCGACCGTGGCCGTGGCATGAGGATGGGCGTTGCTCTCGGTCGGCGCGCCATGGGTCGCCCAACGGGTATGGCCGATGCCGGTACGGCCGCGCAGCGGACGCGATTCCAGCACCGTGCCGAGCTTGTTCAACTTACCGGGCGAGCGGCGGCGGTCGATGGCGCCCCGATCCAAGGTGGCGATACCGGCGGAATCATAGCCGCGATATTCCAGGCGCTTGAGCGCTTCCAGGATGATGGGCGCCACATCGCGCGTGCCTGCAATGCCGACAATGCCGCACATTACTTCTTCTCCCGCTTCTTGGCCTGCTGGCGCTCGCGGAAGGACTTGGCCCAACCCGCGATTTCCACTTGCTTGCCTCGTGCCACGGCCAGCGCATCCGGCGCAATATCCTTGGTTATGACCGAGCCGGCGCCGGTGATTGCGCCGTCGCCGACCTTGACGGGCGCCACCAGCGCGGTATCCGAGCCGATAAAGGCGCGCGCGCCGATCTCGGTGACCGACTTGGTATATCCGTCATAGTTGCAGGTGATGGTCCCTGCCCCGATATTGGCGCCGTCGCCCACCTTGGCATCGCCCAGATAGGTGAGATGGTTGGCTTTGGCGCCTTTGCCGATCGCCGTGTTTTTCACTTCGACGAAATTTCCGATATGGGCATCCTCGCCGATCCGGGCGCCGGGCCGCAAGCGCGCGAACGGACCGATGATGGCGCCACGCGCGACGGTTGCGCCTTCCAGATGGGAATGGCTGCGCAGCCGGGCTCCGCTTTGCACCTTTACGCCGGGACCGAACACCACAAAGGGCTCGATCTCCACATCGTTTTCCACCGCCGTATCGTGCGCGAAAAACACGGTTTCCGGCGCAGTCATGGTGACGCCATCCTTGAGCAGGCGGGAGCGGACGCGCTGCTGAAACTTGGCTTCCGCCTCCGCCAATTCGGCGCGGCTGTTGACGCCGGTGACGGAAACTTCGTCGGTCACAGCGACCGCGCACGCCACGCCTTCGGCGCGCGCCAGCACCGGCACGTCGGTCAAGTAATATTCCTTCTGGGCATTGTCGTTTTTGAGCGCCGCCGCCCAGCGGAAGAAATGCTTGGCATCGGCGGCATAGCAGCCGGCATTGCACAGGGTCACCTTGCGCTCGGCCGCGGTGGCATCCTTGTGCTCGACGATCCGGTCCAGTGTGCCGTCCGGCCGGCGCAACACCCGGCCATAGGCGCCCGCGTCTGCCGCCTCAAAGGCCAACATCGCCAAACCGGTCTGGCCTTGCGCCCGCAGGCATTGCGCAATGGTGTCGCCACAGACCAATGGCATGTCGCCATTGACGATCAGCAAGCTCCCTTCGAAATCCTCAAGCGCCTCGCAGGCGCTGGCCGCGGCATGGCCGGTGCCCAGCTGCTGTTGCTGGATGGCGCTGGCCGCGCCCAAGCTGGCCGCATAGGCCCGCACCTCGTCGCCGGCCGCCGAACTCACCACCACGATTCGATCGACGCCCGCGCCCCTGAGCGCCGCCACCACATGACCCAACAGGGGCAGGCCCGCGACCTTGTGCAGAACCTTGGGCAGCGCCGATTTCATGCGCGTGCCTTGACCAGCTGCGAGGATAATGGCGGCTTTGGACATGACGGCTCGGTAGGGCCTTGCGAGAAAAAGATGAAGTGACGATTTGCGACGGTATATTGCCCTGATTCCGCATAGGATTCCTTAATTCATGGCCCCCGCCCCCACCCTGATTTTCGACCTGGACGGCACCCTGGCGGACACCTCGCCGGACCTACTGGGCGCCACCAACGCCGTCCTGGCGGCCCGGGGGCGGCCCAGGCTGAATTTGGACCATTTGCGCCATATGGTGGGGTTCGGGGCGGTGGCCCTGATCACCCAGGCCATGGAGGCCAGCGGCGCCCCGGTAACCGAGGGCGACCTGCCGCCCCTGATCGAAATTTTCCTGAATCATTACCGCGGCCATATTGCCGACGGCACAAGGCTGTTTCCCCAGGTGGCCGAGACCCTTGCCGCGTTAAAGCAACAAGGCGCGAGGCTGGGGATCCTGACCAACAAGCCGCAGGAATTGACCGACCTGCTTTTGCCGCGCCTGGGCTTGGAGCAGCTCTTCTCAGCGGTATACGGCGCGGGCCGCAAGCCCTATACCAAACCCGACCCCCGCATTTTCCATGACGTGGTCGCCGAACTCTCCGGCACAGGCGTGGCCGGCGGCGGCCCGGCGGTGATGATCGGCGACTCCATCACCGATCTTACTACTGCCCGCGCGGCGGGCGCGGCTTGCATCTTGATGTCTTATGGCTTTACCCCGGTGCCGGCCCGGGAATTGGGCGCCGACCTGGTGCTGGACGAATTCCGGCAACTGCCGGACGCTTTGCGCGCCCTGTTCTAAACTTCCCACACCGGCGCGCCGGAAACCTTGCCCGCCTTGTTCACCAGTCGCGACACCCGTTCCAGCAATGCGTCGGGCAGGAAGGGCTTGACCATATAATCGTCGGCGCCGGCGTCCATCGCCTGCAACACGGTTTCGGCATTGCGCTCGCCGGTCAGCATCATCACCGGCAGGGTGCTGGTCTTGGGATCGGCCTTGAGCTTGGCGAGGACCGCCAATCCGCCGCCGCCCGGCATCTGCACATCCAAAATGACGGCGACGGGATCCTTGGCGTGAACCAGGGCCAAGGCTTGGTCGGAATCTGACGCCGCGGCGACGGCATAATGCGCCATGCCAAGGCGGATTTTCACCAAGCTAATGACGGTGGGATCATCATCGGCAACGACGATGCAACGCATGGAAAGGCCCCCATTCCAAGCTGTGGAGCCTGAGCCGGAAGGGCTTAAGACTTTCTTCCTGAAATTTCCTACCTCGCCCTTTTTGGCGCAATTCCGGCCTCCAACGTCCGAAAAGGTACGGAGTTTTCAAATGAAAAAGCCCCTCAGCGGCTGGGGATTTTGGCTGGTCCTTTGGACCAAGGGTCCGGCGCCCGGGAGCGCCCGCTTGACGCGGTGTGTGAGCCCCCCTTATAGCCCTCCCCCTCCATCGCTTGCGATGGGCGCGTAGCTCAGCGGGAGAGCACTCCCTTCACACGGGAGGGGTCACAGGTTCAATCCCTGTCGCGCCCACCATCGTCAGCCGCGCAGGCGCGCGGCTGACGATGGTGCCCGATGCGCCCCTAGCGTCAGCGTAGTGGGGCGCGAGGGCGCGGC
>Ga0207648_10007675_pt1 | contig 10557 bp, 8 predicted proteins | sample KBSMisM32_FD_184310 | JGI IMG/M metagenome (GOLD analysis project Ga0207648, IMG submission 184310) | Miscanthus rhizosphere microbial communities from Kellogg Biological Station, Michigan, USA - KBS Miscanthus M3-2 (SPAdes) (version 2) | ecosystem: Host-associated > Plants > Roots > Rhizosphere... | reverse complement strand
TGGTCAATGCAGCTGCTAACGGACAGGTAATGATGAAACAGCAGTATAATGATAAATACACAGAATTTAATGAGACCACCAATTTCAAGAAAATGGGTGGGCTCAACCTGAGCCGTGTCTTCTTTATCGTTAGCAGCAACACTGCGTCAGCAAGTGAACTGGTGATAAACAATTTGAAACCTTTCATGAATGTAGTGCTGGTAGGACCTTCCAAAACTTATGGAAAACCTGTGGGATTCTTCCCGGTACCGGTAGGTGACTGGTATATCTTCCCGGTTTCCTTCCGCTCAACCAATAAGAATGGTGAGGGTAATTATTTCGGCGGGTTGGCATTGGATAATGCAGTAGCTGATGGTTTGGATAAGGATTGGGGCGATGCCAGTGAATCTGCCTTTCACAGTGTATTGCAATATGCCTCTACAGGTGCATTCAGAACACAGGCCACTGAAGCATACAGAGAAAATACCGGGATAAAAGCTGGAAATAATAAACTGGATGCTCCTCTGTTCAAAGGAACTGTAGAAGGCGCCCGGAAATTATAAGCGATAAATTCTAAGCGCGTGAAATGTGAGATTGGAAAAAAATCCTCCGAACCTACTATACGGAGGATTTTTTGTTATGATTTCTATCGCCATTTAAAAGCAAAATAGCTGCAGGTCTTTTCTTCAGCATTGCTGATACCGTGCATCTTACCACTTTCCATAATGTACATATCACCAGGACCTGCCTTGTAATCTTTCCCATCAATGGTCATGGTAGTGTTGCCTTCAATAATCAGGATCACTTCTGTATCCACATGCTGATGAGGAGCATGGCTCGGGCCTTTATGATCAAGCTGGGTAACATGCATTTCAAAATTTTCAGTCATGGCTGTGGGGCGGTTGAAATAGGCTCGTCCACCACCCCTCTCTGATTTTTTGAATTCCAGGGAATCCTTATTCAATAACAATGCTCCGCCTGCTTTCTTACTTCTCTCCAGGTCCATTGGCTTTTTAGACCTGAAAATAAATACGTAATAGGTAAGCGGTCCATCTCCTATATTTTCAAAAACCTGTTCTTCATGTGGCGGTATAAGTATTACACCTCCTGCACCTAAAACTGCTGATTTGTCACCAATCTTAACTTTCATCTTTCCCTCCCGGATAATAAGCAATTCTTCCTTATCTGCCTGCGTATGGGGTGGACTGGGTTTAGCTCCTTTTTCCTGAGTAGTAGCATGGATTTCCAGGTATTCAAATTCAGGACAGGTGCCTTCGGCTATTTTACGGCCTTCACGCTGATTACTTTTTGTTACAGGAAGATCAGCCCAATGATACGCACCGGAATTTACTGGTTTTAATTGTGCCATAGTTTGAAGGGAAAATAATATTAGTAATATAAAAAGCCAGGTTTTCATGTTTAGCAATTTATGGTTTGAATGGTGTTTTCCTAGTAGCTGTTTCAAGTATCCAGTTGCGTGATTTTACAAACTGGTTATCAATCAGCTCCTTTGCTTCTTTGTCTGTCAGTTGCCTGCTCCATGCTACTCTCTTATCCTTAGATGCTCCTTCTCCAAAATTCCTGTACTCTGCATAATAAGCCGTCTTTTCATTATCCGGGTTGCTCCAGTTATTCCATCCTTCTGGTGCAATTTCTTTAGGTAATTCACAATGGATAAAAACAGTTTTAGAAAATCCCCTCCATGGCCTGCCCAGAAATACTTTGGTTACTGCCGAATCAACCACCACTTTACAGTCCCTGAATACAAAACCAACCGGTTTATCTTTTGGCGTACTGGCTGCGGTAATAAAGGAATTGGATTTACATCGAATGGTACAGCTATCGAACAGCGCTGCAGCAGGTCCAAATATAAAATCAGTTGTGCCTTCAATGAAACAGTTGAGGAAATATTGCATAGAGTTTTCACCAGCCAGGTACATGGTATCCTGGTTACCGAGGAATTTGCAATTCTTAAAAACAGCCTTATCCGCATCCACATAAAGCGCAACCGCCTGCCCCACCGGTCCGGCTGAATTTACGAAGCTGATATTTTCCGCATAAAACCGGTTACCTGATATCCTGGCAGTAAATGAAGTGAATGTTGTGAGTTTTCCTCTTCCGGAATAATCACTGAAAGTTATAATGGTCTTATCTACGCTTTCACCAATAAAGGAAACATCTGTATTATTACCCGGCAATTCAATTTTCTCATTGTAAACACCGTTTTTTATATAAAGTGTTATTCGCTCCAAAGGGAATACCCGCATCGCATCAATAGCATCCTGGATATATTTATAATCTCCGGTCCCATCCTTCGCCACTGTAAATACATATTTGTATTGTTGGGGATTGGCAGTCTGTGCAAACATTAGCTGATTACAAAATACAGCCATCAATAAAATCAGGGAGAATCTTTTTGCCAAAATCATAGTACAAAATTATTTAGGATCCCATCCGGGAAATACGTTTTTTAAAGTTACCTGTTTTGCTTCCTGTTCAGTCAGCTGTTTGCTCCAGCTCACTCGTCTTAATGGATCTGCTGATGGACCATAATTATTATACTCGCTGTATCGTGCGGTTTTAAAATAATCGGTAGTATTCCAGTTACTCCATCCTTCCGCCCTGATCTGTGGCCCGATATAACAATGCATATAGATCACACTCCCATAAGGTCTCCAGGGCCTTCCCAATGATGCACTGTGAATACTGGTATCACCCGTCAACACACAATCATTAAACACATAACCAAAAGGATGCTCTTTGGGAGTGGAAGCGGCCGTGACATGTGAGTTCTTCTTACTATGGATATGGCATTGCTGAAACCATACGGTAGATGAACCAAAAATGAAATCCGTTGTCCCTTCTATATAACAATGCTCATAATACTGCCTGCTTTTTTCATTATTGGTAAATAATATATCCTGGTTCCCTACAAAGCGACAGTTTTTAAAAATGGCTTTGTCACCATCTGATTCCATGGCAACAGCCTGCCCTGCGGTAAAACCAGCATCATTCTCAAAAGTGATATTGCGTGCAGTGAAATTATCTGCCCTGATCTTGCAGCTCCAGGAGGTGCGGGTATTGATGGAATCTCCGGAAGGTGAAACTTTACCGGTATGATCATTCCAGATAAGTATCGTAGTGAATTTATCTTCTCCTTCCAGGGTCACGAAATTCCGGGTTGAATCCAGGTAGATCTTTTCCCGGTAAACCCCTTTTTTCACATAGATCAGAATGGATTTTTTATTATTGGGAGGAATTGTATTAAAGGCCTCCTGAACAGTTTTATAATTCCCTGTCCCGTCTTGTGCTACCACCAATTTTTTAACCTGGGCATTTGTAAAATGACCCAATAAAATGAAAAATATAAAAAGCAAAAAACCTGGAAAGAAGAACAATCGTTTTCCGTGATGCATTCTATGGCTATTATGGGCTAATTAAAGATTTATCAATGCTACATCGAAATTTTAACATGCCTTAAAAACAATCATGGAATATTTACGCAATCGTTCTCATTCAAAGGGTTAGGGGCTGTTTTCAGGCTAAAGACCGTATCCTCCACTGGGAAATTCATCCCTGCCGCTGGGAGGCAGGCCTCCTTTAGAATTGTTCTGCCGATTTAGCTTTGCCATTAATTGAAATGAATATGAAAGCGCCCTTCCTTTGTATAGCCGCCATGCTTGTGCTATTTGTTTCCTGTAAGAAAGAACATGGAGTTCCTGGAACCAATATTCCTCCGGTAAATAATCCTGGCAATACTCCTGATAAGGATGCACCAAGATTGAAGGATATGATCGTAAACAGACTTCCTTCTCCTTATTACCATTTTGACTATGATGATTCTGGAAAGATCATTGGTGCCAATCATCAGTCGGGTCTCAGGATTTATACTGTTAACTATACCGATAAAAAGATCAGCCAGATGGAAAATATTATTGAACCTGTACGTGACAGGCTTCAATATGTATACAATGATGGCAGAGTGACCCAGGTAAATATCATCAACCGGAATAATGTGACCTACCGGAAAGCATTTATGACCTACAACTCCTCCAATAAATTATCAAGATTGTACTGGGAGGTGCTTGATAATGGTGGGTTCTCATCTGAACAAATGTTGGATTTCACCTATCATCCAGATGGTAACCTGAACCAACTGACCAATACTACTTTTGCTGTTGGTCCATTAACCGAAGGAAGTTTTACTGAAACCTATGATAATTATGACGACAAAATAGCTGCGGAAGGCTTTAATTTATTACTTCCGTTACCACAAAATCATTTGATCCTTTTACCCGACATCAAACTACAATTAAACAATCCCCGCCACGTTGTTCGCTCAGGAACTGGCACCGTTGATTTCACCATAGACTATCAATATACTTACGATGATAAAGGCAGACCTATAGCAAAGGCTGGAGATTTCGTATTCACTGTCGGTAGCCAGGCCGGTCAACATACTGCTTTAAGTACTACCTACAGCTGGTATTAAAATGACTCTAATTTTGTAATCGATTCCCCATTAATCATAACAGTGCCCTGCAAACTTCATCGTTTAGCAGGGCTTTTGTTTTACTGAATTATTTTTTTGCGGCCGTGGAAGGTTTTGTAGATGCTCTTACCCTGCTCACCTCTACTGCTGTTACTGCACTCGCTTTATTGCCAAAGCTGCTGCGGATATAAGTAAGCACATCAGCAATTTGCTTATCGGAAAGATGCCTGAAATTGGGCATGGGGTTACTATATGTTTCTCCATCAATTTCTTTGTGAGAAAGCCCCTTCAATACAACAGAGATCAATGGTGTTTTGGTTCCATTTACAAATTTGGCCTTGATCAGGGAGGGCGACATGTTCACTACTCCACCACCATCAACCTGGTGACAGGTTACGCAACCTGACATGTATACCTGTTTACCTCCTACTGCTGGTGATTTTGCAGTGGTTGATGTCACGGTAGCTGTTTTAACTGGCGCAGCAGGAGATTTTGCTGTTGGCTTCACCACCGGTTTTTTTGCTGTGGTGGTAGCTGTTCCTTTTGCAACCGGTTTAGTAGATGTGGTCTTAATGGCATCTGCCATTTTACTACCATTAGGACTATTATAAGTGATCTTATACAGCGTTCCCCGAAGGTCATCTGTTACATACAATGATCCATCAGGACCCTGTGCCAATCCGCATGGACGATGATCAACTCTTCCAGAAGCTGTTTTTTGAGGAGAGCCGGAAAAATTATCAGCAAATACTTCCCATTGACCGGAGGGCTTTCCATCTTTGAATGGCTGGAAGACTACAAAGAAACCAGCCTGTGGTTCCGGTGCACGGTTCCATGATCCATGAAAAGCAATGAAGGCACCATTACGATATCTCTCCGGGAACTGGTTTCCGGTATAAAACAAAATCGCATTCGGCGCAGTGTGTGCAGGAAAAGCAGCAACCGGATCAATGAATTCATTGCTGCCCTCTTTCTTACCATCTCCACCATATTCGGGAGCCATCATCTTCTTTTTCTGGAAATTATCATAATAGATATAGGGCCAACCGGCATTATCTCCTTTATTCAGTGCATACATACATTCTGCAGGTAATTCGGCATTATCTTTTTGAGTATAGAGATCAGGAAATATGGTATTGAGCTGATCCCTTCCATGCTGCATAACATATAGCTTATTGGTCTGGTAATTCCAATCAACTCCTACCACATTGCGCAGTCCGGTTGCATAGCGTATCCCATCCACATAGGTCTGGTCCTTTTTATCAGGTTTGAACATCCATACTCCACCTGCTGTTTCCAACAAAGGACATCCCTGCATTCCCATGGATCCCTTCTGGCGATCAGCTTCCTGACAGGAATTGGATGGACAGCCAATAGGTATATACATATTGCCTTTATCATCCATCATGATACTTTTTGTTTCATGCGTACCCTTATCAACCAGACCGGTCACGATCCGTTCAGCAGCTGCCGTATCGATCACATGATTATCAGCATCCAGTTTATAACGGAATACTTCAGAATTGGACGAAGTATATAAATAACCATCTTTCAGGAAAACACCGGTGCCACCAAAATTGCCAAATCCATATTTTATTTCGGCTTTATCATTCTCTTCATGAAGCATCAGTGTACCAACTCCATTTACACGGCGTGCGAGGCGGATATAAATATCATGTTGGGGAGTTATAACAAGGTGGCGTGTTCTACCCGATCGTTCTGCCAGGATCGTCACTTTAAAACCGGTTGGAGCCTTTACGAGGCTATCCGGTGCATCAGTGACAGAGGCAGGCGTTTGTGCAAAAGAGAGAAACGGAACCAAACTGAAAATGAATCCCAAAGCAGGAATCAATTTGCGCAGAGCGATCATCATAACTATACAAGTTTAAAAAGATTAGCAATTGACGGTTCAAATTAGGGTAGCAGAGTATACGATTAATGCGAATCACGAGTAATCTTATCACCTGAATTACCTACCAGGAACTCAAAATCGGCTCCTTTATCAGCCTGCTGCACTGTTTTTATATAAAGACTGGCATATCCTCTGCCCGCAACAGCTTCAGGTGCCTTCCAATTCTTTCTTCTTTTTTCGAGTTCCTCATCACTCACATCCAGGTGTAATTTCCGGTTGGCCACATCTAATTCAATAAAGTCTCCATCCTGAACGAGTGCAAGAGCGCCACCAATTGCGGCTTCGGGAGATACATGCAGAACAACTGTGCCGAAGGCAGTTCCACTCATGCGACCATCAGAGATACGTACCATATCTGTGACGCCTTTTGCCAGGATCTTCTTCGGCAATAGCATATTTCCCACCTCAGGCATGCCAGGATAACCAACCGGACCTACATATTTTAATACCATCACACAGGTCTCATCAATATCCAGGTCTGGATCATCCACACGTGCATGGTAATCTTCAATATTTTCAAACACCACTGCCCGGCCACGATGCTTCATCAATGCAGGTGTGGCGGCAGAAGGTTTAATTACAGCTCCATTTAAAGCAAGATTACCTTTTACTACGGCAATGCCTGCTTCTTTGATCAGCGGATTATCAATAGATGCAATTACATCTGCATTGTAGCACTCAGTCTGGCCATCAATATTCTCCTGGTGCGATTTACCCGTTACTGTCAACGCATTCATATGAAGATGCTCTTTGATCTCGTTGATAATAACCGGCAAACCGCCTGCATAAAAGAAATCTTCCATCAGGTATTTACCAGAAGGCATCAGGTTCAATAATAAGGGAATGCTGCTACCGAGTTTGTCAAAATCATTCAAATCCAGTTCCACTCCAATCCTTCCGGCAATTGCTAAGAGGTGAATGATGAAATTGGTTGAACCACCAATGGCTGCATTTACCTTGATTGCATTTTCAAATGCTTCCCGGGTCAAAATTTTGGAAAGCTTCATATCATCTTTCACCATCTGCACGATCCGGTTTCCACTCAAATGAGCTAATACTCTTTTACGGGAATCCACAGCAGGAATGGCGGCTGCACCGGAAAGCGATAATCCCAATGATTCTACCATACAGGCCATGGTTGATGCTGTTCCCATGGTCATGCAATGTCCCGCGCTCCTGGACATACAGCTTTCTGCTGCCAGGTAATCACCTGCTGAAAGCGTTCCTTTTTTCCTTTCAGTCGCAAACCTGATCAGGTCAGTTCCGGAACCAATATCATGTCCTTTGAACTTACCATTCAGCATTGGGCCACCGGGCACCACAATTGTGGGAAGGTTTACACTGGCTGCTCCCATGATCAACGAGGGAGTGGTTTTATCACAACCTGTAAGCAAAACCACACCGTCCATTGGATTGCCCCTGATAGATTCTTCCGTGTCCATGCTGGCCAAATTACGGAACAACATGGCGGTAGGCTTCAATTGGGTCTCTCCCAATGACATTACCGGGAACTCCAGTGGAAATCCACCTGCTTCATAAACACCGCGTTTTACATATTCGGCTATTTCCCGAAAATGCCCATTACATGGAGTAAACTCAGACCAGGTATTACATATTCCGATCACAGGTCTTCCATCAAACAGATGCTGGGGATAACCCTGGTTCTTTAACCAGCTACGATAGATAAATCCCATCTTATCGGTTCTTCCGAACCAGTCGTGACTTCTTAATTCTGACATAGTTATTACTTGTTGCCTTAAAACTAGGGCATTCAAATGATTTTTGAGTTAGACATGCTCTCTGGGTTTTGTCAAATGGTAAAAAATCACCAAATCCCAGAGAGCAAATTTATAGTTAAGGGCCCGTTGGGCCCAGGGGTATTCGCCAGAGACGCCCCTATACAAAAATCCGGCATCTCCCAATATCACTCATTTGGGCTATTTTTTCGTTTTTCTGCATCCAATAGCTTTACAGCAGATTTTCACCCTAAAGATTAGAAGTAATACCGTCAAATTTCCTGTGCCTGTTTATGGTGGCCCGGACCCGGTAATAGCCGGGACAAGGTAGAAATATGCCGGACGTAAAATATTCCGTATTAACCCAGTCAGCTTAATCCGTACCCTTCTTAAACTGACAGATGTTTGTTTTGGTTGCAGAAAAAGTAAAGGCAGATGCTTTTGGCCGCTTAACCAGAGGTACAGGTTCGCATCTTCCTCGGTATTCTTCGATTGCCTGAACGGAAGAATCGAACCAGAACCGAAGGAGATCCTGAAAAACCGCCAAATTCCGGGCTTTTGTTGTAGTAAAAAACACATAACTTTTAACTCCTCAGTCCTTCAACCAAAACCAACCATTATGTCTCCTGTCCAAAATGATCTTTCCTACGCTGCCCCTGTAAGCCAGGGTGAACGAATTGATATACTTGACGCTCTTCGCGGCTTTGCAATCCTGGGAATTCTACTGATGAATATTCCCGGTTTTGGATTACCAGCTCCCGCAGGATTTGATCCAACCGTTTATAATGAATTCGGTACAGTGAATTACAAAGTATGGTATATCATTGAATGGATACCGGAAGGAACCCAGCGCGCCATTTTCTCCATGCTTTTTGGAGCAGGGATTGTCCTGTTTCTCAGCAGGCAGGAGCAACGTGTTACCGGAATGAAACCGGCTGAATACTTTTTCCGCAGACAACTATGGTTAATGGTATTTGGCCTCTTTGATATTTACCTTCTTCTCTGGTGGGGAGATATCCTCTTTGATTATGGATGTTATGGCTTCATCATGTTTGCTTTCTGGAAATTATCACCTAAATGGCTGTTGACTGCTGCTTTTATTTGTTTCTTATTAATGATCGCGAGAGAGAATCTTGATTTGTACCGCGACAAACAAACTATTCGCCGGGGAGAAGTGATTGCTGCAATGGATACTACCAAAGTGAAATTAAATGAAGTGCAAAAAGAACGGTTAGCAGCGATGACAGAATTCAAAGAGAATTCCCAGCATGATAAGAAACTGAAGCGTGCGGAAACTGCAATCCGGAAAACAACGGGCAGCTATGCTGATGTATATAAATTCAGGACCGATATTTATCTGAATCATGCGTTGGTCAAGTACAGTTATATGGGTGTATGGGATGTTTTACTGTTTATGTTTTTAGGTATGGCATTCTTCAAATTGGGAGTCTTAACCGGAAAGGCGAGAATGGGTTTGTACTGGACCCTGGCCATAGTTGGACTTGGATTGGGATTGCTGGTTTCCTATTTGAGATTACAACCCATGATCAATTTTAAGTTCAACTGGTTTGAGTATATAAAGAAAGTTCCTTTTGAATCCTATACAGTATCCCGGACATTGAGAGCCCTGGGAATATTAGGAACCCTCTTGTTATTATACAGATCCGGATGGGTGAAATGGCTGTTTAACCTGATGCGTGCACCCGGACAGATGGCATTTACTAACTATCTCACTCAATCTCTTATTTGCGGAATTATTTTTTATGGACCGGGCTTTGCCATGTATGGCAAATTGCAGCGGTATGAAGTGTATTATGTTGTAGCCTCTATCTGGGCGTTGCAGATATGCTGGAGCCATATCTGGTTGCGCTATTTCTATTTCGGTCCAATGGAATGGTGCTGGCGCAGCCTTACCTATTGGAAGAAGCAACCATTCCGGAAAAAAGCAACGAAGCAGACCCCGGTACTTGTACCAGTATAATGAGAAGCCAATCATTCACTATAAACTTCCTTCAACTGCCTGCTAAGATATTTAAAGGACAGGGGCATATCATTTTTGGGGTCCGTTGTATTTCCTTCAATGAAGATATAGCCTTTATAATTGGCTTTACGCAGGGCCCTAAGGTAAGGTTTGAAGTCATCTCCCTTAACCCCTGGTAATGAGCGGGTTTGCTTTTCGGCAATTTCACAATAAACGATCAGATCTCCTGCATCCACGATGCTTTGAGGGGATTCTCCCTCCCGAAGCATATGAAAGATATCAGCATTCAGTTTGAAGTTCGGATGGTTGGCGGCTCTTACTACTTCAGCTGCAGATTTTAGGGAGATCAGGAAATTACACTCTGCAGTTTCCAGGCTTTCCAGTACCAGTATGATCCCATATTTAGCAGCAACCCCAGCCAGCTTGCGACATAATATTGCAAAATCATCCTGCGCTT
>Ga0207648_10007671_pt1 | contig 10560 bp, 11 predicted proteins | sample KBSMisM32_FD_184310 | JGI IMG/M metagenome (GOLD analysis project Ga0207648, IMG submission 184310) | Miscanthus rhizosphere microbial communities from Kellogg Biological Station, Michigan, USA - KBS Miscanthus M3-2 (SPAdes) (version 2) | ecosystem: Host-associated > Plants > Roots >... | reverse complement strand
CATCGGCCGTTTCGTCCCGTTGCTGTCTGTTCGTTCAGTATGTCGCCGCGCGGGCCTGCCGGATAGCACCCGAATCGTCATTGGCGTGACGGCCGTCACATCGCGCCAGGCGGGGTCTCTCTAGGGTGTGGTCATCGGCGAGGGCAATGGTGTCCTCGCTCACATCGAAGGAGAGAGACGACAATGACGACGACCAAGAAGCTGATGACCGCCGCGATCGCGGCTGTTGCCCTCGCCACCGCCTCGCTTGCGAGCGGCGCGGCCGAAGCCCGCGGTGGGCACGGTGGCGGGCATGGCGGCGGATTCCGTGGCGGCTTCCACGGCGGCGCGAAGTTCCACGGCGGCAAGCACTTCGGCCACCGTTTCCACGGCCATCGCCACTTCCGCTTCGGCGGGTACGGCTACGCCTACAACACCTGCTGGAAGTGGACGCCGTATGGCCTCGTGAACGTCTGCCGCGTGCTGCCCTACTGAGCATGATCCCGAAAAGCATATCCTCGACTACGATCGGGGATGGATACCGGTTTTCGGAAAAGATCATGCTCCACCGATAACCGCGTCCGATGTTTCGCTATCGGCCCGTCCGGGGTGACCCGGGCGGGCCGTTGGCATTCTGGCTCCCATCCGTTTTCGAGGGGTTCTTCTTGAGCCTCCATGCGCTATCTTCGCGTCCCCGCAGCGGCGCTGAACATGGCAAAACCGGTCCCCGTTCCCGACAATCTGCTCAGCGTGCTGCCGCCCAATCCCGCGGCGGCGCTGTTCGCGGCCGCGCGGCCGCATCGTCTCAAGGCCGACCAGACGCTGTTCGTCGCCGGCGATCCGGGTGACGGCTGCTATCGGGTCGAGCAGGGCCTGTTGAAGGTCAGCGTCGTGTCGCCCTCCGGCGGCGAGCGCATCCTGGCGATCCTTGGCCCCGGCACGCTGGTGGGCGAGCTCGCGATGATCGACGCGCAGCCGCGTTCGGCCTCGGTGACGGCGGCGCGCGATTCAGAGCTCAGCTTCATCGGCCGCGCCGCGTTCGAGCAGGTCGCGATCGACCACCCGGATGTCTATCGGCACATCGTCAAGCTGCTGGTGCGGCGCTTGCGCGACACCAACAACGTGGTCGCCGCGATGAGCTTCCTGTCGCTGAAAGGCCGCGTCGCGCATGGGCTGCTCAGTCTCGCGGAAGCCTTCGGCAACGACGTGGGGGCGGGCCGCATCCTGATCCGGCAGAAAGTGACGCAGAGCGACCTTGCCGCGATGGCGGGAATCGCGCGCGAGAATGTCAGCCGCATTCTCAACGACTGGATGCGCCAGAAACTGGTCAGCCGGCTCGCCGGCTATTACTGCCTCGAAAACCGCTCCGCGCTCGAACGCGAAGCGGAGATGTGAACCACGAAACACGTTGGAGGAAACATGACCGTTCTGGGCTTGGGCCAGCATCGCTATCGCGTGGTGGAGAACTGGGCGAAGCTGCCCGACGGCTGGAATCTGACCGACGTCGGTGCGGTCGCGGTCGACAGCAAGGACCGCATCTACGTGTTCAATCGCGGCGAGCACCCGATGGTGGTGCTGAACCGCGACGGCAGCTTCATCAAGAGCTGGGGCGAGGGGCTGTTCACGCGCGCACACGGCCTGCACATCGACGCGGACGACAATCTCTACTGCACCGACGACGGCGATCACACCGTCCGCAAGTGTACCACCGACGGCAAGGTGCTGCTCACCATCGGCGTTCCGGGACGGCCCGCGCCGTTCATGAGCGGCGAGCCGTTCCACCGCTGCACCCATACGGCGCTGTCGCCGAAGGGCGAGATCTATGTCTCGGACGGTTACGGAAATGCCTGCGTGCACAAGTTCACGCCGGACGGAAAGCTGATCAAGAGCTGGGGCGAGCCCGGCACCGATCCGGGCCAGTTCAACCTCGTGCACAACATCGTCGCCGACGCGGATGGCTGGGTCTACGTCGCGGATCGCGAGAACCATCGCGTGCAAGTGTTCGACGGCAACGGCAAGTACGAGACCCAGTGGAACAACCTGCACCGGCCCTGCGCGCTGTGCTGCTGCGGCGGCAAGACGCCGAACTTCATCGTCGGCGAGCTTGGCCCCGGCATGCCGGTGAACCTGAAATACAAGAACCTCGGGCCACGGCTCACGCTCGTGGATTCGCAAGGCAGGAAGATTGCGCGCCTCGGCGGCGAGGACGGCCCGGGACTTGACGTCGGCAAGTTCCTCGCGCCGCACGGCCTCGCGCTCGACTCGAAGGGCGACATTTATGTCGGCGAGGTCGGCGTCACCAACTGGAAGACCAGCTTCCCCGACACGCCGATGCCGAAGGTGGTGCGCTGCCTGCAGAAGCTGGAGAAGGTCGCGTAGCGCCGACCGAATTGAATCAATGCGGATTCCCGAGGCAAGCGATTTCTCTCTTGGCTTGTGAATCCGCGTGCTAGGAAATTGGCACCAAGCAGAGTGCGGGTCCTGTATTTTTCCTGTTATTTACAGGACGCGCCCGTCATGCCAGCCACTCCAGCGCGCCGTGGCCGGCGGCGGCGCCGGTGGCAAAGCACGCCTGCAGCAGATAGCCGCCGGTCGGCGCTTCCCAGTCGAGCATCTCGCCGGCAACGAACACGCCGGGAAGCGCGCGCAGCATGAAGCGCTCGTCGATCTGATCGAACGCGACGCCCCCCGCGGTCGAGATCGCGCGCGCGATCGGCGCGACGCCGGTGAGCCGGATCGGCACCGCATTGATGAGGCGCGCGAGTTCGGGAGGCGGCAGCGTGGCGAGCTTGCCGGCGGTGACCTCCTGCAACAGGCCGATCTCGGCCGGCGACAGCGTCAACGCCTTGCGCAGCCAGGTTGAGATCGATTGCTTGCCGCGTGGCGCCGTGAGCCGGCGTTCGAGCTCCCTGGCCCAGATGTCGGGACGCAACCCGATCAGCAGTGTCGCTTCGCCGTCTCGTTCGATGGCGTCGCGCAGGTGCGCCGAGAGCGCATAGATCGCGCCGCCTTCGACCCCTGTCCCGGTGATGATCGCCTCGCCGCGCATCGAATGATCGCCGAACGACACCGTGATGCGCTTCAGGGGCTGCCCGGCAAAACGCCTCAGGTGCTCCGACCACGCGGCGAGAAATCCGCAATTGGACGGTTTGAGCGGCGCGACCCGAACGCCGGCGCGCGCGAGCATCTCACTCCATCCGCCATCCGATCCGAGCCGTGGCCAGCTTGCGCCGCCGAGCGCCAGCACCGTCGCGTTGGGTTCGACGGTGGCTGCACCGTCCGGCGTGTTGAATGTCAGCCGCTGTGCATCACCCCACCCGGTCCACGCGTGCCGCAACGCCAGTGTCACGCCCGCTGCATCGAGCCGCCGCAGCCACGCGCGCAGGAGTGGCGAGGCCTTCATGGCGACCGGAAACACCCGTCCGCTCGACCCGACATAGGTGGACTGTCCCATCGCGCCGCTCCACGCGCGCAACGCATCCGGCGGAAATGCCTCGATCGCGGGCCGCAGCGCATCTGCCGCGCCGCCATAGCGCGCGAGAAAAGCGCTCATCTCCTCGCTGTGCGTGAGATTGAGCCCGCCGCGCCCGGCAATCAGGAGTTTGCGCCCCGCCGACGGCATGCGGTCGTAGACCGTCACTTGCGCGCCGCCGTTCGCCAGCACCTCGGCCGCCATCAGCCCGGCCGGCCCCGCGCCGATCACCGCGACATGCTTGCTCATGCGATCATGTCGCGCACGATCTGACCGAGCGCCGCAAAGTCCGCCTTGCGCGGCGAAGTGCGGCGCCACGCCAGCCCGACGGTGCGTGCGGGCTCGGGATCGCGGAAGCGCAACAGCTTCACACGCTCGTCACGCTGCTCGACGTCGAGTGCGATCTTCGGCAGCAATGTCACGCCGTGGCCGTTCGCCACCATCTGCATCACGGTCGAGAGCGACGTCGCGCCGAGTCCGGACCGGGTATCGCGCCGCGGCGCGCAGAACGCGAGCGCCTGATCGCGCAGGCAATGTCCTTCTTCCAGCAGGATCAGCCGATCCTGATCGATGTCGCGCGCATCGACGCGTGCGCTGTCCGCGCGTGCATCGCCCGCGGGCACGGCGAGCAGGAACGGATCGTCGAACAGCGGCAGCGTTTCGATGTCGCCTTCCTCCACCGGCAATGCGAGCAGCACCGCATCGAGCGCACCGCGCGCAAGCTCGTCCATCAGCGTGCGCGTCTGGGTCTCGCGCAATTCGATGCGCAGTTCGGGGAAGCGCCGCTGCAGGGCGGGCAGGATTTGCGGCAGCACATAGGGCGCAAGCGTCGGGATGACGCCGAGGCGCAGCCGGCCGCTCAGCAGTCGTCCGCTGTGGCGCGCAAACTCCGTCAGGTCGCGCGCGGCCGACAGCACACGGTCGGCACGCCGGGCGACTTCCGCTCCGGTCTCGGTCAGCATCACCTCGCCGGGCCGCCGCTCGACCAGATCGGTGCCAAGGTCCTTCTCCAGGTCGCGGATTTGCATCGAGAGCGCCGGCTGGGTTACCGCGCAGGCCTCGGCGGCCTTGCCGAAGTGCCTGTGCTCGGCCAACGCGGTCAAATATCTCAACTGTTTCAATGTGATCATGCCGATAAGATAAACTGATCGGGTTAGTCAGGCAATACGATTAGACCTTATCCAATCAAGGCGTATGGTCCCTGCGAACAAAAATCGGAGGAAGCCATGGACGCAAAGACGGACGACAAGAGTGGCAAGTGCCCGTTCACCGGTGGCCGCGGGCCGGGGAACCGCGACTGGTGGCCGGAGCAGCTGGATCTTCAGATGCTGCACACGAACTCCAGCCTGTCCGATCCAATGGGCAAGGACTTCGATTACGCCGTTGAGTTCAAGAGTCTCGACCTCGATGCGGTGGTCAAGGACCTGCATGCCCTGATGACCGACTCGCAGGAATGGTGGCCGGCGGACTTCGGTCACTACGGCGGACTGTTCATCCGCTTGGCGTGGCACGCCGCGGGCACGTACCGCATCACCGACGGCCGCGGCGGCGCCGGCGCCGGACAGCAGCGCTTCGCGCCGCTCAACTCCTGGCCGGACAATGCGAACCTCGACAAGGCGCGCCGGCTGTTGTGGCCGATCAAGCAGAAATACGGCCGAAAAATTTCGTGGGCCGACCTGATGGTTCTCGTCGGCAACGTCGCGCTCGAGTCGATGGGCTTCAAGACCTTCGGTTTCGCAGGCGGCCGCGTCGATGTGTGGGAGCCCGAGGAGCTCTACTGGGGCCCCGAGGGCACGTGGCTGGGGGACGAGCGCTACAGCGGCGAACGCCAGCTCAGCAATCCGCTCGGCGCGGTGCAGATGGGCCTGATCTACGTCAACCCGGAAGGGCCGAACGGCAACCCGGACCCGCTCGCGGCGGCCAAGGACATCCGCGAGACGTTCTTCCGCATGGCGATGAACGACGAGGAGACCGTCGCGCTGATTGCCGGCGGTCACTCCTTCGGCAAGACCCACGGCGCCGGCGATCCGTCGCTCATCGGACCGGAGCCGGAAGGGGCGGCGATCGAGGATCAGGGCCTCGGATGGAAGAGCCGGCATGGCACCGGCTTCGGCGCGGACACCATCACCGGCGGGCCGGAAGTCACCTGGACGCAGACGCCGACGAAGTGGAGCAATCTCTTTTTCAAGAACCTGTTCGAAAACGAATGGGAGCTGACCAAGAGCCCGGCCGGCGCGAAACAGTGGAAGGCCAAAGGTGCGGCAGCCACGATCCCGGACGCCTTCGACAAGTCGAAGAAGCATGTGCCGACCATGCTCACCACGGACCTCTCGCTGCGGTTCGACCCGGCCTACGAGAAAATCTCGCGGCGCTTCCACGAGCACCCCGAACAGTTCGCGGACGCTTTTGCGCGCGCCTGGTTCAAGCTGACCCACCGCGACATGGGCCCGATCGTGCGTTATCTCGGCGCGCTTGTGCCCAAGGAAACGCTGATCTGGCAGGATCCGATTCCCGCCGTGAACCATGAGCTGGTCAGCGACAAGGACATCGCCGATCTGAAGGCGAAGATTCTGAGCACCGGGCTCACGGTGTCGCAGCTCGTCTCGACGGCCTGGGCCTCGGCATCGACGTTCCGCCGTTCCGACAAGCGCGGCGGCGCCAACGGCGCGCGCATTCGCCTCAGCCCCCAGAAGGATTGGGACGTGAACAATCCGGCCGAGCTCGCAAAGGTGCTCTCCAAGCTCGAAGGCATCCAGAAGGAGTTCGGCAAGAAGGTCTCGCTCGCCGACCTGATCGTGCTCGGCGGCACGGCCGCAATCGAGAAGGCCGCGAAGGATGCCGGCGTGGACGTGAAGGCGCCCTTTACGCCGGGCCGCATGGACGCGTCGCAGGAGCAGACGGACGTGCAGTCGTTTGCGCCATTAGAGCCGCGGGCCGACGGCTTCCGCAATTACATCAGCGCAGCCCAGCAGTTCATGGCTCCCGAGGAAGCGCTGGTGGACAAGGCGCAATTGCTGACGTTGACGGCGCCGGAGATGACCGTGTTGCTCGGCGGGCTGCGCGTGCTCGGCGCCAATGCCGGCGCTTCGAAGCACGGCGTGTTCACCAGGACGCCGGGCAAGCTCACCAACGACTTCTTCGTCAACCTGCTCGACGTCGGCACGGTGTGGGCGCCCACGGGCACCGACGGCGTGTACGAAGGCCGCGACCGCAAGACGAAAGAGCTCAAGTGGACCGCCTCGCGCGTCGACCTGATCTTCGGTTCGCACTCGCAGCTTCGCGCCATCGCGGAAGTCTACGGGTGCGCGGACGCAAAGGAGAAGTTCGTGAAGGACTTCGCGGCGGCGTGGGCCAAGGTGATGAACGCCGACCGCTTCGATCTTGCCAAGCCGGGCACGCGCGCGGCGGCGTAATTTCGCGCAAGTGGAAAACTGCAACGGCCGGGCGATGAGCCCGGCCGTTTTTTCTTGTGCCGTTATCCGCCGCCGTCTTTCGTCCCGGCCGCGTCCGCCTTCAAGGCATCCGGATGCGGCATCGAAATGACGTTGTAGCCGGAATCCACGAAATGGATTTCGCCGGTGACGCCGCCGGACAGATCCGACAGCAGATACAGCGCTGAGCCGCCCAAATCCTCCAGCGTGACGCCGCGCCCGAGCGGCGAATGCCTCTGCTGGAACGCGAACATCGCGCGCGCGTCGCCGATGCCGGCGCCCGCGAGCGTGCGGATCGGGCCGGCCGAGATCGCATTGACGCGGATGTTGCTGCGGCCGTAGTCGACCGCGAGATAGCGCACCGACGCCTCCAGCGCGGCCTTTGCCAATCCCATCACATTGTAGTTCGGCATCGTGCGCTCGCCGCCGTTGAAGGTGAGCGTGATCATCGCGCCCCCGTTGCGCATCAGCGTCGCGGCGCGCTTGGCGGCCTCGGTGAACGAAAAGCAGGAGATCACCATCGTGCGCGAGAAATTCTCGCGCGAGGTGTCGGCGTAGCGACCCTTCAGTTCGTTCTTGTCCGAGAAACCGATCGCGTGGACCAGGAAATCCATCCCGCCCCACTGCTTCTCGATTTCGCCGAATGTCGCATCGACCGAGGCGATGTCCTCGACGTCGCACGGCAGCACAAGCGTCGACCCCAGGGATTCCGCGAGCGGTTTCACGCGCCGGCCGAGCGCCTCGCCCTGATATGTGAACGCGAGTGTCGCGCCATGCGCCGCGAGCGTTTTTGCGATTCCCCAAGCGATCGAGTGGTCGTTTGCGACCCCCATGATCAGCCCGCGCTTCCCCTGCATCAACGCAGTCATGCCCCTCTCACAAACGCGACGTTACGAGTTCACGGGTCTCGGCGGACGGGACGACCGGCACGATCTCGCACTGCATCAGGTCGCCCCAGCCCAACAGCCAGTCCTGCAGCAGCCGCGCGTCGTCGCATTCCATCAGCTGGAAGCAGCGGTCGAAATTCGCCTCGATCCAGCTTCCGACATATGTCAGGCCCTCGGGCGTCATGCGGCCCTGCTCGCGGAAGCGGCGATACACCGCCTTCGCGTCACGGTCGCGGAAACGCTCGATCACCATGAAAAGCATTCACGCATCCAGCCGCTTGAACACGACGGAGGCGTTGGTGCCGCCGAAGCCGAACGAGTTCGACAGCACGGTGTTGAGCTGCACGTTGTCGCGCCGCTCGCGCACGATCGGGATATCCTCGAAGGCGGGGTCGATGTTCTCGATGTTGGCGCTCTCGCAGATGAAGCCGTTGTTCATCATCAGCAGCGAGTAGATCGCCTCCTGCACGCCGGCGGCGCCGAGCGAATGGCCAGTCAGGGATTTCGTCGCCGAGATCGGCGGGATCTTCGCGCCGAACACGTCGCGGATCGCCTCGATCTCCTTGATGTCGCCGATCGGCGTCGAGGTCGCATGCGGATTGATGTAGTCGATCGGGGTCTTCACGTCGGCGAGCGCCATGCGCATGCAGCGCATCGCGCCTTCGCCCGACGGCGCCACCATGTCGTGGCCGTCCGAGGTCGCGCCGTAGCCGGCGATCTCGGCGTAGATCTTCGCGCCGCGCGCTTTCGCGCGCTCCAGCTCTTCCAGCACCAGCACGCCGGCGCCGCCCGCGATCACGAAGCCGTCGCGGTCCTTGTCGTAGGCGCGCGAGGCCTTGTCGGGCGTCTGGTTGTAGCTCGTCGACATCGCGCCCATGGCGTCGAACAGCACCGAGAGCGTCCAGTCGAGCTCCTCGCATCCGCCGGCGAACATCATGTCCTGCTTGCCCCACTGGATCATTTCGGCCGCATTGCCGATGCAGTGGCTTGAGGTCGCGCAGGCCGACGAGATCGAATAGTTCACGCCCTTGATCTTGAACCAGGTCGCGAGAGTCGCGGACGCCGTCGAGGACATCGCCTTCGGCACCGCGAACGGGCCGACGCGTTTCGGGCCCTTGGTGCGCGCTGTGTCGGCGGCCTCCACGATGGTACGCGCTGAAGGTCCGCCCGAGCCCATGATGATGCCGGTGCGCTCGCTCGAGATATCCTTTTCTTCCAGTCCCGCGTCGCGGATCGCCTGCTCCATCGCGACGTGATTCCACCCCGTTCCGACCGCGTGGAAGCGCATCGCGCGACGGTCGACCACTTCGGACGGATCGAGCGAAGGGGCGCCATGCACCTGACAGCGGAAGCCGAGCTCGGCGTATTTTTCGGCGCGCGAGATGCCGGACTTCGCCTCGCGCAAGCCCGCCAGGACCTCTTGGCTGTTGTTGCCGATGGACGAGACGATGCCCATCCCGGTGACGACGACGCGTCTCATGATCGCCTCTTCCGCATCAGCGACGGCAACGCCGCCCCGAGCCGTTACGCTCCGCTCGTCTGTGCCGCGCTATCGCGGAACAGCCCGACCTTCAGGTCGAGTGCCCGATAGATAATGGAGCCGTCCACCGAGAGCCAGCCGTCGGCGATGCCGAGCACGAGCTTGGAGCGCATCACACGCTTGATTTCGATGCCGTAGATGATTTCCTTCACGTGCGGCTGCACCTGGCCGGAGAGTTTCACCTCGCCCACGCCGAGTGCCCGTCCGCGGCCCGGCGTGCCGAGCCAGCCGACGAAAAAGCCGACCATCTGCCACAGGGCATCGAGGCCGAGGCACCCCGGCATGACGGGGTCGCCTTTGAAATGACAGGGAAAAAACCACAGATCGGGCTTCACATTGAGCACCGCGCGGACAAGCCCTTTTCCGTACTCGCCGCCAGCCTCCGCGATCTCGGAAATGCGGTCGAACATCAGCATTGGGGGGAGGGGCAATTGCGGTCCTTCGGGGAAGAGTTCCCCGCGCCCGCAGGCAAGCAAATCCTCGTACTCGAAGCTCGAGCGGCGGGTTTCCATTCGGTCTCCTTGGGGCCTCGGCGGGGGGCGATTAGTTAACATACGGGTCCGGCGCGGCAAAGTGTCAGCCTGCGCCCAGCAGAGTGCCAGAACGGCGGCCGCATGGCAGGCATCCTTACCTGCGACAGAGTTGCATCTGTGGGCCCCGTTGCCTATGATCCTGTTTGCAACGATCCCACGACGGTCGTTTGGAAATCTTGGCCCCGAGCTGCCCGCCAGGGGGCGAGGACGAGTGTTCATGACTCAAGTTCGTACGACCGTGTTCTCCGACCCGCACGCACTGGCCCCTTCGGCCAAGAGCGCGCAGGCGCGCACCGAGCTGACCGGCTGCCCGTGGCACGACGTGAAGGCGATGCTGCGCCAGGTCGGCCTGCGTCCGACGCGCCAGCGCATGGCGCTCGGCTGGATCCTGTTCGCCAAGGGCGACCGCCACCTCACCGCCGAAATGCTCTACGAAGAGGCCACCAAGGCCAAGGTGCCGGTGTCGCTCGCGACCGTGTACAACGCGCTGCACCAGTTCACCGATGTCGGCCTGCTGCGCCAGGTCGCGGTCGACGGCTCGAAGACCTACTTCGACACCAACGTATCGGATCATCACCACTTCTTCGTCGAGGGCGATAACGAGCTCGTCGATATTCCCAACGCCGAAGTGCTGCTCGACAAGCTCCCGTCGGCGCCGGCGGGCTACGAGGTCGCGCGCGTCGATGTCGTGGTGCGGCTGAAGAAGAAGGCCTGACGC
>Ga0207648_10007668_pt1 | contig 10564 bp, 10 predicted proteins | sample KBSMisM32_FD_184310 | JGI IMG/M metagenome (GOLD analysis project Ga0207648, IMG submission 184310) | Miscanthus rhizosphere microbial communities from Kellogg Biological Station, Michigan, USA - KBS Miscanthus M3-2 (SPAdes) (version 2) | ecosystem: Host-associated > Plants > Roots >... | reverse complement strand
CGCTGGTGGGCGCGGCGCTGGAAGTCACGCTCCTGCGCACGCTGTATGAGCGCGACCACCTCACCCAGGTGCTCGCCACCTTCGCCATCATCCTGATCGCGAACGAAGCCGTGCGCCTGATCTGGGGCACGCAGTCGATCATGCTCAACGCCCCGGCCGGGCTCACCGGCCCGGTCGAGCTGCCCGGCGGCATGCGCTACGCCTCGTACCGCCTGGCGATCATCGGCGTGGGAACCGCCGTCGCGGTTCTGCTTTATTTTCTGGTGACGAAAACCAAGGTCGGCATGCTGGTGCGCGCCGGCGCCTCCAATCGCGAGATGGCCACCGCGATGGGCGTCAACATCCGGCTGTTGTTCACGATCGTGTTCGCGGTCGGCGCGGCGCTGTGCGCGCTGGCCGGCGCGATGCTCGGGCCGATCCTCGCGGTGCAGGTCGGCATGGGCGAGAACATCCTGATCCTCGCCTTCGTGGTGATCGTGATCGGCGGCATCGGCTCGATCCGCGGCGCGTTCGTCGGCGCGCTGCTGGTCGGCCTGGTGGACACCATGGGGCGCGCGCTGCTGCCGGTCGCGTTCGCCAAGATGTTCCCGCCGCAGGTCGCCTCCAACCTCGGCCCCTCGCTCAGCTCGATCATGATCTACGTGCTGATGGCGGCGGTGCTGTTCTTCCGGCCGCAGGGACTGTTTCCCGCGCGCGGATGAAAAAGCTCTTCATCCTCCTTCTGCTGCTGGCCTTTCCGCTGGTCATGTCTGCGATCGACCAGATGTTCTATGTCGCCTTCGCCACGCGCGTGCTGATCTACGCCATGGCCGCGGCCAGCCTGAACCTGGTGCTGGGCTACGGCGGCATGGTGAGCTTCGGCCACGCCGCGTTCTTCGGCGCCGGCGCCTACGTGGTCGGCATCCTCTCGTTCGAAGGCGTGCGCAGCCTGTGGATCGCCTGGCCAGCGGCGATCGCCGTCGCGGCGATCGCTGCGCTGGTGATCGGCGCGATCTCGCTGCGCACGCGCGGCGTGTACTTCATCATGATCACGCTCGCCTTCGCGCAGATGATGTACTACGTCTTCGTGTCGATGAAGTCCTACGGCGGCGACGACGGCCTCTCGCTCTCCGGACGCTCGACCGGCCTCGGGCTCGAGCTGCGCAACGATTTCGTCTGGTACTACCTGGTCCTGGCTCTGCTGATCGGCGTCCTTTACCTCCTGCACCGCCTGCTCGCTTCGCGCTTCGGCCGCGTGATCGAGGCGATCCGCGAGAACGAGACGCGCGCCACCGCCATCGGCTACCCGGTGTACCGCTACCAGCTGCTGTGCTTCGTGATCTCAGGCGCGATCGCCGGCCTCGCCGGCGCGCTGATCGCCAACCAGACCGGCTATGTCGGCCCGGCGGTGCTGCACTGGATCCAGTCCGGCACGCTGATGATCATGGTGATCCTGGGCGGCGTCGGCCGCTTCTGGGGCGGCCCGGTCGGTGCCGTGGTGCTGCTCACGCTCGAGGAGATTTTCTCCGGCAGCCCCCTGCTCGGTCCTTATTCGCTGCACTGGCAGCTGCCGGTGGGCGTGATCCTGCTCGGCGTCGTGCTGTTCGCTCCCCGGGGAATCGCCGGTGCTTTCGCTAAAAAAGCTCAGTAAGCGCTTCGGCGGCGTGGTGGCGGTCGACCAGGTCGACCTCGCGCTCGCGCAGGGCGAGGTGCACGCCCTCATCGGGCCGAACGGCGCCGGCAAAACCACGCTCATCAGCCTGATCTCGGGCACGATGCCGAGCGACCAGGGCGAGATCTATTTCCGCAACCAGGAGCTGACGCGCTCGAAGCCGCATGCCCGCGTCGCGGCGGGCCTCGCGCGCAGCTACCAGATCACCAGCATCTTCCGGCGCTTCAGCGTGCTCGACAACCTCGCGCTCGCGGTGCAGGCACGCAGCGGCTCGAGCTTTTCGTTCTGGAAGCCCGTGGCGGCGGAAAGCGCCTTGTTCGACGAGGCTCGCACCATCGCGGCGGAAGTCGGTCTTGGCGAGAAAACCGGCTCCGTGGCCGCACAGCTCTCGCACGGCGAACAACGCGCGCTCGAGGTCGGCCTCGCGCTCGCCACGCGCCCGAAGCTCGTGCTGCTCGACGAGCCGATGGCCGGCATGGGGCCGGAGGAGTCGCAGCGCATGATCGCGCTCATCAAGCGCATCCGCGCGCAGGTCACGGTGCTGCTGGTCGAGCACGACATGGACGCGGTGTTCCGCCTCGCCGACCGCATCTCGGTGATGCTCAACGGGCGGCTGATCGCCACGGGGGCGCCGATCGAGATCCGAAACAATCCCGAGGTGAAGAAGGCATATCTTGGGGATGAGCTTGCTGCTTAAGGTCGAGAACCTCGAGACCGCTTACGGTTCCAGCCAGGTCCTATTCAAGATGGCACTGGAGGTGGCCCCCGGTGAAATGTGCACCCTGCTCGGCCGCAACGGCATGGGCAAGACCACGACGGTGCGCTCGATCATGGGTTTGACCCGGTCGTTCAAGGGAAGCATCGGTTTTCGCGGCGAGCGCATCGAACGGCTGGCGCCCGACCGCATCGCGCGCCTCGGCATCGCGCTGGTGCCCGAGGGCCGCCAGATCTTTCCGAACCTGAGCGTGCGCGAGCACCTGCTGGCGTTCGCGCAGAACCGCTCGGGGCGGAGCGATCCCTGGACCCCGGAGAAGGTGTTCTCGCTCTTTCCGCGGCTGGCCGAGCGCTGGCAGAACATGGGCAACCAGCTCTCGGGCGGCGAGCAGCAGATGCTGGCCATCGGCCGCGCGCTGGTCACCAATCCCCATCTGTTGATCCTGGACGAAGCGACAGAAGGGCTGGCGCCGCTGGTGCGCGAGGAGATCTGGAAGTGCCTCGAGCAGCTGCGCGCGGCCGGCCAGACCATCCTGGTGATCGACAAGTACGTCGAGCGCCTGGTGAAGCTCGCCGACCGGCACACCATCATCGAGCGCGGGCGCGTGGCGTGGCAGGGAACCTCCGCCGCGCTCGGCGCCGACCGCGGACTGTGGCATCGGTACCTCGGCATATGAATTTGCACTGGCCATCATCGCTTGCGGAATTGCACAGGATCCAACGCGAGCGCAAGCAGGTTGCCGTCGAGCGTGCGCGCCAATCCGCTTTTCTTCGCAAGAGAATTCCCAACGGAGAGGCAGAGGCGATCTGGCACAAGATCCCGCTGCTCACCAAGGAAGAGCTGCGCCAGATCCCGCCGGAGCGCTTCCACGACGAGTTCTGCATCCAGCCGCGCACCAGGGTGGTCGAGTACTGGCGCTCGGGCGGCGCCACCGGGCGGCCGCTGTTCTATCCGCGCTCGGCCGAAGACATGGAGCACGGCCTGCGCGCTTTCGAGCGCGCCTGGGCGCTGATCGGTGCGGTGCCGGATGACTGCGCGCACATCTCCTTCCCGCTCGGCGTGCACCCGGTGGCGCACTTATATGCGCGCACCGCGATCAGCCACCGCATCGGCACCGTGTGGTGCGGCGCCGGCACCAACACCCCGTCCGAAACCCAGCTCGAGCTCGTCGACCACCTCAAGCCGACGATCTGGCTCGGCATGGCGAGCTACGGCCTGCATCTCGCGAACCTGGCGGAGGCAAAAGGATTTGATTTGAAGAATTCCACGGTAAAAAAGCTGATCGTGGCGGCCGAGCCGCTCTCTCCGGTGAAGAGGCAAAAGCTGGAACGTGCATGGGGCGCGGAGGTGTTCGACCACTTCGGCATGACCGAGGGCGCGTTCGTCGCCGGCGAAGGCATCGGCCACCACGGCCTGCACATCTGGGCCGACCAGTTCTACTGCGAGGTGGTGGACGAGAAGACCGGCGAGCCGCTGCCGGAAGGCCAGGTCGGCTCGCTCGTGGTGACGCCGCTGTGGAACAACTCGATGACGCCTTTTCTTCGCTGGTCCTCCGGGGACCTGGTGAGTTTCAGTTCCGAAGGTAAAGGCGACGGTCCCTGGTCGGTGTTCCCGATGCTCAAGCATGCGCGGCGCACGGTCGGCTTCTTCAAGGTGCGCGGCGTGAACATCAACCACGCCGAGCTCGAGGACGCGCTGTTCCGCGATCCGGACGTAGTGGACTTCCGCGCGGAAGTGTCGAACGATGGCGATAACGACGTGCTGCATCTGTTCGTGGAAAGCCGCAGCGGCAAGGACCCGGCGAGCGAAGTGGTGCGCAAGGGCTTCCAGCTCACGCCGAAAGTGACTCTGCTGCCGCGTGGCACCATCGCGCGTGAATTCGAAGCCGCGGTGAAGGCGCCGCGCTTCGTCGACAAACGGGGCTAAGACATGCGAGCTTTTTTCCTCCTGGTGGTCCTGCTGTGCGGCGTTGCACAGGCGCAGGACTACCCCTCCAAGAGCGTGCGCCTGATCGCCGCGGCGGCGCCCGGCGGCAATCCGGACATCCTCGCGCGCATGCTGGCCGCCAAGCTGAGCGACGCCTTCGGCCGGCCGTTCGTGGTCGAAAACATCCCGGGCGCGGGCGGCGTGGTCGCGGCCGAGCAGGTGGCGCGCGCCGCGCCCGACGGCCACACCCTGATGCTCGGCGACTCGGGCGCGATGGCGATCAACGTGGCGCTGAACCCGAAGCTCTCCTACCAGCCGCTGAAGGATTTCACCCTGATCACCGCGCTCGCCGCGGTGCCGACGGTGCTGGTGGTCCATCCTTCGCTTTCCGCGACTTCACTGAACGACTTCATCAGAGAGGCGAAATCCCGGCAGCTGGCCTACGGCTCGGCCGGCAACGGCTCGGTACACCACCTGACCATGGCGGTGTTCCTGGCGCGTAACGGTCTCGAAATGCTGCACGTGCCCTACAAAGGCGGCACCGCGCTGGTCGGCGCGGTGCTGGCGGGCGAAGTGCAGTCGGGCTGGTCCGGGATCCCGAACGTCGCCGCGCACATCCGCGCGGGCAAGCTGCGCGTGCTGTGCATCAGCACCGCGCGGCGCTCGGCGTCGCTGCCCGAGGTGCCGACCGCGATCGAGCTGGGGATCGCCGGCTTCGACATCGCCACCACCATCGGCCTGCAGGCGCCCGCCGGCCTGTCGCGCGATATCGTGGCGCGGCTCCAGGCAGCGGTGGCGAAGGCGTTGCGCGAGAAGGACGTCGCCGAGCGTATGACAAACCTCGGCATGGAGCTGGCCGAGAACGGCACCGAGCACTACACGCGCTTCGCGCGCGAGGACCTGGAGCGCTATGCTGCGGCCGTCAAAGCCGCAGGCGTGAAGCAAGAGTAGTTATTTCGTTGAAATGGCGATCGGGTCGCTCGCCGGGAAGGTCTGCTCCAGCGCCTGGTCGAGCATTTTCTCGATGTGCTCGTCGCGCGGCGCCGCCAGCACCCGGCAGATGTCGTCATGACCGAGCAGCACCGCGACCCGCAGGGGCGTATGCCCTTCGCGGTTGGTAATGCGCGGATCCGCTCCCGCTTCCAGCAGGCGCTGGACTTCGCCGATGTCGCCTTCCGCCGCCGCCGAATGCAGCAGCGTGTTGCCGAAAGGTCCCTGTGTATTCGGATTAGTCATGACCCAGTGACAATCGGAAGCCGCGTCCGGTTCCACACGTATTACGATTGAAGCAATGCAATTCGGCATCTTCGACTGGATCGAAGCCTCGGGCAGACTGCCGGCCCAAGTCTACGAGCACAAGCTCGAGCTCGCGTCCGCCGCCGACCGCGCCGGCTTCCACGGCTTCTTCATTGCCGAGCACCACGGCACGCCGCTTTCCATCGACGGCTCGCCGAGCGCGCTGCTCTCGGCGCTGTTCCAGCGCACGCGCCACCTGCGCGCCGGCGCGCTCACCTTCTGCCTGCCGTGGTACCACCCGTACCGCTTCTACAGCGAAGTGTGCATGCTCGACCAGATGTCGCACGGCCGGCTCGAGCTCGGCGTCGGGCGCGGCGTGTCGCCGATCGAATCGCGGATCTTCGGCCTGTCCAGCATCGAGGAGTCCCGCGAGCGCTATCGGCAGACGCTGGAAACCTTCTTCGCCGCCTGCGCCTCGCCGACCATGAAGGTGAACGGCGTGGAGGCCGAGCTGCACGTGAAGCCGCACCAGCGCCCCTACCCGCCGCTCTGGTTCCCGAGCTCGAACAAGGAGTCGATCGAGTTCACCGCCAGGCACGGCTACCACACCGCGTTCATCGGCAAGCACGCCGACTGCAAGCCGCTGTTCGAGCGCTACCGCGAGCTGTGGGAGCAGCACCGGAACGATCCCGGGCGCCACAACGCGCACGTCGCCGCGCCGATCCTCGCGCGCACCCAGCACCTGGTGATCGCCGACACCGACGCCGAGGCCAAAGCCCTGGGCGAGAGCGCCTACCAGGTCTGGTCCGGCCACGTCCATCACCTGACGCGCAAGCTCGGCCGCCCCGACGCGTTCAAAGCCACGCCTTACGACGAGGATTCCGCGCAGCGCCTGATCACCGGCTCGCCGCGCATCGCGCTGGAGAAGCTGCAGGAAATGCTGCGCGCGACCGGCGCGAACTACCTGATGTGCGTGCTCTCGTTCGGCGACCTGCCGGCGGAAGCGGCGATGCAGTCGCTCGACCTGTTCGCCGCCGAGGTCAAACCCAAAATGGGGACGTGCCCTATTTTCTGAAAATAGGGTACGTCCCCATTTTTACGCGCGGTTGATCATCCGAGTGAGCACGCGGGGATCGGCGGGCTTGGTGAGGTGGTGGTCGAAGCCCGCCTCGCGCGCGCGCTGCACGTCGGCTTCGGCGCCCCAGCCGGTGAGCGCGATCAGGCGCAGCCCGGTGCCGCGGCGCGCGCGCAGCTCGCGCGCCACCTGGTAGCCGTCGCGCACCGGCATGCCGATGTCGAGCACCGCCACGTGCGGGTGGAATGACTCGCTGATCTCGAGCGCCGCGCCCCCGTCGTAGGCGGTGCGCACTTCGAAGCCATAGAGGGCAAGGATGCGGCACAGGGTGTCGGCGGCATCGCGGTTGTCGTCGGCCACCAGCACGCGCACGCCCGGCGGCGCCACCGCCGGCGCGGCCACGGCGTGCGGCAGCGTCGCGGGCGCCTCGGCGGCGAGCGGCAGGCGCACTTCGAAGCGGCTGCCCTTCCCGGGCCCCTCGCTCGCCGCGCTCACCGCGCCGCCGTGCAGCTCGACGATGCCGCGCACCAGCGACAGGCCGATGCCGAGCCCGGCCGCCGAGTGCTGTGCCGGCGCCCACTGCGCGAACGGCTCGAAGATCTGGCGCGCGAGCTCGGGCGGAAACCCCATGCCGTTGTCGACCACGGCGATGACCACCTCCTCGCCCGCCCGGTCGGCGCTGACCTCGATCGCGCCTCCCGGTGCGGTGTACTTGGCCGCGTTGTTGAGCAGGTTGGAGAGCACCTGCGCGAGGCGCGTGGGATCGGCATCCAGCATTGCCTGCGCAGCCGGCAGGCGCGTGACCAGCTTGTGGCCCGCGGCCTCCAGCGCCGGCCGGCTGGTCTCGAGCGCCGCGCTCACCACCGTGGCGAGCGTGACGCGCTCGCGGCGCAGCAGCAGCTTGCCGCTCGAGACGCGCGCCACGTCGAGCAGGTCGTCGACCAGGCGCGCCATGTGCGCCACCTGGCGCTCGATCACCGCCCGGCTCCAGGCGCGGTCGGGCTCGGCCGTGCCGTCGCGGCCGAGGATCGCGACCGCGGTGCGGATCGGCGCAAGCGGATTGCGCAGCTCGTGCGCGAGCGTGGCGATGAACTGGTCCTTGCGCCGGTCGGCGGTGCGCAGCGCTTCTTCGGCGGCGCGCTGCTCGGTCACGTCCCGGGTAATGGAGCCGACATAGTGCCGGCCGGAATCGTCGCGCAGCGGGAACTTCACGCTGCTCAGCGTGCGCTCGCCCTGCGGGGTCTGCAGCCTCAGGTCGTAGAGCTTCGGCGCGCCGTGCTCGAGCACCGCCCGGTCGTGGTCGACGATCTCGCCGGCAACGCGCCCCGCGATCAGCTCGTCATCGGTCTTGCCGAGCCAGTCGGTCCTGCCGATCAGGCGCTCGGCGGCCCGGTTCATGAAGAGGTAGCGGCCGGCCTCGTCCTTGAGGAACACGCCGCTCGGCGAGTGCTGCATGAAGGCGCGAAAGCGCTGCTCGCTTTCCGCGCTGCGGCGCCGCGCGCTCTGCATCGCGCCGCCGAGCGCGGCGATCAGGATGGTCGACAGCGCGTAGGCCAGGATCTCGATTACGTCCGTGCTGCCGCGCAGGTTGATCTGCCCGCGCGGCTCGACGAACAGCAGCTGCGCCGCCACCCAGGCTACGGCGGCGGCGAGCAGCGCCGGCCCGGCGCCGCCGAACCACGCGGCGACGATGACCGCGCCGAACAGCGTGATGTACGGCACGCGCCCGCCCAGCCAGGGGTCGAGCCCCGCACGCAGGCCGAGCGCCGCGCAGACCGCGAGCAGTGCGATGAGATACGGAAGCCAGCGGCGCTGGTGCAAGGGGTGCTAGAGCCCGAAGATGCGCATGGCGTTGCCGCCGCGCACGGCGTCGCGCTGCGACGCTGGCAGTGCGTCCACCCGGCTGAGGCAGCCCTTCATGTCGCCGATATTGTGCGGATAGTCGGAGCCATAGAGCACGTTTGCGTCGCCGCCGACCTTGAGCGCGAGCTCGAGCGACTCCTGCTGGAACACCACGGAATCGTAATAGATCCGGTTGAGATAGGTCGAGGGCCTGCGGGAAATCTTCTCGCGGCACGCCGGCATGTTGTCGAAGCAAATGTCGAGCCGCCCGGCGATGTACGGCAGCGCGCCGCCGCCGTGCGAGGCGATCAGCTTGAGCTTCGGATAGCGGTCGAAGAAGCCGTCGAAGATCATGCGCGCAACCGCGAGCGAGGTGTCGAACATGAAGCCGACCGAAGCGATCAGGTTGTAGCGCATCACGTCGAGCTCGGCAGTGCCGGGGGGCGCGGTCGGGTGCACCAGCACCGGCAGGCCGCGGCGGTCGATTTCCCGCCAAATGGGGGCAAAGGACTTTTCAGTTAAAGACAACCCATCAATATTCGCGAGCACCATCACGCCGACGGCGCCGAGCACGTCGCACGCGCGCTTCAGCTCGGCGAGCGCGAGCTTGGGGTGCTGCCAGGGCAGCGAGCACATGAAGCGGATGCGCGACGGGTACTGCTTCTGGCGCGCGGCCATGTCGTCGTTGATGAGCTTCGTCGCTTCGAGGCTGGTCTTCGCGGAGCCCCAATACACATTGGGACTAGTGAGCGTAACGATCGCGATGTCGACGCCGGCCGCGTCCATCGCCTGGATGCGCAGGTCGTAGTCGAACATTCCCGGCATCAGGGTCATGAACGGCGCGCCGTCCTTGAAGATGCCGGTCTGGCCGCCGACGACCTTCTTTACCTTGTAGTGCCTGCCGTGCTTCCTGAGGAGCTTTAGGAACCCCTCGTTGAGCATGTGGGTGTGGACATCGACTACCTTCACTTCAATGCCCGACGCGATGCGTGGCCTTCTCGTAGTAGCTCAAATCCACGTAGCGCTCGGCTGAGGGCGCTTTGCCGCCCCAGCTGCCCTCGATCTCGGCGCGCAGCGAAAGCACGTTGCGGAAGCCGGCCTCGTCGAATTTCGCGTCCTTCGCCAGGCCGAACTTCGGATCGGCCAGCAGCTCCCAGGTGCGCGCCGCCACCGCGGGCTGCAGCTTGAAGCGCTCGACCAGCATCCTGGCCGCCGCTTCCTTGTTGGCCGGCGTGACCGCCCAGCGCGTGGCCTCGATCTGCGCGGCGATGTAGCGCTCGAGCAGCTCGCGGTTGGCGCTGGCCCACTTGCGCAGCACGAACGCGCCGGTGGCCTGGTAGGGCCCGATCAGGTCGACCGCGCGGCCCATGCTCTTCAGCCCGGTGGCGGCGGCGTCGACCGAGAACGGCGGGTTGAGCATCGAGGCGGCGTTGGTCTTGTCCTCGCGCATCGCGCGATAGCGGAACAGCGTGCCGCCGACTTCCTTCAGCGTGTAGTCCGAGTCCTTGATGCCGTTCATGCGCAGGATCTTCTTCGCCTGCAGCGCATAGGCGGTGTTCGGCGCATCGACGATCACCGTGCGTCCCTTCAGGTCGGCGATCGACTGGATCTCGGGCTGGACGAAGAACTCGTTCATGCTCGAGTCGCCGCCGGTGACGATCACCACGTCGTGCTGCGCCATCTCCACCATCGCCACCGCGTTGTCGACCGCGGAATGCGCGATCTGGAACTCGCCGCTGGCCAATCCATCGCGCAGCTCCTGCGAGCTGGCGGTGAACAGCAGGTCGAGCTTGATGCCGTGGCGCTCGAAGATGCCCTGCTGCACGCCGGCGATCAGCGGCAGCGCCTGGGCGCCGGGGAATACCTTGGTGCGCACCGGGGTCTGGGCAGCCGCCAAATTCGAAACGACGACTAGCCCGAGTAATAGCAGTCTGATCATGACGTCTCCTCAGCGGGACGGCTAGATTATCATTTCGCCCGAGGAGATCCCCCATGCTTCAGGAACGAATCGCCGACGTGGACAAGTTCGTCGAGCCCGACCGGGTGCGGCGCGAGGTGTACACCGACCCGCAGATCTTCGAGCTCGAGATGCAGCGCATCCACGAGACGGTGTGGATCT
>Ga0207648_10007667_pt1 | contig 10564 bp, 8 predicted proteins | sample KBSMisM32_FD_184310 | JGI IMG/M metagenome (GOLD analysis project Ga0207648, IMG submission 184310) | Miscanthus rhizosphere microbial communities from Kellogg Biological Station, Michigan, USA - KBS Miscanthus M3-2 (SPAdes) (version 2) | ecosystem: Host-associated > Plants > Roots > Rhizosphere... | reverse complement strand
AGGATCGAGATCGATCTTGGCGCGTTGCGACGTAATGGGGCTGCGGTTGCCCGGCGCGCGGGCGTACCGCTGCTGCCGATGATAAAAGCGGATGCCTACGGCCTCGGCGCCCAGGCCGCGGTGCGCGCGCTGGAACCGCTCGAGCCGTGGGGATACGGCGTTGCCACGGTTGCAGAAGGTGAGGAGCTGCGACGGCTCGGTGTCGCGCGTTCGATCGTGGTTTTCACTCCACTGCTGAAGGAAGATCTCCCTCGCGCCAGAACGGCGCGCCTCACTCCCACGCTCGGCTTTCCGGCCGAGATCGAAGCGTGGCGCGAGGGCGGTGGCGGGCCGTGGCATCTCTCCATCGATACGGGGATGAGCAGGGCGGGAATTCCCTGGCGCGAGGTGCGCGACATCGTCCAGCTCGTCGACTCCTTCGCTCCCGAAGGCGCCTTCACCCACTTTCATTCCGCCGAGCTGGCGGACGGGACGCTGGAAAATCAGGAAGCGAGGTTTCGCGAGGCGATCGCGGCATTACCATCGCGTCCGCGATTGCTTCATGCGGCCAACAGCGCAGCCATAGCGCGACAGGGACGGAGCGCCTGGGATCTGGTCCGTCCGGGAATCTTTCTTTACGGAGTCGGCAGCGGCAGCACCGCCGCAATTCAGCCGGAGAATGTGGTCAACCTGCGAGCGCCAATCGTCGAGATCCGAAATCTCGAGGCCGGCGACACCGTAAGCTACGACGCCACCTTGCGGGTGGAGCGTCCCGCCCGCATTGCGACACTGTCTGTCGGTTACGCCGACGGATATCCGAGAGCGCTCAGCGAATCAGGCTCGGTTCTCGTAGAGGGAACGGTTGCTCCGATCGCGGGTCTAGTTACGATGGACATGACCATGATTGATGTAACGACTGTCAAATGCGCGGTCGGCGATGCGGTGACGCTGATCGGCAGAGGTGGGAACACGGTTCTCACGGTGGAGCGCGTCGCCGATCAGGCCGGAATGTCCCCGTATGAGCTGCTGACCGGACTTCGCTCGCGCGTGGAGCGCGTTTACACGGGAGCCGGAAGCTGAAGCGCGCCGCGATCATCATCCTCGACGGTGTAGGCATCGGCGCTGCTCCTGATGCGGCAGAGTACGGCGACGAGGGAAGCGACACACTCGGCAACGTCGCGCGGGCGTGCGGCGGACTCAATCTGCCGCGTCTGGAGGCATTTGGACTCGGCAACATCAAGCCGCTCGAGGGCGTGCGCCGCCGCGGAGATGCCGCCGGGGCTTGGGGCAGCATGCGACCGGCCTCAGCCGGCAAAGACAGCACGACCGGACACTGGGAGATCGCCGGCGTTCACCTCGAGACGGCGTTTCCAACTTTTCCGAATGGCTTCCCCCGCGATGTGGTCGACGAGTTTGCGCGGGAGACCGGGCGAGGCGTCATCGCGAACGTCGTTGGCAGCGGGACGGATATCATTGCCCGCTACGGCGACGAGCACGTCGCGACCGGTAAATGGATTCTGTACACGTCCGCCGATTCGGTCTTTCAGGTCGCTGCGCACGAGGAAGTAGTTCCGCTTGCCGAGCTTTACACTGCGTGTGAGACCGCCCGGCGAATGTTACGACCGCCTTGTGACGTCTCGCGTGTGATCGCGCGCCCGTTCACGGGACCGACCGGCGATTTTCGGCGCACGGCCAATCGTCGCGACTATTCGATCGAGCCACCAGCTGAAACGCTGCTCGATGCCCTCGCCAAAGCCGGCATTACACGGAGTGGAGTCGGCAAGATCGACGATCTGTTTGCCGGCCGCTCGATTGTGTCGCGGCACACCGCATCGAACGCCGAAGGGATTGGCATGATCAAGGAGTGGTTTTCTCGGGCGGAAAGTGGGTTCCTCTTCGCCAACCTAGTAGATTTCGACCAACTGTACGGGCACCGCAACGACGTTGCGGGGTTTTATGGTGCGCTGCGCGAGTTCGACGCGGCCTTTCGATCAATCACATCGCGTTTGAAAGAGGACGACCTGCTGTTCATAACCGCCGACCACGGCAACGACCCCACAACTCCATCCACGGACCACGCGCGCGAGCGCGTTCCGTTGCTTGCCGGCGGTCTGCGGGTTGTACCGCGAGACCTCGGCGAGCGAGACACATTCTCGGACCTCGGCGCAACGGTTGCGGAATGGTTTGACCTCCCATTCCGGGGTCGTGGCAAATCGTTCCTGTCCGAGCTGGTAGCCTGATGAAAGGCGTGTCCAACAAAAAGACCTCCCTGCGGGAGGCCGCTCTGGGCGCGCTCGTCAACGCCTACGCACCCTACTCGAACTTCAGGGTCGGAGCGGCGCTCAAGACGCGCGGCGGCGAGATCGTGACGGGATGCAACATGGAAAACTCTGCGTACGGTCTGGCGATTTGCGCGGAAACCCTTGCGGTAGCGTCTGCTGTCTCACAAGGACTCACGGACTTCGACGAGATCGCCATTGCGACCGACGACGCCGAGCCGACGCCTCCGTGCGGCGCGTGCCGGCAGGTCCTCAATGAATTCGCTCCGAACATCCGGATCTCGAGCTACACACGCGAAGGAAAGGAAGCAGCCTGGACACTGGAAGAGCTGCTGCCCCATGCCTTCGTGTTGAACCCTTCACGTGGAAGACAGTAGTGAAGCTTTCGTCAATACTGCCGCGTCTGTTCGCTACCGCGGCGTTGTTCATTTCGATATTGTCGTGCTCCGAAAATCTGGACAGCTCCGGAGTGTGTCCCGTGCTGTGCCCGCAGATCGGCGGCGACGTGCAGAACGTGACGCTCGATGGCGCGATTCAGCTGGACACGACGGTCCAGTCGCTGTCGGGCCTGGGGACTGAGCCGAACCTTTTTCTGGCCAACCGCGGTGACACCCTCGACACCCGGGTGGTCCTGCGCTTCGACTCCCTGCCGAAGACGTTCTTCGTGGTCGGAGACACGACCCACAAGCCGATCACCACAGTCGACAGCGCTTACATCCTGCTCCGCCTCGATACGCTCAACATCAAAGCGGGAGCGCCCGTCACGATCGAGGCGTACGACGTAGATACCACGGCGAACGACACATCTACCGCAGCGATTGTCGCGCTGTTTCGTCCCGATCGGTTCATCTCCTCGCAGACGATCGCCGTGGCGGATCTCAAGGATTCAGTCAAGTACTTCATCTCCAACGCAGCGGTACTCGCCAAGATCCAGAACAACCAACGCCTGCGCATTGGACTTCGGTCGACAGGGATCCTTTCATCGTCGCTGGTCATCAAGGCGACGGAGATCGGAAGCCCTCCGATCATGTTTTTCCGCGTGAGTCCCGACACCACGGTAAAGCCGTTGCAGGTCGGACTTCTTTCCAAGACGCCGGACGATCCGATTCTGGCCATCAATCTCCGCGACTACACGGTCATCGCCAAGGCGCCGCCGGCCGCTCCACCCAGCGTGTTGGCATTGGGCGGACTTCCGACGCGGCGAATCTACGTTCGTTTCGTCGTTCCGGACTCCATCATCGATTCCGCGACCGTCGTCAGAGCGACGCTTCTCCTCAACCAGATTCCGAACGGACTGCTCGACCCAACCGACACCATCAAGGTTTTGCCACAGGTGGTTCTGGCCGGACCGGCAGTAACCGATCCGACGAAGGCGGCGCAAATCCTCGGCAATATTTCCAAGGATACGCTCAGGCTGCGCCCTGGTGACGCCGGACTTGTCAGTGTCGAGCTGTCTGGCGCTATCCCCCTGTGGCGCACGCAGAAGCCCGATACGCTTCCGCGCGCGATCGTGTTGAGGCCTGTTTCCGAGGGCAGCTCGCCACTCGAGATTCGTTTCTACTCGTCCGAGGAAGCTCTCGCCGCGCTGCGGCCTCAGCTCCGACTCAGCTATACCAGGAAAGTTCCGCTGGGGCTCCCGTGATGCGTCCACGATCGCTCGCCGTTGCGCTGCTGATTTCGACTGCCTTCGCACCGGCGGCTCGCGCCCAGGGAGCGCTGAGTCTGCTCGGGTTGGGATATCCGCCGGGCGGTTTCAGTGCTCGCGCCGAGGGGACCGGTGGTGGAATCGCTGACTTTGATCCGATGAGCGCGACCAGCCCCGCCTCGCTGGCTGGTGTGGGCGCCACCGCGGTGTTCTTCCAGTATTCGCCCGAATGGCGCAAAGTCACGGTGCCCAATGGTGAGGCCAACACGACGACTGCGCGCTTTCCGGTGCTCGTTGGTGCGCTGCCGATGGGCCCGAACTGGACTCTCGGACTCGGCTCCACGACGTTCCTCGATCGGTCTCAGGAGACCAGCCTCACCCGCACCCAGGTGGTGGGGACGACGAACGACACCATTACGCTTGTCGAGCGTAACAAGGTGCTGGGCGCGATCAATGATGTCAGGCTTGCCCTCGCGTACTCCAGCAATCCGGTGGTTCGTGTAGGAGTCGGCGCGCACGTCTTCGCGGGTAGCAACCGCATCACGTTCTCGCAGATCTTCCCCGATTCAGCAATTTTCATCAGCACGTCGCAAACTGCCCGCATCAGCTACGCCGGTTTCGCTCTCTCCGGTGGAATCGAGATTCATCCGATACAGTCGCTTGCGTTTGCGATCTCCGGCCGAAAAGGGGGAGAGCTGCGCGCGGAGTCCGGAGACAGCAGCTTGATCGGAAAGGCACACATTCCGGACCATTTTTCGGGCTCGATCGCGTTTGAAGGGTTCCCGGGCGCCAGCATCAGCGCACGCGTCGCCCACGACTCGTGGAGCTCGCTGCAATCTCTCTCCAGCACCGGTGTCAGAGCGCTCGACGGATGGGATACGGGCGTGGGCATCGAAGCAAGCGGCCCGCGTCTGATGCAGCGAATCATCGCCCTCCGCGCCGGGGCACGCTTCCGGACGCTCCCCTTCGCGTACAATGGCGAAAAGGTGTCCGAGTCAACGTTCGCTGCGGGTCTTGGACTACCACTCTCACGCGATCGCGCCGCTCTCGATTTCTCGTTGCAGCACGCCAGTCGTACGGCGGCGGATATCAAGGAGCGCGGATTGATTCTCAGCTTCGGCCTGAGAGTAACTCCCTGACATGGCAGAGACGGGCAAAACCAGGCCCGAATTGATACTCGTCGCTGACGATATCCCCGCCAACGTCGAGCTTCTGCTCGACCAATTGAACAGCCTCGGCTACGACACGATCACCGCGTCGGACGGGCCATCAGCAGTTGCCGCCGCGTTCGAGGGTCATCCCGACCTTTGCATTCTCGACGTGGCGATGCCGGCCGGCGACCTCGGAGTGGATGATCGCTCGGCCGGATTCGAGGTTTGCCGCCGCATCAAACGCGACCCGCGGACGGCCCGCATTCCGGTGATCTTCGTCACCGCGCTCAACGACACGAGCGACAGAGTTCGAGGAATCGAAGCCGGCGGCGACGACTTTCTCACCAAACCGCATAACCGATTGGTCCTCGGCGCTCGCGTGCGGAGTCTCCTCAAGCTCAAGGCGGCGACTGATGCGCTCGAGGACAGCCTGCGCAAGCTCCGCGAGCTCGAGAAAGTGCGCGACGATCTGATGAAGATGATCGTGCACGATCTCAAGACACCGCTGACGTCGGTGCTGGCGACGCTGGAGATGCTCTCCGACGGAGACTTCGGGCAGGTGTCGATCCCGCAGAAGGCCGCAATTGGCGACGCCGAGACCAAGTCGGAAGATCTTCTTGCCCTCATCGACGACATCCTCGAGGTGGCGAGGATCGAGGAGGCGAACATCTCGCTCAGCCTGGCGCCGATCGCGCCGGGAGCGCTGCTCGCCGAGCTGGTGCACGAGTGGGCGCACCGCTTCCAGCAGGAGCACGCAACGGCCGCGGTATCAGTCGCGGACGACGCGCCGATCTTCACCGCAGACAGGAATCTCATCAAGCGGGTCTTCTCGAATCTCATTCAGAATGCGGTCACGCATTCATCGCATCCGGTTCACCTGGAACTGGGTGCGAGGCGCGCCGGCCAGGGCGTGCTGTTCACGGTGAGCGACAACGGTCCCGGGATTCCGCCTGAGTACCACGAAGTGATTTTCCGGAAATTCGGGCAGGTGGAGATGCCGCGTAGCCCGCGCACCCGCAGCTCAGGGCTGGGCCTCACCTTCTGCAAGCTGGTCGTCGAGAGACACGGCGGCCGCATCTGGGTCAAGAGCACAGAGGGAAAGGGAAGCTCGTTCTACATCGAGCTGCCGTCCGATCCGCTGTCGCTCGACGCGCAGAGCATCGCCGGCCAGACGGCCACCTCCGGCTCCGCGCGATAGGACCTTGGCGCCGGCGCTGCCGGACGCCTTATCTTCCACCAATGTCAGAAACGTCCCGTCCGACGGTTTACATCGAGACCTACGGCTGCCAGATGAACGTCAGCGACACCGAGCTGATGCTCGGCAAGCTGACGGCGTCGGGCTACGATTCCGTCGAGCAGCCGGACGGCGCCGATGTCATCCTGATCAATACCTGCGCTATTCGCGATCACGCGGAGCAGCGGGTGATTGGACGCCTCGGCGAGATGAAGAGCAAGATGAAGCGGGATGCCGTGCTCGGCGTGACCGGCTGCATGGCGCAGCGACTGGGAGCCCAACTGCTCGATCGGGTGAAGCACGTGAGCCTGGTCATCGGACCCGATGGCTACCGTGAGCTACCCTCGCTGATTGAAAACGCGCGGGTGGGTCAGCGCGCGACTGCCGTCGAGTTCGATCTCGAGGAGCATTACGAGGATTTCTCGCCTCGCAGGTTTGACGGCGTGAAGGCGTGGATTCCCGTCCAGCGTGGGTGCGACTACAAGTGCACTTACTGCATCGTCCCGACGACGCGTGGCCCCGAAAGAAGTCGCCAGCTGGCAGAGGTCGTTCGGGAGACCGAAGCCGTGGTGGATTCCGGAATATCCGAAATCGTGCTGCTGGGCCAGACAGTAAACTCGTACTTCGACGGCACTCACGACTTCGCCGATCTGCTGCGCGCTGTCGGCGCTGTATCCGGCGTACGCAGACTCCGCTTCACCAGCCCGCATCCGAACGACTTCAGCGATCGGGTCATTCGTGCAATGGGCGAGATCGAAGCGTTCTGCGAGCACGTCCACCTGCCGATGCAGTCCGGCTCGACGCGCACGCTGAAGCGGATGCTCCGCCGCTACACGCGCGAGCAATACTTCGAGTGTGTCGATCGCCTGCGGGCGGCAATCCCCAACGTATCGCTCACGACCGACGTGATCGTTGGATTCCCCGGGGAGAGCGAAGAGGATTTCGGCGAGACTCTGACCGCCGTCGAAAAAGTCGGATTCGACGACGCCTACACCTTCAAGTTCTCGCTGCGCGACGGAACACCGGCGACGCGATTCCCGGCCTCGGACACCGTCTCCGACGAAGTCGCGAGCGACAGACTCGCGCGTCTGATCGCCACTGTGCGCGGCGGCAGCCGCGAACGCAACCTCAAGCTCCTCGGCGAGCGACGCGAGGTATTGGTTGAGAAATCGGCGAGACGCGGTGGACTGCTTCAATCGCGCACGCGCGACTTCAAGACGGTAATGATTCCGGGCGATGTCTCGCTCATCGGTCAGTACCTGAATGTGGAGCTGACGGGGACGACGGGCTCGACCTTCATCGGTCAGGTCGTCGGCCAGCGCGCCGCACTGCCGATGGCGGGTTAGGGCTCGACGTTTGATTGGGTGGCGGCGCGTATGATTGCGCGCTGCGCCGATTGATCCGTTAGGATGGCGGCACGGGCCCGGAGTCCAGCTGCCGCTCATAACCACAACCTACCTCGCGTATACCAGCGGCCTGCTGACCGGTTTTGGCGGTTTTGCCTGGATCGCCGTTGTCATCGGGCTCTCGGTGGCGATCATCGCCAGAGCTCGCGGCAAACAGACATGGCTGGCGTGCGCACTGATTTACGCTGCCGCCGCCGTCATTGCGCTATCGACTCCCCCCGCCGAGCGGCCGACCGTTCGCGCTGAACAGGCCGCCGCTCGCAGTGGCGTTCTTGCGCGCATCAGAGAGCACGCTTCACGGATCATCGATCGCACTTTTGGAGACGATGCGCCGCTGGCGCGCGCGCTCCTCATCGCCGATCAGCACGAGATCCCGATCGAGATGCGCGACCGGTACGCTTCGGCAGGTCTGATTCACATGCTGTCGATCTCTGGACTTCACGTCGCAGTCATCGCTGCGGCGATGGAGCTGCTCTTTCAGGTCGCGCGCATGTCGCGCCGGGCGTCGCTGATGGGCGCTTTTATCACGACGGCGATTTACGTCGCGATAATCGGTGCGCCGCCGCCCGCGCTCAGATCCGCGGCGATGCTCGGAGTCGCCATGGTCTCGAGGATTGCGCAGCGCCCCACCTCCCCGTGGGCAGCCTGGGCGGTGGGCGCTTTCATCCCGCTCGTCCAGCCGAGGATTGCGATAGACGTCGGCTATCAATTGAGCGTCCTCGGGATGGCGGCGCTCGTTGCCGCGGGTGCGCTGTGGAAGCGACACCTGGCGACACGGGTCGATGGCTGGAAGGGCACGATTTCCCGGGAGCTTGTGACATCGCTGGTGGCGTGCGCGGTGACGGCTCCTCTGGTGGCCTGGGTGTTCGGACGGATCTCCCTGATCGCGCCGGTCTCGAACCTGGTAGCTGCTCCGGTGATCACGCTCGCGCAGCCGATTCTCTTTCTCGCTCTGATCACCGGCGCGGTGGCGCCCGTCGCACGCCTGTTCGCCGAAGCAGTGCATCCTTTGCTGTTCACGTTCGATTGGATCGCGATGACTTCGGCGGCGATTCCAGGGGCCGCTGTCACCGTGTCCGCTACCGCGCTGGTCGCGGTTCTCGGCGCAATCGCTGTTACGTGCCTGGTGGCGGCGTGCGTGAGTCGCTTTCCCGCGCGGCCGCTCGTCTTCGGAATGGGCGCGCTGGCGGCGATGGTCGTCGCGCCGCTCCTCCCCATGGGCGGCGCCAACGAGGCCGAGCTGCACGTGCTCGACGTAGGGCAGGGCGACGCGATTCTCCTCAGGACTCCGGCGGGTCGCTGGCTTCTCTTCGACGCCGGTCCGGTCTGGCGCGGCGGGGATGCGGGAAGATCCACCGTGATGCCATACATTCTGCGCCGCGGCGGATCGCTGGAAGCGTTCGTCCTTTCGCATCCGCACGCCGATCACGTTGGCGGAGCGGCGAGCGTCCTCGACAAGCTGCGCCCGCGCGCCTATTGGGACGCCGCGTTCGCGGGCGGCAGCGAGTCGTACATCGCATCGCTCGCCGAAGCAAAGGCGCGTGGCATCGCCTGGCACCGGGTGCACCCGGGCGACTCCATCGCCATCGATGGCGTCACGGTCTCGTTTCTCGCGCCCGACTCGACCTGGACTGTCGGCCTCAAGGATCCGAACCTCGCCAGTACGATCGCATTGATTCGATATGGATTGGTTCGCTTTCTGCTCGTCGGCGATGCGGAGAAGCCGGAAGAAGACTGGCTGCTGAGCAACAAGCGCGACGAGCTGTCTGCCGATGTCCTGAAGGTGGGTCATCACGGCAGCTCGACCAGCAGCAGCGACGCATTCCTCGCCGCCGTGCATCCCGAGCTCGCCGTCGTCTCGGTCGGCGCGCGCAACATGTACGGTCATCCAAGCGGGGATGTGCTCGCCGCGCTTGCGCGTGCCGGTGCGGAGGTGTTGCGTACCGACGAAGCCGGAACGATCGTCGTCCGGACTGATGGTGTGCACCTTGAAGTCGAGGCGAAGGGGAATAAATGGGCGTTGTCTCGCGACTCGGCGCGGCCCTGATCGGAGACCCGATCGAGCTGCCGGCGCAGATTGTGGAGCGATATCCCGAGCTGTCGCGCGCGAGCTACAGAAGGGGCGGCCTGCCCGTGCGGATAGGCGGTTGGGCGCTCGGAACCAGCACTGCTGCTGCGATCACGCTACGCCGCACCATATTTCTGGCGCCTGCCACGGCATTAACGGCGGAACTGCTCTTGCACGAGCTTCGGCACGTTGACCAATTTCTCGAACACTGGGCCTTTCCCATCAGCTATCTTTGGCAATCAATCCGTTACGGCTACACCCGTAACGCATACGAAATCGACGCGCGCCGGTATTCCGCGTCTCGCCTGAGTGCTGCCGACAAGGAACTCTGAGTGGTAAAGCACACCGCGACTTCAGTCGTAACCATCGAGCGATTCATCATCGAGCAGGAGAAGCTGCATCCGGAAGCGACCGGAGAGCTTTCCGGCGTACTGTACGATCTGGCGCTCGCCGCCAAGATGATCGCCAACAAGGTCCGCAGCGCCGGTCTGGCCGACATCCTGGGTGCGACTGACCTGGAGAACGTCCAGGGCGAGACACAGCAAAAGCTCGACGTTCTGGCCAACGAGATCATCGTCAAGGCCGTCGATCACGGCGGAAGACTCTGCGCCATGGCGTCGGAGGAAGAGCCCGACATCATCCCGATTCCGGAAGGCTTCCGCTGCGGCAAGTATTGCCTGCTGTTCGACCCGCTCGACGGCTCCTCGAACATCGACGTCAACGTCCCAGTCGGCACCATCTTCAGCGTGGTGCAGAAGATCACGCGCGGCCGAGCGGGCGAGATGGAGGACATGCTTCAGCC
>Ga0207648_10007666_pt1 | contig 10565 bp, 7 predicted proteins | sample KBSMisM32_FD_184310 | JGI IMG/M metagenome (GOLD analysis project Ga0207648, IMG submission 184310) | Miscanthus rhizosphere microbial communities from Kellogg Biological Station, Michigan, USA - KBS Miscanthus M3-2 (SPAdes) (version 2) | ecosystem: Host-associated > Plants > Roots > Rhizosphere... | reverse complement strand
GCGTACACGACGAAGTCGCCGGCAGGCGAGACGGAGATATGATTGATCGAGGTGCCGAAGCCTGTGGCGGCGACCGCTCTGACGCGTGAGAGCGGCGCACTGTCCGGGAGGACGGCGTCGAAGACGCCGACGGGTGAGTCCGAGTCGGTCTTCCCGCGGGTCGCGACGGCCCATGCCGCGAGCCCGAGCGCCGCGACAGTCGTTAGGCCGAGTCCGGCGAGGAGCACGGTGGTGCGGCGGCCGATGGTGCGAGCGTTCGGCGTCACGGCCGCGGGCCGAACCGCCGGCGGGTCGGCCTTGAGCGCCGCCGCAAACTCGGCTGCGGTCGCGAACCGATCCGCCGGCAGCTTCGCGAGCGCCGTGAGCACTGCGTGCTCGACGGCAGGCGGGATCGTGTCCCGCACCGCGGTGGGCGCCATGGGGCGCTCGGTCAACACCTTGGCCACGATGGACTGCACGGTCGGGCCGGAGAACGGCGGCTCCCCGACCAGCATCTCGTACATCACGGCGCCTAACGCGTAGATGTCCGTCCGGGCGTCGACGGCCTTCTCCCCCATCGCCTGTTCGGGCGACATGTACTGCGGTGTTCCTAACGAGAGGCCGGTCTGTGTCATCCGTTGGCCGCCGGCCTGCTGGACGGCGAGGGCGATCCCGAAGTCGGCGACGAGCGCGTGGCCGCCCTGGAGGAGCACGTTCTCCGGCTTGATGTCACGGTGAACGACGCCACGACCGTGCGCGTACGACAGGGCGTCGGCGACCTCGGTCGCGAGCCGTACGGCATCTCCGACTGGCAGCTGTCGCTCCCGCTCGAGCCGCGTGCGCAACGTCTCGCCGTCCACGAACGGCATGACATAGTAGAGCTGCCCGGCCGCCTCGCCCGAATCGAACAGCGGAAGAATGTGTGGGTGCTGGAGCGAGGCGGTGAGCTCGATCTCCTTGAGGAACCGCTCGGGCCCCAGCACGGCCGAGAGCTCGGGGTGCAGCAGCTTGAGCGCGACCTTGCGGCGATGCCTGACGTCCTCCGCCAGATAGACCGTCGCCATTCCGCCCTGGCCGAGCTCGCGCTCCAGCCGATAGCGGTCGCCCAGCGCCGCGCGGAGACTCGTGAGCGGCGCGCTCCCGGGCGATGCCCTGCCAGTGGAGTCGCTCACCACGCCTCCGTCTTCGCGAGGAGTGCCGCGCCACGTGGGTCCTGGCGCAGCCTGTCGTACCGTTCGCCGCGGGTGTACTGGAGCAGCCACGCGTCGTGCTGCGCCACCGCCTCGCCTAACAACGCGATGGCCGCGTCGTGGTCACCGAGCTCCTCGAGCGCGGTCGCGAGCACGCCGGTGGCCGGAAGGCGTCCGCCCGCGTCGGCACGCTGTGCGGCAAGCAGCGCGCGCGCCTTCGCGGCCATGCCCGTTCGCGCGTACGCGTACGTCAGCACGCCGTGCGTGTCGGACGGCCGATGCGCCGGAAGCTCGGCGACACGACGCTCTAGAATCGCAACCGCCTCCGGACCACGGCCCTCGAACAGCATCGCCTCCGCTTTCGTCAGCCAGATGAGCGCGAACGTGGAATCGAGCCGAATGGTCTCGTTGGCGAGAGAGTCGGCGGCGGCGTAGCGTCGCTCGCTCACGTACACCTGCGCATCCCAGGTTCGCGCGATCAGCGATGCCGGTTCCAGCGCGCGTGCGCGGGCGATCCGACGGTGCGCTTCGGGAAAATCCGCCAGCCGGCTCGCGAGGAGACCGTACCAACCCCACGTCGTCGCCACCGTCGAGTCGAGCGCGAGCGCCGTTCGGAAGTCCCGGTCGGCGCCGTGGTTGTCGTTGAGCAGGAGCTTCGCGTAGGCGAGCGCCGTGTACGACTCCGCGATCGTGGAGTCGACCGCGATCGCGCGCCGGGCGGCGGCGACGGCGTCCGCCGTCGCGGTCTCGACATTGCCCTGCACGTAGCTCGGGAGCACCGAGAGCGACATCGCGAGCGCGGCCTGCGCCCTCGCGTATTTCGGGTCTCGCGCGATCGCCTGCCTGAAGAGGCTGATCGACTGCTCGACCGTCTGCGCCGTACGCCGACCGAACAGCACCTGCCCCTGAAGGAACAGCGCGTACGCCTGTGGATCGGCCGTCTCCATCCGCGACGCCGTCGCCGTGCGGCCTAACGATCCGAGCAGCTCGCCGGCGACCGCGCGGGCGATCTCATCCTGGACGACGAACACGTTCGTGAGGGGGCGATCATATCGCTCCGTCCACCGCACCGCGCCATCGTTCGCCGAGACGAGCGAGACGTTGATGCGTACCTGATCGGCCGCGCGCTGTACGCTGCCCGTGAGGAGCGACCCGACGCCGAGCTCACGCGCGATTGCCCGCTCGTCGAGCCCTTTCGCGAGCAGTGCACCCGCGCTCACCCGGCCGATCACACGGACGCCGGTCTTCGAGATGGCGCGCGTCATCTCTTCCGCGAGGCCAATGCCGAAGTAATCATCGGCCTTGTCACCGCTCAGGTTCGAGAGTGGAAGGACGGCGATCGACCGATTCACCGGATCGGCCGCTGCTGCCGGCGCTCCGCCGGCGGCCGCGGCACGCCCACGGGCGTAAACGACCACCGCCGCGCCGGTCGCAATGACGACGAGGAGGACAGCGATACTCACGATGAGTCGCGAGCGCGGCCTGGACGGTGAGGCGGCGGGAGGCGACCCGTCGCCGGATGGCGCGTTGGGCGTGCTCGCGTTGTCGAGTGCGGCCAATACCTCTATCGCCGAGGCCGGACGCTGGGCCGGATCCTTCTCGAGGCAGCGCATCACGACATCCGCCACCGCGGCGGGAATCGTCGGGCGCTTCGCGGTGAGCGGCGCCGGCGTCTCCGCAATATGCGCCGCGATGAGCTGCTGCGCGCTGCCGCGTCCGGCGAACGGGTGCGCGCCCGCGAGCAGCTCGTACGCCATCACTCCCCACGCGTACAGGTCGGCGCGGAGATCCACCGGAGATCCCACGGCCTGCTCGGGCGCCATGTACGCCGGCGTACCTAACGAGCTCCCGACCGAGGTCAGCGTTGGTTCCGGGAGGTCCTTCGGGCTATCGCCCTCCGGACGATCGGCGCCGACTCTGGCGACGCTGATCGCTTTGGCGATGCCGAAGTCGGTCACCATGGCCGTCCCGGCCGACAGCAGCACGTTCTCCGGCTTGACGTCGCGGTGTACGACGCCCTGCGCGTGCGCGTAGGCCAGCGCCTTCGCGACGTCGCGCAGGATGTGCAGCGCCTCGCCGAATCCGAGCGGAGCGCCTGACGTCAGGCGGGCGCGCAGCGACAAGCCGTCGACGAACGGCATGGTGTAGTACGGCAGGCCGTCCGCGCTGCCGGCGCTCAGGAGCGGGACGATGTTCGCCTGCTGGAGCCGCGCCGCGAGCCTCACCTCGCGCGTGAACCGCTCGGCCGAGAGCCCCTCGAGAAGCTCGGGAGCGACGACCTTGATGACCACCGTGCGCCCCAACGCGACTTCGTCGGCGACGAACACGCGCGACATGCCACCGCCACCGAGCTCGCGCTCGATATTGTACGCGCCGCCCAACGTGGCGCGCAGCTGGTCGATTACCCAGGAGCTCACGCCCCGAACCTCACGTCACCAATCACCGCCACTCCTTCGGCAGTCCCATGCGCTCCAGCAGCCGCTGATAGCGCGGTTCGTGGCGCAGAGGACGCAGTGACGGGATCGCGTTGAGAAACCAGATCGCGTCGGGGTTCGGACTCAGGATGCCGTGCAGGCACGGCACCGGAGTCGTACAGCGGCAGGATGTGCGGGTGCCGCAGGTTCGCCGTCATCGCGATCTCCCGCAGGAACCGCTCGGCACCTAACGACTGGGCGATCTCGGGGTGCATCACCTTGATCGCCACGTCGCGGTCGTGCCGGAGATCGCGCGCCAGAAACACGGTCGCCATGCCGCCGGCGCCGAGCTCGCGCTCGACGCGGTACCGGTCGGCCAGCGCCAGCCTCAAGGCGTCGATCGTGCTATCCATCACGACCTCGGCGCATCCGCCCCACACATGCCGCCAATGATCTGCCAGGTGCCGTTCACCTTGAGCCACGTATGCGTGAACTTTCGCGGGAGGTCCTGGCGTCCATCGACCTTGCCGTCGGCATATTTCCAGATCATGGGCGTCTGGTAGTAGACCACGACGACACCGCCGACGTTCGACGCGCCTTCGCGAGTCAGCGAGTAGCTGAACCGGATCTTCTGATCCCTGATCTCCTTCACCCAGTTGCCAATCGCGGCCTTCGTCGCCGGGTGCGGATCGTGGCACGGCCATCCGCGGAAGCCATCGTTCCAGAGCGTACGGTACTTCTCGACGTCGCCGGCCTGCACGTACCGCCAGTAACGGTCCTCCATCGACCAGACCTCATCGACGTCGGACGTGCGCGGCGCAAAACGGGCGGCGAGCGCGCCGAGCGCGAGCAGGGCCAACAAGCCGGCGACGATCCACGTGCGTCGCATCGAGTCCTGAGTCATGTCACAGTCCGTGAGAGGTGGTCATCCCGCGCGGCGATGTCATCCCTATGGCATCTACGGCTTCACCACTCGGTACATCCACGCGTCGCCCCGGTATTCGCGCCAGGAGAGCGTCGCCCGTTGGAGGTCCCGCGACACGCTCACGATGTTCGACACGTGCGCCAGCGCCCCGATCTTCTTTTCCTGGCCGGGGCCCGACAGCTGATACATCGTTGCCGCGTCGGTGCTGCTCCAGATGGTGAATGCGATCGACCCATCGGCGAGCCACCTGGCGAGACCATCTTCGGCGAAGCTGCGCGACCACTCGACGGGAGTGCCGCCACTCGTCGATACGACGTCGAGACGAAGCGTGTCACTCGTCGATGCATTCCATCCGACCGTGAGGAGCCGCGCGCCATCGTCCGTCGCGTCGACGTGAATGAGCGACGCGTACCACGGAGCTTTCGGGATCTCGTGGCGCTTGCCGTTCTGCTCGACGATCACGCGGTCGCGCGAGCCCGGAATCCACGCCCACCCGTTAGGCAGCGCGACCGCGTCGGCGATCGCCGAATCGGCGAGCTGCAGCACCTGCGTGGATGCGCCGGTCCGAACGTCGGTGCGGAGGAGCTGCGGCCCGCTGCCGGTGATCGTATAGATGCTGATCGTGACCGAGTCTGCCCAGCGCGCCGAGATGACTCGGCCAGTCACGTTCACGGCGGTCTCCGGGCCGGAGGGGAACGGCGCGACCGACAGCCGAACCTCATCGCCGCCCTTGGGTGTCGGGACGCTCCGCCGCATGAGCAGCCGCACGCCGTCCGGTGACACCAGCGCGAGCACGCGGTTCGACGCCTGCATGAGAGGCGGGGCGTTCGGCAGCGTGCCCTTGATGACATCGGCGAGGTTGGCGGCGAGCACCGAGAACGTGTAGCTGCCGTCATCCACCGTCATCTGAAGGCCGTCGGCGGTCACCGAGAGGTTCGTGAATCGACCGCTGTAGATCGTGTCCTGATGCGTCGCGAGCCTGCCCGTGACCGAATCGAGCGCGACGCGCACCACGGCTTCGGCGGCCGTCGGGCCGGCTCGCGTCATCCAGAGCGCGTCGCGCGAGGCCGCAGCCCCGCACGTGCAGGAGTTGAGCAGCTTGTCCGTGAGCTTCCCGCTCCGCTCGAGGACCTGCCAGAGTCCGTGCGGCGGCTGGATCACCATCGCGACGATCCGCGTCGTGCCGGGCACCGACACGAGCGACGCGAGCTGCGTCCCCGGACCGGGCACACGGATGCTGTCGCGCACCGTGCCATCGAGCCCGGCGATCCGGACGGTGAACGCGTCGTTGACGGCGACCAGCGACCCGATCAGCAGCGAGTCGCCGCCGGCGTAGAATGTTGCGGCTCCGGGGGTCAGGTACCGCGCCGCGCCGCCTAACGCCGAGACGATGTAGGTCCCGAAGTGGCCGGCGATCGTGCCGTTCATCAGCAGGTTGCGCCGGTCCGGACTCCACTCGAGCGCGTAGGCCGACGTCGCGCCCTCGAGCACGCGGCGCGTCGTCGTACTGCCGACGTCCTGCAGGTCGATCGCGTATCGACAATCGGCGCCGGTGCACTCCTTCGTGAAGAACGCGAGCTGTTTGCCATCCGGCGAGACCGCCGGCGCGGCGATCTTGCCGGAAAACGTGAGCTGGGTACGGTCGCGAAGCGCGGCGGACGTGTCCTTCTCGCGGAAGGCGCCCCTCGCGAACATCACGGCGCCGGTTGCGACGAGGCCGATTCCGACGACGGCCGCGGCCATGAGCGGTCGCCTGGATTTCGAGGCAGCTACGGGAATGGCGCTCGTCGCCGCTCCGCTCGTTGCTGTGGCACTCGGCTGGGCGGGCGCAGCATTGAGCGCGCGCGTAAAGTCGGCGACGCTCACGAACCGGTCGGCCGGGACCTTCGAGAGCGCCTTCGCCACCGCGGCGTCCACCGAGTCGGGCACGGTCGGCCGCACTGTGCGAATGTGCATGGCCGGCTCTGTCATGAGCTTCGCGATCACCGCCTGGACGGTCTTCCCCGTCATCGGCGGCTCGCCGACCAGCATCTCGTACAGCACCGACGCCAGCGAGTAGAGATCGCTGCGCGCATCGACGTTGCGATCGCCGGTCGCCTGCTCCGGGCTCATGTAGTGCGGCGTGCCTAACGATAGCCCCGTCTCGGTGAGCCGGCTCCCGCCCGACTCCTGCACCGCCAGCGCGATGCCGAAGTCCGCCAGCATCGCCTCGCCTTCCTGCAGCAGGATGTTCTCCGGCTTGATGTCGCGGTGCACGACCCCTTTGCGGTGCGCGTAGTCCAGCGCGCTGCCGACCTGCCTCGTGATGGCGAGTGCCTGGTCCACGCCGAGCTGCTGCTCGCGGTTCAGCAGATCGCGCAGCGACTCGCCGCGCACATACGGCAGCACATAGTAGAGCAAACCGCCTGCGCTTCCCGAGTCGATCAGCGTGAGGATGTGCGGATGATCCAGCCGCGCCGTGATCTTCACCTCGGCGAGGAACCGCTCGGTGCCTAACACGGCGCCGAGCTCGGGGCGAAGGACCTTGAGCGCGACCTCGCGCTCGAGCTTGAGATCGTGCGCGAGGTAGACGGTCGCCATGCCCCCGGCGCCGAGCTGGCGCTCGATGCGGTACCGGTCGGTGAGGATCGCGTCGAGATTCGGTGTGGTGCCGGACATGTTTGGGGCCTCTCAGGGGCCTGGGTTGGTCGGACGTCGTGAAGCGACGGTCATCTACGGCTTCCTCGGCCCGGTGGGTAGCCCTATGCGCCGGATGAGGTGGACGAGCCGCGGATCCTGCTGCAGCGAGTCGAATTCGGGCCACGTTGCGATCCCCCACAGCCAGCCCGTACGATCGTCCAGCCGCTCCCGCAACTCCGTCACGTAGTTCTCGATCATCGAGAGGTGCTCTGCCAGACAGCGAACGCCACTACCAGGGCGAGCACGACGGCGAGTACCACGCTGATCATCAGCAGCAGTCGCTCGGTGTGCGGTCGCGGATTCGCCGCCGGCGGGCTGGTCGATGGAAGCGCGGAGGTCGAGAGGGGCGTGGTCGAGGCGGGCATGGTCGAGACGGCCGCGGGTTCGGCCGGTCCCAGCGCGTCGCCGAACTGCGACACGAGACCGAAGCGGTCCGCCGGATTCTTCGCGAGCGCGCGCTCGAGCGCGGCCCATACCGGCGCCGGCACGGCGGGACGGAGCGCGGCGATGGGCCTCGGCTCCGCGACCAGGTGCTGCCTGATGATCGATGGAGTGGATGGGCCGGTGAACGGCGGCTGGCCACCGAGCATCTCGTACAGCACGCACCCTAACGAGTAGAGGTCGGTTCGGCCGTCGACTTCACGCTCACCGGCGGCCTGCTCCGGACTCATGTACGCCGGTGTGCCGAGGCTGATGCCCGCGCCGGTCAGCGACTCGGTTCCTGCCTCGCGGACGGCCCTCGCGATGCCGAAGTCGGTCACGACCGCATGGCCGCTCTCGAGCAGGATGTTCTCCGGTTTGATGTCGCGGTGGACGACGCCACGGGCGTGTGCATAGCTCAACGCGCCGGCCACCTCGCGAGCAATGCGAATGGCGTCGTCGAGGGGAAGCTGCCCGTCGCGCTTGAGCCGCTCGCGCAGCGACTCGCCTTCGACGAACGGCATGACGTAGTACAGGGCACCGTGCGCCTCTCCCGAATCGTAGAGCGGCACGATGTGCGGATGGCGCAGGTTCGCGGTCGTCTCGATCTCTCGAAGGAACCGCTCGGCGCCCAATGAAACGCTCAACTCCGGCTTGAGGATCTTGACCGCGACCTGGCGTTTGTGCTTCACATCCCAGCCGAGGAAGACTGTGGCCATCCCACCGCTTCCGAGCTCGCGCTGGATCGTGTAGCGCGCCGCGAGGGATCTCACCGAGTTGATCGCGTAGTTCATGCGTTGAACTCCGCGACTCGGCGTGCTGCGTTGGCCACGATCCGGTCGAACTCCGGCATGCCGCGCCCGAGCTCGCACTCGATGCCGTGGCGATCGGCCAGCGCGGCGGTGAGAGGCGGCATGGTCATCGCGCCACCATCCGCTCCCGCAACTCCGTCAGGAAGTTCTCGACCAGCACCAGCGAGACGGCCGCCGCCCCTGTCGCCGAACCAACGCGCAACATCAGGAAGCGCTGTCCATCCGGCGTCACGTCATACGCCTGCGCCCAGGGTGACACGTAATAGCCGCTGGCGGAGAACAATCGCTCCTTGGACAGGATGCCGAAGGTCGGCCGAGTCGTCACATGCACCGCTTGCATCCCGGTCGCACCATCGAGGTAGAACAGCTCGTTGCCCTGTGCGCTCCAATGCGGAGACGATCCGCCGTCGGTCGAGACCTGCCACTTCGCCGACTGCACGTCGGGAAACGGCCTAACGAATACCTCGAACCGTCCGGTCTCGTCCGAGGCGTACGCCAGCCACTTGCCGTCGGGTGACAACGATGGGCTTCGCTCGCGAAACGAGGTTGCCAGGAGCGGCTTCGGGACGCTGTCCACCCCACGACGCATCGCGAGGATGTCGCAACAGACGTCGTCGGCTGAGCCCAGCACCAGCGATTGACCGTCGCGAGACTCGAACCCTTCGCCCAATCCGCGCGGATCCGACGCGATCTTCTCGGCCGGTGCACTGCCGTCGGCGCGCTGCCGATACAGCGCGAGCGAGCCACTTCGGTTGGAGATGAAGAGGACGTCGCGGCCGTCGCGCGACCAGCTCGGTCGCAGGTTGTTGGTCCCCTCGTACGTGAGACGCGAGAGTGGGCCGCCATCGAGCCGCTTGATCCAGATATCGGGGACGCTGGTGTTGGACTTGACGTTGATGAACTCGACCGCCACCTGCGACCCATCCGGCGAGAGCGCGACGGAATAGGCCAGCCCGTCGGGCCACTGCGCGTCCATGGGCGTGGCCACACCGGCGCGTGTGAGCCACGTCGGCTCCGCGATCGTGGACTGGGAGTCGGTCGTGTAGAGCAGCGATCCCGTCGAGGAGAGCGCCAGGTCTACCACGCCGAACGCGCCGAGGCCGATGCCGCGCCAGAGCGGCACGGGCGATCCGGTCATCTCGAGCCGGCCGAGGTCGAAACGGGAGGCCATCAGCGAACCGTCGGCGGTCACGTAGAGCAGGAACCCGGCAGGGGAGTAGCGCGCCACCATCCCCTGGACCAGCGGTTTTGTCTTTCTGGTGCGGAGGTCGGTGACCATGATGCGAAAATCACCGACGGCGTCGCCGATGTGCCTGACGCGAAAGAGCACCCCGGCACCTCCCGGCAGCACCTCGGGCCAGGCGATGCCGACCTCGCGTTGCAACGTGTCGAGGGCGTATACGACTTCCCGGCCCGTTCCATCCGGCCTAACGCGCGAGAGCGAGGTGAGTCCGTCGAAGTAGATGAACCCGTCTTCGCCCCATGCCGCGCATCCGCCAGACACGCCTTCCCCTCCAACGAGTCGCGTCGAGCCGCCGCCGGCCGGGACGACGAGGCGCACCTCGAACGGGTTCACGTTGACGAATCCGATGCGGGTGCCGTCGGGTGACAGGAACGGACACGTGGCGCCGTCGGTGCCCGGAAGCGCCGCAGGCTCGAGGGCGTCGAGCGAGCGACGCCATAGCTGCGATCCACCGTTGCCGGGTCCGACGTAGACGAACGATCGGCCATCCGGCGCCCAGGCGAGTCGTGTACCTCCCGGGGCCGTCAGTCCCTTTGACGGCGGAAGCGCGATGCTCAAGTGGGAGACCGGGGCCGGCGCTGTCTGGTGGCGGCCGCTCACGGCCAGGGCGATCGAGGCGATGGTGACGACGCCGAGGCCGGCGATGATCGCGGCTGCATGACGATGCCAGCCCCGCGGCGGAGCCGTACCGGCGACACCTGCCATCCCCGCCGTCGTGAACGCCGGGTTCGCCAACGCGTCAGCGAACCCCTTCGCGGTGTCGAATCGGTCGGCGGGCAGCTTCTCCAGACCCATGGCCAGCGCCGCCGCCACGTTAGGCGGGACAGCCTTCCGGTATCGCGTCACCGGCTCCGCCGGCTCGGCGATGATCTTCATGATGATCTGCTGCGCCGACCCACCGAG
>Ga0207648_10007665_pt1 | contig 10566 bp, 10 predicted proteins | sample KBSMisM32_FD_184310 | JGI IMG/M metagenome (GOLD analysis project Ga0207648, IMG submission 184310) | Miscanthus rhizosphere microbial communities from Kellogg Biological Station, Michigan, USA - KBS Miscanthus M3-2 (SPAdes) (version 2) | ecosystem: Host-associated > Plants > Roots >... | reverse complement strand
TTTCGCTGGGCGTGATCGACGATGTCGACCTGGTGTGGATCAACGGCCAGCCCATGGCCAGCGGTGTGGGCGAAGACGCGCGCGTCTACGACGTGCCGGCGAAGCTGCTCAAGGCCGGCGACAACACCATCGTCGTGAACGTGTTCGACATGTGGGGCAGCGGCGGCATCCATGGCCCGGCCGCGCAACGCAGGCTGCAGTTCGCCGATGGCACCAGCGTGCCGCTCGGCGCGTTCCAGTACCAGGTGCCGCCGCAGGGACTGTCGTCCATGCCGCGTGCGCCCTGGGAGCCGTATGCGGGCATGAACATCCTCTACAACGCCATGATCGCGCCGCTGGGCAAGTTCGGGCTGCGCGGCGTCGCCTGGTACCAGGGGGAAGCCAACGCCGGGCTCGACGATGCGAACCGCTACCAGAAGCAGCTGCAGATGCTGTTCACCGACTGGCGCCGGCAATTCGATTTCGCCGTGCCCTTCTTCGTGGTGCAACTCGCCAACTGGAATGCGCTGGCCACGGCGCCGGTAGATAGTGGCTGGGCGCGGCTGCGCGATGCGCAGCGGCGCGCAGTGCTGGAGGACGGCAACGCCGGCCTGGCCGTGACCATCGACATCGGCAACCGCGACGACATCCACCCGACCAACAAGCAGGACGTGGGCAGACGCCTGGCGCGCGCCGCGCGGCACGTCACCTACGGCGAGAAGCTGTCGGCTTCCGGCGCCGCGCCGAAATCCGTGCGCCGTTCCACCACCGGCGTCGAGGTGACGCTGGCTGACTTCGACGGCAGCCTGCGCGTGATCGGCGCCAAAGATCCCGCAGGCTTCGAGCTTTGCGGCGATTCGCAGGCCAGCTGCCACTACGTGCGTGCGCAACTCGGTGACGGTGGCGTCGTGAACCTCGAAGACCCGGCGCCGGAGAAGGCCACGCGCGTGCGCTTCTGCTGGGCCGACGCGCCACTGTGCAACCTGTTCGACACCGAAGGTCTGCCGGTCGGTCCATTCGAGCTCGCCATCCCATAAATGGGGTCTGACCCCGTTTACCAGGTCTGCCACTCCGCGACCTGGCGGTCGAGTTCCTGGATGCGGCGCGCCAGTGCGCGTCGGCCGGCCACGCGAGACACCGGCAACTGCGCCAGCACGCTGGCGAACTTCGCGCGGCGCCCGCGCAGGTGGCGCAGGTTCACGGCCCGCAATCCGGCGTTGAAGTCGCGCGCCTTGTGCATGAGGGAATCCCAGCCCCCGTCGTCACGACGGGGCGGGATCCTGAACTTGTAGTACACGTGTTCGGCGCGCCGCCGGCACCGGCGGCAGTTGCGCGTGATCCGTCCGCTATCGACCCGCTCGGTGGTGCGGCAGTCGAAGCAGACGAAGGTGCGTTTGCTCACACGAGGCTTACCGGCCGTCCCTTCTTGATCGACTCGTAGATGGCCATCAGGAACTTCACGTCTGCGAGGCCCATCTCGCCCGACACGCGCGTGGGCTTCTTGTTGATGATGCAATCGGCGAAGTCTTCGAGCTCCAGCGCGAACTGGTCGCTGACCGGGATGTTGATCTCGGTGTTGTCGCTGCGCCGGCCGCGATTGCCGTTGTAGAAATACGCCGGCTCGAGGCCGAACCAGCCGCGCGTGGTCGCGGCACGGAATCCCGCGAGGCCGTTCGCGTTGTAGGTGCACACGGAATTCGACACCACGCCCGACGGGAACTTCATTTGCCAGAGGACGGTTTCATCGACCTCGCGGAACTTCACCGCGTCGGTCTTGACCTCGGCAGCATTGATCCACACCGGGTCCTCGCCCGTCAGCATGCGCGCGGTCTGCAGGCAGTAGATGCCCACGTCCATGAGCGAGCCGCCGCCGGCGAGATCGCGCTTCAGGCGCCACTGCGTGGGATCTCCCATACCGAAGCCGAAGTTGGCGTCGATGATCTTCACCTCGCCCAGCACTTTCTCCTTCGCGAGGCGCACGCACTCGAGATGGTTGGGTTCGAACTGGCAGCGGTAACCCACGCCCAGCATCTTCCCGGCCTTCTTCACCGCGTCGATCATCTGCTGGCAGCGCTCGACCGAGATCTCCATCGGCTTCTCGCAGAACACGTGTTTGCCCGCGGCGGCCGCGGCCAGCGCGTGCTCCAGGTGCAACGCGTTCGGCGTGACCACGTAGACGATGTCGATGTCCTTGTTGTCCGCCATGCGGTTCATGGTCTTGTAGTCGTACACGCTGTCCGCCGGCAGGTTGTACTTCTTCTTCCACTCCTCGGCCTTCGACGGTGTTCCCGTGACGATGCCCGCCAGCCGGCAGTTGCGCGTCTTGAACAGCGCCGGCGCGATCTGGTTGGTGGAGAGACTGCCGAGTCCGCACAGCGCCACGCCGAGCTTGCGCCCGGGCGCCTGCGCGATGGCATTGCCCGCGACACCGGCCAGCAATGGCGCGGCAGCGAGTGCGGCGGAACTTGTGAGGAACTGACGACGCGACTTGTGATGCATGTGAAGTCCTTCGAGGGGCGTTTACTGACAATCCGGCGCGAGAGTCTAGCCGAGAGTGCAGGACTGTTTTTCGTACCAGGCGGAACCGCCGTGACACCCAGCGTTACCAACGCCTGTCACGCAATGGATGCGGGGAGTGCCGGCATGTCTGTCGAAAGATCCAACTTTCTGGCCGCAAAAGGATTTTTGCTGCCGCCAATCATGCCCGTGATGTTGATCCTGGCCGGATGTACGGCCGGAAACGGCGAAGGACTGGACCAGAACGGTCAGCCCATTCCGATTGTCCCGCCGGCCGATTCCGACTTCCAGGAAATCCAGGACACGGTGTTCACGCCGATCTGCACTCAGTGCCATATCGGCGCGAACGCGCCGCAGGGACTGCGGCTCGATGCGGCCAACAGCTACGCGATGCTGGTGAATGTCGCGAGCAACGAAGTCCCGAACCTGCTGCGCGTGAACCCCGGCAACCCGGACCAGAGCTACATCGTGCAGAAGATCCAGGGCAACGCGGCCGTGGGCGGGCGCATGCCGCTCGGCCAGTCGCCGCTGCCGCAGGATCGCATCGACCTGATCCGCAGCTGGATCGCCTCGGGAGCGTCGCCGGCCGCGGTGGCCTCCAACACTCTCACGGTGGGCAGCAGCATCCCGGCGAACGGCGAAGCCGCACCCGCGGGCACCGGCAAGCTCACGGTGATCTTCAGCGGCCCGGTGGACGCGACACTCGCGGCCAGCGGCACCTTCGAACTGCGCGATGGATTCGATCAACCCGTGGCGATTTCCGGCGCGAGCGTGCCGGCAGGCCGCCCGAATGTCGTGGAGCTCACGCTGGCGCAGCTATTGGCGTCGGGCAGTTACCAGCTGACGGTGCACGGTGACGGCGCGGTGGCGCTGGCCGACAACGCCGGGCACGTGCTCGACGGCGACGCCGACGGCGTCGCGGGCGGTGACTACCTCATGTCCTTCGATGTCAGCGCAGGAGCTTCACGATGATTTCCCGGAAATCCCTTGCCGCATGGATGGCGGCCGCGGTGTTGCTGGCGCTGGGCACGCAGGTGCAGGCCGAGCCCTACCTCGCCGCGCAGATGGGCCTCAAGTGCGCGCAATGCCACGTCAACCCGACCGGCGGCGGCCTGCGCAGCGTGTTCGGCAACAGCTTCGCGCAGACCACGCTGGCGCAGAAGCGCATCGGTGCGGAGGAGGATCTGTGGACCGGCCAGGTCATGAAGTTCCTCGCCGTGGGCGGCAACGCGCGGGCTAACTACAACTGGGAGGAAGTCCCGCACCAGGATTCCACCAACGACTTCGCGGTGGAGGAGGCGCGCGCCTACTTCGACTTCGGCGTGATCCCGAACCGGCTGTCGGTATACCTCGACCAGCGTTTCGCGCCCGGCAATTCCACCAACATGGAAGCCAACGTGCGCTTCTGGTTCAAGGAGAACAGCAGTTACGTGAAGGCGGGCCGCATGTACCTGCCGTTCGGATACCGCTTCGAGGACGACGGCGCCTTCGTGCGTGCGCTTTCCGGCATCAACATGCAGGCGCCCGACGAAGGCATCGAATTCGGCTTCGAATCTGCGTCGTGGACCGCGCAGATCGCGCTGAGCAACGGCGCGGGCGGCGGCACCGAGCTCGACTCGGGCAAGCAGGTGACCACGCGGGCGGAGTTCGTGAAGCAGCGCTGGCGCGCCGGTGCGAGCCTGCTCTACAACGACACGGACCTCGGCAGCCGCACCGGCGCCGGCCTGTTCGGCGCCTTCAACCTGGGGCCCGTCACGCTGCTCGGTGAAGTCGACTACTTCGACGACGAGAGCATCGGCGACGGCAAGCTCATGGCCACCCTGGCCGAGGCGGACTGGAAGATCCGGCAGGGACACAACTTCAAGCTCACCTACGAGTGGCTCGAGCCCGACGACGACGTCGACGAGGACGAACAGACACGCGCCAGCGTGCTCTACGAGTGGTCGCCGATCCAGTTCGTGCAGATTCGCGCCGGCGTGCGCATGTACGACGGCATCCCGCAGAACGACAACCAGAACCGCACGCAGGCATTCCTGCAATTGCATGGCTTCTTCTAGCGCCACGCGACCACTTGCCGACGCGCCGTACCGCTCGTATGCCGGCAAACTCGAGCAATTCGCGCGTTTCATCGCGCCGGAACTGCGCAGCGTGTTCGCCGAACTCGGCCTTGCGCCGCGCGCCCGCGTGCTCGACGTGGGATGCGGCGTGGGCATCGCCACGAGGATGGTGGCCAGCCTGCTCGGCAGCGAAGCGCAGGTGGTGGGCGTGGACCTCTCGTTGCCCCACCTGCATGCCGCCGGCGGCGGCGGGGCCGTGGATTTCGTGCAGGCCGACGCGGCCAAGCTGTGCTTCCGCGACGCGACCTTCGACCTCGTGTGGAGCTGCAACACCATCAACCACCTGGCCGACCCGGTGGCGGCGCTGCGCTCCATGCGGGCGGCGCTGCGTCCGGCGGGCCGCGTGGTGCTGGCGCAGAGCGGTTTCCTGCCGGAGATGTTCTTCGCCTGGGACGCGCCGCTCGACGACGCCGTGCGCCGTGCCTGCCACGGGTACTACCGCGAGCGTTACGGCCTGAAGATCGAAGACACCGCACGCATCCGCGGGCTCGTCGGCTTGCTGCAGCGCGCCGGCCTGCGTGTCGGCCGCGTGCACACCCTGGTGGTCGAACGCACCCAGCCGCTCACCGAATCAGACCGCGCCTACTTCGAGGAGACCATGTTCCGCGGCACCTGGGGCGAACGCCTGCGGCCCTTCCTGACAGACGGGGAATGGCAGGCGCTGTGTCATAACACCGATCCCGCCTCGGCTGACTACTGCCTGGACCGTGAGGACTTCCATCACATCCAGACACTGACCGTGTGCGAGGCCCGCGCGTAAACGGCGCGGACCCATCGTGAACGAGGGTGGCGCATGACCGAAGTGATCCCGGCGGCAGCATTCGACGGCCTGGCGGAGCGCTACGACGCGCAGTTCACCGCCACCGCACTCGGCGCCGTGCTCCGGAAAATGAGCTGGCGGCGCTTCGAACGCGCGTTCGCGGGGCGCGAGTACCTGCTCGACATCGGCTGCGGCACGGGTGAAGACGCCATCCACTTCGCGAAACTGGGACATCGCGTGGTGGCCACCGACGCCTCGCTGCAGATGGTGCGCATGGCCACGCGCAAGGCTGAACTCGCCGGTTGCGTCCGCGATATCCGCTTCGTCTGGGCGCCCATGGAAAGGCTGGGCGCTGAACTGGCGGGCGAGACCTTCGACGGTGTGTATTCGAACTTCGGCGCCATCAATTGCGCGCCCGACCTCGTGACGCTGCCGCGTGACATCGCGCCGCTGATGCGTCCCGGCGCGCCGCTGGCCTGGGTGGTGATGGGCCGCTACGTGCCATGGGAATGGGCCTGGTACCTCGCGCGCGGCGATGCGCACACCGCGTTCCGCCGCATGCGTGCGGGTGGCGTGGCCTGGCGAGGATTGCAGGTGAGTTACCCGACGCCGGCGACGCTGGCCCGGCTGGTGCAACCGTATTTCGTGCCGCGCACGGTGACGCCGCTCGGGCTGCTGCTGCCCGGCAGTTATGCGGCGCCGCTGTTCGAGCGTGTTCCCCGCGTGCTGGCGGCACTGGCACGCGCCGAACACTCGCTGCAGCGATGGCACGTCGGCGGCGCATTCGCCGACCACTACTGCTTCGAAGCGCGCAGGCAGTTCGTATGAACCATGGACTGCCGCTGGTCACGCTGTATCTCACCGAGCGCTGCAATTCGCGCTGCGTGACCTGCGACTACTGGCGCCACGGGCGCCGCGACGTGACGCTCGAGTCCGTGCAGCGCCTGCTCCCCGAGCTCGAGACGCTGGGCACGCGCACCGCGCTGATCTCCGGTGGCGAGCCGCTGCTGAATCCCGCGTGGCCCGGGATCGCGGCGTTGCTGCGAAATGCCGGCCTGGAACTGTGGCTGCTGACGTCGGGCCTGTCGCTGGCCAAACACGCGCGTCGCGCGGCGCCGCTGTTCGAATCGATCACCGTTTCACTGGACGGCACCTGCCCCGGGACCTACGCCGCGATCCGCGGCCTCGATGCCTTCGACAAGGTCTGCGAGGGCATCCGCGCGGCGGTGGCGGCCGGCGCCACGGTGGGCCTGCGCGTGACGCTGCAGCGGGCCAACTACCGCGAGCTGCCGCGTTTCGTGACGCTGGCGCACGAACTCGGCGTGAGCCAGGTGTCCTTCCTGGCCGTGGACGTGTCGAATCCGCACGCCTTCGCGCGCGTCGACGACTTCAGCCAGGGATTGGCGCTCGCGCCCGGGGACCTCGACGAGTTCGGGCGCCTCATCGCGCAGCTCGAGACCGCACACGCCGCGGACTTCCGTTCGCGCTTCATCGCCGAATCACCGGCGCGGCTCTCACGGATGCACGACTACTTCGCCGCGTTGTGCGGCCAGTCGGCTTTCCCGCCGGTACGCTGCAATGCCCCCGAATTCTCGGCGGTGGTCGGCGTCGACGGCCGCGTCTCACCCTGCTTCTTCATTCCCGGACCGGAAGGCTCGCGCGGCCAGTCATTGTCCGCGGCGCTGGAAGGCGCGCCCATGGTCGAGCTGCGCCGCGCGATCCGCGCCGGCGAACGCGCCGAGTGCGCGCGCTGCGTGTGTTCGATGTACCGCGAGCCGGCGGAGCTGGCGTCACTGCGGCTGCCGAGGAGGGCGCATGCCGGCGTCTGAGTCTGCAACCCGGCTGCTGGGGCCGCGCGACCAGGGACTGCTGCGATCGGGGCTCGGAACCCTGCTCGGGCTGGGATACCGTCTCGCGGGTGCGCATCGCCGGCGCATGCGCCTCGAACAGGTGCACGGCACGCCGCTGCTGGTGTTGCCCACGGTGTTCAATCCGCGGCTGCTGCGCACCGGAGCGTTCTTCGCGTCGGTCATCGCCGGGGAGAAACTCGGCGCCCACGGCGACGTGCTCGATCTCGGCACCGGTTCCGGTATCTGCGCGGTGTTCGCCGCACGCCATGCGCGGCGCGTGGTGGCCGTCGACATCAACCGCGCGGCGGTGCGCTGCGCCTCGCTCAACGCGCAACTCAATCATGTCGAGGCACGAATCGATTGCCGGCATGGGGACCTGTTCGGCCCCGTGGCCGGCGAACGCTTCGACACCGTGTTCTTCAATCCGCCCTTCATCGCCGGCAAGCCGGCCGATGCACAGGACCACGCGTGGCGCTCGGTGGACGTTCCCGCACGATTCGCCGCCGGCCTGCGCGGGTACCTGGCGCCCGGAGGGCGCGCCTACCTGCTGCTGTCGACCTTCGGTGATGCCTGCACGTCGTTCGTCGACGAGCTGGCGCGCGGCGGGTACACGCTGGCGTCCTTCGCCACGCGCCGCTACGTCAACGAACGCGTGACCGTGCTCGAAGTGCGGGCCGGAGAAACTCCGTGAGCGCCCGCGTACTGCTCATCAATCCGCGGATCACGCAGCGATCGCGCGCGCGTTTCCCGCTGTCCATCATGACCATGGCCGCGACGCTGGAACCGGACTACACGTCGACGCTCATCGACGGCAACCTCGATCGCAACGCCGTGGCCACGGCCGCCGCGGCGGCCGCGAGCGGCGAGTTCGCCGCCGCCGGCATCACCGTGATGGGTGGCCCGCAAGTGGCCACCGCCATTGAGATTTCGCGCGCCATCCGCGCCGCGAATCCCGGGCTGCCCATTGTCTGGGGCGGTTATTTCCCGACGCTGTATCCCGAGGTCGCGCTGAACAGCGACTACGTCGACTACGTGGTACGCGGACAGGGCGAGGAGACTCTGCGCGAATTGCTGGCCGCGCTGCAGGCCGGAAGCGCCGTTGACCCCATCGCGGGCCTGGTCTCCCGGCGCGACCAGCAGGTGTTGCGCGGGCCGGAGCGTCGCTTCAGCGCGCGTCACGTGGCGCCGCCACTGCGTTACGACCTGTTGCCCGATCCGCGTGCCTACCTGGTGCGCAGTTTCCTCGGCGCGCGCACCGCCGCGCACCAGGCGGCGCTGGGTTGCCGGTTCCGCTGCACCTTCTGCGGAGTCGCCGCCATGTTCCGCGGCGCCACCGCGCTGCCGCCGGCGCAGCGCCTCGACGCCGAGCTCGAATATCTCAAGAACGGAATCGGCGCCGACTCGATCCAGTTCTACGACCACAATTTCTTCGACCGCGAAGTCGACATGGTGCCGTTGCTCGAGGTCCTGGCGCGGCACGAGTTGCCCTGGTGGTGTTACGCGCGCGCCGATGCGCTGGTGAATCTCTCCGCGGAATCCTGGCGCCTGGTGGAAAAAAGCCGCCTGCGCATGGCCTACATCGGCGCGGAGACGCCCAACGACAAACTCCTGCGCTCGATCCGCAAGGGCACGCGCTCCGACCAGACGCTGGAAGTCGCGGACCTGTGCCGCCGTCACGGCGTCATCCCCGAGTTGTCCTTCATGGTGGCGCCGCCCGAGGATCCGGAGGGCGAAACCGAGCGCACCTTCGATTTCATCCGCCAGGTGAAGCGGGTGAATCCGCAGGCCGAGATCATCGTCTATATCTACACGCCGCTGCCGCCCGGCAGCGTGCCCGATGCCGCGCGCCTGTCGCTCGCGCCGCTGCGCGATGTGTCTGGCCGCGCGGTGTCGTTCCCGCGTACCCCGGAGGAATGGACCGAGCGCCACTGGGTGGACTACGCCTGCCATGCCGATGCGCCGTGGATGAGCGATCGCCTTCGCAAACGCGTGCACGATTTCGTCACCGTGCTGCGCTGCCGGTTCCCGACGGTACAGGACACGCGTTCGCCGGCCTGGGCCAAGAGTGCGCTGCGAACGCTGGCCGGCTGGCGATATACGTTGCGCCGTTACGATCGTCCCTGGGAGCTGCGGGCCTCGCAGAACCTCATCGGACTGCTCGATCCGCGCGTGTCCAGCATCTGAGCCCGCCATGCACGCGCTGCAAGTGAACTTCTTCCTCGACGAGCGCCGCTCGCCGCGCGACATCCTGCGCGATTGGCAGGGCTTGCGCGATGTGGCCGTCGCCGCGGCCGTGGCCGGCTCGCGTATCAGCGTGATCCAGGCCTGCTCCGTCGAGCAGACACTCCACGAGGACGGGGTCGATTTCCATTTCATGCCGCCGGTGGCGCCGGGCGTGCCGCTCACGCGCGCGCCGAAATTCCTGCGGCTGTTCACGCGGCTTTCGCCCGACGTGGCGCATGTACACGGGCTCGGGTTTCCACGCGAGGTGCAGGACCTGCACGCGATCGCGCCGCACATGCCCATCCTGCTGCAGGATCACGCCAATCGCGTGCCGCGATTCTGGAAGCGCATGGCCTGGCGCCGCGCGCTGGCGGATTGCGCGGCGGTGACTTTCTGCGCGCGCTCGCAGGCCGATCCCTTCCGTGCCGCCAGGCTGCTGCCCGGGCATGTCGACATCTTCGAAATCCCCGAGTCCACGAGCTCCTTCCAGCCGGGAGATGTCGCCGCGGCTCGCGCGCACACCGGCATGCACGGCGATCCGGCGGTGTTGTGGGTGGGTCATCTCGACTCCAACAAGGACCCGCTGACCATCCTCGACGCCGTGAGCATTGCGCGCCGCTCGCTGCCCGGACTGCAGCTGTGGTGTTGCTTCGGTTCGGCGCCGTTGCGCGAGGCCGTGGAAGCGCGCATCGCGCGCGACGAGGCGCTGCGCGACTGCGTGCACCTGCTGGGCCGCGTGTCCCACGAGCAGGTGGAGATGCTGATGCGTTCGGCCGACCTGTTCGTGCTCGGCAGCCATCGCGAAGGCTGCAGCTATTCGCTGATGGAAGCGCTCGCCAGCGCATTGCCCGCCGCCGTCAGCAACATTCCGTCATCACGCGCCCTGCTCGGTGAGGGCGCGGAAGCAGGCGGCCGGCTCTGGCCCTGCGGCGATTCCGCGGCGCTGGCACGCGTGCTGTGCGAGTTGGCGGCAGCTCCGCGCGAGCGCCTTCGGGCGTCGGCGCGCGCGCGCTTCGACAGCCACCTCTCGCCGCACGCGGTTGGCGCGCGTCTCGCGGCGGCATACCAGGCCTGCGTCGTGAGAAAGGTCGCATGACGCGTCGTGCGGCGCATGATCCCT
>Ga0207648_10007664_pt1 | contig 10566 bp, 10 predicted proteins | sample KBSMisM32_FD_184310 | JGI IMG/M metagenome (GOLD analysis project Ga0207648, IMG submission 184310) | Miscanthus rhizosphere microbial communities from Kellogg Biological Station, Michigan, USA - KBS Miscanthus M3-2 (SPAdes) (version 2) | ecosystem: Host-associated > Plants > Roots >... | reverse complement strand
TGACGCGTCAACTCGAAGAGGTCGTCCCGGTCGCCGAGGGGCACGTCACGATGTACACCTGCGGACCCACGGTGTACCGCTACGCCCACCTCGGGAACCTCCGGAGCTTCATGCTCTACGACCTCATCCGCCGCGCGCTCGAGCTCGAAGGATTCGAGGTCACGGAAGTGATGAACATCACCGACGTTGGCCACATGACCGACGAGTCGTCGGCGGAAGCCGTCGACAAGATGCAGCTCGCGACCGAGGACGAGGGCCTGACGCCCGAGCAGATCGCGGAGAAGTACACCAACGCGGTGCTCGAGGATGCGACGGCGCTCGGGATCCGCCCGGCCAACAGGTACCCCAAGGCCACCGAGCACATCCAGGAGATGATCGACCTGACGAAGACGCTCGTCGACAAGGGTCACGCCTACGTCGTCGACAACGGCTCCGTCTACTACGACGTCACGAGCTTCGAGGGCTACGGCAAGCTCTCCGGCAACACGCTCGACAACCTCCGCGAGGGGCACCGCGACCTCGAGACCGACCCGCGCAAGCGCCACCCGGCGGACTTCGCGCTCTGGAAGGCCGCGGGGCCGGGCCGCCTGATGCGCTGGCCGAGCCCCTGGGGCGAGGGGTTCCCCGGGTGGCACATCGAGTGCTCCGCGATGTCGATGAAATACCTGGGCGACCGCTTCGACATCCATACCGGCGGGACCGATCTCCGCTTCCCGCATCACGAGGACGAGATCGCACAGTCCGAGGGGGCGGTCGGGCACCCGGTCGTGTCGATCTGGGTGCACGCCGGTCACCTCCGGCAGTCGGGACAGAAGATCGCGAAGTCCACCGGCAACGTGATCCTGGTGCAAGATCTCCGGGACCGCGGCTTCGATCCCCTGTCGTTCCGGTGGCTGTGCTTCCAGACGCAGTACCGGTCCGAGATGGACTTCACGTGGGATGCGATGGCCGCGGCCGATCAACGGGTGCGGCAGCTCCGGCACCACATGGCGGACTGGGCGCCGCCGGCCACCGAGCGCGGCGACGCCGCGAAGGCCTACGACGCGCGGGTGCGCGAGGCGCTGGCCAACGACCTGCACATGCCCGGCGTCGTCGCCATCGTGAACGAGCTCGACCGGGACGCCGAGGTCCCCGGTGGCGAGAAGTACGCGCTGCTCGTGGAGTGGGATCAGGTGCTCGGCCTCGACCTCGAACGCGACGCGACGAGCGGCTGGACGCCGACCGAGGAGATGCGCACGTTGATGGCGGCCCGGGACGAGGCTCGGGCGGCGAAGGACTTCGCGAAGGCCGACGCGATCCGAGACCAACTCGCGGCGATGGGCCTCGAGGTCATGGACACACCCGAGGGCACCCGGGTGCGACCGCGAGACTGAGTCAGTCGACGACGACGAGACCCCGCGACGTGGTGTTGAGCGACTCGACCCCGTCGTCGGTCACCGCGACGATGTCCTCGATCCGAACGCCGAACTCTCCTTCGAGGTAGATCCCCGGCTCCACGCTGAAGGCCATCCCCGGCTCCAGCACCGTGTGGTCGCCCGTCGCCGCGTACGGCGGCTCGTGCACCTCCAACCCGATCCCGTGGCCGGTCCGATGGATGAACCGGTCGCCGAACCCGGCCGCGTCGATCACCGCGCGCGCCACGCGGTTGACGGTTTGGATCTCGACGCCCGGACGAACGCTCGCGGTCGCCGCCCGCTGCGCTTCCGCGACGACCGCGTGCACGGTCCGCAACCGTTCCGGGGGTTCGCCGACGACGACGGTGCGCGTCGTATCGCTGTAGTAACCGTCGACACGTCCGCCGAAGTCGATCACGATGGGATCACCCGCACCGATGTGCCGGTCGGTCGGCTCGTGGTGCGGCGACGCGGCGTTCGGTCCGGACGCGACGATCGTGAACTCGGCCGTGTCGTGTCCGTGCTCGATCATCAGATCACCCAGCGTGGCGGCGACCGCTCGTTCGGTCCGGCCGGTGAGGGGTTCGGAGAGCAGGTCGCCGAGTGCTGCGTCGGCAGCGGCCGCGGCGCGGCGGAGGGCGTCGAGCTCCGCAGCGTCCTTCCGTGCACGCATCGCGCCCACGATCGGCGCCGCCGAGGCCCAGGCCGCGCCCGGCATCGCTCGCTGCAAGGCGAGCACATGCGAGCCCCAGATCCGATCGCCGACGAAGACCGCGCCGCCCCCCGGAACCTGCGCCGCGATCAGCGTGTACGGATCCACGTCGTCTCGCCAGGGAACGAGCTCGAGGAGGTCCGCCGCCGGCGCCGCGGCGGCGAGCGGGCGCTCGAGCTCGGGCACGACGAGGGCGACGCCTCCTCCCCCATCGATCACCAGCACGGTCGGGCGTTCCAACGGCATCGGCTCGTACCCGATCAGGTAGCGAAGGTCCGGCGACGGCGCGACGAGCAGCGCGCTCCCGCCGGCCTCGGCGAGCCGCGACGCCGCCCCGCGGAGCCGCGCAGCATGATCGGCCCGCACGCTCAGACCTTCAGCAGGATCTGCTGGGGCACGACCTGGAACGTGACGGGCGTCACGCCCAGGGGTTGACCGTCGGCGACGACGGGCAGCGCGCGCGTCGCGGCGGTGACGTCGATCTTCAGCTTGGCGTGCACTTCGGTGATCGACGGGTCGGGGACGTGGTCGCCGTGCCGGAAGATCCGCGGCAGCAAGCGGTAGGCGTTCGACTTCGGCCCGGTGAACACCAGGCCGTCGAGCACGCCGTCGCCGGGGAACGACCGCGGCGACAGCCGGATCCCGCCATCGGTGAACTGGCCGTTGCCGATCACCACGCTCCACGCGTCGAGCTCGATCGTCCGGCGGTCCGTGCCGATCGCGACGGGTGTCACCCGCGTGCGGGTGTACGCGCGCCAGAACGCGGTGAACCGTTTCCAGTTCTGGAACCGTGGGCCACCGCGTGACGCGGCGATCGTGGCCGCCGCGTGGAAGCCGATCTCCGCGACGTTGTGCGCGTACCGGATCCGTCGCTCCCCGTCCGGACCGGTCACGGCGATCTTCATCAGGTCGAACGGATAGGTATCGGCGCCGGCGAGATGGCCGACCGCCCGTTCCGTGTCGCCGGGAAGCCCGAAGCTGAGGGGCAGGTCCGAGCCCGACCCGGCGGCCACGACCCCGAGCACCGGCGCGTCGACGATCGGCCGTCCCTCCCGGAACATCCCGTTGACCACGTCCTGCACGGTCGCGTCGTCGCCCACCGCGGCGAGGAACCGGTAGCCCTCGTCCAGCGCCGCGGCGCTCAGGCGCCCGAGCTCCTCCGAGGAATCCCCCACGTGGAGCCGGTACTCGAGGCCGCGCGCCTCCAACGCATGTTCGACCGCACCGACCTCGCGCGCGACGGCGCCGTGCCCGGCGCGAGGATCCACCAAGACCGCGAGAGGTCCGAACGGGCTGGTGGTCGGGCTCATGGGGCGCTCATCGTAGCGACACCCCCGTGTAGCCGACGACGCCGCGCGCGACCGCCTCACGGGCGGTCCGGACGCCGTCGGCGACCGGCGGTTCCGAGACGTCCTCGATCTGCCGGAGGAGATCGATCAACTGTTTGCAGTTCCGTACGAAGTCGCCGGGCGCCATCTCGGTCTCCTCGAGCACCGACTCCAGCGTCGCGCCCCGCGCCCATGCGTGGGCGGTCGAGGCGAACCCGGGCTCGAGCTCCCGGCAGAGCTGCACCTCGTGCGCATCCTCGGCCCGGCGGATCTGACGCCACAGGCGTTGCAGACGCTCGTATCCGGCTTCCAGCCGCGGCGTGGGCAGCGTGCCCGGCAGCGGTGTCCGCTCGCGGGCCTCGTAGACGACCGTGGAGACCAACGCGGCGATCTCGCTCGGCTCGAGGTCGTCGAGCGCGCCCGCTCCGAGCGCCTCGCCGACGAGGAGGTCGCCCTCACCGTAGATCCGGGTCAGCCGGCGGCCCTTGTCGGTGAGCCGCCACCCGTCGACGTAGTCGAGCTCGGTGAGCACACCGAGGACCCGGTCGAACCGCCGTGCGAGCGTCTCGGTGCGGACGCGGATCCGCCGGTCGACGCCCGAGATCTGTGCCGCCAGCTTGTCGGCCCGCTCCGCCCACCGCTCGTGCGATTGGCGGTCGGGACACGCGTGGCACGGATGGGCCCGCGCCTCCGCGTCGATCGCCGCCGCCCGGCGTTCGCCCTCGGGGTCGAAGGCGGGCGCAGACCGTTCGCGTGGCGCCCGCACGTGCAGCGCGGTCAACGCCGCGGCCACATCGCGTCGGTAGCGCGCACTCCGCGTCGATCCCGATCGCGGAAGGGCGATCCGCGTGAGCGCGGCGGGCGCCTCGGCGAAGTCGTGGGCCGCGAGCCGGAAGAACGACCGATCGTCGGTCAGGACGGTCGGCCGCCCTTCCCGGACCGCGAGCACCACCGCGAGCGACCCGCCGTCTCGGCCCTTCGGGACCGCGATCACGTCGCCGGGCGTCAGCGCCCCGAGGGCGCGGCGGACGCCGTCGGTCCGCGTCGTCCTGCCTCGCCGGTCGTCGGCGCGCAGCCGCCGCGCCTCACGCCGGAGGTTCCAGTACTCGTCGAAGTCGCCCCGATCGCAGACCAGCTGTTCGCGGTAGCCCGCGAGCGCATCCCGGTCCCGCTGGCGCGCCCGTTCGAGCGCGACCACGCCGCGGTCCGCGAGGAACTGCGCGAACGAGCTGTTGAGCATCTCGTGTGCCTGCTCCGGCGTGTAGTTCCGGACGAGGTTGACCGCCATGTTGTACGAGGGCCGGAACGACGACGTGAGATCGTAGGTGCGCGTCGCCGCGAGACCCGCCACCCGCTCGAACGGCACCTGGCGCTGATACACCACCACGGCGTGGCCGAGCGCATCGATCCCGCGCCGGCCGGCGCGACCGGTCAGCTGCGTGTACTCCCCGGGGGTGACCAGCTCGTGGCGCTCCCCTTGGAACTTCCAGAGGTCTTCGATCACGACCGTCTTCGCCGGCATGTTGATCCCCAGCGAGAGCGTCTCGGTCGCGAACACCACCTTGATCAGCCCGGCCTCGAACAGCTCCTCGACGGCCTCCTTGAATACGGGGAGCATCCCGGCGTGATGCGCCGCCACCCCCACCGCCGCGGCCTCGAGGAACGTCGGGAACCCGAGCGCCGCGAGATCGGCGTCGTCGATCCACGCGGCGCGCTCCTCGATCCGGTCGCGGATCCGGTTCGCCTCGTCGCGCGTCGTCAATCGGACCCCGGACTCCAAGAGCCAGCGCACGCTCTTGTCGCAACCCGCCCGACTGAAGACGAAGTAGATCGCCGGCAGCATCCCTGCGCTCTCGAGCACCTCGACGACGTCTTCGCGGCGTGGAACGAACGCGCGGGCGCCCGGCCGGCGTCCCTGACGTCGCCCCGTCGAGCGATACCGCACCTCCTCACGGTCGAGCGCGACGACATAGGGGTTCGGGACGAGGTTCCCCCGTTCCTGCACGTGCATCGGATGGAGCCGGTGGCCGACCAGATAGTGGTGCTCCAGGGGCACTGGGCGCTGCTCCTCGATCACGACGTCGGTGTCGCCGCGCAGTGTCCCGATCCACGCGCCGAACTCCTCGGCGTTGCTGATCGTCGCCGACAGACACACGACCGATACGGACGGCGGCAGGTGGATCAGCACCTCCTCCCAGACCGCGCCGCGGTACGGATCCTGCAGGTAGTGCACCTCGTCCATCACGACCGTCTGGAGCCCGCTCAGCGTGTCGCTCCGCTCGTACAGCATGTTGCGGAGCACCTCGGTGGTCATCACGACGATCGGCGCCTCACCGTTGATCGTGTTGTCGCCGGTGAGCAGACCCACCTGGTCGCGCCCGTGCGCGGCGACGAGGTCGCCGAACTTCTGGTTCGACAACGCCTTGAGCGGCGTCGTGTAGAAGCATTTCCGCCGGGCGTCGAGCGCACGCGCCACGGCGAACTCGGCGACGACGGTCTTTCCCGCCCCGGTCGGCGCCGCCACGAGGACCGAGCGGCCCGCGTCGAGCCCTTCGATCGCTCGGAGCTGGAACGCATCGAGCGGGAAGGCATAGCGTTCCGCGAACGACGCTGGGGAGGTCACACGCGCCAGTCTAGGGACCGGCCTACGGGCGGACGCCGCACGCGGTGACGTGCTCGCGGAGCAGCCCGGTGAAGTGATCGGGCGCCTCGACGTTCGTCAGGTGACCCACGCCCTGGAGCACCTCGAGGCGCGCGCCGGGGATCTGCTCGGCCATCGGCGTCGTGAGATCGGCGGGGATCAACCGGTCGCCGTCGGCGGTGACCACGAGCGTCGGCACGTCGATACCCGCGAGGTCGCCGGTCGAGTCGGGGCGCTCGGCCATCCCGAGCGCTGCGGCGGCGATCGCCTCGGCGGACTGGTCCGCGACCCATCCCTTCACCCGTTGCTGGAGCTCCTCGGGCGCGTGCTCCGCGAGCAACGGCGGCGGGTTCGCCGCGAGGACGTTGCCCTCGCTGCGGAGCCGTTCGGCCAGATCGCGACGTCCGGCCGCCGCTTCCGGCGAGTCGGCGCCCGCACGCGTGTTGGCGAGGACGAGCCCGGCGATCCGGTCACGGGCCCGGCGCCACAGCTCGAACGTCACGTATCCGCCCATCGACAGACCGCAGACGACGAACCGTTCCAGTCCCGCCGCGTCGGCGGCCTGCAGGCAGTGGTCGGCGGCGAGCGCCATGGTCATCGTGGGGCCCGCCGAGGCCGTCATCCCGAAGCCGGGCAGATCCGGTGCGATCGTGGTCGCACCGAGGCGCTGCTGCTCCCACATCCGTGCGTCCAGCGGGAAGGCGTGCACGAGCAGGAGTCCGTCGCTCATCGCACCGCCCGAGCGTTGGGACCGACGAAGACCGAGAGCGACGACGGCTCGACCTCGAACGTGGCGGGCGTCGGCCCGACCCGTTCCCCGTCGGCGTACACCATCACGTGCCGGTCGGTCTCGATGTGGATCCGCTTCCCACGGGCCATCGTCACCGCCGGGTGCGTCACGTGGGTCCCTCGGAACACCCGCGGGAACGCCCGGAGGAACGCCCCCTTGCCGAGCGCCCCAAGCATGCAGGCATCGAGCTGGCCGTCGACCACGGACGCGTCTGGCGTGACCTTCATACCGCCACCGTAGCTGGTCGAGTTCCCAACGGCGACCAGCATGTGGGCGCCGGAGTGGACCACCCCGTCGACGTCGATCGTGAACAGCGCCGGGGTGAAGCGCGAGAGGGTCTTCACCAGCGCGGCGACGTACGTGCCGGTGCTCCCGAGCCGCACCGACATCGCGTTGGCGGCTTCGTTCACCTCCGAGTCGAACCCGCAGCTCCCGATCGCCACGTACCGACGTGTGGCCTCGGGCGTCGTGACCTTCGCGGTATCGATCTGAACGGCGGGGCCCTCGGCGCACGCACGCACCGCCGTCTCGAGGTTCCGCAGGCCGATCGCGTGGGCGAAGTCGTCGGCGGTGCCCGACGGGAAGATGGCGAGCGTGGCCTCCATCCCGGCGAGCCCGTTCGCCGCCAACCCGACCGTGCCGTCCCCACCGAGGCAGCCCACGCGGCTCACACCTGCGGCGGCGGCCGCGCGCACCCGGTCCTGGAGGTCGGGGCCCGAGGTGGACAACGCGATCTCGTGCGGGATCCCGGCCGCCGCGAGCAGCTGCTCGAGCTTGCCGATCACCTTGCCCGCCTTGCCGTTGCCCGCCGCTGGGTTCGCGACGACGACCAGCGGAGCGGCTCCCATCCGATGGGCTCCCTAGCCCCCGAGCCCTGGCGGGAGGCCGCCGCCCGAGCCGATCGGCTGCTGCTGCACCGGCGGGGGCAGGCCCGCGAGCGTCGAGATGTTGGTGTAGCTCGACCAGCCGCGCGCGATCAGGTCCTGACCGCTGGTGTTCGCGGTCTTCGCCTCGGCGAGCAGGTCGTCGGCGTTGGACGGGTCCTGCATCGCCATCGCGGTGAGCCGGGCCGCGACCGCGAGCGACCGTAGGCCCGCCGTGATCTCGGGCTGGATCGTGGTGATCAGGTCGGTCTGGGTCTCGTCGAAGCCGTGATCCGCGACCGTATCCGTGAGCTTGAACTTGGCGAGCGTCGTGGCCGCCTTCTCCAGGTTGTCGGCCTCCGAGGTGAGCTGGTCGGCGGTGACCCCCGCGTCAGTCCCCTTGCCGAGGTTGGTGATGGCCGTCCCGACGTCGGCCGCGATCTGCGGTGTTGCGCCACCTTGGACCTGTCCGACGGAGGACAACGCGCCCTCGAGGTTCACCTTCCAGGCGGAGACCGCCTCACGTTGCTGCGCCTGCGCCGAGGCGGCCTTCGAGGCGTTGCGCTGCTTGTCGATCCCCTCGTACGCCCACCAGGTGACCGAGAGCACGAGCACCCCACACAGGAACAGGACCAGGCCGCGCACCCAGCCCCGCTGCGCGAACGGCTTCTTCACCACCACGGGCTCGTGCCGCGGCGCCCGCGGCGGCTGCCGGCTCTTGGTCTTGCCCTTGCCCTTGATCGCCATGCTGTCCCGCCTTCTATCCGGCCTCGGCCGCTCGCTGGCCGCGTTTCGCCAGGCGGCCGACGATGATAGCCGCCTCGTACAGGAGATACATCGGCACCGCCATCGCGGTCATCGTGTACGGGTCCGAGCTCGGCGTGATGATCGCCGCGAACAGGAAGATCAGGAAGATCGCGTAGCGACGGTTCTTGGACAGCCACTGCGGCGAGACGACCCCCAGGAGCTCCAGGAACACCAGCAGGATCGGCAGGAGGAACGACAGGCCGAAGGCGAGCGCCACGAGCATCACGAACGAGACGTACCGATCGAACGTCAGCAGCGACACCACCCCCGGGCCCGCGAATCCCAGCAGGAAGCCCAGCGCTCGCGGCAGCGTGTAGTACGCGAACAGCGCGCCGACCACGAACAGGAAGAACGACGTCAGCACGAACGGGATCGACCACTTCTTTTCGCGCGAGGTCAGGCCGGGCACGATGAAGGCCCACAGTTGGTAGAGCAGGATCGGCAGCGCGATCGCGATGGCGATGAACAGGACGATCTTGAGCTTGACCATCATCGGGTCGATCGGGCCCGTCACGACGAGGTCGCACCCGTTGGTCGATGCATTCTGCGGGTTCTGCGCGACGAAGTCGCAGTAGGGCTTGCGCAGCGCGTTCTTGAACGGGCCGTAGAGGAACCACGCCGCGATCCCCGAAATGGCGACCGCCCACACGCAGATGATAATCCGACGGCGGAGTTCTTGGAGATGCTCGACGACCGTCATCTCGCCGGTGCGCTCGGCGGGCGTCTTTCGGGACGGGATCAGCTTCATGGCGGCTCCCGACCGCTCAGTCGGCGTCCGGCGACGGATCGTCCGACGCAGCCGGCTCCTGCGCCGGCGTCGTCGCGTCCGTCGCCGAGCCGTTCGTGCGCGCCGAGCGATGGACGACCGGGGCGGTCGCGGTCGTCGGCGGGCGCTTGGTCGACCCGTTCGACCCGTCCGCGCCGTCTCCGTCGAACCGGACCATGCCTCGGAACTCGTTGGTCACCTCGTCGAGGTTCACCATGCCCTTGACGTCGTCTTGGATCTTGCGGAACTCGCGCAGGCCACGGCCGATCTGACGGGACAGCTCGGGCAGGCGCTTGGGCCCGACCACGATGAGCCCGATGATCAGGACGAGCAGGAGTTCTTGGGGCCCGATGTTCAGCATGGGGATCGACCCCATGGTACCCCCGGGTTCAGCCTGAGCGGCCTTTCCCCGGGGTCGGGAGGTTCGAGACCCGCTGGCTCGCACGGTTGGAGCCGCGGGAGATGTCGTTGGCGAGGGGCGTGACCTCTTCCTGGAATCGGCGCGCGGCCCGGATCAGCTGCAGCATGTGGGAGACGAGGAAGGCGAGACACACGCACACCAGCGCGATCGCGAACCCGGACGCCAAGATCCACACCAGGAGCCAGGTGCTCATGCGGGGATGCTACCGCGGCCGCCGGCGTCGGGCTCAGCCGCGCTTGGCGAAGAACTCGCGGATGTAGGCGTCGTCCTCGAGCAGGTAATGGAACTCGATGACGTCGTCCGCGGTGAACGTCGGGGTGTCCGGACTCGGTCCGCGTGGCGCGGCGGTCTCGACGTCGAACAGCTCGGGGTGCATCTGTGCGGCCTCGTCGTCGCGATCGATGTCGACGCCCGCCGACACGAGGAGCGCCACGATCTTCCGGTCCGCCCGCTTCTCGACCGCGTCGTCACACTCGGGGCACGTGAAGCGGTAGCTGCCCTCACGTCCGTTCGAACGGACGGACAGCAGGATCGACTCGGGACCCATGTCCACTTCGCCACAGCGCGGGCAGGTTGTCCGGATGGTGGTCATCTCCCCCGAAACATCGGCGATGACCCGAAGGGCCTTGAGAGGTCGTCCCAGGGCCGCTGCCCTACCCGGAACTAGGCAGATGCTCGACCGTACCGAGCGAGCGTTTCCCGTGCCTCGGACGCGATCTCGTCGCGGAGCCCGGCCGGCTCGAGGACCTCCGCGTCGGATCCGAGCCGCAGGAACAGACGCGCGATCCACCCCATCGTCGCGGTGGGCAGGGTCACCTCGAGCGACCCCTCGGGTCCCTCGGTC
>Ga0207648_10007662_pt1 | contig 10568 bp, 9 predicted proteins | sample KBSMisM32_FD_184310 | JGI IMG/M metagenome (GOLD analysis project Ga0207648, IMG submission 184310) | Miscanthus rhizosphere microbial communities from Kellogg Biological Station, Michigan, USA - KBS Miscanthus M3-2 (SPAdes) (version 2) | ecosystem: Host-associated > Plants > Roots > Rhizosphere... | reverse complement strand
CCGCGCTGCGGTTCCATGCGCGCACGGTGAGGCCGTTGGCGCGCGCTCGTTGAATGAAGCCCGTGCCCATCAGGCCGGTGCCGAGGAAGGCGATGGTGGTCATTGGAGAGGCTCCTGGTTTCTGTGGTGGCGTCGGGGCGGACTTTCAGCAAGTTTTTTTGCGCCTACTGCAGAACCTCATCCGCTCGCAGCAGCGACGATTGCGGAATCGACAGGCCGAGTGCTTTGGCGGTCTTCAGGTTGATCACCATCTCGAACTTGCTCGGCTGCTCCACCGGAATGTCACCCGGTTTTTCGCCGCGCAGAATCTTGTCGACATGCGTGGCCGCGCGGCGCGACATGTCGAGCAGGCTTGGGCCGTAGCACATGAGCCCGCCAGCCTCGACAAACGCGCGCTGACTGTACAGCGCGGGCAAACGGTTCTGCGCCGCCCCGTCCACGATGCGCCGGTTCAGGCCAACGAACATCGAGTCGGTCAACACCAGCAACGCGCCAGCGCGCGCCCCCACGATCGCTGCAAAGGCGCGCTCGAGCTGATCGGGGTCCGCCACCTCGACCACCTGCAGCGCGACCCCAACCGCGCGCGCCTTTAGGTTGCGCGCATAGGCTGCATGCGACCGATTGGCCGGATTGCTGAGCACCGCCACGCGCGAGACCGCGGGAGCGATCTCTTTCAACAGCTGCAACTGCTTGCCGGCAATCTCGGGGCTCGCCAGAAAGGTCATCCCCGTCACGTTGCCGCCCGGCCGCGCCAGGCTGTCGACAAGCCCCTCGCTCAGCGCATCGGCGCTGGCCGTCATCACGATCGGAATCGACTGGGTGGCAGCCTTGGCCGCGTGCGTGGTGGCCGACGATGCTGAAACGATGACGTCCACTTTCGCCCGCACCACCTCAGCCACGATCGGCGCAACCCGGTCGGGCTGGCCATCGGCGTAGCGTGCCTCGATGACGACGTTGCGCCCCTCCACCCAACCGTGATCAGCCAAGCCTTGCCGGAAGGCGGCCAGGAAGCGGTCGCTTATCGACGGAGTGTTGGCCGCGACATATCCGAGGCGTTTGACGCTCGTTGCGGGCTGCGCGCGCCCGGCCAGCGGCAGTGTGATCAGAGCGCCGGCAAAAACTCGCCGGTCCATCATCGTCATCGGGCCCAAGCCTTTCTCGCGTGGCCGGTCTCTTACCTGCCTCGCGCCGGCGACCCGGCAGTGTAGGCCAGTGGTCAGCGCGGAATTCAACGCGTTAGCAGGATCAGCGGCAGAGCCGACTGAAACGGCCGAGCATCAGCGGTCGATCAATTGCTGGCGCTTGCGCGGCTCTACACAACCGATGTTGTAGTTGGTGGCCTCAACTAAAGCCTTCACTTGATGAAGCCTCTGCGCTGGCGTGGAAAGCGGCCGTTGAAGACGGCGTAGTAAAGAGTGATGAAAGGGAGAAGTACCTCACTAAGCGGATCGAGATACTCCCGTAGGGGGTACGCAGTGAGTCGAGCTAGCCGGGGCGGACCCAATAGCAAACTCAATCCGCAAACCCCTTCCCCTCCCCCGCCATCCTCACCACCACCCCCGCCGGCTCGAACCGCGCCCCGTACTTCTTCGCCAGCTCGCGCGCCCGCTCCACAAACTTCTTGGGCCCATACGCGTTGATGAACTGCAGCGCCCCGCCCTGGAACGGCGCAAAGCCCCAACCGAAGATCGAGCCGATGTTGGCGTCGGCCACCGAGCGCAGCACCTTCTCTTCGTAGCAGCGCGCGGCCTCATTCGCCTGGGCGAACATCAGGCGGTCGATCAGCTCTTGCTGTTCGGGCTGCTCGGGCTTCGGCGGGTACATCTTGGTCAGCTCCGGCCACAGGCTCTTGCCCTTGCCGTCTTGCCCCAAGCCCCAGTCGTAGAAGCCCTTGCCCGCCTTCTTGCCGATGCGGCCGATCTCGCACATCTGGCGGATCACGCTCGCGCCCGGGTGCTCGGGGTAGGTCTTGCCTTCGGCGGCCAGGTCTTTGCGCGTTTGCTCCTGCACGTGCAGGCTGAGTGACAGGCTCACTTCGTCCTGCAGCGCCAGCGGCGGCATCGGCATGCCGGCCTGCAGGCCCGCCACCTCGATGCTGCGCGGGTGCACGCCCTCCTTGAGCATCGCGATGCCTTCGGTCACGTAGGTGCCGAACACGCGGCTGGTGTAGAAGCCGCGCGAGTCGTTCACCACGATCGGCGTCTTGCCGATCTGCAGCACGTAGTCGAAGCCGCGCGCCAGCGTCTCGTCGCTGGTCTCCTTGCCGACGATGATTTCGACCAGCGGCATCTTGTCCACCGGGCTGAAGAAGTGCAGCCCGATGAAGTTCTTGGGCCGCTCGCTGGCCTTGGCCAGGCCGGTGATCGGCAGCGTGCTGGTGTTGGAGGCAAACACCGCCGATGCGGCGATCTGCTGCTCGGCTTTCTGCGTCACGCCGGCCTTCACGGCGCGGTCTTCGAACACGGCTTCGATGATCAGGTCGCAGCCCTTGAGCTCGTCGTAGCTGGTGGTGGCTTTGATCTTGCTGAGCAGCGCGTCGCGCTTCTCGGGTGTTGATCGGCCCTTCTTGATGGCGCCGTCGAGCAGGCCCTGCGAGTACGCCTTGCCCTTGTCGGCCAGCTCTTGCGTGCTGTCGAGCAGCACCACGTCGATGCCGGCCTTGGCAGACACGTAGGCGATGCCGCCGCCCATCATGCCGGCGCCGAGGATGCCCACCTTCTTCACTTTGCTCGGTGCCACGTCCTTCGGGCGCGAGGCGCCCTTCTTGATGGCGTTGAGCTGGTACCACAGCGTGTTGATGAGGTTCTTGCTCTCGGGGCTCATCACGCAGGCGGCAAAGTAGCGGCTCTCCACCACGCACGCGGAGTCGAAGTCGAGCAGGCCGCCCTCGAACACGCTGCTCATGATGTGCTTCACGGCGGGGTAGTTGCCGTAGCTCTTGGCGCTGGCGATGCTGGGCGCGATCGCAAACATCTGCTTGGCGCCTTCGCTGCGGCTGTCGCCGCCCGGCCACTTGAACTTCGGGTTGTCCCACGGCTGCTGCGCCTTGGGGTTGGCCGCGATCCAGGCCTTGGCCTTGTTCAACAGGTCGGCCTTGTCGGTGGCGGTGTCGGTGAGCAGGCCCATCTGCTTCGCTTTGGCGGGCGCGAGGTCGTTGCCCTCGGCGCACAGCTGCAGGCCCTGCTGGATGCCCAGCAGGCGCGGCAGGCGCTGCGTACCGCCGCCGCCGGGCAAGAGACCCAGCTTGACCTCGGGCTGGCCGATCTTGAGCCGCGGGTCGTCGATGGCGATGCGCGCGTGGCACGCGAGCGCGATCTCCAGCCCGCCGCCGAGCGCGTGGCCGTTGATGGCGGCGACCACCGGCTTGCCCTGCAGTTCCATCTTGCGCAGCACGGTCTTCATCGCCATCGAGGCGTTGAACGGCTCCTCGGGCGTCGTCCACTTGCTCATGTTGTCGAGGTCGCCGCCGGCGCAGAAGTCGGCCTTGCCGCTGGTGAGGATCAAGCCTTTCACCGCGGGGTCGGCGAGCTTCTCCACGGCGGCCTGGAGGCCGGCCATCAACTGATCGCCCACCACGTTCATCGGGCGGCCGGGCACGTCCATCGTCGCGACGAGGATGCCGTCGTCGCCGAGGGTCAGATTCACTGCGTTGCTCATGTTCAGACCCTCTCGATGATCGTGGCGATGCCCATGCCGCCACCGACGCAGAGGGTGGCGAGGCCGGTGCTCAGGTTGCGGCGCTCGAGCTCGTCGAGCAAGGTGCCGAGGATGATGCAGCCGGTGGCGCCGAGGGGGTGGCCCATCGCGATGGCGCCGCCGTTCACGTTGACTCGGTCGAGATCCACGCCGAGATTGCGCGCGGTTTGCATCGGCACCACGGCAAACGCCTCGTTGATCTCGAAGAGGTCGATGTCCTTGGCGTCCATCCCCGCCTTGGCCAGCGCCTTGCGGCACGCCGGTGTGGGGCCGGTGAGCATGATGGTGGGCTCGCTGCCGATCACCGCGGCGGCGCGGATGCGCGCGCGCGGCTTCAACCCCGCCTTCTTGCCGCCCTCTTGGCTGCCGATCAGCATCAGCGCGGCGCCGTCGACGATGCCGCTGGAGTTGCCGGCGTGGTGCACGTGGTTGATCTTCTCCACCGTGGTGTATTTGCGCAGCGCGGTGGCGTCGAAGCCCATCTGGCCGATGGTGATGAAGCTGGCCTCCAGCTTGGCCATCGCCTCGAGGCTGGCGTTGTCGCGGATCGTCTCGTCGCGGTCGAGCAGCGCGAGGCCGGCGATGTCGGTGACGGGCACCACGGCTCGCTTGAAGTGCCCCGCAGCGCGCGCGGCCGACGCGCGCTTGTGCGAATTGAGCGCAAAGGTGTCGACATCGGTGCGGCTGAAGCCTTCCATCGTGGCGATCAGGTCGGCGCCGATGCCCTGCGGCACGAAACCGAGCTTGTCGTTGATGCGCGGGTCCATCGCCCAGGCGCCGCCGTCGGAGCCCATCTTCCAACGGCTCATGCTCTCGACGCCGCCGCCCACCACCAGGTCTTCGAAGCCGCTGGCGCATTTGGCCGCGGCGAGGTTCACGCTCTCGAGGCCCGAGGCGCAGAAGCGGCTTTGCGTGACGCCGGCGCAGGTTTGCGCCCATTCGGCATCGAGCACCGCGGTGCGCGCGATGTCGGCGCCCTGCTCGCCGATGGGCGTGACGCAGCCGAGCACCACGTCGTCGACCAGGCTGGTGTCGAGCTCGTTGCGGCGCTCCATCTCCTTGAGCAGCGTGCGCAGCAGCCACGTCGGCGTGGCTTGGTGCAGGCCACCGTCTTTCTTGCCCTTGCCGCGCGGCGTGCGCAGGTGGTCGTAGATGTAGGCGTGGCTCATTGATGGAGCTCCTTCAGTAGGCGGGATGGGTGCATGCCGTTCGAGTGACCCATGAACGGCGGATGGATGCTGTAGCCGAGCAGCTGCTGGATGCGCTCGGCGTATCTGGCCACGACGTGCGGCGGCACCGAGAGCAGCATGCTCTCCATCTGCCGGCCCCACGCCACGCAGTATTGCGGCGTGATCGCGAGGCGCGAGGCGTTGCTGTTGTTGGCGCCGCCGCGGTGCCACAGGGTGCCGGGGGTGAGCATCAGCGAGCCGCTGGGCATCACCACCTTCTGGAGGCCGGGGTGGTCTTCGACGGGCACCTTCTTGCCGTTGACGAAGGCGTCGTAGAAGCTGGCGCCGATCGGCGCATCGCTGCCCCAGACGTGGCTGCCGGGGATGATCTCGGTGGCGCCGTTGCTGTCGGTGAACTCGTCGATGGCCCAGAACGCGCTCACGCCGTAGGCCGGGCGCGGGCGCGGCACCTTGTAGAAGCTGTCGTCGAAGTGCAGCGGCTGCGCGTTCTCGCCGGGGTGCGAGTTGATGGCCAGGCACGCGCTCAGCATGAAGTTGGGGCCGAGGATCTTTTCGCACACGTCGAGCACCAGCGGGTGCGCCGCGAGCTCGCCGAACACCGGGCTCTTGGCCAGCAGCGCGTACACGCGCTCGCTGTCGTAGCCCTCGAAGTCGTTGCGGCCCATCAGCTTGCGTTGCAGGTACGGCGCCAGCGCGTCGCGGATGGCTTTGACCTGGCCCGGCGGCAGCAGTGACGGGATGATCACGTAGCCGTCGGTGTCGAGCTGCTGCAGCAGCGCGGGCAGCGGGGTGTCGGGGCTGGAGTGCTTGAGCATGCGGCCCTCACTTGAGCAGGAACTTGAGCAGCGCGTCCATCTTCGCGCCGTACGGCGGGCCGAAGAACTTGAGCGCCGACACCGGCGCCTGGCGGAACACCGGGCGCAGCTTGGAAAAGGTGTTGAACCCTTCGCGGCCGTGGTAGTGGCCCATGCCCGACGGCCCCACGCCGCCGAACGGCAGGTCGTGCTGGGCCACGTGGAACAGCGCGTCGTTGACCGACACGCCGCCCGACATCACCCGATCGAGCACGCGCTGCACGAAGGCCTTGTCCTTGCTGAAGGGGTACACCGCGAGCGGCCGGTCACCGTCGTTGATCTCGTCGATCACGTCGTCCACCGAGTGGTACTGCCGCAGCGGCAGGATGGGGCCGAAGATCTCGCGCTGCATCAGCGCGCTGTCGGTCGGCGCGCCGATCACGATGTGCGGCGCGATCTTGCGCGTGGCGGCGTCGAACGCGGGCCCCGGCAGCAGCGGGATCACCTGGGCGCCGCGCTGGCGCGCCTCGTCGAGCGCGCCGAGCAGGCGCTCGAACGACCTGGCGTCGATGATCGACGTGTAGTCGGGCGTTGCCAGCGACGGGTACATGCGCGGCACGATCTTCTGCGCGAGCTTCACGAACTCGTCGACCTTGTCGGAGGGCAACCAGGCGTGGTCGACCGTCGTGCAGATCTGGCCGGCGTTCATGCACTTGACGAACAGGATGCGTTCGGCCGCGGTGGCGAGGGGGAAGTCGCGGTCCACGATGGCCGGTGACTTGCCGCCGAGCTCGAGCGTCACGGGGCACAGGTTGCGCGCGGCCGCGGCCATCACCGCGCGGCCGGTGGTGCCCGAACCGGTGAACAGCAGGTGATCGAACGGCAGCTGCGAGAACGCCACGCCGACGCCTCCGGTCTCGTCGAAGAACTGCAGCTTCTCGGGCGGAAAGTACGCCGGCACCTTGTCGATCAGCAGCGCGGCGAGGTGGCGCGAGTTCTCGCTGAGCTTGACCATCGCGCGGTTGCCGGCGGCGAAGATCGCGGTCAGCGGCACGAAGCTCAGGTTGATCGGAAAGTTCCACGGCACGATCACGCCCACCACGCCGAGCGGCTGCGGAATCACGCGGTTGCGTGCGAACGGGAAGGTCTTCCAGTCGGCGCTGCGCCGCTGCACCTTCATCCACGACTGCAGGTGCTTCAGCGCGTGCGTGATCCCGTCGACCGCGGGCACCAGCTCGGCCAGCCGCGTCTCGTGGGGCGAGCGGTGGCCGTAGTCGGCACTGATCGCGTCGGCGATCGCGGCCTGGTGATCGAGCAGCAGCGCGCGCAGCCGCTCGAGATCGCCGCGCCGCTCGGCATGCCGGGGCACCGGGTTCACGTGGTAGGCGGCGCGCTGCAGCGCCAGCGCGGCGTTGAGGCGTTCCGACAGAGGCAGATCGGAGGAGTCCATCACGTGCTCCTGACATCGAGCCCTGCGTCCTTACATCGAACGGGAGGCGCTCATGGTGGTCGCGCCCGGTCACATGGACCGCGACGCGAGTTCTTTCATGATCTCGTTGGTGCCGCCGTAGATGCGCTGCACCCGCGCGTTGACGAACAGCTCGGCGATCGGGTACTCCATCATGTAGCCGTAGCCGCCGAACAGCTGCAGGCACTCGTCCATCACCTTGCCCTGCTGCTCGCTCACCCACGCCTTGGCCAGCGCGGCGCGCGGCGCGTCGAGCTCGCCCTTGAGGTGCGCCACCATGCAGGCGTCGACGAAGGCGCGCGCGGCCAGCACGATGGCGTTGACTTCGGCCAGCTTGAAGCGCGTGTTCTGGAACTCCCAGATCGCCTTGCCGAACGCCTTGCGGTCTTTCACGTAGGCCAGGGTCTCTTCGAGCGCGCGCTCCATCGCGGCGATGCCGCTCAGGCAGATCTGCAGCCGCTCCTGCGGCAGCTGCTGCATCAGTTGAATGAACCCTTGGCCCTCATGGCCGCCGATCAGGTTGTCGACCGGCACGCGCACGTTGTCGAAGAACAGTTCGCTGGTGTCCTGCGACTTCAGGCCCACCTTGTCGAGCCTGCGCCCGCGGCGAAAGCCCGGCGTGGAGTTGCGCTCGCCCAGCGCGTCGGTCTCCACCACGATCAGCGACGTGCCCTTGGCGCCGAGCGCCTTGTCGGTCTTGCAGACGACGATGATGAGGTTCGCGTTCTGGCCGTTGGTGATGAATGTCTTGGAGCCGTTGATCACGTAGTGGTCGCCGTCGCGCACGGCGCTCGTGCGCACCGCCTGCAGGTCGGAGCCGGTGCCGGGCTCGGTCATCGCGATCGCGCCGACGTACTCGCCGGTCACCATCTTGGGCAGCCAGCGGCGCTTCTGCTCCGTGCTGCCGCACTCGTAGAAGTACGGCGCCACGATCGCCGAGTGCAGGCCGCCGCCGAAGCCGCTGAGCACCGCGCGCGACGACTCCATGAAGATCACCGCGTCGTGGCCGAAGTCGCCCCCGGCGCCGCCGTACTCGGCGGGCGTGCTCGCGCAGAGCAAGCCATTCGCACCAGCCTCGCGCCAGGTCTCGAGCGGCATCTGGCCGGCCTCGCGCCACTTGGCGGCCTGCGGCACCCAGCGCTCGCGGAAGAAGCGCGCCGCCGAGTCCTGCAGCATGCGGTGCTCGTCGGTCATCCAGATCGAAGGAAACGCTTGAATGCTCATGACTTGCCGTTGTGGAGGGTGCGGCGCATGGCCTCGTTGATCACGCGCAGCTCGGCTAGCGTGGCATCGATGTGCGCGCGCTTGGCTTCGAGCGCGGCGATCGCCTTGTCGGTGCGCGAGAGCACCCACCGGGCCTGCTGCACGCGGCCTTCGCCGTGCGCGCCGTACAGCTCGAGAAAGGTCTTGATCTCCGCCAGCGGCGTGCCCAGCGCCTTGCTGCGCAGGATCAGCGCCAGCCGCGTGCGATCGCGCCGCGTGTAGATGCGGTTGTTGTTGATGCGGCGCGGCGCCAGCAGGCCCTTGTCTTCATAGAAGCGCACCGCGCGCGGCGTGACGCCGAACTCGGCGCACAGGTCGCCGATGCCGTACAGCTCGTCGGTGCCGGACTCGTGGTGCGACGCCACCGCGGCGTGTGCGTCGTGCGGGCGCTGGGCGGAGGCGCGCTTGCGAAGCAGGGTTTCGGCCACTCGGGTCCTTGCTCAGAACACGCTTTGCAGCTTGAGCGCCACGCCCATGTCGCCGCTGACGGTGATGCGGCCGGTCATGAACGCCGTGGTCGGGTTGAGCTCGCCGCTCATCAGCTCACCCAGCGTCTCGAGCGTGAGGCCGATGGTGCAGTCGGCGTCGCGGTCGTTGTTGTCCACCGTGTTGGGCGTCGCGGCGCCGTCGATCACGATGGCGCCCTCGTCGCCGCAATCGAACTTGAGCGTGGCGCCCAGCCCGCTGTCGGCGCCCACCTTGCTGCGCAGGGCGGTGGTGGCGGTCTGCAGGTCCATCGGCGGCTCTCGATCGAGGTGCGGTGCGGCCATGCTAGCCGGCACGAGTCGCCATCGTACACTCGTAATCCCCTATGGGGAAGCCGGTTGACGTTAACGTCACCCTCTTGCCTAATTCAAGCAACCCTGCCGAGGCAACGCTGCCGAGAGAGTGCGCCATGAAATTCACCCCCGAGCATGAACAGGTGCGCGACACCGTCAAGCGCTTCGTGATCAACGAGATCAACCCGCACGTGCCCGAGTGGGAGAAGGCGCAGCAGTACCCGGCGCACCAGGTGATGAAGCGGCTGGGCGAGCTCGGGATGCTCGGCCTCAAGTACCCCGAGGCCGATGGCGGTGCCAACCTCGACTTCAGCTACTCGATGGTGATGGCCGAAGCGCTGGGCTACTGCGATTGCGGCGGCGTGCCGATGTCGATCGGCGTGCAGACCGACATGGCCACGCCGGCGCTGGCGCGCTTCGGCAGCGACGAGCTGCGCAAGCAATACCTGGCACCGGCCATCGCCGGCGACATGGTGAGCTGCATCGGCGTCAGCGAGGCCGGCGGCGGCTCCGACGTGGCGGCGCTGAAGACGTATGCGCGCAAGGACGGCGACGACTACCTCATCAACGGCAGCAAGATGTGGATCACCAACGGCCTGCAGGCCGACTGGTGCTGCCTGCTGGCCAACACCAGCCAGGAGGGCGGCCCGCACAAGAACAAGAGCCTGATCGTCGTGCCGATGGACTCGAAGGGCATCACCAAGCAGAAGATCCACAAGATCGGCATGTGGTCGAGCGACACCGCGCAGCTGTTCTTCGACAACGTGCGTGTGCCGCGCCGCAACCTCGTGGGCCAGGAGGGCGCGGGGTTCATCTACCAGATGATGCAGTTTCAGGAAGAGCGGTTGTGGGCCGCGGCGTCGGGCATCACCGGCCTGGACCTGACGATCGACCAGACCATCGAGTACACGCGGCAGCGCCAGGCGTTCGGCAAGAGCATCCTCGACAACCAGGTGGTGCACTTTCGCCTCGCCGAGCTGCGCACCGAGGTGGAGGCGCTGCGGGCGCTGACGTACCGCGCGGTGGAGCTCTACATCTCGGGCAAGGACGTCACCAAGCTGGCGTCGATGGCCAAGCTCAAGTGCGGCCGGCTGAGCCGCGAACTGAACGACGCGTGCCTGCAGTATTGGGGTGGCATGGGCTTCACGTGGGACAACCCGGTGTCGCAGGCCTACCGCGACAGCCGCCTCGGCTCGATCGGCGGCGGCGCCGACGAGGTGATGCTCGGCATCATCTGCAAGCTCGAAGGCACGATGCCCAAGGGCATGCACTGACGGGGCGCCGCAGTGTCGACACGGCCGCGGGGCCCGCTCTGGCGATGCTCGCTGCGATCGTCGCGCCGCTCGTCTGGATGGCGCCCGGGCGTTGGCCGGAGTGG
>Ga0207648_10007661_pt1 | contig 10568 bp, 9 predicted proteins | sample KBSMisM32_FD_184310 | JGI IMG/M metagenome (GOLD analysis project Ga0207648, IMG submission 184310) | Miscanthus rhizosphere microbial communities from Kellogg Biological Station, Michigan, USA - KBS Miscanthus M3-2 (SPAdes) (version 2) | ecosystem: Host-associated > Plants > Roots > Rhizosphere... | reverse complement strand
ATGGTGGGGTGCACGCCGCTCGCCAGGGTGCCCGCCCAGATCACGATGCCGGGGATGACGTACGCCCACGGCGAGCGGAAGCGGAGCTTCTGCATCAGCAAGATCAGCAGGATCCCGGCGCCGGCAACGCCCAGGGCCGCGATCTTGATCCCGCCCGAATAGAAAAGAGCGATCACGATGATCGCTCCCAGATCGTCGATCACGGCGAGGGCGAGCAGAAGGATGCGCAAGGCGGGCGGGACGCGCTTTCCGAGCAGCGTCAGAGCGCCGACCGCGAACGCGATGTCGGTCGCCATCGGGACGCCCCAGCCGTCTGCGGCCGGCGTGCCCGCGTTGAACAGGAGGTAGATCCCGGCCGGGGCCAGCATTCCGCCCAGCGCGGCGAGCGCGGGCAGGGCGGCCCGCCGTCGGTCGCTCAGCTCGCCGGAATGGAGCTCGCGCTTGATCTCCAGCCCGACGACGAAGAAGAACACGACCATGAGCCCCTCGTTCACGAAGAACTCGACGCTGCGCTCGAATGCGAATCCGGCGACGCGCCACCCGATCGGCGCGTTGATCAGATTCTGGTAGGCGGCGCGCCAGGGCGAGTTGGCCCAGCAGAGCGCGAGCACCGCGGATACCAGCAGAACGATTCCGCTGGACGCTTCGATCGACAGGAACCTGTCGATCGGCGACAGCAGGCGCTTCGCCCTTGCGCGCGCGGCCGCTAAGCGTCGGTGCGGACGGCGGTGGTCGGGCGGTGGAGGATCTTCGACCATCCGATAGCCTGCGGCGCTCGCGCCGCACCCTTGAGATCGGAAGATGCCGTCTGCCGACGGACCCGTCAAGTCGCGGCGGAATTGGATTTGCTACTTCACCACTTCGCGTTGCGGGCCATCTCCAGCGCCTTCTCGGGCCACCAGGCGCCGGCGGCGGGACCGTGGTTGCAGGTCCCGTCCGATTCGCCGGGCGGCTTCAGCCAGAAGAACGCGTCGCACAGCGGATCGCCCGTGTTCGTGGTCGGCGGCGTGCCCAGGGCCCGCCCGTCGGGGTTGCACCAGTTGCGCTCGTCCTTCTTTTCGAATCCGGTGGGCGGACCGTTGCCGTTGCGGCCGGTGTCGATGATGAAGTGCTTGCCGCCGACGCGCGCCGAGATGTCGTGGCCGTACTTGAGGAGGTCGCTGGTCCACTGGTAGTTGGAGACGTTCAGCGAGAACCCGTCCGCCTTTTCGATCCCCGCCGCCACCAGCAGCGGCGCGATCTCGGCGGCGGGCATCCAGTTGGAATGGCCGGCGTCGATGTAGACGGCGGCGCCGGGCAGGGCGGTCAGCGTGTCGACGGCGTAGCGGAGCATCTCGATCCGTTCCTGCCGCTTCTTCGCGTTCAGGCAGTCGGACATCTGCGGCAGGCCGTCGGGCTCCAGCACGAACACGGCGCGCCGCGATCCGGTGCCGCGCGCGACGCCGTCGATCCATTTGTGGTAACGCGCGACCGAGCCGGCGCCGCCGGCCGAATACAGCCCGCAGTCGCGGTAGGGGAGGTTGTAGAGGATCAGCACCGGCAGGCCGCCGGCGCGGGTCGGGAACAGGACGCGCGTCTCCACGTCGACCGCGATGTTCGGATTCCAGTTGCCCATCCACGAGGCGACGGGCTGGCGGGCGATCTTGTCCATCGCCGCCGCGTCGGCGGGACGGGACCCGCGCCATTGCTCGGCCTGCACCTCGGCGTACGATCCCCGCGCGACCGTGAAATAAACGTCCTTGAACGGGTTCTCGCCCTTGACCCGCGCAGACGTCATCGACACGCGCCGCTGGCCGGACACGCCGGACGCCGGGATGGTGCGCGGGGCGGGCGGGGCCACGCACCCGGCGAGCGCGGCCGTCAGCAGGAACAGTCGTCGATTCACGATTTACGTCTCTAGAGTCGCGACGGCGCAGCCACGGACCGCAAAGTTGCGTCGCGCGATTAGCCGCCCCCGCGCGAAGCGCGGGATCGCGGCTACCGGAAAAAACAGTAGTCGCACACCGCGCCTGCGGCGCGGAGCGACTAGCGCGGGACCGGCATGAGGCCGGTCATGAACTGCAGGGACAGTCCGGTCCACGACTCCTGATAGTACGTGCTTCCGGCCAGCTGCATCAGCGTCGCCACACCCGCGTAGGCCTCGTTGCGCAGCGTCGCGTTGGTCGCGCCCGTGGCCATCGCGCCCGCGCCCGCCGGTCCGTTGAACGAGGCTGCGCGCGGACCGCCCGATGTGACGTTCTGGGGGCGGGCGGTGCCGTTCAGGTCGTAGCCGTCGACGATGTTCGCCGCGCCGATGTTGGCGTAGAAGCCGGTGATCTTTTGCAGGTACGTGAGCGCGCGCGGCTCGGCGTTCCAGCAGTAGTCGACGGCGATGCGGAACGGCGTCCGGCAGGAATCCAGCTGATGATGGATCGGCATGCCGGTGCCGGGCGGCGCCATCGGAACGCCGGCAGGCGTCGACCAGGCGGGCACCAGGCCGTTGTTCATGTTGCCGTTCTGCGCGTTCAGCGTCTTCTCGATGACGTCGTAGCTGGTCTTCGCGGCGTTGTTCCAGTTGGCGGTCTGCCCGGTGACGCGGCCGAACACGCGGAAGTACGCGGGCGCGAAATAAGAAATGTTGATGACCGACCCGTCGAATCCCTGGTCGCCCGGCTTCAGCACGTCGGCGCGGGTGTGGTCGACCTCGTACTGCCAGATCTTGCCGATCAGCGTCTTCGCGAGATCGATGTAGTTGGTCGTCAGGCTGCCGCGCCCGCCCCAGCGGGCGTCGGCGGCGATCAGCGCGTACGCCATGTCCTCGTCGGCGTCGCTGGCGGCGCCGGTGCCCAGCACCTCACCGGCGGTGCCGATGTACCAGTGCATCAGGCCGTTGGCGTCGAGGTGGGACGGGATCTGGCTGTACTGCCACAGCTTGTCGAACGTCGGTTGGTCGTCGGCGTAGACCGACAGCAGCATGCCGTACGCGACGCCTTCCGAGACCGTCGAGTTGACCACCGCGCCGGACGAGTTCGGGCGGCGTGGGCGCAGGAAGCCGCCTGCGCCGTCGCTGGTGAGGATGTCGGTCTTCCACTTCGCGTACGCGGCGGCCGCGTCGGCGGGGTTGGCGGCGGCGGGCGGAATGCAGTTCCCCGCGCCCGGGATGACGACCACCGGCGCCGTGCCGCCGGTGCCGGCTGTGCCGGTGGTGACGCCGCCGCTGCCCGCGTTGCCGCCGCCAGCGCCCGACCCGGTTGTGCCGCCCGAGCCCGCCGCGGCGCCGCCCGTCGCGCTGCCGCCAGTGCCCGACGTGTTTCCGCTGCCGCTCGCGCCCCCGGTCCCCGTCGTGCCCGTGCCGCCCGCACCGGCCACGGACCCGCCGGTGCCGGCCGCTGCGCCACTGCCGGCGGTGCTGCCGCCGCTGCCCGCGAGCGATCCGGTTCCGCCGGTGGCGCCTGATCCACCGTTTCCGGCGGCGCCGCTGTCGCCAGGGCGGTCGGGTGCCGTGCACGCGCCAGCCGCCATGGCGGCGACGCAAGCGAAGCGAAAAAGGGCGCGCACCGGCGCTGCGGAAACCACTCGCATCCGGACCTCGGGATCATATTCCCGGTAACCCGCCACCGGTTCGAAAAAATCGCGGTCGAGATGCTATACGAGAGGCATGACACCGGGACGCCTTGCTGCGGTGGCGGCGGTCGTGTTCGCCGCCGGAGTCTTCGGCTCTGGTTGCACGCGCAAGCCGCCGCAGAAGGCGGAAGCAGGGCAGGTGGCGGCGGCGCCGGCCTTACCGCCGACGACCGAGGATGGCTGCAAGGTGTGCAACGGCGTTTGGGGCCCGCAGGGCCTCGATCAGACGCCCCGCTGCGTGTGCCGGACGAAGGACGCGGGCAAGAAGTGCCGCGGCAAGGACGACTGCGAGGGCGAGTGCATCGGCGACCTGGGCGATAAAGAGGTGACGGACCCCGGACCTCCTGCGCGCGGCTTCTGGATCGGTCGCTGCGCCGAGATGCGAACGACCTTCGGCTGCCACGTGTTCCTGCCCGGCAAGGCCACCACGCCCGTGCGGCTCGACGAGGCGCCCGGGCAGATGTGCGTCGATTGACGGCGGATCCGTTCTCGGATCCAGCCGCGGTGTGCGCGACGCTGGCGCCGTTGCTGCTCGACGAGCGGCGGGCGCGCATCGACGAGGCGGCGGCGGCGCGGCTGGGCGGCCTGCGCGTGGTGATCGAGAACCTGCACGATCCCCACAACGGCGCCGCCGTGCTGCGCAGCGCGGAGGCCTTCGGCATCCAGCGCGTCGACGTGATCGAGAGCGTCGAACCGTTCCGGTTCTCCAGCGAAGTGACGCAGGGGTGCGAGAAGTGGCTGGACGTCGTTCGCCACCCGACGCTGGCGGACGCGGTCGCTGCGCTGCGCGCCGACGGGTTCGCGCTGTACGCGGCGGTGCCGGGGGCGGCCGTGACCGTCGAGGATCTCGACTTCTCGCGCCCGGCCGCGGTGATGATCGGCAACGAGCACGCCGGCCTGACGGACGCCGCGATCGGCGCCGCGGACGTCGTGTTCGGCATCCCGATGGCGGGGATGACCCGCAGCCTCAACCTGTCCGTCGCGTCCGCGCTGATCGCCGAGCGCGCCGCGCAATCGCGCCGCCGCGCCATCGGCCGCGCCGGCGATCTCGACGACGCGACGGTGCTCGCCCTGCGCGCCCGCTTCTACGCCGCGTCCGTGCGCGGCGCCGACGTCGTCCTGGCCCGGCGTTCGTAGCGGGCGCGCGCGAAGCGGAACAACAGCGCAGCAGCGAGCAGCGCAGAAGCCGTGGCGGTCTGCGTGGCGCCGACGGGAAGGTCGCCCTTGAACGAAACGACATACCCGCCGACGCCCGAGAAAGCGCCGAGCAGCGTTGCGACGATGAACACCACGCCGATCCGCGCCGTCAGCGCCAGCGCCGTCATGGCGGGCAGGACGCTGAACGCGAACACGGGCAGGGCGCCCAGCGCCCGCGTGCACAGCGCGACCGATAGGCCGACGGACAGGAACAGGAACACGTTGAGCGCGCGCACCGGCATTCCCTGTACCCGCGCCCCCATCGGGTCATAGCCGGCGAACAGCAACGCCCGCCACAGCACCGCGTGACCGCCCAGCAACAGCACCGTCGCCGTCGCGACCAGCGCCAGATCGCCCGGTTGAACGACCACCGCGCTGCCGAACAAGATCGCCTCCAGGTCGTGCGCCTCCTGCGTGATCTTCGCGCCGACGATGACGGCGCCCGCGCCGCTGGCCAGGAAGACGAAGCCGAGCAAGCTCTCGCGCGTGAGGTGCAGGTGCACGGGGTTGGCGACGAACACCAGCGTCGCCAGCAGCGACGCCGCGATCGCCCACAGCACCGGTTCGAAGAGCAGCGACGGCGCGAAGTGGGCCGCCGGTCCGGCGGCGTGGCCGGCCGCGTGGCCCGACGGATCGACCAGAGCTGCGACCCAGAACGACAGCGCCACGCCGAGCGCGGCCGCCTGCGCGATCGCCGACGACGCGAACACCATCCGGCGCAGCACGACGTGGACGCCGATTGCGCCCAGCAGCGCGCCCGACAGGGCGCCGACCCAGATCGCGTCCTTGAAGATGGCGAGGTTTGCCCAGAGGTCGTGCCAGGACGGACTGGCGGCGATGTCGTTCACGGGCTGGCCTCGCTGCCGCGCGCCACGAAGCGCCCATAGACGCGCGCGAACTCGGGCAGGGCGCGCACCTCGGCGGCCGTGGCGGCGCGCGCGACGCCGTGATCGCGATCGAGCAGCAGCGCGCGATCGGCGCGTTCCAGGCCGTCCTCCACCAGGTGGGTGACCATCACGACGGCGGCGCCGCGCTTTGCGCGCAGCTTCTCGATCAGTTGCAGCACCTCGTGCTCGGCGGTGGCGTCCAGCGCGGTGGTCGGCTCGTCGAGGAACACCAGGTCGGCGTCGGTGGCGAGCGCGCGCGCGATCAGCACGCGCTGGCGCTGCCCGCCCGAAAGATCGCGGAGTTGGCGGCGCTCGAGCGCGCGGGCACCGGCCTCGTCCAGCGCGGCGGCGGCGCGGGCGGCGTTCGCCCGCCCGCCCAGCAGCGTCACGTTGCCCGGCCCCTGCAAGCCCATCAGCACGAAGTCGGCGACCGAGATCGGGAAGATGGCGTCCAGCGCCGACTGCTGCGGGACGTAGGCCAGCCGCAGCTCGGGCCGGCGCGTGATCGTCCCGCCGAGCGGCGGCACCAGGTCCAGCGCGGTGCGCACGAACGTCGATTTTCCGGAGCCGTTGGGGCCGATGACCGCCCACAGGTCGCCCGCGGCGATGGTGATCGTGAGGGGCGGCAGGATGGCGGCTCCTTCGTGCCCGACGACCAGGCCCTCGGTGCTCAGCAATCGCTCGCCCGCGGGCAGCCGCATTGGAGTGGGGACGATATCATTCGTAGAAAATACCCGCCGGTTTCTCGTAAGCCCTTTCTTGAACCGGCCCGATCCAGCGATAGACTGCGCGCATGGCGGCGGGACCATCGCTGGACGATCGCGACCCGCGCGGGACGCGGCGCAACGGCGGGGGTCCGCCGAGGAAGCCGACGCGCACGGCCGGCCGGCGCAGCACTGACCGCGGCGGCGATCGACCGCCGTGGAAGGTGTGGTTGATCCGCGCGATCAAGGTCGGCTTGCTCGCGGGGTTCGCAGGCGTCGCGCTCGTGGTCGGGATGTTCGCCTACTACGGCAGCGATCCGAAGATGCCGAACCTCAGCCGGCTGGACGAATACCGGCCCAAGCAGGTCACCCGCATCCTCGACCGCAACAACGTTCCGATCGGCGAGCTGGGCGCCGAGAAGCGGACGGTCGTTCCTTACTCCGCGATCCCGAAGGTGCTGGTGCAGGCGGTGATCGCGGCGGAGGACGCCGACTACTTCAAGCACGGCGGCGTCGACTACATGGGGATGGCGCGCGCCTTCATCACCAACGTACTGCGCGGTCGCGTGGGGCAGGGCGGATCGACGATCACGCAGCAAGTGATCAAGAACCTGCTGCTGACGCCGGAACGGACGAAGAAGAGGAAGATCCAGGAGATCATCCTGGCGCGCCGGCTGTCCGAGAAGCTGTCGAAGGAAGACATCCTCGCGCTCTACCTGAACCAGATCTATTACGGGCACGGCCGCTACGGCTGCGAGGAGGCGGCGCGCTACTTCTTCGGCAAGTCGGTGAAGGAGGTCGACCTCGCCGAGGCGGCGCTGCTGGCCGGGCTGCCGCAGAGCCCGGAGCGCCTGTCGCCGCGAAAACACCCCGAAGCGGCCAAGACGCGCCAGCGCTACGTGCTGGGCCAGATGGCCGACCACGGCTTCATCGCGCGCAAGGAGGCGGAGCGCATCGCCGCGCAGCCGATCCGGCTGGCGCGCGAGACGGGCGCGGCGCGCGGGCTGGCCGCCGAGGAAGTCGACGTCGTGTCGCGTTTCCTTGCCGACAAGATGGGCGAATCGACCGCCTTCGAGGTGGGCACGACCGTGACCACGACGCTCGACGCGAAGTTGCAGGAGCTGGCGCGGGTTTCGATCGAGCGCGGGCTGGAGGATCTCGACGCGCGCCAGGGCTTCCGCGGTCCGTCAGGCCACGTCGCCGCCAAGACGCTGGACGCCCAGCGCCGCGATCTGGGCAGGAGCTTTCAGAAGTTCCTGAAGGGATCGGACATCGTCGAGGGCATCGTCATCCGTTTCGAGAAGGACGCGACCGGCGCGAAGGGCGGCAAGCTGTTCGTCGACGTCGGCGCCGGCGTGCCTGCTCACGCGGCCCACGCGGCGCCGCCGCCGGCGCCCGCGGGGAAGGGCAAGCTGGCGGCGATCAAGCAGAAGGCGCCGCCCCTGCCCCCGCTGCCGCCCCCCACGCGCGAGGGCGTCGTCGACTTCAGCCTGGAGCCGCGCTACGCGAAGGGGACCAAGCCGATCGCGGATCGGTTCAAGCCCGGCGATCTGGTGCGCGTGCGCCTCGCCGAGGAGCGCCCGCACACTGAAGACGGACCACTGCCGCTGGCGCTGGAGCTGGGCCCGCAGGCGGCGATGGTCGTCATGGATCCGACCACGCGCGAGGTGCTGGCGCTGGTCGGCGGCTACGACTATCACGCGGGGGGATTCGATCGCACCCAGCGCGCGCACCGGCAGCCGGGCTCGGCGTTCAAGCCAATTTTCTACGGCGCCGCCGTCGAGGCCCACCGGATCACGCCCGCGACGATCCTGAACGACGCGCCCGAGGTCTATCAGCTGTGGAAGCCGCAGAACTACGAGAAGGAAGAGTTCCGCGGTCCGGTGCGCGTGCGTACGGCGCTGGCGCAGTCGATCAACACGGTCGCGATCAAGGTGCTGTCGGACGTGGGGCTGGATCAGACGCGCGCGTTCGCGACGCGCGTGGGCGTCACCTCGCCGATCTCGAACGACGTCGGCTTGTCGCTGGCGCTGGGATCGCTCGTGATGACGCCGCTCGAGCTGGCGAACGTTTACTGCACCTTCGCCAGCGGCGGCATCGTCGGCCAGCCCGTGTCGATCCGCGCCATCGGCGGCGAGGCGCAGCCCCCCGCGCAGCTGGCGCCGACGCTGAAGCCGGAGGTCGCCTACGTGATGGTGTCGCTGATGCGCAGCGTGGTCGACGAGGGGACCGCTCACGGCGCGATCGCGGGCCGCCTGCGTCGCCCGGCGGCCGGCAAGACCGGGACGACGAACGACCAGCGCGACGCTTGGTTCGTCGGGTTCACGCCCGATCTGCTGGCGGCCGTCTGGATCGGCTTCGACGACATGAAGAAGCTCGGGCGCGGCGAGACGGGCGGCAAGGTCGCGGCGCCGATCTGGGCCGACTTCATGTCCAAGGCGACCGCCGGCCGCCCGACGAAGGATTTCGTGCAGCCGCCGGGCATCGTCGTTCAGCGCATCGACAAGGCCAGCGGCCTGCTCGCCGCCGCCGGCCAGGAGACGAACACGCTCGACGAGGTGTTCATCGACGGCACCGCCCCCACCGAGCACGCCGCCGCGGGCGGCGGCGAAGAAGCCAGCCCTGACAAGCTGCTTCTCGATCAGTAGCTGGGCGGGGCGCGCTATCATCGCGCGCGTGAGTCGCGCGCGCCCACCTTCCTCCGAGTTCGCACGGCGCGCCTGGGTCGCCGTCGCCGGCCTGACCGCGCTCGGCGGGGCGTGCGGCGGCGGGACGCTCGATGCCGGGCACAATGACCCGCGCGACGCCGGACCGCCGGGGCTGCTCGACGGGCTGGTCGGGCACTGGCGGCTCGACGACGGGGCGGGAAGCGCGGTCGCCGTCGATTCCTCCGGGCGTGGGAATGACGGCGCCCTGCACGGCCTGGATACGAACACCGCCTGGGTGGCGGGGCGCGCCCGGGGCGCGCTGCAGACGCCGCATTCGGGTTGGGTTCAGGTCGAGCTATCGCCGACGATCGACGCGATCGTCGACCACGTCACCGTCAGCGCGTGGGTGAATCAGGAAGCGGCGATCACGTCGCCGGACAACTTCGGGACGGCGCTGTCGCGCCAGATCGGCACGAGCGAGGATCAGTACTATCACCTGTCGCTGTTCTTCGACGCACGGCCGACGCTGTTCATCACGACCGAGGTCGGGTACGTGGCGCCCGGTGCGCCGGATCCTGTCCCGATGAACACGTGGGTCCACCTGGCCGGCACGTACGACGGCGCGACGGTCCGGCTTTACGTCAACGGCGCCGAAGTCGCGAGTGAGCCGCTGACCGGGAATTTCGCGCACGACCGGACGCCCGTCATCCTGGGCGGCAACGGCAACGACGGAAGCGGCGTCCCGACGGAACTCTTCCCCGGGCGCATCGACGAGCTGATGCTGTTCTCTCGCGCGCTCGGCGCCAGCGAGATCGCTCAGCTCGCCGCCGGCGCGGCGTTCCCGGGCGCCGCGACCGACGCCGGCGCGGACTGAGCGGGACGCTTGTCAGCGGCCCGAGAGGGCGACGGAGCGGATGCGGGCGGCGACGCGGGCGATCTCGTCGCTGGTCGCGCCGGCGCGGGTCAGCTCGACGCGCAGGGCGGTCAGCGCCTTCTCGACGCCGGCCTTGAAGCCCGCCTCGTAGCCCGCCTCGCGGCCGGCAACGAATTCGGGGCTGCCCGAGTAGTTACCGGTGTTGCGCTCGTTCATCGGGACGGGGCCGCTCCGTTCCGGCAGGACGCTGCGATCCTGGCTGGTCGGAGCGTCGTCGAAGGGCTCGGGCGTATCGTCGGACGCCATTTACTCCCGAATCGGCGTCGCTTTCAGCGCGGCCTTGCCGTCCTTCACGTACACGCTGAAGCGAACCGTCCGGCAGTTGTGCTTCGCGACCAGGTTCGCCTTGTTGTCGCGCAGCTTCTGCAGGAACTTGTCGCGCGTCAACCCGACTGTCGACTCGCCGCAGTCCCGCTTCTTGGCGATGAAGTCATCGAAGATGTGGCGGAAGTGCGCTTCCTCTTCTTCCTCCGCGTCATAGGGGACGACGCGGGTCGCGTCGCCGTCGCTGTTGACGGGCGGCTCGTACGACGGGGGGGCGCTGGGCAGCGACTGCCCCCACGGCATCGAGACCTTGGTCGCGCCGGGTAGAGGT
>Ga0207648_10007658_pt1 | contig 10570 bp, 10 predicted proteins | sample KBSMisM32_FD_184310 | JGI IMG/M metagenome (GOLD analysis project Ga0207648, IMG submission 184310) | Miscanthus rhizosphere microbial communities from Kellogg Biological Station, Michigan, USA - KBS Miscanthus M3-2 (SPAdes) (version 2) | ecosystem: Host-associated > Plants > Roots >... | reverse complement strand
GAAGGTGCCGTTTACTAATACCCCGCAAGCACTGATTGAGGGTGCAACCTAGTTCGCGGTCCGATTTTTGCTGCGCCGGGACAACAACATGACAACCGCGCCGACGGCCAGCACACCGAGCCCAACGAATGCATGCTTGCCGTGGTAAGCGAGGCTCGAATAAAGCAGGTACGCGCACATCAGCACGAAGACCGCGGGTATGACCGGATATAACGGCACGCGAAACGGCCTCACCGCTGCCGGCTCTTTGGCGCGCAGCACGAAAAGCGCGACGCCGACCAGCAGGAAAAAGCCCCAGAACACCGGCAGCGAATACTCGACCAGGCCCTTGAACCCGGTATTGTAGAAAGCGCCGAAGGCCACCAGCGCGAGCGCAATCATGCCCTGAATGACGATCGCATTGCGCGGCGAGCCGCTTGCCTCGTCCCATCGGCCGAGGAAACCAAACAGCGGCCAATCGCGTCCTAATGCATAGTTCGATCGCGCGCCGACGATGATCGAGCCGTTGACGGATGTCAGAGCGGCGACCGCGATCATGAACGAGATCAGCTTTTCGCCGGTCGGCCCGAGGACATTTTTGAGGAGATCCGCCGCCACTGCATCCGAGCGCGCCATGGCGCTGTAGCCAAGTCCTTTGAGATAAGCCAGGTTGACCAGCACGTAGAGCACGGTAACGAGACTGATGGACAGCAGTAGGGCGCGCGCCATGTTTTTCTCGCGGTCGCGCACCTCCGCCGAGATGTACGCAGCATCGTTCCAGCCGCCGTACGTGAACAGCACGAACACCATCGCGGAGCCGATGCCGGCGCCCATATACCAAGGCTGGCCGGCGCCCGCTGCCGCGGCCGGCGCTGCCGCGGGCGGGCCGGCGATAATGAGTCCGGTGACTATGATCAACACCAGGCCGCCGACTTCGATCACGGTAAAGAAATTCTGCGTGAATTTGCCTTCGCGGATGCCCAGGTAATTCACGATCGTCAGGCCGCCAACGACGAGCGCAGCCCAGATGGCCGACGAATAAGCGCCGAGATTCACGATGCGCGACATGTAGTCGCCGAACAGGTAGGCGAACACCGCGATCGAGCCCGCGACGACGACCATCATGCGTGCCCATCCATACAGGAACGCGAGCTGCCGGCCATATGCCTTTTGCAGAAAATGATATTCGCCGCCGGCCGAGGGAAACGCGGTAGCGAGTTCCGCATAGCACAGCGCGCCGATGATCGAGAATACGCCGCCCGCGACCCATGCCGCGACGAGCAGGCCTTCGCTTTCGACTGCACCGGCGACGATGGATGGCGTGCCGAAAATTCCCGCGCCGACGATCAGGCCGACGATCATTGCGATCGCGTCGGTCAGCGAGAGGATTGCGCGCGGTTGAGTCTGCTGCCCGGCAGCCGGCACGCTCATTGCGGCCCCGCCACGCGTTGCACGATCTTGGCGGTCCAGGGCAACTGCTGCTGTTTCGCGCCGTCGCCGACTTTGACGAGCCCTTCGATGGTGTCGCCTTTGACGGCACCGGTGAACTGGTGGCGTGTTGCGCTATCGCCGGGCTTCGTGAAGAGCGCGAAACTCAGCTGATCGGCTTCGATTTTCGGCGCCAGCAGCGCGACCGTCTGGCCGCCGCTTTTGGCGCTGCCTTCCAGCTTCTGGAATTTCTGCGCGAACTCGAGCTCGAGACCGCCGGGATGCGCGGGAGAATTGATCTGCGCCTGCCACCGCCCGCCGACTTTGGCCGGCACTATCCACAGGTAAACATAGCTGCGGCCGGCAACGCCCACCTTCTTTTCCGGGACAATGATTTCCTTGTTCTCGTCCGACGGCCACTCGCCCATGTGATAGTCGTGCGCGACCACGCGCGTGCCCGGCTTGAGATTCAGAATCTTAGGCCGCAGCTTCTGGTTCATTTCCGGCAACAGGTAGCTCGTGATCACCGTGGCCTTGGTCAAGTCGGTTTCGAACAAGTCCTCCTTGATGAAGCGCGCCCGGTCGGCGATACCTTCCGACAGCGCGAGCGCATTGCTTTCGCGCAGCAGGTCGTCGGAGAGATCGACGCCAAACCCGCGCGCGCCGAATTTCTTCGCGGCGGTCCTGATCATGCGGCCGTCGCCCGATCCCAGGTCGATGACGAAATCGGCCGATCCTACTTTGGCCATGCGCAGCATTTCATCGACGACCACTTGAGGAGTCGGCACGTAAACCACGTTGCCGACGCCGCGCTCCTTCTCGTCCTGGGCAAGCGCAAGCACGGGCATGATCAGCGCCAGCATGAGGACAGCGCCGAACAGATGTTTCAGTTGCGTCATTTTTTCTTCTCCAGTTTAATCATTCGATGCTCATCTGGCCGCGCGCGAATCGCGTCGCCTGCCAGTCGTAGGTTTTGTCGTCGCCGCCGGTCTTGACGCTGCCGGCTATTTTGTCGCCGTCCACACGGCCGCTGAATTCGTATGCCACCTTGCGTCCGGCGCTGTTATGCACCAGCGTGAATGCGATCGCGTCGCCTTGCAACTTCACGCCTTCGATCGTCGCGCTGCCGCTCTCGATGGCGGCGTCGGCCGACAATTGCTGGAAAGCCTGCCGGAACGTCACTTCGTGGCGGACGCCGCCATCGCCCACCGGCAGGCGCCATTGCCACTTGCCCGCGACGTTCGCCGGAACGTACCACATATAGACCTGGCTGACCGGCGGGCCATAGACCTTGTCGGGCACCGCTATCTCCCGGCGCAGATCGGGCCGCCATTTTCCCATATCGAAATCGTGCGACACCACGCGCGTGCCGGGACGCAGCCCGCTTAATATGCGCGGGCGCAAATCGAGGTTGATATGCGGCAGCAAGTACATCGTCAGCACCGTCGCCTTGCTGAAATCGAACGTGAACAGGTTAGCGTTGACGAAGTTCGCTTTTCCGCCCTCTCCGCTACGCGCGGCTTCGCGGGTCGCGGTCGCGACCAGATTGGCATCGAGCTCGACGCCGGTGGCGCGGGCGCCTCGCCGGCTCGCCGCAATCACGAGGCGGCCGTCGCCGGAGCCCAGGTCGATCACATAATCGTTGGCTGTAACCCGCCCTGCATCGAGCATAGCCTCAACAACGCTCCTAGGCGTCTGCACGTAGGGAACATCGGGTTGCTGCTGCGCGCGAACCGAACCGGCCAGACCGAGCACACACAGCGCCATCGCCAGCAAGGCCGCTCTTGCCCTGTCGAGCGAGCACGTCATGTCATTTCGCTTCGGGCAGGCGCGTCGCCCGCCACGGGATTTGTTTCTGGTCGGCGCCGACGCCGCGCACTATCGTGCCTTCCATGCCATCGGCGGAGACTTTGCCGTCAAAATAAAGATTGCTGTCGAGCGATCCGCTGTCGTCGACGATCACGAAATTGATGCGCTCTCCGCTCAATTTCGCATTCCACAGGCCCGCCACTTTCTTGTCGTAGCGCGCGAGGCCGTCGATTTCCTGGAATTTCTGGCGAATTTCGATATCGTAGGTGCGCTCGCCCGCGGGCAGTGCCACCGTGGTGCGCCAGTGGCCGCCAGCCTTTGCCGGCACTATCCAGAGGAACACGTTCTTGCGCACGGTCGACTTCTGGTCCGGCTGCCAGTCTTCGAGGTCGAAATCGTGCGCCACGATGCGCGTGCCGGGCTTCAAGTCGTAGAGCCGCGAGCGCAGCTTCATGTTGACCGATGGCAGCAGATACATCGTGATCACCGTCGCCGGGCTTAAATCGAACTTGAAGAGGTCCTGCTGAAGGAACGTGACGCGGTCGCTGACACCCTGCAGCTGAGCGCTGTAAAGGCTCTCTTCGATGCGATCGGGGTCGAGGTCGACGCCAACGCCGCGTGCGCCGAACTTGCGGGCGGCGGCAATCAGAATGCGGCCGTCGCCGGAGCCGAGGTCCATCACGAAATCGTCGGCTCCTACTTTCGCAAGGCGCAGCATCTCCTCGACCACGACGTAGGGGGTTGGGACAAACGGGACGTCGTAGCTGAATTGGGCGCGGGCGGACGGCGCGGCGAAACAAACGACAGCCGCAGCGATAACAAGGCCGGCGCGCCACGCCATCTACTGCACCAGCTGCAATTCTTGCAGGGTCGGCTTCTTCAGCGCGGCGTGGGCGGGATAACCGGGCTCGGTGCGCGCCGCCTGCCACTCGAGTTGCCTCTGCGCCCGCACGCCGGCCACCTGCACTGCGCCCGTAATTCCTTTGGGGGCGATGTGGCCGCTGAAGTCATAGCGGGTTTTGTCGCGCGGATCACTTACGGTGAAGCTGATGTCCTCGCCGCGCAGCCGTGCGTTCTCGAGCGGCCAGGTAATGCCGTCGCTGGTGACGTTGCCGCTGATCGCCTGAAAATTTTGCGCAACGTTGAGGGTAAAGACGGCAGGCTTGCCCGCCACCGGCATTTCCCACCGCCATTTGCCCGCGGCGTTGGCCGGCACGATCCAATAGAAGACTTTGCTCTTCTTGTCGCGGCCGACCGGTTTGTCGGGCGCGTCCATCACCAGTTGCTCGTCGGGCTTCCATTCGCCCATGTCGTAATCGTGCGCCACCACGCGGGTGCCGGGTTTCAGCGTCGCCAGCAGGCGCGGGCGCAACATCAGGTTGACTTCGGGCAGCAGATAAATTGTGACCACGCTCGCGGCGGTCAAATCGGTTTCGTAGAGATCGCGCTCGTAGAACACGGCGCGATCGGCCACGCCCGCGCTCGCCGCGCGCTTGTTCGCAAGTTGCACGAGCCGCTTGTCGAGATCGACGCCAAAGCCTCGCGCGCCGTACTTCTGCGCCGCCGTGATAATCATGCGGCCGTCGCCGGACCCGAGATCGATCACGTAATCGGCGGGTCCCACCTTCGCGATCTGCAGCATCTTGTCGACCACGTTCTGGGGCGTTTGCACGTAAGGCGTATCGCCGAAATCCTGCGCGCTGACCGCGCACGTAACCAGCAGGGCCAAACCTGCCGCGATTGCTGAAATTAACTTCATCCTTGCGCTTTCCCCCTCATCCTTGTTCTCACTTGGCGCCGCGCGCGGCGTTCCATTCATATTGTCCCTGCATTCGGTTGCCGGTCAGCGTGACGCTCCCCTCGATGCTGGAGCCATTCACGCGGCCCGCGAGTTCGTGCTTGAGCGGGCTGCCATTGACGTCGACGGTGAAATTGCCGCTGATCTGGTCGCCGCGCAGCTTGGCGTCCTGCAGCTTCGTGCTGCGCCCGCCGACGCGTACCGTGCCCCCGATCATCTGGAATTGCTGTTCGAGCACCATCTCATAATTCTGCGGCTTGCCGGCGACTGTCGATTGCCATTGCCACGGCCCCGTGACGCGCGCCGGCACCACCCAAAAGTAAATCGTGCTGGTGCCGGAACCGGCGCCGACGCCGTATTTGTCCTGTATGTCGAGGCTCACCGCCTCGTCGGCTTTCCACTCGTCCATCGAAAAATCGTGCGACAAGATGCGCGTGCCGGGCTTCAATTCCAATATCTTCGGGCGCAAATCGAGGTTGACGCGCGGCAACAGATACATCGTGATCACGGTCGCCTGCGACAAATCTGTCTCGAACAGGTTGCGCTCGTAGAACGTCACGCGGTCGCTGACCCCTGCCTTTGCCGCGTTTTCAGTGCTTTCCTTGATGCGCACCGGATTCAGGTCGACGCCGAATCCGCGCGCGCCGTACTTCTGCGCGGCCGTGATGACGATGCGGCCGTCGCCCGATCCCAGGTCAATGACATAGTCCTGCGGGGTTATTTTGCCCATCTGCAACATGCGATCGACGACAACCTGCGGTGTCGGCACGTAGGGCACGCTGGACGCCGCCCCCAGCGCAGCGCTCGCGCATGCCGCCATCAGCGCCAATGCCGCGATGCGCAGGAACCCGCTTGTGAAGCTCTTCATCCTGTCCTCCCGTCCAAAAATTGCGCGCAACCGGCCGCCCTTGCGCTGCGAACTCGCGTCAATGTTTGAACTCTGGTAGATTTCGCGCACAACCAATTTCAATCCGATGCGTTCGCGCCTGCCTGAACGCGCCGTCATTATACCCGACCGCTTATCCGCCACGACATGCTGCCCACTATCATTTTTGTCACCGGCGGCGCGATCCTCGCGCTCGAGCTGCTGGCCTCGCGCATCCTGACGCCGTACTTCGGCGTGAGCCTTTATATCTGGAGCGGCATCCTGTCGATTACGCTGGTATCGCTGGCGGCGGGTTATTGGCGCGGTGGCCAACTGGCCGCAGGCAAAGGCAACCATCCGCCGGCGCCGGAAAAACTCGCTTACCAGTTTGCGCGCATGCCCGCGATTGCAGCGCTGGCGATCGTCGCCGCCTGCCTCGTTTATCCGTACTTGTTCCACCGGCTCGCGCAATTCGATCTGGTGCTGGGCGCATTCATCGCGTGCGTTGTGCTGTTGTTTGTCCCGCTGTTCGTGACGTCCGCGATGAACCCGCTGCTGGTTGCGATTTTGTTGCGGCAATCTGCTTCGCGCGGCGAGCTGGCCGACGCCGGCGCTGGCCGCGTATTTTTCATCAGCACGCTGGGCTCGGTCGCGGGTGTCATCGTGACGGCATTCGGCCTTATTCTGTATATGAGCAATTTCGCCGCATCGTTGACTGTGGCGGCTGTGCTCGCGGCATTGCCGCTCGTGATGTTGTTCGGCTCGTCGCTCCGTATCGCCCAGCGGAAGCGCCTGACGATCACGTCAGTGGTAGCACTGGCGGCGTCACTGGCATTGCTCGGCGGCTCGCGCGCTTATACCGACCGCCTGTGGCCCGCCGCGTACGGCGGCACGAACTGGAGCATAGAAACGGTCTACCGCTCGTCGTTCGGGACCGTCAAAGTCCTGAAAAGCGGTCCGCGCGACAACGAGCCGTTTACCCGCATGTATTTCCAGGACGGTCTCGTGCAGAACGTCGTCGGCGCCAGCAACCGCTCGCTCTCGATGTACACCTATGCGCTCGAGGCGCTGTCTTTTTCCTACCGCCCGGATATGCGCAAGGCACTCGTGCTCGGCATCGGCGCGGGCATGGTGCCAATGCGACTGGCCGGCCGCGGCGTCGACGTCACCACTGTCGACATCGACTCTGCCTCCTTGCGCGCCGCCACTGAAGTGTTCGGCTTCGATCCAGGCAAAGTCCACGCCGTCCAGGCCGATGCGCGCACCTATTTGCGCACGTGCGGGAGCGGCTACGAAATCGTGGTCGTCGACCTTTTTCACGGCGACGGCGTGCCCGACTATCTGGTGACGCGAGACTTCTTCCGTGATTTAAAACGGTGCCTGGGTCGGGATGGAATTGCGGTATTCAACACGTTTGCGGACCTCGACAAGCCGCGCGCCTATGCGCACTTCCTGACGACGCTCAAAAGCGAGCTCCAGTACGTCACGCTCTACCGGCCGGACTACGGCCTCGCCCCGCATATCAACAGCTTTATCGTAGCTTCCGCTTCTGCCTTGCCGAGCCCCGCGGGCGACGATCTCAATCACGTGCCGGCGAGACACCTGCCCGTCATCGCCGCGATGTTGCGCAACCCGATTCCCCTCGACCAGCGCCTGCTCGCGTACGGGCGCGCAATTACCGACGCCAATAACCCTGTCGCGATGGACCTCGCCGAAAGCCAGTTGCTCAACCGCCGTTACGTGGTGGAAGCGCTGCCGGCCGCGTTTTTCGTGAACTGAGCGGCTCGACGCGGCCATCGCGTCCGCCGATGCGTTCGGTGGACCCCTCAGGACTGCGCTTTCTTTGCAGGTTTCGACTTGCCGGAACTGTTGAGGGCGGCGGCCTGGCGAACGAGCGCCTTGAAGGCGGATTCGTCGACTTCCTCACCTTCGTGGATGTCGATCGCGCGGCGGACGTTTCCGTCGAGACTCGAGTTGAAGAGACGGGCCGGGTCTTGCAGAGACGCGCCCTTGGCGAAGGTCAGCTTCACGACACTTTTGTAGGATTCGCCGGTGCAGATGATGCCGTCGTGCGACCAGACCGGCGTGCCCCTCCACTTCCACTCCTCGACGACATCAGGCATTGCTGCCTTTATGAGTTTGCGCATCCTGCCGAGAGTTTTGCCGCGCCAGTCCCCGAGTTCGGCGATTCTTTTCGAAATGAGCTCCGATGCCGGCTGGCTTTGGCTCTCGCCCGACTTTTTCATGTTCTCATCCGGAATGTCAGCGTTGATCAAAAGATTAGCTACATTAGCAATGCCGCGCATACGACGCAAATGGAGACATTGCCTAGCGCCGCAAGCGTAAGAGTCCCGTTGCGCGCACCGCGGGCGAAGGCAACACCTGCAAAGAAGGCCCCAAGACCACCGGTGCCAAGACTGATGAGTTCGGCGAATAGACGCGTAAGGCCCTTGTGGGAAAACGTAATAACCACGTTAGGCGGCGGTTCGGTTACAACAAACCCCGCGTACATGAGGCCGAGCAGGAGAAGGAGCCACGCAAGAATGGCAAAGGCGACTGAAGCGGACACTATCTTTGGCGTCAGATTGATCACGGGCTGCGCCATAACGTGTCGGTCAGTTTATCTTTCTGAATAAAAAAACGTGAAATAAATAGGGCCAGGCTCAAAATTAGTAGATGCAAAGCTGCACACGCATTCTTGTCTGTCTTAACTTCTGCCCAATTTTTACTTCAATCGAATGCTATTTAGCAGCAAAGCGTTGATCGGCATAAAGCTCCAAAAAGCCGCATTTACTGCACCGCAACGCCCCGATGGGAATACCATCTTTAAATGACACATCGGTACGTCGCAGGAATGATTTTTTGGGCTTCCCTGCGTGCCAACTACCAATAAGTATCGAGCTGTGTGCGAAGTCCGGGACAAACCCTTCCTCCATTGACGCGCCGCACTTCGGGCAACCTGAATTCGATCCGGCCATAAAAAAACTCCTTGTCACTTCTAAGTCATATTCGGTTGTCCTAATCGAAGGTTCACACGTTACGCGACTCAAGTCGATGCCGGCGCCGCCCACCTCGCACAGCGCGAGCGTTTGCGGCACGTCAGGCACGTGGGCGAAATCGGAACGAAGACGAAACCGGCAAATTTCAGTTGTTGTCGGTTGCCAACCGGTACCCGGTTCCCGCCTCCGTTAGAAACAGTTTCGGGCGCGCCGGCTCGGCTTCCAGTTTTTGCCGCAGGCATCCCATGTAAATGCGCAGGTAATGGTTGTGATCGACGTAACTTGGGCCCCACACTTCGAGCAGCAGCTGGCGGTGCGTCAGCACCTTGCCGGCATGCTTGACGAGCGTGGTCAGCAGCCGGTATTCGATCGGCGTCAGATGGACTTCCTCGCCGTCGCGGTACACGCGGCGCTGCGCGAAATCGACTTTGAGATTGCCCGAGCTGAAGACCTGCCCCGCATCGGCCTGCTCCGGCTGCCCGGCGTGGCGCAGCGCGACGCGAATGCGCGCGAGCAATTCATCCATCCCGAACGGCTTGGTCAGGTAGTCGTCGGCGCCGGTGTCGAGCGCAGCGACCTTGTCGGTTTCCATGTTGCGCGCCGACAGAATGATCACCGGCCGCGACGTCCATTCGCGCAGTTTCTTCACCACTTCAAGCCCGTCGATATCGGGCAGCCCCAGATCGAGTATCACGAGGTCGGGCTTGCGCGTCGCCGCAAGTATCATCCCGAGCTTACCGGTTTCCGCCTCGTGTATCTCGAACCCGTGCGCCTCCAGCCCCGTGCGCAGAAAGCGCCTGATCTGCGGATCGTCTTCGATGACGACGATGACGGGATGCGGCTGGCTCATGACGACGCGGCGAGTTGCTCTTCTTCGGACGCGATTTGCGGCGGCTCGCCGGTGACGGGAATCGTAAAGGAAAATCGCGCGCCGCCGCCTTCCCGGTTTTCCGCGCGAATGCTGCCGCCGTGCGCTTCGACGATGGCACGACAGATTGTCAGCCCCAGCCCCACCCCGCTCTGCGCGCCTTCCTTGGCGCCGCGATAAAACTTCTCGAACAGCATGTCTTCCTTGCCGGCCGGCAGACCGTCACCGCGATCGGCGACCCAACAGACCGTCTTGCCATCGCCGACTTCGGCACCGATTTCAATGGCGGTGCCGGGCGGCGTGTATTTGACCGCATTTTCGATCAGGTTCTCGAACACCTGCTCGATCATCACCGGGTCGACGTGCACGAGCGGTAGTCCGGACGGCAGTTTGATCGCGACCGGATGGTGTGCGAGCCGGGCGTGCAAACGGGTGAGCACGCCCCCGACGATTTCTTCGAGCGGGCACCATTGCCGGTTCAACCTCACGTTGCCCGCTTCGAGCCGTGCCATGTCGAGCAGGTTGTTGGCGAGCTTCGTCATGCGCTGCGCTTCTTCGTAAATCGTTCTGCCAAGATCGAGCCGCGCCGGCTCGGAAAGCCGCGAAGAATCCTCGATGAGGCTGCTCGACGCGCCGACGATCGACGCAAGCGGCGTGCGGAAGTCGTGGGAAATCGCGCTCAACAGGGAATTGCGCAGGCTTTCCGTCTCCGCTTTGATTTTCGCGGCCTGCGCATCGCGCGTCAGGCGCACGCGGCCAAGGGCCTGCACGATTTGCGCGATGAACGTGTCGATCAGGCGTTTCTGCTCGGGCAGGAACACGCG
>Ga0207648_10007656_pt1 | contig 10571 bp, 13 predicted proteins | sample KBSMisM32_FD_184310 | JGI IMG/M metagenome (GOLD analysis project Ga0207648, IMG submission 184310) | Miscanthus rhizosphere microbial communities from Kellogg Biological Station, Michigan, USA - KBS Miscanthus M3-2 (SPAdes) (version 2) | ecosystem: Host-associated > Plants > Roots >... | reverse complement strand
TATTCCTTGCGCAGTTCGGCGGCCTGGGCCGGGCCTTTGTAGAGCACTTCATCGGCGTTGGGATCGACATAAGGCGAACGCGGCGCGTCAGGCGGCGCGAGGTGCCGGCCCTTGGCGACGTCGTCGGCTATCTGGTGCAGCTGCTTCAGATTGTCGGGTATCGGCTCGGCGCGCACGTTCTTGGTAATCTTGCGTCCGGCTTCGTCGGTGTCGATGCGGCTGCGCGGATAGGCGATTTCGAACAGCCGCGCCGCCTCCATCGCCTGCACCGGCGTGCGCAAGCCGCCGTTGGTGATGCGCTCGTCATCGAGCTTGGCCAGCGCCACGCGCGCTTTGTTCTTGTCGTCCAGCGGGCTGACCGCCGATGCGTCGGCCACGCCGCCGAGCAGCCAGTTATCGCCCTCCGGCTTGTCGGCCTGAGAGATGCGCCGGCCGGTGGGTTGCCTGGTGGCCGGGTCGATCTCGACCCAGTTCTTGATCGTGACCTTGGTGTCGTCGCGCTGGTTCAGCGAGATCGGGTTGGCCAGCACATAGCTCGGGCCTGGCGATACCCGCGAGGCCACGGCCTGACCGATCGGCTCGTTCTTGTCGTTGACCGGCACCCACTGCTTGATCGGGTTCTTGCTGTCGTCGGCGCCGATATGGGTCGGGAATTTGCCGGTGGCATAGAACTCCAGCTCGGCGCGCTTGGGTGCGTCTGTCGGCACGCCGGTGGCGCCGACGGTGGCGTAACTGAGCGCGGCCGGTCCCTGTCCCGGCTTGGCCAGCGTGTCGGCCTTGCCGGTGGCGACCAGGTAGGCGCGCCTTGCTTCGGCTGCGGCCTGCTCGCGCGGGTCGATGAAGCTGGCCTTGGGCAGGCCGGCGGTAACAGCGGGATCGTTGATGTCGCCGACGAACGGCCCGACCGCGGTGGTCGGCGCCGCCTGTGCCGCCGGGACCGCGGCGTCGAGCAAGCCGGCGCCGGCCCTCCTGAGCTGATAGTCTTCCTCTTCCCGCGCCCGCTTGATGCGCTGGTCCTTGATGGTTTCGGCGGCGTGGATGTTGGACAGCGCCTTGCCTGGCGCGGATTCGAGGCCGCTCACCACGTTGCCGAGAATGCTGCCCCAGCCTGCCGAGCCGTCAACGAACTGCGAACCCATCGTTCACTCCTATACCGACATGCCGGACGCCATCGCATTGCCAAGCCCGCCGCCAGCGATCTGCGCGCCGGCCGCCGCGCCCGCGCCGAGCGACTGACCACCATGCTGCACGATCTTGATCGGCTCGACCGCCTTGGCCACGTTATACGCTGCAAGTTCACCGGCGCGCTCGTTTCCTGCCAGACGAATATCCTGACCTGATGCGTTCAGGATGGTGTTGGCGCGGTTGGTCAGGCCGAACTGCGAGCCACCATAGGACTGCACCGCGGCCAGCGCCTGGATGCGCTTGCGCGCTTCGATCGCGGCTTGCTGGATCTGGGCCTGGATGTTGGTCTTGGCGTAATCTCCAGCGCCTTCTTGTCCAGAAAGCATCTTGCTGGCCAGCGCGTTGGGGTCGCCTTTTTCTAGATTAGCAACGTCCTCCGAGGACAGCGTTTCCTTCAGCCGCGCCTCTTCGTTCTCTTGCGCCGCCTTCTGCTTCTCCGGCGTCAGCTCCCCGAGCGAGGCCGAGCGCGCGGCTTCCGCGTTACGCCGCAGCGCCTCGTCGCGCTTCTGGAAGTCGGCGGCCTGCCTGCGCTGGTAGTCGACCCAAGAGTCGTTGGCGGCCTGCTGCTGGTTGGCCATGTCCTCCTGCGCCGCGTAGTTGGCGTAGGCCATGCCGACCGAGAGGGCCAGACCGATAATGCTGATCGGATCACACATCGCGGCTATCCGTTACTGTAAGTGGCCGAGCCGCTACCACTGGGCGACCGCGGGTTGAGATAGCTGTTGGCCTGGCTCGCACCATACACAGGTGCCACCGCCGAGCCGAGGCCGATGACGATCGGCTTGAACATGTCGCCCAAGGCACCCGTGTTGGGCTGTGTCAGCTGCGCGTTGGCGGCCGAGTTGGCCGCCGTGTTGGCCGCCACGGTTGGATCTTCAGTCTGGTAGAGCTGGTTGTAGGCCTGCTGCTGCTGGCTCGCGATGCTCTGGCGCAGCGCGGACGTATCGGTATCTGCCTTGGCACGCAGGCCGGCCTCGTTGACCGCCATCTGGTTCTCCATCTGGCCCTGGGCGAAGCCGGCCGATGAGGAGCGCAACAGCCCGGCGCGCGCCAGGTCCGCCGTCATGCCAGACTTGGCGGTGTCGTACTGGCCCTCCAGTTGCGGCAGCGCGTAGTCCAGCGAGGCCTTGTTGTACTTGTTGAAGAACGAGTCGCCGAAATTGTCGGGGCCGAACAGCTCATCGATCGCGGTCTTGCCCTGGTCCAGCCGCGCCTGCCGCAGGTTCTCTTTCTGCTCGGCCTTGCGCGCCTGTTCCATCTGGAATTGGACCATCTGGTTATTGCTCGGTCCCGATTTGCCGCCCATCGCGACCTCCCTTACGTTTGCGTGCCGCTGACGTCGATCAGGATGCTGGGCCGGGCGGTGGCCTGCGCTTCCTGCTCTTTCCAGAACTCCGGCGGTTTCAATATGGCGTTGGCGACCGCGCCGCCGAGGTCGGTCTGGATGTTCTGTGGCGGGGCGGTCGACTTAGCTAGCTGCTCCTTGGCGGTAGCGTCGGCCGCGGCCTTCTTGACGTTGATGGCTTGCTGGTAGTCCGACAGGTCGACCGGCTTGGTCTTGGCAAGCGTGATCTTCGCTTCCTCCGGCGTGCCGTAGCCTGATGTGTCTGGCGGCTGCTGGTAGTAGTTGCCGCCGCCGCCGCCCTTGCCGCCCATGTCAAACCCTCACGTCTGCGTCGTCGTCATGCTGCCCTTGGCGTTCTTGGCCTTGTTGTAGTCCTCGATGCCGCCGACGAAATACGCCGGCGGGTCCTTGACCGCGCCGCCGAGCGTATCGCCGATGCTGTCCGGTGGCGTCAGCGTCGGGTCCGGCGTCGCCGCGGCGGCCTCGTCCGGCGTCGCCTGCTTGACCGGCTCGGGCGCCTTTACTTCCTCTTTCACTGCCTCGGCCGGCTTCTCTTCCTTCGGCTTGTTGCGGTCGGCGAACACCACGTCCTTGTGGCCCTTGTTGGGGCCGGTGTTGATGTTCTCCCAGACCATGCCGTTGTTCTTGTTGACCAGCCAGCCGGTTTCGGCGTCCTGGTCGAACTGGTTGTTGATCCACGCGCCCAGGCCGGTGTCCTGCATCTGGCCGCCGCCGCCCTTGCCGCCCATGTCAAACCCTCACGTCTGCGTCGTCGTCATGCTGCTCTTCTTCTTGCTGGCGTCGTACTCGGCCGTGCCGCTGCCGACCCAGTAGCTGGGCGGGTTGGCGACCGCGCCGCCGAGCTGCTCGCCGAGACCGCCGGCGTCGGTTGGCGCCGGGGTTTCCTCTGCGGGTGCGGCTTCGGCAGGTGCGGCTTCCGCAGGCGCGGCCGCCGCGGGTGCGGCTTCCGCAGGTGCGGCCGCGGCCGCGGGAGCCGGTGCGGGGGCTTCAGGGTAGTAGCGGTCGAACAGTTCAGCCGCCCACAAGTGCCCGGAGCCGCCCTTGTTGGCGCGCCACTGCGCCTCGTCCCAGGCACCGGTGGTGGGGTTCACATAGTCCTTGCGATTGGCGTCGAACATTTGCTTGTAGGCGGCCTCCGCGCCTGGCGTAGCCGCAGCCTGGTCGGCGGTCGCCTTGGCGTACTCGGTCGACCAGCCGTCCTGATTCCACGCCACCTGGGGGATGTTGCCGGTCGCGTACTGACCGCCCCCGCCGCTGTCGCCACCGCCGCCCTTGCCGCCCATGACCGCTCCTACTGTACCGTCTTGATCGCGCCGGCGCCCTTGCCGGTCTGCGGCGAGCTGGCGTACTGGTCCATGCCGCCGACCCAGTATTTCGGCGGCTTCAGCACCGCGCCGCCGAGCACGTCGCCGACGCCGGCGACCGGCTGGTCGATGCCACCGCCAGGATCGATGCCGGGGCCGAGCGGCGTCTCCAAAGCGAGCTTGTCGGCTGCGGCCTTGTCCGCCGCCGCGGTGTCTGCCGCGGCCTTGTCCGCCGCCGCCTTGTCCGCGTCCGCCTGATCGGCTGCGGCCTTGTCGGCCGCCGCTTGTTCCTTGGCGGCCTTGTCGGAAGCCAGCTTGGCCGCCGTGTCCTTGGCGTCCTGCTCGGCTTTCGCCTTGGCTATCTTCTCCTGCTCCGCGCGCCACACCGGCGCCCAGCCAGGCTCACCACCGCCGCCACCGCCCTTGCCACCCATCACAGCACCTTTCTGAAAATAGTGCCGACATAGTCGGCGCCGAAGTGACGTCCTATCATGTTCATCAGGGAGTTCTGCTCCCGCATGCCCGACGCGATCGGGAAGTTCATCACCTTGCAGCCTTCGCTTTTGGCCAGCTCCAGCACCAGCGCGATCAAGCGCCGACCGAGGTCGGTGCGGTGATATTTCTTGACCACGTAGGTTTCATCCATCACCGCGATCGGGTCGGTGAAGACGTCGAAGGTGTGGTAGCTGCAAACGCCGACCAGCTCGTCGCCGTCCCACGCGGTGACGTAGGGCGCGTAGCCGGAGCCGATCGCGCCGGTCAGATAGCGCGCGGCTTTCTCGGGATGGAATCGCAGATCCTTGTTCCAGCAGGAGCGCGCGAAGAAATCGCCGAGGAAAGCGGTCAGCTTGACGACGTCCTCGACCACCGCCAGCCGCAGCTCAATGTGCGGCGTGGCGGTCTTGCGTCGGATGCGTGGCGGTTGCACCGCTATATTCATCGGATAGCCACCTGTACGCTGTGAAGTCTTCGCCGCCTGTACCATAGCCACGCAGCACCGCTTCCGGCTCCGCGCCGATCAAATCCATGAATCTCGCGACGTCATCGCGCCGCGTCAGCGCCGCTGCCTCGACCCGATGATAGCCCGCTTCCACCAGGTAGGGCAGCACGAATCCCCGGATCTGGCGCAGCATTGGCAACAGCACCCGGCCCCATTGATCGGTGCCGAAGGCAAAGCCGGCGCCCACGCCTGCCCTGCGGTGCGCCACGCCCCAGATCGCAATCGGCCCGGTGTCGTAGTCGAAGGCGCAAAACGCGAACACCTTGTGGCGCATGATGATGTTCGGCAGCGTCTCTATGTCGACGCCGGCGGCGTCCATCTCATCCCGATCGATGCTGCGCAGGTTGGTCAGCACCGCCTGGATCGAGCCACGCTCGGCGTTGAAGATGTCGATCATCCGCTCTCCGAGATCTGGTAGTGCACCACCATGTTGGAGAGGGTTTGCGGGCCTGCCTGCTGCGAGCGCAGCCGCAGCGACATGTGGGTGGAATGGCCGGTGATCGGAAAGCGGCCTTGCAGGAAGGTGGCGCCGTCGAACGCGCCGACATAGTCCTCGGTGTAAGGGTCCTCGATGTTGAAGGCGCAGGAGACGTCCCACGGCACGCCGGCGCAAGTGGCGTCGAGGCCAGTGAAGGTCTTGAAGGTCGCGACCTGCTCGCCGGCATGAAAAGGGAACACCAGCTGCACGTAGCAGTCGTCGTAGACCGGGTTGTGATCATCGATGCCGCCATAGGCGTAGATGATGTTCTTGTCGTCGCGCACCACGATGCGGTTGTTGTGGACCGCGGCCGCGGTGATCACGAAACCGGAATCGTACTCCGACCAGGCGGTGATCTTGGGGCCGGGAAACGCCGAGAGGATGTAGATCCGCGAGGTCGGGTTGTCGCCGTCGCCGGCCATGATGATCCAGAACCGGCCTGTCACGGGTTGCAGGATGGCGATGATGCCGCTCATCCAGTCCTCGCCCATGTAGCGAAACAAGTCCTGGATGACGGGGTCGAGCGGCGAGCCGATGTCGGACACCGCCGCCGCCAGCGAGGAGTTTCTTGCACGTAGCGAGCGGATGCCGGAGGCGCCGACATACATCACGTCACCGGAGCCGTATTGCAGCACGCTGCGCCACGCCATGGTGCCGGCCTGCCGCAAGGTCTGGACGTACTGGTTCTTCTCCGGTATCGGGTCCATCACCCAGAGCTGGGTGGCGGTCTTGCTCATCACCGCCAGCTTGTCGTAATAGACCTCCAGCGCGATGCAGTCCGTCATGTCGGAATCGCCGAGCGACAGGTCGATGAAGCCGGAGCCGTCCTGCACCGTGTTCGGCGGCGCCTGGTACCACAGCATCGGGTTGCCGGTGGCGGAAAAGTGCAGCACGTTGCCGCCGACCGCGTAGACCTTGGTCTTGTAGGTCTTGCAGTAGAAGCCGTTGGCGGTCGCCACGTTCATACCGTCGTAGTAGCGGCCGACGCTGCCGGCGTTATCCTTCCACAGGATCGCGAACACCTTGTCGTCAAACAGGTCGTAGTCGATGATCTCGTAGATCGTCGGCGTGTTCTGGCCGAGCACGCCGACCGACCACATGCTCGGCGGCTCGGTTTTATAAGGGCCGTTGGGGCCGAACGTGTAGAGCTTCTGGTTGACCTCGACCAGGCCGCGGCTTTGCGCCGAGCATTCCCAGAACGGCACGAACGCCATCCGCTTCTCGATCTCGCCGCCCGGCGTGATGTGGCAGTTGATCATGCTGCGCAGCGTGCCAGCCGGCGCGGTCAGCTCGGAGCGACGGAGGTCCAGCCCGGCGGCGAAGTCCGTGATGGTGAAATACGGCATGTCACCTCACGACGCATAATCGGTATAGCTCACCACGCGGCGGCCGCGATCGGGATCAGTGCCGCCGCGGTGGTTGCCGCCCATGTTGTAGTTGGCGCGCTTGTCCGCGCCTTGATCTGCCAGCAAACGTCGCAAATAGTTCTGCGCCTTGGTCAGCTTCATCGAGGCCGCTTCACTCTTCTGCGTCGCCATCACCTCGGCGGCGGCGAACAGCACGATCGCCTTTGAATCCAGGATGCAGGTGTCGGTGTCATCGACCAGCGGCGACAGCGGCGCCTGGCCCTCCAGCCGCAGCATCAGGCCGTTGTTCGGGTTGTTGGTGAAGTCCGGCGGCGTCGGCAACAGTTCGAACTGGCCGACCGGGTTGGTGACTACGCGGCCGGACATGTCGACCGTGACGGTGGCGACGTTGCGCCAACGTACCGGGTTGCCGAGCTGGGCTGGACCCAGGTTCACCGTGTTCGCCCGGACGCCGTACTCCAGCGGTTTCCATTGCGTCGCCGAGACGATCGGACCATTCGGCGCGTCACGGGTCACGGTGGCGACGTACATCCGCGTGATCTGGTCGAACGCCATTTCCGGCGGGTACGAATAGACCGACTGCCTGGACTCCAGCGGGATGTCTTTCCAGAACTTGAGATGCTGCCAGTTATAGGCGTCCCACAGCTCGCGCTGCTGCCGCGCCAGCACGATGTCCAGCGAGCCTTGCGCTTGCGTGCCCTGCGCCGGGTTCATGCTGGTGCCGGTTTCGGCGCGCAGCTCCCGGCGCAGCTCCAGCAGTGTCACCCCGAGCGGCATTACGCCTCCTTAGCCACCTCGGCCTTGCGCCCGCGCGCCGGCTTGAAGATCGGCTCCAGCTGGGTCGCGGCTTTGACTACCTCGTCCTCGCCGCCGTCGTCCTCGTCGTCGGGGTCGCCGTTGCCTGGCGTCGGCACCTTGGTGGATATTTTCACGCCGTTCTCGTAGGCCGGCAGGTTCTCCTCGCCGGTCATCATGTAGTCCATGCGGAAGGCCCGCCCTGGGAAACAGGATTCGACCACGCGGTAGCCGTACAGCGCGATCAGACGATTCTTTTCTTCCGTAGGCCACACCTCGCCGACGCCGCACGGCATGATGTCCATGACGTTCTCGTCGCCGTGCAGGGCCATCAGCACCTGCACCTCCGGCCAGGTCACCGGGTTGAACTCGGTGAACAGCACGGTGTGGCAGTTCTGGCCCGCCAGGTTGACCTTGCAGGTGCAGTACTGGATCTTCTTGGTCATGGGCTGCCTTTCGGGAAAGTTGGGATCGCGAAAAAATTTTTTCGCGACCCCAAAGGGGTCAGGCGATATCCATCACGACCGCGCCGTTGAGGCGCCGCGCGCAGAGCTGGCCTGTCGAGGTAATGGCGCGGTAGATCACGTACTTGTCCGGCGCGCGATCCGGGGAATGCTGGTGCCGCCACTCGTCCTGCATGGCGCACAGGAAGATGTCCCTGGAGTCATACCAGTAGCAACGCTTGGATTTGCCGAGGCTGTCCAGCGTCGGATCGTACTCGAAGTCAGTCCCCATGTAGGAGATCTGGCCGACCGAGACGTCCTTGCCGCCGGAGAAGCCCTGCATCGAGTAGTTGCCGTTCGCCCTGAGTTCAGTCTCCAGCGCGGCGAGCCAGTCCGAGCCGCAGAACGCGGTGTTCGGCTTGGCGCCGTACTTGGTGAGCTGACGGTACTCCTTCTGCAACAGCGTGATCAGCGCGCCGCCGTTGGTGGTGGCCGAGGTGATCGGGCCGCCGCCCCAGGCCGCCAGCGCAGGAGTTCCACCCACAGCCGTGCCCATCGCGGTCGTATATGCTCGATTGCGCCACCAGGTGCGGGTGGCGCGATCGATGCCGGCGACGATGCCGGTGCCGGGGGTGTCGGTGATCAGCGCCGCCATCCCCGCCAGGGCTTTCGGGTCGCCGGTGCCGTTGGTCCACAGCAAATTGTTCATGCCGCGAGCGTACTGCTCGCTGACGTCCTGCAAGGCGTCTTGCAGCAGGCCGACCAGCACGGTGTCGTCACGCCCCGAATGCTCGGAGGTGTCGTCCATGTTGCCGGAATCGGTCACGGTGATGCCGTCGGTCTTCAGTTCCGAATGCGTCAGCATGATGCCGATGTGGTGCTCTTTCCAGGGATAGACCGCCTGGGTCAGGTTGGCGGGCGTGTAGTACAGCACGGTGTCGGCCAGCTCGTAGCCGACCAATTGGTCCGCGGTGCCGGGGCTGGCGGTGTTGCCGAAGTCGCCCTTGACCGGGATGATGATGTTGCCCTTGCCGCCGGGGAAGGTCTTCTTCTTGCTCTCCAGCGCGGCGAGCAAAGGTTTCTCCTGGATGGCTTCCTGGAACGCGGTGCCCTTGTTCATCCACCAGTCGAGGGCGGCCGTCGTGATATGGTTAAGCAGTGGAGCGGTATAGGTAGGCATGGTCGCCTCTCATGATGCTAGAGGCGTGCTCCTTCGCGCGCGAATTTGACTGCTTCCAGCAGGGACTGCGGCTCGGGTGACACGCCAGCGGGGCTACGTCCGGTGCTGCTCGGATTACGATAGGTGGCGCGACGCTGGGGTGCCCAGGCGCGAAACTGTTCGTTGACACGGCGGTACGCCTCTTTGGCGATATTAACCCCGTGCTCAACTGACTGCGGCCGGCCTTGCTCGGCCATCACAGCGTGTATCGTATGCGAAACAGCGGTTTTCTTCGCCGCGTAGTCGGGATCGGTTCGCGCGATCTGCGCTTCCCAGCCGTTGACGGCATTGACCACCTGATTAGCTAGCACTTCTCGCCGATGCTGATCTTGCTGTGCCGATGTCGACTGCTGGTACTGCTGGAAGGCGGCTTGCTGGCGCACCGCGTTGGTTTGCGCCATTGCCTTGTCCATGCGCTCTTTCGAGTACATGGCAGCAGCCTGGGTCGTCATATGCCCCTGAGCGACCTGCTGTTGCAGGTCCGGGGGCAACGATATGCCGAGGTACTCCTCGCACAGCTTCATGTAGGGCCGAACCCCCTCATAAAACTTGCGGAAGTCTCCGCGGCGCATCGCGGCCATCAATTCCAGGCCCATCAGGAAATCGTCCTGACCGATATCTGCGTCACGCAGATACTTGGTGACCTGTTCGGCAGCTTGTGCGCTCGGCTCTAATGATCGCAAACGCTGGACTTCGCCCGCCAGTTTCTGGCGCTGCGAGTTCAGCTTCTTGATCCGACGCTTCGCGCTTTGCGAAAGTTTTGCTAGCTCTTCCGGGGTTGCCTCTTCCGGCAACTCAGGCTCTTCGTCCCTTGCTACGCGAGCTGGTGAGGCCCCATCGCCGTCGTCCTGGTTGGCATTGATCCGCAGCTCGGGCACTGCGTCCTGAAGGCCGTCCAGAAGACTATCGGCGGGCACCGTGACATTTGCACCTGGCGAGGATGCGTTATCGACCGACGAGGCTACCGCGGTGGATAGCGTCTTGTCGTCTGCTGCCATATCAAGCTCTCCCGGTGCCGTGTGGCACCTCTGGTTGATCCATAAGCCAAATCAGCCCGGCATGGAAGGCATCTTGACCTGGCTCGGCATCGGATGCGGCCGGCTGGGCGGCGCTCCCGACAGCGTGGTCTGGGCGTCCGGCGCGCTCGGCGGCGGGCCGCCGGGCGGCTCCGGCGCGTTCATGGCGCCCTGCGGCCCCATCGCCGCGCCCGGTCCGGCGCCGGCGCCGGGCATGGTGGGACCGGGAGCGCCGCCGCTCATGGCGCCGTTCATCGCGACGATGGACGGAAGCGCCGACTTAAAGGCTTCTGTGAGATCGAGCCGATCATCCAGCCGGCGTAGAACGTCCTTGGCAAGGAACTCAGGGTCGATGCCGGGAAGCTGGATGAGCAGAGGATAAAGTCTCTGCGCATTCG
>Ga0207648_10007649_pt1 | contig 10578 bp, 10 predicted proteins | sample KBSMisM32_FD_184310 | JGI IMG/M metagenome (GOLD analysis project Ga0207648, IMG submission 184310) | Miscanthus rhizosphere microbial communities from Kellogg Biological Station, Michigan, USA - KBS Miscanthus M3-2 (SPAdes) (version 2) | ecosystem: Host-associated > Plants > Roots >... | reverse complement strand
CCGACCCGCGGCAGGCGGCCGGCGAGCTCTCGGGCGGGAACCAGCAGAAGGTGGCCCTGGCCCGCCTCCTCCACCACGACGTGGACGTCCTCCTCCTCGACGAGCCCACGCGCGGTATCGACATCGGCAGCAAGGCGGACGTCTACGAGACCGTCGCCCAGCAGGCGGCGGCGGGACGCGCCGTCCTGATCGTGAGCTCGTATCTCCCCGAGCTGTTCGGGCTGTGCGATCGCCTCGCCGTCATGTGCCGCGGGCGCCTCTCTCCCGCAAAGCCGATCGCGGAGTGGACACCGGAAACGGTACTCGCGGCGGCCATCGGCGAGCACTCCGCCTGACACAAAACGCCACGGACCATGAAGCCTACACGCTCATCCTCGCTCGCCCTTCCGAAGGGCATGCTCCGCGAGCCGTTCGGCACGACGCCCGAAGGCCACGCGGTCGAGCGCTACACGCTGGCCTCGGCGAGCGGCGTCACGATCAACGTCCTCACGTACGGCGGCGTGATCCAGTCCGTCTTCGCCCCCGATCGGGCCGGAGTGCTGGCCGACGTCACCCTCGGGTACGACACGCTCGACGGCTATCTGCGCGACAAGAGCTATCTCGGAGCGCTGGTTGGTCGGTACGCGAACCGCATTCGCGCCGGACGCTTCTCCCTCGATGGCCGCGACTACACGCTGGCCACGAACGCCGGCACCAACCACCTCCACGGCGGAGTCCGCGGCTTCAACAAGGCCGTGTGGATGTGCGAGCCCTTCGCCGAGGGCGAGAACATCGGTCTCGTGCTCGGCCACTTCAGCCCCGATGGCGACGAAGGCTATCCAGGTGGCGTGAGCGCGCGCGTGTCGTACACGCTGACGCCTGACGGCGAGATCGTCATCGACTTTTTCGCCACGGCCGACGCACCCACGCCGGTGAATCTCACGCAGCACAGCTACTTCAACCTCGCCGGCACGGGAGTGGGCGACATCCTCGACCACACCCTCGAGCTGTCCGCGTCGCGATTCACTCCGGTGGATGCGCAGCTCATCCCCACAGGCGAGCTGCGTCCCGTGCAGGGCACGCCGTTCGATTTCACCACGCCGGAGGCCGTTGGCGCTCGCATCAGCGACAACGACGAGCAGCTCCGCCTCGCCGGCGGTTACGATCACAACTTCGTCATCGACCACGACGCCATGTCGGAGCTCGTGCTCGCGGCGCGCCTCACCGATCCCCTCAGCGGCCGCGGACTCGACATTCACACCACCGAGCCGGGGATACAGTGCTACTCCGGCAACTTCCTCGACGGCACGGTCACCGGAAAGGGCGGCCTCCCGCTCGAATTCCGCTCGGGCCTCGCGCTCGAGACGCAGCATTTCCCGAACTCGCCGAACGAGCCGACCTTCCCCACGACCATCCTGCGACCCGGCGCCGAGCACCGGTCGCGTACCGTCTATCACTTCGTCGTGCGACCCACGTGATCTCATGCAGATGACCTTCCGCTGGTTCGGGCCAGACGACCCGATCCCGCTCGAACACATTCGACAGATCCCGGGCGTCACCGGAATCGTGACTGCGCTCTACGACGTGGCCATCGGCGACGTCTGGCCAAAGAGCTCCTTCGAGCGCATCGGCGAGATGATCGATCGCGCCGGCCTCGAATTCGCCGTCGTCGAGAGCATCGCGGTGCACGAGGACATCAAGCTCGGGCGCCCATCCCGCGATCGCCTGCTCGATCAGTATTGCGAGAGCGTGCAGAACATGGGCGCGCTCGGCGTGCCGGTGCTGTGCTACAACTTCATGCCGATCTTCGACTGGACTCGAACGGATCTGGCGGAAGTCCAACCCGATGGCTCGACCGCGCTCTCCTACGACGACGCGGCGCTCTCGCGCATCGATCTCTCGCGCGGAACGGGCGACCTGCCCGGCTGGTCCGCCGCGTACGACGCCGATGCGCTCCAGGCCTTGCTCCACGCGTACTCCACGGTCGGCGCCGAGCAGCTCTGGGAGCACCTCGCGTACTTCCTCGAGCGCGTTGCCCCCGAAGCGGAGCGCGCCGGCGTGCGCATGGCGATCCACCCCGACGATCCACCCTGGTCGATCTTCGGGCTGCCGCGGATCATCACCAGCGGCGCCGCCTTCGAGCGCCTGATCGACCTCGTGGACAGCCCGGCCAATGGTGTGACGCTCTGCACCGGCTCGCTCGGCGCCGACCCGAACAACGATCTCCCCGCGATCACGCGAAGCATCGGGAAGCGGGGTCGCATCCACTTCATGCACTGCCGCAACGTCGCCATCACGGGCAAGCGGCAGTTCCATGAGGCGCCGCATCCATCGCGATTCGGCAACGTGCCGATGCGTGACGTGCTCGCCGCTCTCCGCGACGTCGGGTACACGGGTCCCATGCGTCCGGACCACGGGCGGATGATCTGGGGCGAGCGGGGCAGGCCGGGTTACGGTCTGCACGACCGGGCACTCGGCGCGACCTACCTCCAGGGACTCTGGGAGGGGTTGGAGCCCCGCTGATTGTGCGCACGTGGAGCGCGGACGAGCATGTCGCCGATTGTGTCCTCGGTCATCTTGTCCGACTCCACGCGCTGTCCTAGATTCGCCCCTCCCTCCTCTCCGAGCTTCACACTGGTCCCTCCCCGACCCAGCGACGAGGCGTCGAGCGCGGCAGCCGCGCCCACGGCGTCGGCATCGGAGCCGACCGACCTCCTCGCGCGGATCCTCGATGCCGCACGGATCCTCGACGCCGAGCGGCAGCAGCTCGGCGCCCCTGGGAGCGCGCCTCCGCTCACGGAGGAGCAGGCATTTCTCGCGACGGTGACCGAGATCCTGGCCCCCGTGCTGAAGCAGGCGGCTTCCGCGCAGCAGCTCGAGTCCGAGATCATCGAGCACACTCGGCAGATCGATCGGGAGCGCCGGATGACGGCGCGGATCATCGACTCGCTCCCCGTCGGGCTGTACGTGATCGACCGCGACTACCGCATCTCCGTCTGGAACACGAAGCGCGAGACGGGCATGCAGGGCGTGTCGCGCGACGAGGCCATCGGGCGAACGATCTTCGAGATCCTGCATCGCCAGCCCGCATCGGTGCTCCGTCGCGAGTTCGACGACGTCTTCGCGACGGGACGACTCCAGACCTTTCAGATGGAGTCGCGCGCCTCCGGAGAGATGCGCACGTATCGCATCTCCAAGATCCCGATGCGACTCGACGACGGGCCCGTGACGCACGTGATCACCGTCGGCGAGGACGTGACGGACTGGCGCGAAGCACAGGAGCGCTTCGCCCAGGCGGAGAAGCTCGCCGCGATCGGAACGCTCGCCGCGGGCGTCATGCACGAGATCAACAATCCGCTCGCCACGATTGCCGCCTGCGCCGAGAGCCTCGAGCTCTCGCTCGACGAAGCGCCGCCCGCGCTGCGCGATGGGCTGCGATTGATTCAGAGCGAGGTGGCGCGCTGCAAGGGAATCACCGATTCCCTCCTGGATTTCAGCCGCCCGAAGGAGACGGACAAGACGCTCGTCGACGTGAACGCGGCGATCGAGCGGACGCTGTTCGTGCTGAAGCACCACTCGCGCTTCAAGAAGCTCACTGTCGAGACCGACCTCGATCAGTCACTCGGCCCCGTCGTGCTCGCGAACGAGGAGCAACTCGTCCAGGTGTTCATGGCACTGCTGCTGAACGCCATGGACGCGATGCGCGAGCAGGGCACGATCGAGCTTCGCACCCGAAAGGGCGACGACGCGAACAGCGTGGTCGCCGAGGTCGTCGATCACGGCGAGGGAATCCGCCGCGCCGATCTGCCGAAGATCTTTGAACCGTTCTACACGACGAAGCCGCCCGGCCGCGGAACGGGGCTCGGGCTCTCGATCTGTTACGCCATCATCGCCGAGCACGGCGGACGGATCGAGGTGGACAGCACACCGGGGGAGGGTAGCGTGTTTCGGATCGTACTCCCGCGCTCTGACGAACGAGGAGACCGTACGTGAGCGAGACCAAGATCAAGGTGCTCGTGGCCGAGGATGAGGTGAACCTTGGCCAGATCCTGTCGAACTTTCTGTCTGGCCGCGGCTGCGCCGTGCGCACTGTCGCCGATGGCCGCGCCGCCATCGATGCGCTGCGCGCCGAGGCGTATGACGTCGCGCTGCTGGACATCGTGATGCCCGAGCTCGATGGACTCGAGGTGCTGAAGCAGGTGCGCACCGAGGCCGATCCGCCGGAGGTCATCATCATCACCGGCAACGGCACGATCGAGACGGCGATCAGTGCGATGAAGCTCGGCGCGTACGACTACATGTCCAAGCCGTACCGCATGGCCGAGATCGACGTGCTCGTGCGCCGCGCCTGGGAGAAGCGCCGGCTCGCGCGCGAGAACGTCCTCCTCCAGTCGCAGCTCGAGCGCGCGGGCGGAGCTCTCGAGATCGAGACGCAGTATGCGCCGCTCAAGGCGGTGCTCGAGATGATCGAGCGCGTCGCACCGAGCGATTCGCCCGTGCTCATCACCGGCGAGTCGGGAACGGGCAAGGAGCTCGTCGCGCACATGCTGCACCGGCTGTCCGGACGCAGCGGGCCCTTCGTCGATGTCGGCTGCGCTTCGCTCGCCGAGGGGATGCTCGAGAGCGAGTTGTTCGGCCATGAACGCGGCGCTTTCCCCGGTGCGGACGAGCGCAAGCTCGGCCTCATGGAGCTCGCGGCGGGCGGCACGCTCTTCCTCGATGGTATCGCCGAGCTGTCCCCCAAGCTGCAGGGAAAGCTGCTCCGCGCGCTCGATCAGCTCAGCTTCTATCGTGTCGGCGGCACCCAGAAGGTCGAGGTCGACGTGCGCGTGCTCGCCGCGACGAACCGCGATCTCGCCGCCTGTGTCGCCGAGGGGACGTTCCGCGACGATCTGTATTACCGCATCAACACCATCGCGATCGAGCTGCCCGCGCTGCGCGACCGCGCCGTCGACATTCCGCTCCTCGCACGGCAGTTCCTCAAGCAGTTCGGGGGCGCCACTCCGCCGGCGCTCGCACCGGACGCGATCGAGCTACTCGCTCGGTATCCGTGGCCAGGCAACGTGCGCGAGCTTCGCAACGTCATGGAGCGCGCCGTCCTGCTCGCGCAGGGCCCCCAGATTCATGCGACGGATCTGCCATTGCACCTCCCGATGCCCGGCGCCACCGATCGCGCCTCCACGCCCGCCATCTCGCTGGCCGAGCTGGAGCGGCGGCACATCGAGTCCGTCCTGCACGAGACGAGCTGGCACCAGGGACGCGCCGCGTCCACCCTCGGCATCAGCTCGAAGACACTCTATCGGAAGATCCGGGAGTACGGCTTCCGACGCCCCGGCGGAGTCGAGTAGCCGATGCGGATTCTCGTCATCGAAGATGATCCGACGGTCGGACAGTACGTGAAGCGCGGGCTCGAGGAGCATCGGTGGGCTGTCGATCTCATGACCGACGGCGAGGAGGGTGAGCGCCGCGCGAGCTCCGAAGCCTATGATCTCATCGTCCTCGACATGCGGCTGCCTGGCAAGAGTGGGCTCGACGTCCTCCAGTCGCTTCGCGCCAAGGGCTTCGAGCGGCCGGTGCTCGTCCTCACCGCACAGGATGCGGTCGATGCCAAAGTGACGACGCTGCGGGCGGGCGCGGACGACTACGTCACCAAGCCGTTCGCCTTCGAGGAGCTGCTCGCGCGCGTGGAAGCGCTTGCGCGGCGTCCGCGCGCGCTCGCGTCGCCCGTGCTGCGGGTCGGGGACCTCGAGATCGACCAGGCCACCCGCGAGGTCCGCCGCAGCGGCGTCCCCATCGAGGTCACCCCGAAGGAATACACGGTGCTCGAGTATCTCGCGCGCCACGCCGGCCGCGTCATGAGCCGCACATTGATCACCGAGTACGCATGGGGGTATCACTTCGATCCAGGGACGAACATCGTGGACGTGGTGATCAACCACCTGCGCAAGAAAGTGGACGCGGGACACTCGCGGAAGCTCATCACCACGGTCCGCGGCGTGGGGTACGTACTGAAGGAGTGACGTGGCAACACTGCGCACGCGACTGACCGTCGCCTATGGCTTCGCACTCATCGGCGGCCTGATCGTCTTCGCGGTCGCGCTGTGGACCGTGCGCGTCGCCAGCGGGATCGATGCGCTCGGGCCGACCGCGATCGAGCAGGGTGATCGCGTGCTGGAGCCACTGCGCGCGTGGGTGTTGAACGATCATCCGCTGCTCGACGATCAGACGGGCGCCGACTCCACCGCGCGTCGCTCGCTCACCGGCAGCGTGCTCTCCATCCTCGGCCGCATCTCGGGCTACTTCATCCTGTACGACAGGGATGGGAAGGAGCTCTACACCTCGATCGGGCTGCGCCAGCTCACGCTCGAGGACCGGTCGGCGATCCTCGCCACCGCGAAGCATCTCGAGCCGAACGGGCCCGGTGCGCTCGTCGCCGTCGCCGATCCGCTGTTCGACGGCAAGATGCTGCTCGTCGCGCGGCGCGACTCGACGCTGCTTCCCGAAGTGAGCCGCGTCGTCTCCGGTGTGCCGACGACTGTTGCCGAGCTCGGAGGCGACGTGCTGCTCGGCTCGATGCTCGTCGTGATTCCGTTGATCCTCATCGCCTTCATCGGCGTCTCGTACTTCGTTACCGGCCGGGCGCTCGAGCCGATCGACGAGCTGATGAACGAGGTCGAGGCCATCACGGACGGACGTTCGCTGCACCGCCGATTACCCGCCGATCTGGGCAGCGAGGAACTATCGCGGCTGGGGAACACGCTGAACGCGATGATCTCCCGCCTCGAGACGTCGTTCGGCGCGCTGCGCCGCTTCACCGCCGATGCATCGCACGAGCTGAAGACGCCGCTCACCGTGCTCCGTGCCGACGTCGAGCGCGCGATGCACCCGGGCGCGAGAGGCACCGAGGCGATGCAGGCGCTCGAGGAGGCGCTGCAGGAGACGACGCGCATGTCCGACCTCGTTGACAGTCTGCTCACGCTCGCTCGCGCTGACGAAGGGCGCTTCGATCTGCATCGCGAGCCCGTTCCGCTCGGCCCGCTGGTCCGCGACGTCTACGAGACCGCGATGATCCTCGGCGAGGAGTCCGGTCTCACCGTCTCCATGTCGGTGCTGGAGGAGGGCGTCGTTGACGGCGACGCCTGGCGCCTGCGCCAGCTCTTCCTCAATCTCATCACCAACGCCATCAAGTACACGCCGAGCGGCGGACGTGTCGAGCTCGCACTCAGCCAACGCGTCGGTGACGAGATCGCCTTCACGGTGCGCGACACGGGCATCGGAATGTCCGCCGCCGACCTGTCTCATGTGTTCGAGCGCTTCTGGCGTGCTGATCGAGCCCGCTCACGCACGAGCGAGCGCGGCGGCTTCGGCCTTGGGCTCGCCATCAGCCAGTGGATCGCCCAGGCGCATGGCGGGCGCATCGCCGTCCAGTCGCGGCTGGGCCGCGGCTCGGTATTCACCGTCACGCTGCCGCTGCTGACGAATGTTGTCGCCGCTGGCGAGGAAAGTGCGCGCAGGGACCCACGCGACACGCGTCACGTCACGCCGCCCAGCGAGCCCAACTCTCCCACGCCAGAGAAGCGTCGCAGCACCGAAGTCCGCGATATCGGAGACTAATTTGGACTTCACGAAATCTTAATGAGTGAACGGTTCCTCCGTCGGCAACTCGGAATAGGTTGTTTGACGTAACGAAAGTGTCCCGTCCTCAAACCACGTAGGTCTGCGCGGACATGTTCAATAACCTGATTGAGTCCAAGCCCAAGAAGCAGCGCACGACGGGCGGTCTCGTCTTCAGCGGCATCCTCCACGCGATCCTCGGCACTGCCGCGGTCTATGGGACGCTGCAGGCCAAGGAGCAGCTCGAGAAGCCCAAGGCCGAGAAGGTCGAGTTCGTCGAGATGAAGAAGAAGGAAGAGCCGCCTCCGCCGAAGGAGGTTCCGCCTCCGCCGAAGGACGTGGTGATGGCGCCTCCGCCCCCGAAGGGTTTCCAGGTGCTGGCCGCCCCCGTGAAGGTCCCGGATGTCCTCCCCGATATCGACCTCAACAAGAAGGTGACGGACGAGGCCGACTTCTCGGGTAAGGGCGTCGCTGGCGGCACCAGCAAGGGCGTCGTCGGTGGCACGCCGGTCAATGCCGACCAGCCGTACTTCGAGTTCCAGGTCGAGAAGCAGGTCGCCCAGATCCCGTGCCCGTCTTGCCTCGTGTATCCGGACATGCTGAGGTCGGCGAACGTCGAAGGCGAGGTTCTCGCCCAGTTCGTCGTCGACAGCTCGGGCAGGTACGAGTCGGGCACCTTCAAGGTTCTCAAGTCCTCGAACGAGCAGTTCACCAACGCCGTCAAGAACGCCCTGCCTCGGATGAAGTTCTATCCGGCCGAGGTCGGCGGTCGCAAGGTGAAACAGCTCGTTCAGCAGCCGTTCACGTTCTCGCTCCAAAAGAGCTAATCATCCTCCGGAGACTCGAAGACTATGGATCTGTCACTGGCCGGCCTCTGGGCCGCGATGGGCAACTTCGCCAAGGGCATCGTGATCGTCATGGCGTTGATGTCGATCTACTCGCTCACGATCATGGTGTCGAAGTGGTGGAACCTGCGCTCCGCGCAGGCTGAGACCCGCAAGTTCGCGCCTGAGTTCTCGCAGTTCCTCGAGGAGGACAACCTCACCGAGGCGATCAAGCTCGCGGAGAGCTACAAGAAGTCGCACGTCGCCCTCGTGCTCGGCGGCGCCCTTGGTGAGGTGAAGCCGCTCATCCAGGATGGCTCGGTGACCGTGTCGGACATCAACTCGGCCGAGCGTGCGGTCGAGCGCAACATGCTGCTCGAGATCACGCAGCTGAAGCGCGGCCTCGCGGTGCTCGCCACCGTCGGCGCCACGGCGCCCTTCGTCGGACTGCTCGGAACGACCGTCGGTATCATCAATTCCTTCACGGCCATGGCCGCGTCGGGTGGTGGTGGTCTGGCCTCGATCGGTGGTGGTATCTCCGAGGCGCTCGCCACGACGGCCTTCGGTCTGATCGTCGCGATCCCCGCGGTGTGGGCGTACAACTACTTCCAGACCAAGATCGACAACCTCACCGCCGAGATGACGTACGTCTCCAAGGAGATGATCGACTATCTCATCAAGGGCGTGTCGGGCGAGTTCGGCCGGTCGCGCTTCACGCGCGAGTTCAACGCCTCCTCGGGCGGCAACGCTCCGATCTCGACCTGAGCGGGCTACCCCACAGCATGAGGAGGTAGGCCGATGGCAATGGGCAGCAGTACGGCGGGTGGAGGAGTCGCTTCGCAGCCGAACGTGACGCCGATGATCGACGTCATGCTCGTGCTCCTCATCATCTTCATGGTGGTGACGCCAGCGCTCCTCGCGGGCTTCAATGCCCAGCCCCCGCAGGGCCAGAATCTGAAGGACCATCCCGAGGACGAGGAGAACGATCAGGTTCTCGGCATCGACAAGGATGGGAACTACTATCTGAACAAGAAGCCCATCTCCAAGACGGCCATCGAGGCGGAGATCAAGCGGATCTACACCAACCGCGATGATCGCGTGATGTACCTCAAGGCCGACAAGGATCTGGCGTACGAGAAGGTGGTCGATGCGACCGACATGGCGGCCAAGAACGGCGTCTCCGTCGTCGCGATGATCAGCGATCAGAAGCCGGGAACGACGTCGACCGTGGCGGGCGATACCCATGGGGGTCCCGCCCCAGCCGCACCAGCCGGAGGAACTCCCTAATGGCAATGTCGGCTGGTGGTGGCGGCGGGCTGACGAACGAGATCAACGTCACGCCCATGATCGACGTGCTGCTCGTGCTCCTGATCATCTTCATGGCGGCGATCCCGACCATGCGGAAGTCGATCGACGTGCAGCTTCCGGATCCGAATCCGTCGGTTCAACCGGCGAACGCGAATTCGAACCAGATCGTGCTCGAAGTGAACGATGACGGCAGCTACAGCATCAACACCGAGAAGGTCACCGAGGATCGCCTCGGACCCCGGCTCAAGGAGATCTACGACGGCCGGCCCGAGAAGATCATCTTCGTGAAGGGTGACCCGAAGGTGAAGTACGGACAGGTGGTCCACGCGATGGACGTCTCCCGCGGTTCCGGGGTGAAGGTCATCGGCGTCCCGCCGAAAGACACGCCCGGCGCGGGAAAGAAGTAGCTCAAGCTTCGCGTAGGGTACCAAGGGGCGATACGGCGGACGAACCTTCCAGGGGCGTCCGCCGTATAACTTTTCATGTGTCGGACGCGCCTCTCGCGTGCCGACGAGCCCATCGTTTCGTCTGACTCGCATGGCTGATTTCGACCACATTGCCGAGGAGACTCCTCATCCGCGTTATCGCGTGCCGCTGGGCATGCCGGTGCGCGATGAAGGCCGGCGTGCGGGCGCGGTCGTTTCCGTCGTCGTCCACGCGCTCATCATCTTCCTCCTCATCGTCCCCTTCTTCATGCCGCACTCGGTCATCGAGCGGCTGCAGCAGGGAGCAGGGGGGCCCGGACCGGCCGGCGGCGGGGGCGGCGGCACACGCGGCACCGGCGCCACGACCCAGGAGCACATTCAGTTCGTGAAGGTGCTCCCCGCGGCGGTTCCGACGCCCAGGACGGTGA
>Ga0207648_10007647_pt1 | contig 10579 bp, 10 predicted proteins | sample KBSMisM32_FD_184310 | JGI IMG/M metagenome (GOLD analysis project Ga0207648, IMG submission 184310) | Miscanthus rhizosphere microbial communities from Kellogg Biological Station, Michigan, USA - KBS Miscanthus M3-2 (SPAdes) (version 2) | ecosystem: Host-associated > Plants > Roots >... | reverse complement strand
CGACGATCGCGTCCAGCGACGCGTAGAACTTCGCGTCCTCGTCGGCGTCGCGCTGCGCCTGCTCGCGCGCCTCGCCCTCGCGAAGCGCGATGCTCAGCGCATTCCAGCCCTTGGCGCTGACGAGCGTGCCGTTCTCGTAGACGTACTCGCCGCGCGGGCGCCCGTTCGGGAACCACGAGCGCGTCGGCCCATGACGCTGTCCCTTGGCGTAGGCGGCCTCGAGCTTCTGGCGCGGCTCGCGGCCGGGGGCCACGTACGCGTACCACAGCGCCACCGTGCCGCTCACGGCGCCGTCGTCATAGGGAATGTGCGCGACGCGCACGCCATTCGACGTCCAGAAGATGAACGACGACGTGCGCGCGCCGCGGTTGAACGCACCCTGCGCGCGCAGCTTGTCGGCCGCGTCGCGCAATTCGTACACGCCGTGCGCGAAGCCCTCGCGGCACGAGCCGCGCACCGAGAACGATTCCGCGTGCACGGCGGCGGCGAGCGCGGCCAGCCCGAACGCGACGATCAACCGCGACGCTTGGCCCACCATGCCGCCAGCTCTCCCACGATGCCGCGCCGGAACGCGAGCACGCACACGACGAAGATCCCGCCGGTGATCACGGTCACCCATTGACCGCGGTCGGCGAGGAAATGCTCGAGCGAGATGATCGTGAACGCGCCGACGACGGGCCCGAACACGGTGCCCATGCCGCCCAGCAGCGTCATGAGCACGACCTCGCCCGACATCTGCCACTGGACGTCGGTCAGCGATGCCAGCTGGAACACGATCGCCTTGGTCGCGCCCGCGACGCCGGCCAGCGCCGCCGAGAGCACGAACGCGATCAGCTTGTAGCGGTCGGCGTCGTAGCCGAGCGAGATCGCGCGCGGCTCGTTCTCGCGGATCGCCTTCAGCACCTGCCCGAACGGCGAATGGATGATGCGCCGGATGAACAGGAAGCCCGCGAGGAAGATCGCGAGCACGACGTAGTACATCGTCAGCACCTGCGTGAGGTCGAGCACGCCGAACATGCGGCCGCGCGGCACCGACTGGATGCCGTCCTCGCCCCCGGTGAACGGCGTCTGCAGGTAGAAGAAGAAGATCATCTGCGCCATCGCGAGCGTGATCATCGCGAAGTAGATGCCCTGGCGGCGGATCGCCAGCGCGCCGGCGATGCCGCCGAGCACCGTCGCCGCGAGCGTGCCGGTCAGGATCGCGAACTCGGGCGGGAAACCCCAGACCTTGGCCGCGTGGGCGGACAGGTAGCCGGCCGTGCCGAAGAACATCGCGTGCCCGAACGAGAGGAGGCCGGCATAGCCGATCAGCAGGTTGAAGGCGCACGCGAACAGCGCGAAGCACAGCGCCTTCATCAGGAACACCGGGTAGACGCCGACCCACGGCGCGGCGACGAGCGCGATCGTCATCGCTATCGTCGCGATGCGGAACGTTCGGGTGGACGGATCGGCCGCGGCCTTGACCGCGTCGTCGCGAACGATCGGCGCGTCGGCGGCGGACGCCGGGGCGGCGACGGGATCCTGCGGCGCCATCACCGCTCCTTCCCGAAGAGGCCCGCGGGCCGTATCAGCAGCACGATCACCATGATCACGAAGATCACGGTGTTCGACGCCTCGGGGTAGAAGACCTTGGTGAGGCCCTCGACCACGCCGAGCCCGAAGCCGGTCAGGATCGAGCCCATGATCGAGCCCATGCCGCCGATCACGACGACGGCGAACACGACGATGATCAGGTTGGCGCCCATCTGCGGGCTCACCTGGTAGATCGGCGCGGCCATCACGCCCGCGAACGCCGCGAGCCCGACGCCGAATCCGTAGGTCAGCGTGATCATGCGCGGCACGTTGATGCCGAACGCCTTGACGACGGTGGGGTTCTCGGTCGCGGCGCGAAGGTAGCTGCCGAGCTTCGTGCGTTCGATCACGTACCACGTGGCGAAGCAGACGACGACGGAAGTCAGCACGACCCATGCGCGGTACTTCGGCAGGAACATGAAGCCCAGGTTGTACGCGCCGGCGAACTCCTCGGGCAGGCGGTACGGCTGGCCCGAGCTGCCGTACTCGTTGGTGAACAGGCCCTGGATCATCAGCGCGAGCCCGAACGTCAGCAGCAGGCCGTACAGGTGGTCGAGCTTGTACAGGCGCGACAGCATCGTGCGCTCGATGACGATGCCGGTCGCGGCGATCACGATCGGCGCGACGAGGAGCGCCCACCAGTAGCCGATGCCCCACCGCTCGAGCAGGAACCACGCGCAGAACGCGCCCATCATGTACTGCGCGCCGTGCGTGAAGTTGATGATGTTGAGGAGGCCGAAGATCACGGCGAGCCCCAGCGACAGCATCGCGTAGAACGAGCCGTTGATGAGCCCGATCAGGAGCTGGCCGAACAGCGCCTGCGTCGGAACCCCGAAGATCTCAGTCATGGCGTGGCGGCGTGCAGGCTAGGGTCGAGCGGACGCGGCCGTGCCGGCCGCGCCGCCCACCTTTCGCCCGAGCCGAGGCGATGCCCGCGGCTTACTTCACCAACGGGCATTCCCCGTCCTTCAGCGGACGGAACGCCTGGTCGGCCGGGATCGTCGCCTTGACCTTGTAGTAGTCCCACGGTCCTTTCGACTCGGAGGGCTTCTTCACCTCCATGAGATACGCCGGGTGGATCTTGCGGCCGTCGACGCGGATCGTGCCCTTGCCGAAAAGCGGGTCGTCGGTCGGCATTTCCTTCATTTTCGCGACGACCTTCGTGCCGTCGTCGCTCTTGAGCGCCTCGACCGCCTTCAGGTAGTGAAGCGTCGACGCGTAGACACCGGCGTGCACCATCGTCGGGTGAATGCCCTTGTCGACGGCGGCGAAGCGCTTCGCGAACGCGCGCGTCTGGTCGTTCATGTCCCAGTAGAACGTGTTGGTGACGATCAGGCCCTGCGCGGTCTGCAGGCCGAGCGCGTGGACGTCGGTCAGGAACACCAGGAGCCCGGCCATGTTCATGCCGCCCTTGACGATGCCGAACTCGGCCGCCTGCTTGATCGAGTTGGTCGTGTCGCCGCCGGCGTTCGCGAGCCCGAGGATCTTCGCCTTCGACGCCTGCGCCTGCAGCAGGAACGAGCTGAAGTCCTGGGTGTTGAGCGGCGCGCGCACCTTGCCCAGCACCTTGCCGCCGTTCTTGAGGACGACCGCCTCGGTGTCGCGCTCGAGCGCGTGGCCGAACGCGTAGTCGGCCGTGAGGAAGAACCAGGTGTCGCCGCCGCTCTTGACGATCGCGCTGCCGGTGCCGTTCGCGAGCATCCACGTGTCGTAGGTCCAGTGCACGGTGTTCGGCGAGCACGCCTTGCCGGTGAGATCCGACGACGCCGGGCCGTTCGCGAGGAACACCTTGCCCTTTTCCTTGGTGATCTGGTTGACCGCGAGCGCGACGCCCGAGTTCGGGACGTCGACGATCACGTCGACCTTGTCCGTGTCGTACCACTGCCGCGCGATCGCCGAGCCGACGTCGGGCTTGTTCTGGTGATCGGCCGAGACGAATTCGACCTTGTAGCCGCGCTTCTCGATGCCCGAGTCCTCGACCGCCATGCGCGCCGCGGCGACCGAGCCGGCGCCCGCGAGGTCGGTGTAGAGGCTCGACATGTCGGACAGGATGCCGATCTTGATGACGTTGTCCGAGATCTGCGCCTGCGCGACGCCGGCGCCCAGCGTCGCCGCGACGGCGAGCGCGAGTAGACCGCGTTTGAACAGCTTCATGCTTCCTCCTTCGGTTTGCGGGCGACGTCGACGCCCATCGTCCTAGACGCCCAGGTATTCGTGCAGCTTGTGCATCGATGTCGCCAGCGCCGCGTTATCGATCATGTCGATGACGCGTCCGTGCTCCATCACGTAGTGCCGGTCCGCGACGGTCGCCGCGAACCGGAAATTCTGCTCGACCAGCAGGATCGTGAATCCCCGGCGCTTGAGCTCCCCGATGGTACGCCCGATCTGCTGGACGATGACCGGCGCCAGCCCCTCGGTGGGCTCGTCGAGGAGGAGCAATCGCGCGCCCGTGCGCAGGATGCGGCCGATCGCGAGCATCTGCTGCTCGCCGCCCGACAGCTTGGTGCCGGGGCTGTGCAGCCGCTCGCGCAGGTTCGGGAACATCTCGAGGATCTGCGCGACCGGGAGGCCGCCCTCGCCCACCACGGGCGGCAGCAGCAGGTTCTCCTCGACGTCGAGGCTCGCGAAGATCGCCCGCTCCTCGGGGCACCACGCGATGCCGCGCCGCGCGATGCGATTGGACGCCATCCTGATCGTCTCCTGGCCCTCGAACACGACCGAGCCGTCGCGCCGGGGCACGATCCCCATGATCGACTTGAGCGTCGTCGTCTTGCCCGCGCCGTTGCGACCGAGCAGCGTGACGACCTCGCCGCGCGCGATGTCGAAGTCGACGCCGTGCAGGACGTGCGATTCGCCGTACCAGGCGTTGAGACCGCGGACCGAGAGCATCGGCGCGGTGGCAGCCCCGGCGGCGTGCATGGCCTCAGGCATGGGCCACCCCGAGGTAGGCCTCGACGACCGCCGGGTGCTTCGACACGGTCGCGTAGTCGCCTTCGGCGAGGATCTCGCCTCGCGCGAGCACGGTGATCGTGTCGGAAAGCGTCGAGACGACCGACAGGTTGTGCTCGACCATCAGCACGGTGCGGTTCGCCGCGACGCGCTTGATCAGCGACGTGATGCGCCCGACGTCGTCGTGCGCCATGCCGGCCGTCGGCTCGTCGAGCAGCATCATCTCGGGGTCGAGCGCGAGCGTCGTGGCGATCTCGAGCGCGCGCTTGCGGCCGTAGGGCAGCTCGACCGCCGCCGTCGACTCGAAGCCGCGCAGGCCGACCGCGTCGATCAGCTCGGCGGCGCGGCCGTCGAGCGCGCGAAGCGTCGACTCGCTGCGCCAGAAGTCGTACGAGTTGCCGCGCTTGCGCTGCAGCGCGATGCGGACGTTCTCGAGCACCGACAGGTGCCCGAACACGGCCGAGATCTGGAAGCTCCGCACCAGGCCCATGCGCGCGATCGCCGCCGGACGCGAGCCGGTGATCTCGCGCCCCGCATAGAAGATCTGCCCGCGCGTCGGCGTCAGGAAGTGGGTCAGCAGGTTGAAGCAGGTCGTCTTGCCGGCGCCGTTGGGGCCGATCAGCGCGTGGATCGAGCCGCGCCGGACCTTGAGGCTCACGTCCTTGACCGCGACGAAGCCGCGGAACTCCTTGGTGAGCCCGCGCGTTTCGAGGATCGTGTCGTCGGCCATGCAGTGGGGGCGGCCCTCGTGGGCCGGCCCGTATCTTACCTGTGCTAGTCCCAGCGCGGCGGTCGCTTCTCGATGAACGCGCCGACGCCTTCGGCCGCGTCGGGGCCGAGCATGTTGCGCGTGATCGCCTTGCTCGCGATGCCGTAGGCCTGCGCCAGGCGCGCCTCGAGCTGCTCGTAGAACAGCGCCTTGCCGGCCGCAACGACCTCGCGCGGCTTGCTGACGATCATCCCGATCAGGCGCGCGAGCTCGGCGTCGAGCTCGGCGGGGGCGACGACGCTGTTGACCAGCCCCCAGTCGAGCGCGGTCGCCGCGTCGATGAACTCGCCGGTGAACAGCATCTCGAACGCGCGCTTGCGCGACAAGTTGCGCGACAGCGGCACGCCGGGCGTGGCGCAGAAGAGCCCGAAGTTGATGCCCGACGTCGCGAAGCGCGCGTCGCTCGTCGCGACGGCGAGGTCGCAGGCGGCCACGAGCTGGCAGCCCGCCGCGGTCGCCGTCCCGTGCACGCGCGCGACGACCGGCTGCGGCAGCGCGGCCATCGTCAGCATCACGCGGCTGCACGCATCGAACAGGCCGCCGATGAATTCCTCGGTGCGGCAGGCCATCATCTCCTTGAGATCGTGCCCGCCCGAGAACGCGGGCCCGTGGCCGGCGATCACCACGGCGCGCACCGCGCCGTCGCGCGCGATGCCGTCGAGCGCCGCCTGCATCGCGTCGAGCATCTCGCGCGAGATCGCGTTGTACTGCTTCGGACGATTCATCGTCAGCCGGGCGATGCCGTTCTCGACCGAGACCTGCAGGACCGGCTCGACGACGGCTTCCGGGCGCGCGCGTTCGTTCATCGTTCACTCACTCGATGGCATTCGTCGATTTCGCCCGCTCGCGCAGCAGGAACTTCTGGATCTTGCCGGTCGAGGTCTTCGGCAACTCGCAGAAGTCGTAGCCCTTCGGCACCTTGAAGCTCGCGAGGTGCTTGCGGCAGTGGAGGTTGAGCTCGTCCGGCGTCACCGCCGACCCGGGCTTGAGCTCGATGTAGGCGCGCGGCGTCTCGCCCCACCGGGCATCGGGTTGCGCGACGACGGCCGCCGCGAGCACCGCCGGGTGCCGGTAGAGCACGTCCTCGACCTCGAGCGAGCTGATGTTCTCGCCGCCCGAGATGATCACGTCCTTGCTGCGGTCCTTGATCTTGACGTAGCCGTCGGGCTGCAGCACGGCCAGGTCGCCGGAATGGAACCAACCGCCGGCAAACGCCTCGTCGGTGGCCTTCGGGTTCTTGAGGTAGCCCTTCATCGTGATGTTGCCGCGGAACATGATCTCGCCCATCGTCGTGCCGTCGCGGGGCACCTCGCGCATCGTCGCGGGGTCCATCACCGTCATCCCTTCCTCGAGCGTGTAGCGCACGCCCTGCCGGCCGTTGCGCTCGGTCCGCGCGCCGATGTCGAGCGCGTCCCACGCCGATTGCTTCGCGCACACCGACGCGGGCCCGTAGGTCTCGGTCAGGCCGTAGACGTGCGTGATGTCGAAGCCGATCCGCTCCATGCCTTCGATCATCGCCGCGGGCGGCGCGGCCGCGGCGACGAGTCCGGACACACGGTGGTCGATGCCGCGCCGAAGCTCGTCGGACGCGTTCACCAGCATCGCGTGCACGATCGGCGCGCCGCAGTAATGGGTCACGCGGTGCGCGCGGATCGCGTCGAGCATCGCGCCCGCTTCGACGCGGCGCAGGCACACGTTGGTCCCCGCGTTCGCGGCCATCGTCCACGGGAAGCACCAGCCGTTGCAGTGGAACATCGGCAGCGTCCACAGGTACACCGCGTGGCGCGGCATGCCCCAGTCGACGATGTTCGAGATCGCGTTGAGCAACGCACCGCGGTGGTGGTAGACGACGCCTTTCGGGTTGCCGGTCGTGCCGGACGTGTAGTTGAGCGAGATGGGGTCCCACTCGTCGGCCGGCGGCTGCCACGCGTACGCGGGGTCGCCCTCCTCGAGCAGCGCCTCGTAATCCGTCGAGCCGAGCCGCGCCGACGCGTCGCCGGCGTTCGGGCCCTCGGGGTCGGCGATGTCGATCACGAGGGGTTGCACCGGCGCCGCGGCGAGCGCCTTGCGGATCACCGGCGCGAACTCGGTGTCGGTGAGCAGGACCTTCGCCTCGCCGTGCCCGAGCATGAACGCGAGCGCGTCGGCGTCGAGGCGCGTGTTGAGCGTGTTGAGCACCGCGCCGGCCATCGGCACGCCGAAGTGCGCCTCGACCATCTCCGGGGTGTTGGCGAGCATCACCGCGACGGTGTCGTTCTTGCCGACGCCGCGCCGCGCGAGCGCGGAGGCGAGCCGCCGGCAGCGCGCGTAGGTCTCGCTCCAGGTGTAGCGACGACGCCCGTGGACGACCGACGGGTGGTCGGGCCAGATCTCGGCGGTGCGGGCGATCAGCGAGAGCGGCGTGAGCGCCGCGTAGTTCGCCGGGTTTCGATCGAGGTCGCGGCCGTAGGGGTTCGACATGGACGGTGCATCCGGAAGGGCCCGCGTTCTCGTATCGTAGCAGGCACGCTCCCCGGGCAGGCTTTCGCTTGCCCGGGCGCGCGCGTTTCGCTACTGTCCAGAGCACCGTGGGCCACCGACTGAGCAAGATCGTCACGCGCACCGGCGATGCCGGCACGACCGGCCTCGGCGACGGATCGCGCGTCGCGAAGGACGCCGCGCGCATCGACGCGATCGGCGCCGTCGACGAGCTCAACTCGACGATCGGCGTGCTGCTCGCCGAAATCGTGCAAGCCGGACTGCCCGGCGATTTCGCGACCACGCTCGTCGATGTGCAGCACGACTTGTTCGATCTCGGCGGCGAGCTCTCGATCCCCGGCTACGCGGCGGTGACCGAGGCCCACGTCGTGCGGCTCGAGGACGGGGTCGAGCGCTACAACGCGGGCCTCGCGCCGCTCAAGGAGTTCGTGCTGCCGGGCGGCACGCGCGCGGCCGCGCTAGCGCACGTCGCGCGCACCGTGTGCCGGCGCGCCGAGCGTTCGGTCGTTCACCTCGCCAACGTCGAAAGCGTGGGCGAACCGTCGCGGCGGTACCTGAACCGCCTGTCCGACCTCCTGTTCGTGATGGCCCGTGCGCTCAACGCCGCCTCCGGCCGTCCGGACGTGCTGTGGCAAAAGGGGCGCCTCGGCGGCGCCGGCAAGGCCTAGGACGATGGCCGTCGACCCCGCCGCCCGCAACGCGCGCCTCGCCGAGCTGATCGCCAGGGTCGCGCTCGCCGACCAGCGGGCGTTCGCCGAGCTCTACCAGCAGACGTCGTCGCATCTGTTCGGGGTCGCGCTGCGTATCGTCCGTGAGCGCGGCATCGCCGAGGAGCTTCTGCAGGAGGCGTACGTCAACGTCTGGCACCACGCGGGAAGCTACGTGGCCGAGCGCGCGCAACCGACCACCTGGCTCACCGCTATCGTGCGCAACCGCTGCCTCGACCACGTTCGCAAGCGCGACCTCGACACCGTGTCGATGACGCGCGACGCCGACGACGACGCCCCCGAGCTCTCGCTGCCCGACGGCGGTCCGGGCCCGGCGGAAATGCTGCTCGCCGGCGCCGACGCGCACGCGATCCGCGAGTGCGTCGAGCGCCTCGAGGGGGGAAGTCGACAAGCCATCGCGCTGGCTTTCTTCCAGGGCCTCACGCACAGCGAGCTCGCGCAGCACCTCGCGCAGCCGCTCGGCACGGTCAAGTCGTGGATCCGCCGCGGGCTCGAGCGCCTCAAGGTCTGCCTCGAGCGCGCCGAGATCACCGGATGACGCGATGAACCTCTCCCGCCCCGACCGCGCCCGGCGCCTCGACCTCGTCGCCGCCGAGTACGCGCTCGGCACGCTGCCGGCCCGCGCGCGGGCGAGGCTCGATCGTGTCGCGCGCGGCGACGCGGTCGTCTCGCGCGCGATGCGCGACTGGGAGCGGCGCATCGCCTTGCTTGCCGACGGCGCCGCGCCGATCCAGCCGCCGCCGCGCGTGTGGACGTCGCTCGCGCGGAGGCTCGGGTTCGACGACATCAGCGACGTCGCCCCGTGGTGGCGCCGGCTCGGCTTCTGGCGGCCGTTCGCACTCGCGAGCTTCGCCGCCGCGTTCGCGCTGGCCGTGGCGCTGCTCGCGCCGGTCGCGCCGACGGAAACCGTCGTCGTCGTGCTCGCCGGGCCGGACGCGCGCCCGGCCCTGCTCGCGAGCGTGCCGCGCGGCGAGCGCGTGCTGGCGGTGAAGGCGCTCTCGCCGGTCGCCGTGCCGGCCGGTCGCGCGCTCGAGCTCTGGATGCTGCCCGGCCAGGGTGCGCCCCGCTCGCTCGGCCTGATCCCGGCCGCCGGGACGGGTCAGGTGCGCCTACCGGCCGCGCCCGAGCAGGCGTTCCGGGGCATCGACGCCCTTGCCGTCAGCCTGGAGCCGGCCGGAGGATCGCCGACCGGCCTGCCGACCGGGCCGGTCCTGTACACCGGACGCCTCGAGCGGCTCTAGGTGGCGCGCATCCACTTCGCGTGGGAGCTCGGCAACGGGCTCGGGCACGTCGCGCGCCTGAAGCCGCTGGCCGTCGAGCTGGCGCGGCGCGGGCACGAGGTCTCGATGAGCCTGCGCGACCTCGTCGCTACGCGCGCGCTCTGGCTGCCGCTCGATATCCCGTGCGTCCAGGCGCCGGTCTTCCTGCACCAGACCGTGGGACTTCCCCGGCGCTCGGCGAGCCTCGCCGAGATCGCGCTTGGCGTCGGGTATCTCGACGGCGACGTGCTCGACGCGCTCCACGAAGGCTGGCGTGCGATGTTGTCGCGCTTCGGCGCCGACGCGGTCGTCGGCGACTACTCGCCCACGGCGATGCTCGCCGCCCGCTCGCTCGGCGTGCGCGCGATCTCGGTGGGATTGAGCTTCGCGATCCCGCCGCAAGGGCGGCCGCTGCCGCCGTTCCGTCCCGAGGCAACGCTCGAGCCGGGCCGTCTTGCGTCGTCCGAGGCGCGATTCGTGCGCGCGGCCAACCACGCGCTCCGTACGTCGGACGCCGCGCCCGTGCGGCTCGCGTGCGAAGTCTTTCGCGGCGACCTCGCGCTGCTTTGCACGTGGCCCGAGCTCGATTGCTACGCGCGCGGCGACGATTCGCCCGACGAGACATGGTTCGGCGTCAACCCGCCGCCCGAGGGCGGCGCGCCGCCCGTGTGGCCGGAAGGCGACGGCCCACGGGTCTTCGCCTACCTGAAGGGTGGGCACCCCGACCTGCCGCTGCTGATGCGCGCGCTCGTCGAACGCGGCTGCCGCACGCTCTGCTACATCCAGGACGTCGAAAGCGGCGCACCGGTACCGCTCGCGCATCC
>Ga0207648_10007645_pt1 | contig 10583 bp, 8 predicted proteins | sample KBSMisM32_FD_184310 | JGI IMG/M metagenome (GOLD analysis project Ga0207648, IMG submission 184310) | Miscanthus rhizosphere microbial communities from Kellogg Biological Station, Michigan, USA - KBS Miscanthus M3-2 (SPAdes) (version 2) | ecosystem: Host-associated > Plants > Roots > Rhizosphere... | reverse complement strand
GTTCAAGGACGTCGCGCAATACTGGCGGACGATCCTCCGCTCGGGTGTCATCGGCACGTTCATCGGCATCCTGCCCGGCGTCGGCGAGGACGTCGCGGCCTGGTCGTCGTATGCCGCGGCGAAGCGCGTGAGCAAGGAGAAGGAGAAGTTCGGCAAGGGTTCGATCGACGGCTTGATGGCGGCCGAGACCGGCGACAACGCCTGCGTGCCGGGCGCCGTCATTCCGGTATTGACGCTCGCCATCCCCGGATCGGCGCCGGCGGCCGTGCTGATGGCGGCGATGCTGATCCACGGCGTGCGGCCCGGACCGATGATCATGGTCGAGTCGCCCGCCTTCGTCTACGACGTCGTCGCGATGATGATGTTCGCGACGATCGGCATCCTGATCTACGGGTTGACGCTTACGAACTTGCTGATCAAGGTGCTGATGGTTCCTAAGCCCATCATCCTGCCGATCATCTTCGTACTGTGCGTCGTCGGCTCCTATGCGATCTCGCAGCGGCTGTTCGACGTCTGGGTGATGCTCGCCTTCGGCGTGCTGGGCTATGCGCTCCGCCGGCTTCACTATCCCGTCGCGCCGCTCGTGCTGGGGCTCGTGCTCGGCGACCTCATGGAGAAGGGCTTCCGCCGCGGTCTCGTGCTGTCCGATGGCGATCTCACGCCGTTCTTCGTCCGTCCGATCTCTGCGGTGCTATGGATCACCATCGTGCTGGTGATCCTGTTCAAGATCCCACTGTTGCAGCGCCTCGGCCGTCGACTGACGGGACGCGCTGCCGCACCGGCAGCCTGACGCCTCGCCAGTTTTTCCATCGAGCCATTTTTTCCATCGAGCGCCCGGAGACTTCGCCACCGTGGAAACCATCCGTCTCGGCATCGTCATGAACGGCGTCACCGGCCGCATGGGGACGAACCAGCATCTGGTGCGCTCGATCAACGCGATCCGCGCGCAAGGCGGCGTGGCCCTGGCCGATGGCCGGCGAATCATGCCCGACCCGATTCTCGTCGGGCGCAACGAAGCCAAGCTGTCGGCGCTCGCCAAAGCCCACGGCGTCGAGCGCTGGACCACGGACCTCGACGCGGCGCTCGGCAACAAGGACGACACGATCTACTTCGACAGCGCATCGACGGGATTGCGCCCCGAGCTCATTCGCAAGGCGATCGCTGCCGGCAAGCACATCTACACCGAGAAGCCCGTCGCGCCGACGCTCGCCGATGCGCTCGATCTCTACCGCCGCGCCGAGGCGGCGGGAGTGAAACACGGCGTGGTGCAGGACAAGCTCTGGCTTCCCGGGCTGCAGAAGCTAAAGATGCTGATCCAGTCCGGCTTCTTCGGCCGCATTCTTTCGGTACGCGGCGAGTTCGGATACTGGGTGTTCGAGGGCGACTGGCAGCCGGCGCAGCGGCCGTCGTGGAATTACCGTAAGGAAGACGACGGCGGCATCATCGTCGACATGTTGTGCCACTGGCGCTACGTCCTCGACAACCTGTTCGGCGGGGTGAAGAGCGTCATGTGTCTCGGCGCCACCCACATCGGCAAGCGCTGGGACGAGAATGGCAAGCCGTACGCCGCCACCGCCGACGACGCGGCGTACGCGACGTTCGAGCTCGAAGGCGGCGTCGTCGCGCAGATCAACAGCTCGTGGTGCACGCGCGTGCGCCGCGACGATCTCGTCACGTTCCACGTCGACGGCACGCTCGGTTCGGCGGTCGCCGGACTTACGGAGTGCCGCATCCAGGCACGCGCGGCAACGCCGAAGCCCGTCTGGAATCCCGACGTGCCGCAGACGATCGATTTCTACAATACGTGGCAGCAGGTTCCCGCCAACCGCGTCTACGACAACGCATTCAAGGTCGAGTGGGAACTGTTCCTGCGCCACGTCGTCGACGGCGGCTCCTTCCAGTGGAACCTGCTGGAGGGCGCGAAAGGCGTGCAACTCGCCGAACTCGGTTTGCAGAGTTGGCGCGAGCGTCGTTTCATCGACGTGCCCGCACTTCCGCTCGAGGGCCGGCCGCGATGAATTCAATCAAGTTGCCGCAGGTCGACGGCACGCTCGGGACCTACACTCTGCGCGCGGCGGCCGGCTGGCCCGAGCCATCGGCCGCACCGCGGTGGAATCGCGTGGCTTTCGCCGCGGCTCACGTCGTCGCCGATCCGCGTGCCGCCATCGACCCGTGGCTGCAAACGGCGGTCGACTGGGATGCGACGCTCGCTTACCGCCGCCATCTGTGGTCGCATGGCTTTGGCGTCGCCGAGGCCATGGACACCGCGCAGCGCGGCATGGGGCTCGACTGGCCAACGTCGCTGGAACTCATCCAGCGCAGCGTGCGCGAAGCGCGGGACATCCCGGGCGCCGTCGTGTTTTCCGGCGCCGGAACGGATCAACTTCCCGCGGGGGCCAGCGTTTCGCTGGGCGAAATCGTCGCGGCCTACGAGGCACAGTGCGCCGCCATCGAAGCGGCGGGCGGCCGCATCATCCTGATGGCAAGCCGCGCACTGGCAGCGTGGGCACGCACCCCCGACGACTACGCCAAGGTGTACGACCGCGTGCTTTCGCAGGTACGCGCCCCGGTCATCCTGCACTGGCTGGGCGAGATGTTCGACCCCGCACTGGCCGGCTACTGGGTCGGCGCGGGCGGCCTCGCGAGCGACCCCGACCACGCTCGCGCGACGGACGTGTGTGCCGCGGTGATCAACACGAACGCGGCGAAAGTGGATGGCGTCAAGGTGTCGCTGCTCGACGATGCCAAGGAGATCGCGTTGCGGTCGCGCCTTCCCGCGGGGGTGCGCATGTATACGGGCGATGATTTCAACTTCGCCGCGCTCATCGGCGGTGACGCAACCGGGCACTCCGACGCGCTGCTCGGTATCTTCGACGCGATCGCTCCTGCCGCGTCGGCGGCGCTGACGGCACTGGCGGCCGGCGACCGCGCGCGGTTCGACGCCATTCTTGCGCCGACCGTTCCCTTGTCGCGGCACGTCTTCGCGGCGCCGACGCGCTTCTACAAGACAGGCGTGGTGTTCCTGGCCTGGCTCAACGGCCACCAGTCGCACTTCACGATGGTGGGCGGGCAGCAAAGCGCGCGCAGTGTCTTGCACCTGGCGGAATTGTTCCGGCTCGCCGACGCCGCCAACTTGCTGCGCGATCCCGGACTCGCCGCATCACGGATGCGCGCATTCCTCGACATCAACGGTATCGAAGCGTGAGAGCGCGATGAAAGCAACGATGCAACTCGTCATCCTCGATCCGGGGCATTTCCATGCGGCGCTGCTGCAGAAGACTATGTACGCCAATGTCGACGCGACGGTGCATGTGTATGCCGAGGAAGGACCGGACCTGCGCGACTACCTGCGCAAGATCGAAAGCTACAACGCGCGACCGGTTGATCCGACTTCCTGGAAAATGCAGGTCCATGCCAGTCCGGATTTTCTGGATCGATTCAGTGCCGATCGGGCCGGCAACGTCGCCGTCATCGCCGGCAACAACCGGCGCAAGACCGAATTCCTGACCCGCGCAATCGGTGCGGGCATGAACGTGCTGGCCGACAAGCCGATGGCGATCGACTCCGCGGGTTTCGAGTCGTTGCGCGAGGCATTCGCGCTTGCCGGGAAGAAGGATGTCCTGCTCTACGACATCATGACTGAACGCCACGAGATCACCACGATGCTGCAAAAGGCGTTCTCGCGCGTTCCAGCAGTGTTCGGCACGTTGTTGCACGGTACCGAGGAGAATCCGGCCGTCACGAAAGAGAGCGTTCACCATTTTTCCAAGCTCGTTTCCGGTGCCCCAATCAAGCGGCCGGCTTGGTTTTTCGACGTGCGCCAGCAGGGGGAGGGCCTCGTCGACATTACGACGCACTTAGTCGACCTCGTGCAATGGGAGTGCTTCCCCGGCGAGATCCTGGAATTCCCGCGGGACATTCGCATCCTGAGCGCCCGGCGGTGGCCCACCGAAATCACGCCCGCGCAGTTCGAGCGAGTGACGCAACTGCAAACCTTTCCGGCCTACCTGCGCGACGATGTCCAGGCCAATGGCAACCTGCACACCTATGCCAACGGGGAGATCAATTACAAGATCAAGGGCGTGCACGCCAAGGTTTCCGTGCTCTGGAATTTCGAGGCCCCCGAAGGCGCCGGCGACACGCACTTCTCGGTGATGCGCGGCTCGAAGGCGAATCTCGTCATTCGTCAGGGCGCGGCCGAAGACTGGCAGCCGGTGCTGACCATCGAGCCCGCGACGGCCGCGGGCGCCGCTGAACTTGCGTTGGCGCTGCAAGCTTCGATCGGCGAGGTATGCGAAACGTTTCCCGGCGTCGACTTGAAGCGTGCGGGCGATGCATGGCAGGTCGCAATTCCGGCGGCCTATCATGTGGGCCACGAAGCGCACTTTGCTCAAGTCGCCACGCAATTCCTGGGTTATGTGGAGGAGGGCGCCTTGCCCGATTGGGAGGTCCCCAACATGATCGCCAAGTATCGCACCACTACCCAGGCGCTCGAATTCGCGCGTGGTGACATGAAACCGGGAACATGAGCGAACCGGACCCGGGCCTGCTCTCGCTCAATACCGCCACGGTGCGGCAGCAGTGGACGCTGCCGCAGATCATCGACGGTTGCGCCCGCCACGGCATCCGCGGCATTGCGCCGTGGCGCGACCAGGTCGCGGCCGCTGGCCTCAAGGAGTCCGCAGCGTGCATCCGCGACGCTGGACTTGTCGTTAGCGGCTATTGCCGCGGCGGAATGTTTCCAGCGACCGATCGCGACGGCCGGCGGGCGGCTCTGGACGACAACCGGCGCGCGGTCGACGAAGCGATTGCGCTGCGCGCGCAATGCCTGATCCTGGTCGTCGGGGGGCTTCCCGTCGGCCGCGATGGGAAAGTCGAATTGAAGGATCTCGCCGGCGCACGAGAAATGGTGCGCGACGGCATCGGCGAACTCCTTTTGTACGCTCGCGATGCCGGGATGCCGCTGGCGATCGAGCCGTTGCACCCTATGTACGCCGCCGACCGCGCCTGCGTGAACACGATGGAACACGCCAACGATCTGTGCGACGAACTTGGGCCGGGACTCGGTATCGCGGTCGATGTGTATCACGTCTGGTGGGATCCGCATCTCGAGCGCGAGATCCAGCGCGCGGGCGGCGCGAGTCCGTCGCGTCTCCTCGCCTATCACATCTGTGATTGGCTGGTGCCGACGACCGACCTGCTGACGGACCGCGGCATGATGGGCGACGGCGTCATCGATCTTCGCCTGCTGCGGTCGTGGATGGAGGCAGCCGGTTTTCGCGGCTGCCACGAGGTCGAGATTTTTTCCGCGAACAACTGGTGGAAGCGCGATCCCGACGAAGTGCTGGCAACCTGCAAGGTGCGCCACGTCGAGTGCAGCTGACGCCGTAAGGTCTAGTTTCGCGCGTCGCCGGGCTTGGGACCCTTCGCGTAGTCGGCCTTGGCTGCGGCGAACGCGGGTCGCGGCTGATGCGTGACGTATTCGGCCACGTCGATCGCGTCCTGGTCGCTGAGCGTGTTGCCTTGCCCCAACGGCATGTTCTGCTTGATGAAGGCCGCGGCGGTGTAGGTGCGCGCCATGCCCGCGCCGACATTGAACGATGCATTGCCCCAGACAGGCGGGAAGACGTAACCGCCCGCCGGATTGGCAATGCCCGCACCGCTGGCGCCGTGGCAGCTCGCGCATTTTTCGGCATAGACCAGCTTGCCATGGGCGGCGTTAGGCTTGAGGGTGTTGTCGACGCTGCCCATGCCGCGGCCGGTTACGGACGTTCCGGTCGGCACGCCGGTCGACAGCCAGTGGATGTACATCAGGATGGCGTTCATCTCCGCCGAGTCCCACGCCAACGGCTTGCCGTTCATCGACCGCAGGAAGCAGTCGTTGATCCGCTCCTGCAGCGAGTCGATCGCGCCGCCGCGCGCGCGATACTCCGGGAAAACGCCCCAGAGGCCGACAAAAGGCCCCGCGAGTGCCACGGTTCCGCCGCCCAAGTGGCAGCTGGAGCAGTTGAGGCCGTTGCCAACATTGTGGGGTAGCCGCTTTTTCGTTTCGGTGACCAGCGCCTTGCCCAGGTTAATTGCGGCTCCGTCCGGTCCGCTGGGCATCGTGATTTCATCCGGAACGATGAACGGTGCCGGCCCGGCGGCATGAGACAGGCTGGCGGCGGCGATGCACAGGGTGACCAGCGCGATGGCGGCGCGAGTGACATTCGACTCAGGCATGACATTTCCCGTGCGATCGCGGATGCCCGGCATTGTAGCGCCGCACTCCGCGAGCGTGGCGCCCGGGCTCACCGCTAGCGTTCGAACTTCGGGCTGATCAGGTTATCGAACGAGAACACCTCGTCCCATTTCTCCTGCGTCAACAGCTTCCTTTCGTTGACCACGATCTCGTGCAGCGACTTGCCGGTCTCGTAACCCTCTCGCGCGATGTCGGCGCACTGCTTGTAACCGAGCGACGGCTTGAGCACGGTCACGATGCCGAGTGAGTTGAGCACCATGTCGCGTGATCGCTCGGTATTGGCGGTGATGCCATCAATGCAGTTGACGCGAAGGCTGTCGACGGCGTGCTCCATCGTCGCGATCGACGTGAACAGCGCGAAGGTGATGACCGGTTCCATTACGTTGAGCTGAAGCTGACCGGCGGACGCGGCGAGCGTCACCGTGAGATCGAGCCCGATCACCAGAAAACTGACCTGGTTCACGACTTCCGGAATCACCGGATTCACCTTGCCCGGCATGATCGAGCTGCCCGGCTGCATTTGCGGCAGGTGGATCTCGTTGAAACCACAGCGCGGCCCCGAAGCCAGCAGCCGTATGTCGTTGCAGATCTTGGTGAGCTTCGCCGCCGTCCGCTTCAGTACGCCGGACAGGAGCACGTAGGCGCCGGTGTCCGACGTCGCCTCGATCAGGTCACCGGCCAGGATGAATTTGAGTCCGGTCAGCTCGGACAGATGCCGGGTCGCGAGCTCGGGGTAGCCGGGCGCCGCCGTTACTGTCGTGCCGATCGCCGTCGCGCCCAGATTGATCTCGTGCAGGAACATTCGCACCTCCATGATCCGCTGCACTTCCTCGCCCAGCGTCGTGCCCCAGCCGTGAAACTCCTGTCCCAGCGACATCGGGACGGCGTCCTGCAGGTGCGTGCGGCCCATCTTCAACACGTGGTTGAACTCCCTGCTCTTGGCGAAGAACGCCTGTTGCAGCTGGCGCAGCGCTTCGGTGTAGCTATCGAGGCGGAGGATCAGAGCCAGGCGGAATGCCGTCGGATAGATGTCGTTGGTCGACTGCCCGAAGTTGACGTGATCGTTCGGGTTGACGAACTGATATTCGCCTTTCTTGTGGCCGAGTTGCTCGAGCGCCAGGTTGGCGATCACCTCGTTTGCGTTCATGTTGGTCGACGTTCCGGCGCCACCCTGGATGAAATCGGTGACGAACTGGTCGCGCATCTCGCCGGCGATCAACTTGTCGCAGGCGCCGGCGATGGCATCGGCAATCGTCGCGTCGAGCACGCCGAGATCGCGATTCGCGAGCGCGGCGGCCTTCTTCACGTAGCCGAATGCCTTGACGAAGTTGGGCTCCAGCGACATCGGGATGCCCGTGATGTGGAAGTTTTCCTTCCCGCGCTGCGTCTGCACGCCGTAGTAGGCATCTTCCGGTATTTGCTTCTCGCCGAGGAAGTCTCTTTCGATCCGAACGCCCATGCTCTCTCTCCCGGAAGAATGTCGTTTGCGTACGATTTGCCGTAGTGCCAAGCCCGGCGGCATTGACGACTCTAAAGCAATACGCCAACTTGGCCCACGGCGGTATTTAGTTGCGCCGCTTGTGCCATTGCACGTAGCCGATGATCGTTACCGCCAGGCCGAGCGCATAGCCGATCACGGCGGCAGTAACCGCGGGCGGCGCACGATTCGCGGTCGCAATGACGAGTGCGAGGCCGGGATTGCGCATCGCCGCCGCGATGGCGGCGGCCGGCCGCACTTCGGCATCCCGCCAGGCAACGGCGGATCCGATCGCGAGCGCGCCAACGGTCATCGTGATGCCGGCGACCGTCGGGATCCATCCAACCTCCGCGATTATGGGCGGGAAGTCGACGAGCACGAGCACGGTGAGTATCAGAAGAAGAATATTGCCAATCCGTCCAATCGGCTGCTGCAGCTTCCCCGCGAGCACGGGACGCGCCGCGCGCAGCGCTGTCCCCAGCATCAGCGGAAGCAGCTGCGCGAGGAAAACCTGGCGCCCGATCTGGAACGGCGTGACTGTGAAACCCCTGGCGAAGATCCAGTCGAGGATCGCGACGGACGCCGGCACCGTGACGACCGCCAATACCACGATGGCAACGTGCAGCGCCGGCGCAAATTCGCGGCTGCTTCCCGCATCCAGCGCGCGGCGCAGCGCGATGGGCGCGCCGGGGGAGATCGACATGAGCACGATGCCCACGGCAATGGGTCCGGTAAGGCCGAACAACTTGAGCGCCAGCACCGCCAGCGCGGGCACCGGCACGACGACGGCGAAAATGACGGCCAGCAGCACGATACGGCGCTGCATGGCGGCTGCGATCTGCTCGCGTCCCAGCATCAGCCCGATCGAGAACATGACGGCGAACACCGTCGCCGTGGCGAACAGGCCGATCCATTGAAACGGGATCAGCATCTGAGGGGGAATGGTTGGCGGGCGGCGACGGAAGATCCCGCGTCAGTCTACTTGCCCCAGGCCATTTTCACCATCTTGCGCCGCATGAACGCAATCTGCGTGGCAAGAGGCAGGTTCTTCGGGCAGACGTCGTGGCAGGCCAGCAGCGACATGCAGCCGAACACCCCGTTGTCGTCGCCGATGACGTCGTAGTAGTCGGCGTCGGTGCGCGCGTCGCGCGGGTCGAGACGGAAGCGGGCGACCCGGTTCAGGCCGACGGCGCCGACGAAATCCTCGCGCATGCGCGCCGTGCCGCAGGCGGCGACGCAGCAGCCGCATTCGATACAGCGGTCGAGCTCGTAGATTTTGTCCGCGAGGTCGGGATCCATCCGCTCCTCGATGCGCGAGATGTCGGGATTCGGGTCCTTCATGTGCAGCCAGCCTTCGAGGCGTTCGCTCATGCCGCGCATCCACTTGCCGGTATCCACCGACAGGTCGCCGATCAGTTCGAAGAAAGGCAGCGGCGCCAGCGTGATCTCCGTCGGAAGGTTCTTGGTCAGCGTCCGGCACGCCAGCGTCGGCCGTCCGTTGATCACCATCGCGCAACTGCCGCAGATCCCCGCGCGACAGACGAAGTCGAATTGCAGCGAGGCATCCATCTTCTCGCGAATCTCGTTCAGCGCGATGAACAGCGTCATGCCGTCGGCTTCCTCGACATCGTAGGTCTGCATCCGCGGCACGCTGGCCGGGTCCTGCGGGTTGTGCCGCAAGACGTGGATCTTCAGTGCGCGGTGGGCGGCTCCGTTGCCACCGGCCTGGGATGCGGGAACAATTTTCACGACCTTGGCAGTGTTCATTCTGCGGCCTCGAAGCGTTCGTCGATTCGCTCGTTGCGTCCCCGCAACCGCTCGGGAAGCAGCGCGCCGTAGGGCATCAGCGCCTCCTGCACGGCAAAGCGCGATGCGCCTGCCATCCTTTGCTTCAAGGCTTCGACGTCCGCTGCGCGCGCCGGAGTGTCCGGATGGTCGACGTAGTCCTTCGCGCCGTAGCCTCGCCAGCCCGGCGGCAGTTCCATCGCTCTCACATCGAGCGGCTCGTAACTGAGTGTGGGCAGCGTGGCGTCGCCTCGCCAGGTCGCGAGCGTACGTTTCAGCCATTCGGCGTCGTTCCGGCGCGGATGGTCCTGGCGAAAATGCGCGCCGCGGCTCTCGGTGCGGGTGAGCGCGCCGTAGGCGACGCACAGCGCCAGTTTCAGCATTTTCTGCACGCGGTAGGCGGTGACGAGCTCCGGATTGGAACCGCCTGCCTTGTACTTGAGGCCGATGTTGCGGCTCCGCACGAGCAGCTGCTGCAGTTCGTCGACGGCGGAGGCCAAGTCCTCACCGCGACGGAAGATGCCCACTTTCGCGGTCATGATCTCCTGCATGCTGGCCTTGAGCGCCGCCGCATCCTCGGTGCCGCTGCCGGTGAGAAGGCCGGAGAGATGTGCCTGTTCGCGACGCAGAAATTCCTGGGCGAGCTTCGTCGGTATGTCGACGTCGTTGGCGGCCTTGTCGCAGAAATCAGCGACGTACTCGCCGACGATCATGCCGGCGACGACCGTCTCGGCGACCGAGTTCCCGCCCAGCCGGTTGAAGCCGTGCATGTCCCAGCATGCCGCTTCGCCCGCGGCAAAGAGCCCCTTGAGCGTCGGACTCTGCCCCGTGTAGTCGGTGCGCACGCCGCCCATCGTGTAGTGCATGGCCGGACGCACCGGTATCCAGTCCTTGACCGGATCGATGCCGAGGAAGTGGTGACAAATCTCCCAGACTTCGCGCAGGTTGTGCTTGATGTGCTTCTCGCCCAGCAACGTGATGTCGAGCCAGAGGTGCTCGCCGAAGCGGTTCTTCGCCCCTTTGCCCTTCGCGATGTGCTCCTCCATGCGCCGGCTGACGACGTCGCGCGAGGCGAGCTCC
>Ga0207648_10007644_pt1 | contig 10584 bp, 6 predicted proteins | sample KBSMisM32_FD_184310 | JGI IMG/M metagenome (GOLD analysis project Ga0207648, IMG submission 184310) | Miscanthus rhizosphere microbial communities from Kellogg Biological Station, Michigan, USA - KBS Miscanthus M3-2 (SPAdes) (version 2) | ecosystem: Host-associated > Plants > Roots > Rhizosphere... | reverse complement strand
CTCGGCGTGCGCATGCTGTTCTATCCGCCTGTATTCTTTCTGCGCCAATACAGCGGCAAGCGCTATTTCCTCAACGGCTGGGCGGGATTCATCAGCGCGGCGACGGGTGCGTTTTACGTGTTCTTGAAATATGCAAAAGTGTACGAAGCGAGGAGAAGCAGGGGCGAGGGACTAGGGACTAGGGACTAGGGTGTTGCGGCGACGCTCTTGATCTTCCTAGCCCCTGGCCCCTGCTCTACGGCGATGCTCTTGATCTCACTCGCCCCTCGTCCCTCGCCCCTCGCCCCTGCTCTTCAACAGGCTCAGCGCGAGGCCGCCAATCAACGCTGCCGAGCCAACGAGCACGGCCCACAGCAGCCACGTCTTCCAGTCGAATTTCTTTTCCACTGCCGGCGCGGTCAGCGCGCTGTCGCCCTGCAGGGTCGCGCGGGCGCCGAGCGTCGCGAGCGCGGGCTGCCAGTCACGGCCCTGGCTCGCGCGCAACGAGGCGATTGCGGCGTCGATCGGATAATCGCCGCGCCGGGCCTTCGCGCTGCCGGCGACGAGCCGGTACGGCCCTGTGCCCTCGGCGAGAAATACGAAGCGATCGGGCGTGAACGCGACCGAGAGCACCGGAGGATGGTCGAGTGGGGTCGCGGCTTCGACTCGCCAATCCTGCGCGCGCGCTGCCGGAGTGGCGAACGCTTCGTCGTTGGAAGTCACATCGTCGCCCTGGCGCAGACGGAAGGCGACGAGATTCGCGCGCCGTGCCCAGGCAGCCGCGTCCTCCCCCGGGTGCACGCGGCTGAGGACCAGCACGCGCGCCAGTGAATTGTCGTCGGCCAGTTCAAGCCGGATTGCCTCGATCGAGAGCGGCGCCGGTAAATGGTAGCGCCACGCGATCGGACGCTGGCCGTCGCCAGGCGGCAGCGATGTGTCGAGGCGCTTCGTGTCAGCCCCGTCGCTGGCAGCCTTGAGCCACTGGCGCGCCGATTGGGCGGACGTGGATGAAGCAACGGTACGTGCTTGCACCGTCATGCCCGGCAGCTCGGCGCCATCATCGAGCCGGTGCACGCGCAGGTAGGCAGCGCGCGCACCGTTCAATCCGATCTCGTGCCGCTCGAGCACGTTGCCGCTCTGGGTCAAGTGGATTACGGTCGCGCGCGACTGCAGCGCGCGCCATTGCTGCAGGTCATCGCTGGCGTCGATCGCGAATTGTGCGGTGATGTCGCCATGGCCCGCCTGCCAATCGATACGCAGCGCCGCGAGTGGCACTCGCAGCGTGCTCGCGTCGACCAGCAGATCATGACGCGCGTCCGCGGTTGTCGGGGCTGCTGACGCGCCGAGATCCGCATCGACGCGGCGGAGCTTGCCGTCGCTGCCGCGTTCGATCTGCAGACGGATCGCATCGCTCGGCACCTGCCCGCTGGCCGCGCGTACCGGCGCCGGCACGGTGAATGTCGGCAGGGTCAGGAGGTCGTCATGCACCACGGCGGCGGCGGCCAGCGGGCGATAAAGGGCGGCCGGAACGGTCTCGCCGTCGGCGTTGACGACGGCGACATCGCGCAGATCGGCGTTGACGACCGCGGCATAGACTTCCGGATTCAGTTCGACCTGCCAGGCCGAGCCGCTCCCCTGCGTCTGCACCGGCCAGGCGTAAGCGTACTGATCGACGCTGGCGGCGCGGACGCCGGTATTGCAACAAAGTATACAACCCAGCAACAGGGCGTCGCGCGTCCGGATCATGCGGTGTCTCCTGCCACGGCCGCCGTGCGCGGTGGCACCGGCGCAAAGTAGCCGACCGCGACCAGCAGGATGCCGACGACGAGCACGCCGATGATCGCGGGCAGATCGTGCAGGAATTGCCGATCGATCAGCAGCAGCTTGACCAGGACCACGCCCATCAGCGCGGCGCCGCCGAACCAGACCGCGCGCGAACCGCGACGCTTGCCGAGCAGCATCGCGGCGATGCCGGCGAGCGTCCAGGTGATCGACAGTGCGGCCTGTGCCAGCGGCGAGGTCCACATCGCGTCGCTCCACGGCACCCCGCCGAGGAAATGCGCGCCACGCAGCGTGATCGCGGTCAGCAAGGCAACGCCGGCAATGGCCAGCGCGCGCGCGCGCAATTCGCCACTGAGCATCGCGCCACCGTCTTCCTCGGCCTGGCGGAACCACGCCAGCAACAGCAGCAGGTAGCCGATCTGGGCCAGTTCGAGTGGATTGAGCACGGGCACGTACGGCAACGGCGCCGGATCGCCCGGATCCGTCATCCCGAGAACCCAGGCGACCCCCATGACTCCGGCCAGGCTCACGAGCAGCCAATGGCGGCCGGCTTCGGCCGCGTCCGCGGATGGCCAGCGCACCAGCGCCTGGCGGCGCAAGGCCAGCAAGAACAGCGCGGCCATCGGGACGAGGCTGGCGAGCGCAACCCAGACATTGCCGAGCGCGAAGTGCTCGTGGGCCAGATGCCCGAACTCGACGGCGCCGAGCAGCACCAGAATCCACAAAAACGCAAAATGCACAAAGTGCAAAATGCGGTCTTCGCGAGCGGCGAACGCCGCCAGCGCGCGCAGCGCGGCGACGAGCCAGAACGCCCAGGCGAGCGCGGCCCAATGTTCCAGTGGCCCATGATTGTCGTCGGCGGTGAGGCCGATCAGCGGCACGGCGAACGCGAACATGGCCAATGCGGGCCATAGGCATTCGCGCCAGTCGAAGCGGCGATGGATCTCGGCGGCCAGCAACCCGGTTGCGGCGAACAGGCCAAGCCAGGCGTCGGCGCGCAGGTCGGAGGCTACGAAGCGTTGGATCTCGTTGCCGCCGGCGAACGTGAGCCAGATCCAGCCCCAGACGAAGAACGACACCGTGATCATGCGATCCGAATTCGCCTGGCCGAGCAGGCGCGCGCTCGCAAACCCGCTCAGCGCGATCAGCAGGGCGCCGAGGAATTCGCCATTGAGGATCGCCCATGCGTCCACGTGGCCGAACGTGTAGGAATTGATATAGGCGATACCGGCGAATACCTGCAGCGCGCAGCCGAGGAACAGCGGCAGTTTCCGCGACTGGCGCAGTCCCAGCCAGACCAGCGCGGCGCCTTCGATCGCCCATGTGCACGCCGTCGAACGCGCCGACAGCGCGAGCGGTACTGCGATCGTGGCGAAACCGAGCGCCAGAAGCGCGTGCGACTGGCCGAGCAAGGTCAGCCGCCAGCGGCGCAATTCCAGCGTGGCCAGCGCGGCGTAGATCGCTGCCGCGCCGAGCGCGGAGAACGCCAGCGGCAGGCGCGCGCGTTCGAGCAGGGCGACCTGCAGCGCGAACGCGATCAGCGGCGTGCCGAACACCAGCGTGCCGTCGACGAAGTCACGGCGCTCCGATGGCTGACGCAGCGCATAAAGCAAAGGCAACAAAAGATAAAAAACAAAAAACAGCAACAGGAACGGCTCGGTGCTGGCGAAGTGTTCGGGCCGGTATTGCAGCGCGCCCCAGAACGTGCCGACGCCGAACGTGAAGGCGAAGCCGATCAGGTTCAGCACGCGCCAGGGCTTGATCCAGGCGATCGCGAACACCGCAGCATTGAGCACGGCGTAGTAGCTGAACAGCGCGACGTGATTACCCTGGCCGGTCGAGATCAGGATCGGCGCGAGGAAGCCGCCGACGATTGCGAGCACGGCCAGCGCGATCGCATCCTGAAGGACCGCGAGCATGGCCCCGCCGGCGACCACGGCGACGAGCAGCGCGAAGGCAAACCCCGCTGGCAGCAGCGCATACAGCTTGAACGCCGCAAAGATCGTCAGGATCAATATGCCGATTGCGCCGCCCTGCAGGCTCAGCGCGAACAAGCGGTGCGATTCGCGCTTGCGCCAGGCGAACACGAGCGCTCCGAGCGCCGCGGCGGCGATACCGGCGAGACGGAACTCCATCGGCACGCTGAGCCAGCCCTGGTCGGCGGCATACTTGAGCAGCGCGGCGACGCCGAGGAACAACACGATCACGCCGATCTTCACCGGCACGTTGCCTTCAGTGAACCAGCGCTTGATCGCGGCGACCGCGGGGTTTTCCGGCGGTGGCGCGAGGTCGGCGGCTCTGGTGAACGCCGGATCGGGCGCAGCCTGGATCCGTTCGGCCGGCGCAGCGACCGCTGCAACCACGGGCTCGGTTTCCGCGGCAACGATTGCCGCTGGCGCGACCGGCGCCGGTTCAGGCGTTTCGACCGCAGGTGGCGCCTGCGGACGTGGTGATTCGACCGGCGCTGGCGCCGTAGCGGCGGGAACGGGCAAGGCGAGGGGCGTCGCATCCGGCGCGCGCCGCAACGCCTGCTCGAGAACACTGACCCGCGCGCGCAAGCGGCGGAGTTGCCCGAGCAGCAGGCCAATCAGCGCGCCGAACAGCGCGGCGGTTCCGCCTGTCGGTTCGTCGAACATGCCGGCGCAGAAAAATGCACCGAGCGCGGCGCCAATCAGCGCGAACAGGAATGTCATCTGGCGTTTCCCCAAGCCGCGACGCGATCAGTATAGCGTCACGGCCAGTGCTGGAGCGCTCGGTCCTCGAGCGCGTCGCGGAATGGCGTCCTTGCCAACTTAGGTACGCGGTTCGGGCGACAACCGGACATGACAGGCTGCCGTTCCTCGGGCTACGGGCGCCCGCCGCGGCGCCGTGGGTCGGCGCAGGCCGGGACCCACTCGCGACGCGGCCGTCAATAGATCGGCGCGTCGCCGGGCGGCCGGCTCTTGAAGCGCTTGTGGATCCACAGGTATTGCTCAGGCGCCTCACGCACCATGCGTTCGACGCAGGCGTTGACGCGCGCGGTGTCGGCAACGACGTCACTGCCGGGAAATCCGCCCAGCGGCGCCTCGAGGCGCAACGTGTAGCCGCCGCCGGGGTTGCGCTTGTGGAAAAATGGAATCACGACGGCGCCGGACAGGCGCGCCAGATGATGCGTCGCCGTGATCGTCGCTGCCTGGATGCCGAAGAACGGCACGAACACGCTGTCCTTGCCGCGCATGTCCTGGTCCGGCGCGTACCACAGCGTGCCGCCGCGGCGCAGGTACTTCACGGTCGCGCGCAGGTCTTCCTTGACGAACATCGTGTCGGCGTAGCGCAGGCGCGCGCCCAGCACTGCGCGTTCGAACACTGCATCGTCCATGGCGCGATACATGCCCGCGATGCGGATGCGCTGCGAAACGAGACGCGCGCACAGTTCCAGATGCGAGAAGTGCGCGCCGACGAGCAGCACGCCGGTGCCGTTCCTGCGGCAGGCGTCGAGGTGTTCGAGGCCTTCGATCGCGCACGGCACCGACGCCAGCGCGCGGTCGGATCCAAACCACGCCAGCGCGAACTCGACGAACATGCAACCCAGATCGCGCAGCGTCGCGCGCAACAGCGCGGCACGTTCGTCCGCGGACAGGTGCGGCATGCACAACTCGAGATTGCGCTGCGCGACATGGCGCCGCTCGCCGGGCAGATGCCTGGTCAGCGCCCCGAGCGCGCGACCCAGCGCCATGAGTACGCGGTACGGCAGCTGCCCAATCAGCCAGACGATGCCGAGCCCGAGCCACGACAGCCAGTGGCGTGGCGACAACAGCGAGGCAGGGTTTTTCGGAGCAGCGCTCATGGGCGCGAATGTAGCAGAGCAGGTGAGGAGGTGAGGAGTTAGGAGTTAGGAACCCTCTCCCCATCGAAGAGCCGATGGGGAGAGGGGAAGAACTGAGTGCATCCCAACTCCTCACTCCTAACTCCTCACTCCTAACGCCCTATACTTCACGGCATGCTCGACCTGATGCCGCTGCGGCGCTTCATCTACACGCTGACGATGTATCTGCTGACACCGGTCATCCTGTACCGGCTGGCGGCGCGCGGCCTGCGCTATCGCGAATATTTCGCACGCTGGCGCGAGCGCTTCGGCTTTTTCGACGACCCGCATATCCGTGACAGCATCTGGGTGCACGCCGTGTCGATGGGCGAAGTCAACGCGGCGATGCCGCTGATCGACGCGCTGATGCGACGCTACCAGGACACGCCGTTCGTCATCACGACGGTGACGCCTACCGGCTCGGAGCGCGTGCGCCGCGTCTACGGCGATCGCGTGTTCAATGTCTACCTGCCCTACGATCTGCCGGCTTCGATCCAGCGATTTCTCGGCCGCGTGCACCCGCGCGTGGCGGTGGTCATGGAAACCGAAATCTGGCCGAACCTGTTTTTCGAATGCCAGGCGCACCAGATCCCGGTCATCATCGCCAATGGCCGGTTGTCGGAAAAAAGCCTGCGTGGTTACGGGCCAATCCGCCCGCTGGCGCGCAGCGCGCTGGCCAGCACGCGCTACATCGCCGCGCAATCGATGACCGACGCGGCCCGGCTGCAGGACCTCGGCGCCGATCCCGATCGCCTCGGCATCGTCGGCAACCTCAAGTACGACATGTCGGTGCCGCCGCAACTGCACGACGAGGCCGTGGAACTGCGCGCGGCCTGGGGCGCGCAACGGCCGGTGTGGGTCGCGGCGAGCACGCACGATGGCGAGGAGATGCCGGTGCTCAAGGCGCACGCCGAGGTGCTGCGGCGATTTCCCGACGCGCTGCTGCTGCTGGCGCCCCGCCATCCGGAACGCTTCAAGCCGGTCGTGCTGGCCTGCCGCAGCCTCGGCTTCGCCGCGCGCACGCGCAGCGAAGACGGCAGCGCGACCCAGGACACCCAGGTATTCGTCGTCGACACACTCGGCGAGTTGCTGCGCTTCTATGCTGCCGGCGACGTGGCCTTCGTCGGCGGAAGCCTGGTGCCGATCGGCGGCCACAATGTGCTCGAGCCGGCCGCGTTGTCGGTGCCGGTCATCGTCGGCTCGAAGATGTTCAACTTCGCCGAGATCACCGCGAGCCTGATCGACGCCGGCGCTGCATTGCAGATCGCCGACGGCGACGAACTCGGCGGCGTCGTCACGCGCCTGCTGGCGAATCCGGCGCTGCGCGAGACGATCGGCCGCGCCGGACGCGCGGCATTCGAGCGCGAACAGGGCGGCGTGCTGCGAACGTTGGGGATCGTCGAGCGGGTGCTCGACGGATTGCCGGTCGAGGCGGATGCAGATCGCCGCGGCGAATCGAGCGTGAGCGCGGGGCGGTGAAGCGGGAAACGTGAGTCGTGAGACGGTTTTTTCCCCCTCTCCCCATAGGCTCTTCGATGGGGAGAGGGCAGGGTGAGGGGCAGGACGCGTCAGCTCAATGAAACGCCGCAGTAAACTTCAGCGCTGGCCCCTCACCCCAACCCTCTCCCCGACATTCGTCGGGGAGAGGGAGTTGAGAGGCCGCTCCGCCTATTCCAGCAGCGCGTTCACGCCTTCGATGTCGTGCACGCCAATCGTTCCGGCCGACTGCTTGAGCTGCAGGCCGCTGAGGACGAAGGCATGGCGCGCCTGCGAGTACGCGCTCTGGGCCTGGAACAGCGTCTGCTGCGCGAGCAGCACGTCGACGATCGTGCGCGTGCCGACTTCGAAACCGGCCTGGGTTGCATCGAGCGAGCTCTGCGCCGACACCACCGCCTGCTTCGTCGCTTCGACCTCGCTGATGCCGGCGATGACGGCGCGATAGGCGTTGCGCGTGTTCGCGACGACGGCGCGGCGCTGCAGTTCGAACTGGTCCTGCGCGGCGTCGCGCTGGAAGATCGCCTGACGCACCTGCGAGGACACCAGTCCACCGCTGTAGATCGGCACGTTCAGCGTGACGCCGATCGTGGTGACGCCCTGGATGGCATTGCTGTGAATCGGACCGAAATAGGTGCCGTTGACGCCTTGCGTCGTCTCGCCCCAGCCCGGGGTGTCGCTGCGCACGAGCGAGGCGCTCAACGTTGGATAGTGTCCGGAGCGCTGCGTGCTGATGTTGTACTCGGAGGCTTCGACCGCGTGCTGCGCGGATGCCAGCGATGGATTCTGCTTGACCGCAATGTCGACCCAGGATTGCAAATCGCTGGGCGCGGGTTTGTCCAGCGGCAACTGTTCGCGCAGTTTCTTCAGGTCGCCGAACTCCTTGCCGATGATCTGGCTCAATGCCTCGCGCGCGTTGTCGAGATTGTTCTGCGCCTGGATCACCTGGGCCACCGAAGAGTCGTGGTTGGCGCGCGCATTGTGCACGTCGGTGATCGCGGACAGGCCGACTTCGAAGCGCTGTTCGGCCTGGTCGAGCTGGCGTGCGAGCGCTTTCTCGTTCGCTTGGGCAAAGACCAGCTCTTCCTGCGAGGTCAGCACGCCGAAATAGGCGGTCGACGTGCGCACGAACAAAGCCTGCGACGCGGCGTCGTAGTCGCTGTCCGCGCTGAGCGCGGTGGCCTTGCTGGTGTTCAGCCGGCTCCAGTTGGTCCAGTTGAACAGCGACTGGGTCAACTGCACTTGTCCCGGGCGCGTACGATTTTTTGTCGTATCGCTCTGCGGCAGGAGCACGAAATTGCCGGCGTTATCCTGGAACGGCCCGGTGCTGTTCAGGCCGCTGTCAACATGGTTGTACCCAAGACTTGCGCCGATCTGCGGCAACAGCGCCGAGCGTGCCTGATCGATGCCTTCATTGATGGCGCCCTTGTTCGCATCGGCGATCGCGAGCGTCGGGTCGGCATTGCGCGCCTCGGTGTAGATCTGCACGAGATCCTCGGCGTGTACCAGGGCTGGCGCGCAGGCCCAGGCGAGCGCCGCGGCGAGCAGCTTCAGACGAAGTGGTTTACGCATGGTCGATAGTTCCTTGAACAAGATGGTTGAACGCGTTCGATGTCACAGCACGAAACGCTGCGGCGGTGCCGCGTTGCTCAGATAAGGCAAATCGGTCTCGAACAGACCGTGTTCGGTCCATTGTCCGCCGGCGTCGCGCGTGAGCAGCGTGGCGCGCTGCGCCGGCGACTCGCCGACGATCGCCAGCAGGCGGCCGCCCGGGCGGACCCATTCGCGCCAGCGCTCGGGTAGCGCGGCAACGGCGCCGGTGACGACGACAACGTCATATTGCCGCTTCGGTTCGAACCCGCTGACCGCCTCCGCGACTTCGACAGTCGCGTTTACGACGCGCGCCGCAAGGAGGGATGCACGCGCCGCATCGGCAAGATCGGCGTGCTGCTCGACGCTGTGCACCGATGCGGCCAAGCGTGCCAGGCACGCGGTCAGGAACCCCGATCCGGTGCCGACTTCGAGCACGCTTTCCGTCATCGCCGGCGCGACCGCTTGCAGCACGCGGCCTTCGATGACCGGCTTCATCATGACTTCGCCGTGGCCCAGCGGCAGTCCGATGTCGGCAAACGCCAGCGCGCGATGCGCGGCCGGCACGAAAGCCTCGCGCGGCACGCTGCCGAGCGCTTCGAGCACGCGGCTGTCGAGCACGTCCCACGGACGCACCTGCTGCTCAACCATGTTGTGACGGGCGAGTTCGACGTTCAGCGTCATGGGATAATGGTCCGGCCGGAAAAAGATGAAAAGAATAGGCCCTTGCACGGCTTCCGGCAATCGCAGGATTGCGTGTCACGGGCCTGCGCCGAAGTGCCGGAAGTCATTCAAACCATTGGGCTTGGATGCGCATCGGCGCCAAGGCGTTGCCAACAATTGGTGCCTCTGGCGGGCATTTCAATGCGCCACAAGTGCCGCCGGCGACGAAATCGCATCGTGCGAAGCGGCGTGCTCCAGCGGACGGCGCACGCGGAACCACGCGGCGTACAGTGCCGGCAGGAACAGCAAGGTCAGCGCCGTGGCGACGAACAAGCCGCCCATGATCGCGACCGCCATCGGCCCGAAGAACGCGCTGCGCGTCAGCGGAATCATCGCCAGGATCGCGGCGAGCGCAGTCAGCACGATCGGACGGAAGCGCCGCGTCGTCGCATCGACGATCGCGGTCCAGGCGTCGTGGCCGGCGCCGATGTCCTGCTCGATCTGGTCGACCAGGATCACCGAGTTGCGCATGATCATGCCCATCAGCGCGATCGTGCCGAGCATCGCGACGAAGCCGAACGGCACGTTGAACACGAGCAGGAACAGCGTCACGCCGATCAGTCCGAGCGGCGCGGTCAGCACGACCAGCAGCACGCGCGAGAAGCTGCGCAGCTGGATCATCAGCACGGTGAACACGACCAGCAGGAACAGCGGCATGCCGGCGTTGACCGAGCTTTGGCCCTTGGCGCTTTCCTCGACCGCGCCGCCGACCTGCAGCAGGTAGCCCGGCGGCAGCTGCGCGCGCAGCGAATCGAGTTGCGGATCGATCTGCGCGGTCACGGTGGCCGGCGTGATGCCGCCGTAGATGTCGCCGCGCACGGTCACGGTCGGCAGGCGGTTGCGGCGCCAGATGATGCCTTCCTCGAAGCCGTAGCTGACCGTCGCGATCTGCTTCAGCGGCACGCTCTGGCCGGACGGCGTCGGCACGGCCAGGCTCTCGAGCAGCGACAGGCGCGCGCGCTCGTCGGGCGGGCCGCGCAGCGATACCTCGATCAGCTGGTCGCGCTCGCGGTAATACGTCACCGGCACGCCGGACAGAGAACTTTGCAGGAAGTTGGCCAGGTCCTGCGACGACACGCCGAGCACGCGCGCGCGCTCCTGGTCGATCGACAGGCGCACGACCTTGCTCGGCTCCTCCCAGTCCAGGTTCACATTGCGCACATGTGGATTCT
>Ga0207648_10007641_pt1 | contig 10590 bp, 6 predicted proteins | sample KBSMisM32_FD_184310 | JGI IMG/M metagenome (GOLD analysis project Ga0207648, IMG submission 184310) | Miscanthus rhizosphere microbial communities from Kellogg Biological Station, Michigan, USA - KBS Miscanthus M3-2 (SPAdes) (version 2) | ecosystem: Host-associated > Plants > Roots > Rhizosphere... | reverse complement strand
CGCGACTATCTCTCGGCGTTCATGAAGATCGGCACCATCGTGATGCTTGGTGTGGCCATCATTCTCGTGATGCCGCCGCTGAAGATGCCGGCCGTCACGCAATTCATCGACGGCACCGGTCCGGTGTTCGCCGGCAAGCTGTTTCCGTTCGCGTTCATCACCATCGCATGCGGGGCGGTATCCGGGTTTCATGCGCTGATTTCGAGCGGCACATCGCCCAAGATGCTGAGGTGCGAGCCTGACGCACGGCTCGTCGGCTACGGCAGCATGCTCGCCGAATCACTGGTCGGCGTGATGGCGATGATCGCCGCGGCCACGCTCGATCCGGGCGTGTATTTCGCGATGAACGTTGGCCCCGCGACACTGGGTACCAACTCGGCGAGCGCGGCACAGGCGATCGCACAGTGGGGCTTCACGGTGAGCCCGCAGCAGCTCGATACGCTCGCTGCGCAGATGGGTGAAGCCACGCTGCTCTCGCGCACCGGCGGCGCGCCGAGCCTGGCCGTCGGCATGGCTGGTATTCTCGGCAACGTGTTCAGCGGCGCCGGTCTCGCCATCTGGTATCACTTCGCCATCATGTTCGAGGCGGTGTTCATCCTGACGACGATCGATGCGGGTACCCGCGTCGGGCGGTTCATGTTGCAGGAGTTGCTTGGCCACATTTCCGAACCGCTCGGACGCACCTCGTGGTACCCGAGCATCCTGTTCTCGTCTTTCCTGGTCGTGATCGCCTGGGGCTACTTCCTCTATCAGGGCGTGGTCGACCCATTGGGCGGCATCAATTCGCTCTGGCCGCTCTTCGGAATCGCCAATCAACTTCTCGCGGCGGTCGCACTGTGCGTGGCGACAACGGTACTGGCGAAGATGGGTAAGCTGCGCTACTCGTGGGTGCCGTTGCTTCCGCTGGCGTGGCTGGCGTCGGCGACGCTGACGGCGGGTTGGCAGAAAGTGTTCTCGCCCGATCCCAAGCTTGGCTTCCTCTCGCACGCGCAATCGCTGGCGGGCTCCGCGAATCCGGCAGCCGCGCAGATGATCTTCAACGATCGGATCGACGCAGCGCTCGCGTTGTTCTTCATGATCATCGTGGTGGTCGTCATCCTCGCGTCGGCGCGCGAGTGGTATCTCATCGCGGCGGGACGCAAGACGCCGAAGGTGAACGAGGCTCCATTTGTCGAGTCGCGGCTGGACGCTGCCAGAGCATAGGGCGACGTTCCGGGTTCCGGTTCCGAGTTCTGAACCGACCAAGAACACCGACCAAAAAGCCGAACCCAGAACACGAACCGGGAACCTGGCACTCGGAACGAGGAACTGTTAGTTGTCGAGCACCAGTCGGAACCCGCGGCCCTTCGACATCCGGGGCGAGCTGCCCACGGGCGTCACCGTGCTCGAGGCCAGCGCCGGCACCGGCAAGACGTTCACCATCGCGGCGCTCGCCGCCCGCTACGTGGCCGAGGGGACGCCGCTCGAGCGCCTCCTGCTCGTCACCTTCACGCGCATGGCGACGGGCGAGCTGCGCGAGCGCGTCCGCGAGCGGCTCGTGTCCGCCGAGCAGGCGCTCGACCGCGCGCTGACCGGCGCGCCGCCGGACGCGCTCGACGAGGTCGTCCGGCTGCTCGCCGACGCGCCGCCCGAGGTGGTCGCGCTGCGCCGCGACCGGCTGGCCCGCGCGCTCGCCGGCTTCGACGCCGCGACCATCGCCACGACGCACGGCTTCTGCCAGGAGGTGCTGGCCGGGCTGGGGACGGCGGGCGACGTCGAGCGCGACGTCGCGTTCGTGGAGGACGTGGGCGACCTCCTCGAGGAGGTCGTCGACGATCTCTACGTCCGCCGCTTCGCGAGGCCGGGCCAGCCGGCCGCCTTCACGCGCGCCGAGGCGCTGGCGATCGCCAAGACCGCGATCGACGCCCACGGCGCGCCGATCGAGCCGGCCGACGCGCCGGACGGCTCGCCGGCCGCGATGCGGCGCCGGCTCGCGGAGGTGGTGCGCGAGGAGCTCGAGCTGCGCAAGCGGCGCCTCGGCGTCATGACCTACGACGACCTCCTCACCCGGCTGGACGCCGCCCTCGCGGGCCCGAACGGCGCCGCGGCGGCCGACCGGCTGCGGCGGCGCTACGGCGTCGTGCTCGTCGACGAGTTCCAGGACACGGACCCGGTGCAGTGGGACATCCTCCGCCGCGCGTTCGGGGATGGCAGCGGCGCGACGCTGGTCCTGATCGGCGACCCGAAGCAGGCGATCTACGCCTTCCGCGGCGGCGACGTGGTCACCTACCTCCGCGCTGCCGGCACCGCCACCACCCGGCACACGCTCGCCACCAACTGGCGCAGTGACGCCGGCCTGGTCGGCGCTCTCCAGGTCCTGACCCGCGGCGCCGAGCTCGGCGACCCGGAGATCACGGTGCTCGACGTCGAGGCGCACCACGGCCAGAGCCGGCTGGTCGGCGCACCGGTCGGCGCACCCCTGCGCCTGCGTCAGCTCCGGGCGGCCGACTTCCCGGCCGGCCGCGACGGCACGGTCCGGATCGACAAGCTGCGGGAGCACATCGCCACGGATCTCGCGGCCGACGTGGCGCGGCTGCTCGGCTCCGGCGCGACGTACGACGGGGAGCCGATCGGCGCCGGCCACGTCGCGCTGCTCCTCTCCAGCGTCAAGCGGGTCGAGCCGATCCGGGCGGCGTTGCGCGCCCACGGGATCCCGTCGGTGGTGGGCGGCGGCAGCAGCGTGATGCTGAGCAGCGCGGCCGACGAGTGGCTCACGCTGCTGGAGGCTCTGGAGCAGCAGCGCACGACCCGGGTGCGGGCCGTGGCGCTGACCTCGTTCATCGGGGAGACCCCGCAGTCCCTCGACGCGGGAGGTGACGCGCTCGCCGACCGGGTCGGCGAGCGGGTTCGGAGCTGGCTCGACCTGTTCCGCACCCGCGGCGTGGCCGCGGTGCACGAGGCGGCCACCGCCGCCGGCCTGCCGGGCCGGGTGCTGTCGCGCCCCGACGGTGAGCGGCTGATGACCGACCTCGACCACCTCGGCCAGCTGCTCCACGAGACCGCCCGTCGGCAGCGGCTCGGGCTGCCCGCGCTGCTCGAGTGGTTGCGGGCGGAGCGTCGCGAGGCCTTCGCCTCGACCGAGCGCACCCGCCGGCTCGACACCGACGCGGCCGCGGTACAGATCCTCACCATCCACGGCAGCAAGGGACTGCAGTACCCGGTGGTCTACCTCCCGCACTTCTTCGACTGCTACGCCCCCGAGCCGTCCGAGCTGCTCTACCACGACGCGACCGGTGCCCGGCGGCTCGACCTCGCCGGGTCGCCCGACGCCGCCCGGCGGGCGCGGGCCGAGGACGCCGGCGAGGAGCTACGGCTCACCTACGTCGCGCTGACGCGTGCCCAGTCGCAGGTCGTGACCTGGTGGGGGCCCAGCCAGAACGCCGCGCACTCCGGCCTCAGCCGGTTGCTGTTCGGCCGGACGCAGGGGCAGGCCACCGTCCCCGACCGGGTGCCGGTTCCCACCGACTACGAGGCGCTGGCCGCGCTCACGGCCTGGCAGGACGCGGGCGCGCTCGCGCTCGAGACGGCGACGGCGGGCGCGGCGCCAGCACTCGACCCACGCCCGCCGCCCGCGCCGCTCGACGTCCGCCGCTTCATGCGCACGCTCGACACCGACTGGCGGCGCACGTCGTACTCCGGGCTGATCCGGGCCGAGGAGCAGCTGGCGAGCACTGCGGTCGAGGTCGAGCCGGAGGTGCCGGGCACCGTCGACGAGGACAGCCCGGTGGTCGAGCCTGTCGAGACCGCGGAGCCATGGGTTCCGACCAGCTCGACCACCGGGCCCGCCTCCCCGATGGCCGACCTGCCCGCCGGCGCGACCTTCGGATCGCTGGTCCACGCGGTGCTCGAGCACGCCGACCCGCAGGCAGCCGATCTGCACGCCGAGCTGCGCCGCCACGTCGACCAGCAGCTGCGCTGGTGGTCTGTCGACGCCGCCCCCGACGTCCTGGCCGAGGCGCTGGTGCCGATGCAGCACACGCCGCTGGGGTCGCTGTGCGCGGACCTCACCCTGGCCGACATCCCGCTCAGCGACCGGCTGCGCGAGCTCGACTTCGAGTTCCCTCTGGTCGGCGGCGACCGTCCCGGCCGCGACCTGCCCGACGTCCAGCTCCGGGCGGTGGCCGACCTGCTGCGCCGGCACCTCGCAGCCGACGACCCGATGCGGGCGTATGCCGACCGGCTGGAGTCGCCGTCGCTGGGCGGGCAGCTGCTGCGGGGCTACCTGAGCGGGTCGATCGACGTCGTGCTGCGGCTGCCCGGCGACCGGTTCGTGGTCGTCGACTACAAGACCAACAAGCTCGGAGACCCCGAGGTGCCGCTCACCGCGCTGGACTACACACCGGCGCTGATGACCGAGGCGATGCTGCACTCGCACTACCCGCTGCAGGCCCTGCTGTACTCCGTCGTGCTGCACCGCTACCTCCGCTGGCGGCTCCCCGGCTACGACCCGGCGATCCACCTCGGCGGCATCCTCTACCTCTACGTCCGCGGCATGTGCGGTTCCGACACCCCGGTGGTCGACGGGCAGCCGTGCGGGGTCTTCGCGTGGCAGCCGCCGGAGGCGATGGTGGTCGCGCTGTCCGACCTGCTGGCCGGGATGGTGACCGCGTGACCGTCGACGCTCGATCGATCGAGGATCCGCGCGACCGCCGGCTGGCGCTGCGCGCCGAGGGCCTGCTCGCGACGTTCAACCGGGCCGATGTGCTCGGTGCCGCCGACGTCCACGTCGCCCGCCGGCTCGGCGCGATGACCGGCGAGGGCGACGAGCAGGTCCTGCTCGCGACCGCGCTCGCCGTGCGCGCGGTCCGGCAGGGATCGACCTGCGTCGACCTGGCGACGGTGGCCGACCTGCCGCTCGAGGACGACCCGGCGCTGCCGTGGCCCGACGTCCCGGCCTGGCAGGCGTCGGTGGGGCGCAGCCCGCTCGTCGGCGAGCGGGTGCTCCGGGTCGACAACGGCCTGCTCTACCTCGACCGCTACTGGCGCGAGGAGGTCCAGGTCTGCGACGACCTGCTCGCCCGTCTCGCCCGCCCCGCGCCGCAGGTCGACACGGCGGCCCTCGACGCCGGGGTGCTGCGGGTCTTCCCGGCCGCCGGATACGACGAGCAGCGCACCGCCGCCCGCGCCGCGGCGGAGCGTTGGACCACCGTGCTCACCGGCGGACCCGGCACCGGCAAGACCACCACGGTCGCCGGCCTGCTGGCGCTGCTGGCCGAGCAGGCCGAGCTCGAGAGCGGCGGGGCCCGCCGGCTGCGGATTGCGCTGACCGCCCCGACGGGCAAGGCGTCGGCCCGGCTCCAGGAGTCCGTCGACGCCGAGACCCGCGCACTGCCCGCAGCCGACCGGGCCCGTCTCGGCGAGCTCAAGGCCTCGACCCTCCACCGGTTGCTCGGCTGGAGACCCGACTCGAGCACGCGCTTCCGGCACGACCGCGGCAACCGGCTGCCCCACGACGTGGTCGTGGTCGACGAGACGTCGATGGTGTCGCTGACGATGATGGCCCGGCTGCTCGAGGCGGTGCGTGCCGACGCCCGCTTGGTGCTGGTCGGCGACCCCGGCCAGCTCGCCTCGGTCGAGGCGGGTGCGGTGCTCGCCGACCTGGTCGACGGGTTCGGCCGCCGAGACGTCTCTCCGGTCGCGGCGCTCACCACGGCACACAGGTTCGGCGGCGGCATCGCCGAGCTCGCGACGGCGCTGCGCGGCGACGACGCCGACCGGGTGGTCGAGGTCCTGCGCTCGGGTGGCGACGTCGAGCTGGTCGACCCGGCCGACGAGCGCGCCATGGCGGCGTTCCGGGCGACGGTCACCGAGGCCGCGCTCGCCGTACGTCTCGCGGCGGAGGCGGGCGACGCCGAGGCCGCAGTCGCCGCTCTCGACCGGCACCGGCTGCTGTGCGCCCATCGTGAGGGCCCCTACGGTGTCACCGGCTGGAACCGTCAGGTCGAGCGACTGGTCGCAGACCGCACCGGTGTCACCCACTACGACGAGTGGTACGCCGGACGCCCCGTGCTGGTCACCGCCAACGACTACGGCCAGGGCCTCTACAACGGCGACCTCGGCGTGACCGTCCGGCTGGTCGACGGTCGGCTGCGTGTCGTCGTCCCCGGCGCCGACGGGCTCAAGGAGTTCGCGACCACCCGGATGGCCGGCGTGCAGACCGTGCACGCGATGACGGTGCACAAGTCGCAGGGCTCGCAGGCCCGCGAGGTGAGCGTGGTGATGCCCCCCGACGACTCGCCGCTGCTCACCCACGAGCTCTTCTACACGGCCGTCACCCGGGCCCAGGACAAGGTCCGCGTGATCGGCACGGAGGAGTCGGTTCGGGCCGCCGTGGCACGCACCGTGCAGCGCGCGTCGGGATTGGCACGGCGTCTGGCCTAGCAGGTGTCACACTCGGGATGTGACCGACGCTCCTCCGGCTGTGCGCCCCAACGTCCTGGTCGTGATGTTCGACCAGGTCGCACCGACCGCCCTGCGCTGCTACGGCAATCCGGTCACCCAGGCACCGACCATCGACCGGCTCGCGCGCACCGGCGTCGTGTTCGACGCGGCGTACTCCAACAGCCCGCTCTGCACCCCGGCCCGCTACTGCATGATGACCGGCCAGCTGCCGTCGGCGACGCGCGGCTACGACAACGCGGCCTACCTCGCGAGCAACATCCCGACCTTCGCGCACTACGCCCGGATCGCGGGCTACCGCACGGTGCTCGACGGCAAGATGCACTTCGTCGGGCCCGACCAGCTCCACGGCTTCGAGGAGCGGCGCACCACGGACATCTACCCGGCCGACTTCGGGTGGACGCCCAACTGGCTGCAGCCCGACGAGCGTGTCGACTGGTGGTTCCACAACATGGACTCGGTCACGACGGCCGGCGTCGCCGAGGTCACCAACCAGCTGCTGTACGACGACGAGGTCGGTCACCAGGGGGTTCGCGCCCTGCACGACCTGGCGCGACAGGACGACGAGCGGCCGTGGCTGCTGGTCGTGAGCTTCACCCATCCGCACGACCCGTACGTCACCCGCGGCAGGTACTGGGACCTCTACGAGGGTGCGGACATTCCCCTGCCCACCTTGGGATCCGACGACGTGCCGGCCGACCCGCACACGCTGCGGCTGCGCCGGGTCAGCGCCATGGACGAGGTCGAGATCACCTCCGACGACGTACGACGCGCCCGGCGGGCGTACTACGGCAACATCTCCTACCTCGACGAGTGGACCGCGAGGCTGACCGGCACCCTCGACGCGCTGGGCCTGACCGACGACACGATCGTGGTGCTCCTCGCCGACCACGGCGACATGCTCGGCGAGCGCGGTCTCTGGTACAAGATGAACTTCTTCGAGGGCTCCGCCAGGGTTCCGCTGATCGTCAACGCACCCAAGCGGTTCTCGCCCAAGCGGGTCGCCGATCCGGTGTCCCTGGTCGACGTGCTGCCGACCATCGTCGAGCTCGCTGGCCAGGGCGTACCGCCGAGCGTCGACCCGCTGGCCGGGCGCTCACTTCTCGAGCTGTGCCGCGGTCCCAACGGCGTGGAGCCGGTCGAGCGCGAGGTGGTCGGCGAGTACATGGGTGAGGGCGCGATCGCGCCGATCGTGATGATCAGGCGCGGTGACCTCAAGTACGTCCACTCGCCGGTCGACCCCGACCAGCTGTACGACCTCGCGAACGACCCGCTGGAGCGGGTCAACCTCGCCGAGGACCCCGACTGGGCGGTGCGGCTCAAGGCGCTGCGGACCGAGGTCGCCGAGCGCTGGGACCTCGACGCGCTGTACGACGACGTGGTCGACGACCAGGCCCGGCGCCGGCTGGTCAACGCCGCCCTCCGGGTCGGTGTGGTGACGCCGTGGGAGTACGTCCCCCCGGTCGACCCGACCCGGCAGTACATGCGCAACCACCTCGACCTCAACGACCTGGAGCGCACCACCCGCTTCCCGCGCTGATGCCACCAGGAGCCTGCTGAGTCCGCGCCGCCCGGTCACCCCGCTCGTTGCCCCTGATGACGGCGCGCGGCCACCACCCTGACCACGGTCGTGGGAGTCAGTAGCCGCGAGGGCGGGTCGAGTAGGGAGGTCACGCGCATGAACGTGGTCGCCACGGCCGGGTTATGCTCTGCGGCCGCCTGGACCCGGTCGACGTACGTGTTGAGCACCCTCACCAGCAGGGGACGCGGGCCGGGGACGATCGGGAGCGCGAGATCACCGCCGGTGGCCAGCTGCCAGGCAGCGCCGCTGGACTTGGCGATCTTCTTGAAGAACCGTCGCGCCAACCTGTCAGTGCCGGCTCTCAGACAGCTCTGGAGCACCTGTGCCTCCAGCGCCGCCACTGTCATCCCCTGTCCGTAGATCGGGTTGAAGCTGCATACGGCGTCGCCGATCACGAGGAAGCCGTGCGGGAAGCGGGCGAGTCTGTCGTAGCGGCGTCGCAGGCTGGCCGGGTACCGGTGGGTGTGGAGGGGGGTCAGTCGTTCCGACCCCTCGATCGCCGCAACGACCGGGTCCGGTACCCAGATGCGCAGCGAGGCGACGAGTTCGGGCCACTGTGTGGGCGGGTGATGTCCGGCGTAGCCGGACACGGTAAGGATCCAGGTGTCGTTCTCCTGTGCGATCAGCGCGATCGACGTGGGCCGCTCCGGTACCGGCCCGGTGAGGAAGGTCCGCACGTGTCCCAGCACGTCGCTCTCCATCTTCAACAGGCAGCTGACGTACATCAGGTCGACCTGCAGTCGCTCCTCGATGGGTCGTTCGTGGCCCGCCTCCTCCAGCCAGTGACCTGCGCGACTTCCGCGGCCTGTCGCGGCCACCACCAGGTCGGCGTGGAGGGTGCTCGTCTGACCATCTGATCGACGCTGGACCCGCGCCCCGGTGACCCGTTCGGCCGGGTGGTCCGTGGCGTCGGCGCCAGCTCGATCGGCGTCGCTGGCCAGTCCGACGACGTCATACCCGTCGAGCACCTCAACTCCCGGCCAGGACCGCAGCCGCTCGAGGACTCGGCCCTCGAGGAGCGCTCGGCTCACCTGGTACATCGGGGGGAAGTCGGCCTCGTGATCCTGCGCCAGCCGGTGGCCACCGAACGTCAACTGGAACTGTCGCGCGTCATCGATGACCTGGACTCCCTCACGGGCCAGGGAGTCCAGCAGGCCGGGGAAGAGGTCCCCGATGGCTTCCGCGCCGCTCGGCAGCAGCAGGTGCGCGTGACGCGCCTGGGGCACACCCTTGCGCGTCTCGCCCACCGGCGGCAGGTGATCTCGCTCGACGACAGTCACGCGTTCGTAGCAGTCGGCGAGCACCCGGGCAGCCACCAACCCAGCCATGCTTGCGCCCAGCACAACCGCGTGCTCACCCAGCATCGGCAGGTCACCCGTGCGTCTGAAGGCCTTCATGAGGACCAGTTTCACAAAGGGTTGCCGTTGCCGCAGCCTCTCCGTGGAATGCCATCTCCCGTGGCACCAAGCACCCGGCAGTACATGCGCAACCATCTCACCTCCACCTCGACCGCGGATTCCAGGTCGGGCATCCCAGCCATATCGACAGTGACACGATGGCGACCGTGAAACAGGTACAGGTGACTTTCGACTGCGCGAACCCACGAGCCGTTGCCGAGTTCTGGAAGGCGGTGCTCGGGTACGTCGACCCTCCGATCCCGCCGGGGTTCGACTCGTGGGATGCGTACGAAGCCTCGCTTCCCGCCGAGAGCCGAGGTTCGAGCTGGGCCTGCCAGGATCCGGACGGCAACGGTCCGCGCTTGTACTTCCAGCGAGTGCCCGAGGTTAAGACGGTGAAGAACCGGCTGCACCTCGACGTACGCGTCGGGGCAGGGCTGACCGGCGACGAGCGCGTCTCCGCCCTCGAGGCTGAAGCCGCTCGACTGGAGCCGCTTGGCGCTCGTCGCCTGCACCTGCTCCCTGCCGACGAGGAGAACGAAGCGTGCCTCGTCATGCAGGACGTCGAGGGCAACGAGTTCTGCCTCGACTAGGACTCGTCGCCGGTTGCCCGAGCGAGCCGCGGTGAGCCGGAGTAGCGGGACAGGTCCTCCCCACCGATCGGCACCTGGTGCAGCACCGACAGCGCGTTGTAGATGTCGGTCAGCCGGTTCACCCGGGGGAGGCCGGACTCGGCGCGACGCATCAGCGCCTCGAGACTGTTGCGGGTGCGCTGTGGCTTCGCGCCGAACGCCCGGTACGCGTCCCGCCAAGCGGCGACATGCGGCAGGTCTTCGACCCGTCGACCGCGCAGCGATTGACTCACCGCCGACTCGGCCCTGGTCACCAGCCGGTGGCTGAGCTCGTCGCTCGGCCCGGGACGCAGTCCGTCCACGGCGACGAGCAGGACCCGGTAGTCGGGCCGCAGGTCCAGCACCGCTGGCTCGACCCGGGCTTCGGACAGGAACCCCTCGAGGTCTTTCTGATCAGGCATGCTTCCTCCGCTTGCCCGCACGCGCCCACGCAGGTCACGTGCGGCTGAAGATGACGCGTCCGTTGGGGATGGTCTTCATCTGGTACTTCGGTGAGTGGGCGTAGGTGTGGTGTCTGGGGCAGAGCAGGCGTCCGTCCTTT
>Ga0207648_10007640_pt1 | contig 10592 bp, 11 predicted proteins | sample KBSMisM32_FD_184310 | JGI IMG/M metagenome (GOLD analysis project Ga0207648, IMG submission 184310) | Miscanthus rhizosphere microbial communities from Kellogg Biological Station, Michigan, USA - KBS Miscanthus M3-2 (SPAdes) (version 2) | ecosystem: Host-associated > Plants > Roots >... | reverse complement strand
CCGGGATGATACCCAGGTGTTTAATGCCCGCACCTTTGATGGTTATTTCACTTTGCGTCATCGCAGCAAGTCCTATGAATGATCCTACTTCGATCATGTCCGGCAACATGCGGTGTTCTGCGCCGCCAAGATAGGGAACACCTTCAATCGTTATCAGGTTGCTGCCGATGCCTATGATCGTTGCACCCATTTTGATAAGCATTCTGCATAGCTGTTGTACATAAGGTTCACAGGCCGCATTGTAAATAGTCGTTCTTCCTTTTGCCATCACAGCCGCCATGATGATATTAGCAGTGCCGGTAACACTCGGCTCATCCAGCAACATGTCGGTCCCCTTCAGGTTCGGTGCTTCCAGATGAAAAAAACCATCTTCAGCATGATAAGTGAATTTTACACCCAGCTTCTCAAAACCGATGATATGTGTATCCAGTCTTCTCCGGCCAATTTTATCACCTCCCGGTTTAGGGATATATGCTTTACGGAATCGGGCGAGTAGTGGACCGGCAATCATAACGGAACCCCTGAGTCTGCCACTTTTTTCGCGGAAGGCTTCACCATGGAGGTAATCCATATCAATATCATCAGCCTTAAAACTGCAGGTATGCCTTGACGTTCGGTTGACCTTGACACCGATATCGCCCAATAATTCTATTAAAAGATTTACATCGAGAATGTCCGGGATATTATTGATCTCGACCGTTTCAGGAGTAAGAAGTACAGCGCTTATGATTTGCAGGGCCTCGTTTTTAGCCCCCTGGGGAACGATCTCTCCCTTTAGCTTTTTCCCGCCGGTTACTTCAAAAAACATAGCATGAATGTGATAAGATGGAATCTACTTAAACCGTTTTTTATTGAACTTCTGCTGCTGACCACCACGATTTTTATTATCGCGGTTGTTATTATTATTCCTCACATTCCCGCCACCACCGCGCGGTTGAAAACTTCCTTTACGTTTTGAAAAACGGTCATCGCGTTCGCGTTCCCGGAATACTTTTACAGATGGCGTATTAGTAAATTCCAATTGCCCGTCAGTAATACCATTGAGTTCACTGCGAATGGCATCATCATGCACCATTTCCTTATGCCAGTTGCTATAAGCGAGTTTCATATAATAGGCAATAGCATTGGAAAAGCCGGAACGTTTTTCTGGGTTGTCTTCTCTCAGCGCCTTATTGATCACCATCTCAAGGTTCTTGCCAAGGTGAGAATATTTCGGATAACGCTTGGGGTAAGGAAGCGGTTTTGGCCTGGCCGATAATTTTTCCCTTGTCGGTATTGGATATGGGCTTTTAACGTCCAGTTTGAAATCAGACATCAGGAAAAGATGATCCCATAATTTATGTCGGAAATCCTCCACATTTTTCAGGTGGGGATTGAGGAATCCCATTAATTCGATGACAGCCGACACATTGGCCTGCCTTCTTTCCGGATCTTCTATCAAAACGATATGATCGATCATCTTCTGAATATGCCTGCCATATTCCCTCATCACCATGTGACTTCTCGAAGTATTATATTCCATTGAACCCATTGGCCAAAAATACAGGTTAATTATTAATAGTTACAAATCGATGGCTGGAAATACAAAGGACTTTCCAAAACTGTGCCAGCGCGGCCGTTTATAGAAAGTCCCCTGGAAATCTGGTTTATTGTATGCTGACGCGGCTTACCGATTGTTCACCGGTGCCGGTATTGCTGACCCTCAGCCAATATGATCCTCGCGGATATTTCTGCTGCAGGTCGAACTGAAGACTATTTGATTTTATTGCTTTTACGGATGTTTGCTGCATGACCTGTCCCACCGTATTGAGCAGCTCTACGCGCAGTGTTCCTGTCTGAGCGCTTTCGAACTGTATATTCATGGTTTTCACAACAGGGTTGGGATAGATCGAAGGATTGATCAGTCCGTTTTCGTCAAAAGAAATAGTTTTAATAGGACTATAAGATTCCCTGTTCTGGGCATCTGTCTGCTTTATTCTGAAAAATAACCTGCCTTTGTCTGAACCCGAAGCAGTATAATCGAACTTATAATTTTTGATTCCGGTACCAGCTGAATTCTGGTTACTAACAGCGATAAAATCCCTGCCATTTCTGCTCATTTCAACTGCATAGCGGTTACCTGATTTTTCATTTTCAGTGGTCCACTCTAATTTAATAAGCCTGTTATTCTTTTTCGCCTGGAAATTTTTCATGCCTGATGCTAATACTACATTAGGACAGAAATAGTATGTTAGCCTGATTTCAACTTCACTATAAGCCGCAACGTCGAGGCCATAGTTATCATTACCATTAGTCATCAGATAGGATCCATTATTAAAGTAGTTGAATGCCACGGTACCTGAACCCAGGTAAGGAACCACATTGGTGGTAGCCTTGACCAGTGACCTGTACTTGAATAGTGTATCCGGACCAATATGCACACTGGTATCTACATCAACGCCGGCCTGACCAAGATCAAATGGTCCGTAGTTACGGGATTGGTTTGCTGTTACACTGATACCCGGACCGGTAAGCGTTGTTACTCTTGTGTATACCATTGAGTATTCCACTCGCTGTGTTGAATCTCTGTTGACAAGGTCCATATCAAGAACAGTAAGCACACTGCTACGTGTGGTTAAACAATTCAATGAACCCGTTGATGGATCAAATTTTAAAAATAATACGGGAGTATTAAAACCGAGAATGCCTGACAGTGTCTGGATCTGCACAACAGAATCAACCGGTTCACCTCCGGCACAAGCACACTGAGCATTACTCTTATGGGGTATGATGATGAATAAAAATACCACACAAATCAAGGTGTACAGTTGCTTCATAGATTGGATTTTTAGTCTTAAACAAGGGACTGGATTTGTCTATAAAATTAGCCACTGCATTAGTTAATGTCAATAGCAGATGTGGTAAATACGGTAAAATAGGGTGAAACTACAAAATGCAATTGCCCCTTTTTTTTGCTATAGTTTTGCAATTCGTTGATATTATGAAGATTGCCATTAATGCAAGGTTTACGGGTTATCAGAACGGTGAAGGCTATGCGCGGTTCACAAAGGGTATTTTTACACAAATGGTAAGCGATTTCGGGGAAGACGAATATGTTTTCCTCTTTGACAGGAAACATCCTGAACCATTTTTGCATTCGCTAAATGCAAGTTTTTTGGGTAAAGGGCCTGCAGCAAGACATCCCATATTGTGGAAATACTGGTACGATGTTGTATTGCCACGAATGGTGAAAAAACTAAATGCAGATTGTTTATTCTCGCCCGACGGATTTTGTTCTTTATACTGTTCAGTGCCACAAGTTCTGGCGATTCATGACCTGGCTTTCCTGCATTATCCCCAGGGCATCAGCAGATTTTATCAGCAATACTATTCTTATTTTACTCCGAAGTTCATTGCAGCCGCCGCGCAAATTGTAACAGTATCAGAATTCAGTAAGGAAGATATTATTCGTCATTACCCGGAAGCAAAAAATAAGATATCCGTTATCTATAATGCTGCCGACCAAAAATTTGCACCGGTTGATGAAAATGAAAAACAAAAATGTAAAGAGCGGATCACAGAAGGGAAGGAATTTTTTCTTTACGCCGGGTCCATCCATCCAAGAAAAAATCTTGTAAACCTGCTGAAGGGATTTTCATGGTTCAAGAAAAGACACCAGAGTAACATGAAACTAATACTGGCTGGAAGAATGGCCTGGAAGAATGATAGCTTCACTGCACAACTGGCTACATATAAATATCGTGATGATGTTATCCTCACCGGATTTATCCCGGATGATGAACTTAGATTATTAATGGCCTCAGCATATGCTTTAGTGTATCCTTCGCATTGGGAGGGATTTGGCATTCCTGTATTGGAGGCTATGCAATCAGGCACCCCTGTAATTGCATCAAATAACAGTGCAATTCCGGAAATAGCTGATGGTGGTGCATTATTAACGGAGCCGGGTGATGCTGAAGGTTGGGGCAGGGGAATGGGGCTGATCTATAAAGATGAAACGTACAGAAATACACTGATCCGCAATGGCCAGCAAAGGGCTGCTTTTTTTTCCTGGAAAAACAGTGCCGCCAACTTGCATGAAGTAATGGTGAAAGCTGTTACATAGAACACAAACCTTAACTTTGCCGTCTAAAGAAATAACATGAACCAATCTACCATTACCATAAACGTAGGATTAGATATTGATAAAGTTCCGGAACAGATCACCTGGAGTGCAACACAAAGCACCGCAGAAGAAGCGCAAAAAGCAAAAGCGATGATGCTTTCATTTTGGGATGGCCAGGAAAAAGCAGCTTTGCGTATTGATCTCTGGACAAAGGATATGATGATGGATGAAATGGCAGATTTCGTTTACCAGAATATTATGACCATGGCTGATAATTTTGAAAGGGCTACAAGGCAAACGGAATTGTCGGGTGACATGAAAAAATTTGCCAGGGCTTTTATGCAAAAATTCCAGCAGTTACAACATGAGTCATCTGAAAAACCACAATAATAATTTATGTCGCTCGAACTCAGCATAAACGATCAGTTAAAAACAGCAATGAAGGCAAAGGATGAAGTAACACTTCGTTCGTTGCGGGCAATAAAAGCTGCCATTCTGGTAGCAAAAACATCAGAAGGTGCAGGTGGGGTTTTGAAGTCTGAAGATGAAACTAAGCTGTTGCAAAAGTTGGTAAAGCAAAGAAAAGATTCATTGGATATTTTTCGTCAGCAGAATCGTGAAGACCTTGCAAAAAAAGAAGAAGAAGAGATCGAAGTGATAGAAAAATTTCTTCCCAAACAATTAACTGCGGAAGAACTTGGAGAAGTCTTAGGAAAGATCATAAGTGAATTGGGTGCGATGTCGCCTTCGGACCTTGGAAAAGTGATGGGTGTTGCTTCCAAACAATTGGCTGGTAAAGCCGATGGGAAAGCTATTTCAACAATGGTAAAAGAACTCCTGTCGAAATAATAATGTATGTGGATTGATCTTGTCTGGATTTTTATCATGATCATGGCCCTTGTTAACGGATTTAAAAATGGACTTATAGGTGCCGCATTTTCTTTTGCTGCATTTTTCATAGGTCTGGCAGCTGCTTTGAAATTGTCGGCGATTGTTGCCGTTTACATGCAGGAATCGTTTAAAAGCCAGTCGGCCTGGTGGCCGGTTGTTGCTTTTGTCGTGGTTTTCCTGTTGGTCAGCGGGCTAATCAGAATGGCGGCGGGTGTGATGTCAAAAACGCTGGATGTAGTGATGCTTGGATGGGTAAATAAACTAGGTGGATTTTTTTTATATGCCATCATGTATACCCTTATATACAGTGTGGTGTTATTTTTTTTGGATCAGATCATGCACATATCTGATGCAGTTAAACAGCAATCGAAGGTTTATTCATATATTGAACCCTGGGGAGCATGGACCATGAATGCCCTGGGCAATGTGATTCCATGGTTCAAAGATGTTTTCAAGGATATGGAGGATTTTTTCAGTAAAGTGGGGGAGAATATCAGTAAATAACAAGGAAAGCCATGCATTTCAACATTTATTAAGGCACAATTGGTGTTTTATTAAATCCCTCCTTCTCTATTTCACCAGAAAAAATTATTTTAGCAGTTAACAGGCAGTATTGAAATACCAGAATGAGTTATCAGATCAAACAAGAAGGAAAGTTCAGGTTCATTGAAGAAGGCGAGGGCGAACCCCTTGTAATGCTTCATGGGCTTTTCGGTGCGCTGAGTAATTTCAAGGGCCTGATCGATTATTTTGTTCCACATAACAAAGTTATCGTTCCAATGCTTCCGCTGTTCGAGCTTGACCTGCTGCATAGCACAGTAGGAGGGTTGGAAAAATTCGTTTATAAATTCCTGGAATTTAAAGATTACCGGAATATACATTTGTTGGGGAATAGCCTCGGAGGTCATGTTGCACTGGTGCATGTACTTAAACATCCCGAACGCATCAAATCTCTTATCCTTACTGGCAGTTCAGGTCTATTTGAAAATGGAATGGGTGACAGTTATCCCAAACGGGGCGATTACGAATATATCAGGAAAAAAACCGCGCTTACTTTTTATGACCCTGCAGTTGCCACAAAAGAATTGGTTGACGAGGTTTATGAAATAGTTAACAACCGGATCAAAGCTATAAAAATTATTTCTCTGGCTAAAAGCGCCATCAGGAATAACCTGGGAGAGGAATTAAACCAGATCAAACAACCTACTTTATTAGTATGGGGCAACGATGATACCATCACGCCTCCTTTCGTTGGACGTGAATTCAACAAGTTGATTCCCAACAGTGAACTTCATTTCATTGATAAATGCGGACACGCCCCAATGATGGAAGTACCTGATGAGTTCAATCGAATTCTACATGTCTTTTTGCAAAAACTCAACGAACCTGCTGCCGTGCACTAAGTTATGCGCAGTATATGCAGCGCTTAACTGCGATTTATCGTCTTACTGACTACCTTTATTCAAGTAACAACGCCATGTTTTGCGGACAAATCATATCGTCTGATATTTTACCTCTCACACTACAGGATACTGTAGGAGAGGCTTTGCGCGTTATGCAGGAGAAGCAGATTAATCATCTGCCGGTTGTTGAAGGCGAGAAATACCTTGGTATGATATCTGAAGATGACCTTTTGGATGAAGAGCCTGATGTGAAGTTGCTTGACATTGTGGAAAATCTTGATGGTTCGGCGGTAAAATCGGCAGACTATTTCCTCGTGGCAGTAAAATTGTCTTATCTATTTCAATTAGATGTTGTTCCGGTGGCTAATGACAAGCAGGAATTCGAGGGGCTGATTACCAAAGACACGTTGTTCAGGCACCTGGCAAAATCAACGGGATCTGAAGAATATGGGTCACTGCTGGTTTTGGAAATGGAAAAGAAAGACTATTCACCGGGGTTGTTTAACCGGCTGGTGGAATCAAATGATGCAATTATCACACAATTGAATTCATGGTCAGATCCTTCCAGCAGCCTTATGACCGTGGTTATCCGCATAAATAAGGAAGAAGTTTCAGACGTTGTTGCCAGTTTCCAAAGGCATGATTTTACGGTCAGATACTACCTCGGCGAAGAACTTTTTCGTAATGAACTGCAAAGCAACCTCAACCATCTGATGAATTATTTAAATATGTAATAAAACCCTGTGTTTGCAGTGGTATATTAGCTTTGCAGCTGGCTTTATGAAGATTAGGTGGCAAAATACAACGATAGCTTTTCTACTTTTGATTTCTTCCTTTCCCGCAGATGGACAGGAAACACATCAGGATACAATTGCAAAAGCAAAGCTTGATGACGCCCTCGTTACCGTCCGCAAAATAACAGTAACGGGTAATCGCAAAACCAAATTGCGGATTGTTTTAAGGGAAGTCTACCTCGATGCTGACAGCTCCTATACCATGCCTTTTATCCTCGAGAAAATAAAAAATGCCAGGTCCAACCTGATGAATACTACACTTTTTGTAGATGCAACGGTTGATTTCAAAAACTGGTATGAAGATTCCATAGATATAGTTGTTGACGTGAAAGAGCGGTGGTATTGGTTTCCTTTCCCTTTGTTCAAACCGGTTGACAGAAACTGGAATGTGTGGATCAATCAGTACAATGTGAGTCTCGAAAGGGTTAATTATGGTATTAAATTCCTGGGTAATAACCTTACAGGTCGAAATGATAAAATTAACCTCTACCTGGTCAACGGATATACAAAACAAATCGCCCTTACTTATCAGAATCCCTATATGGGCAGAAACCTTAAATGGGGATATTCCACGGAATTTTCTTACAGTCAGAATCGTGAGATCAATTATATTACAAAAGGCAATGAGCAGATTTTTTTTAAGAACGAGGATGCTTTTGTTCGTAAAAGGCTGACCGTAGGCGGTGGTATTTCTTATCGAAAAAATTCCAATGAACGTCATACACTGAAACTGAATTATACGTGGGAATCAGTTAATGATACCATTGCCATCCTCAACCCTGTATTTTTTGGAAATGGAAAAACCAATACTGGTTTCCCTGAACTATCGTATAGATATCAGCTGTTTAATGTGGACTATATTCCCTACCCTTTAACCGGATTCAAAGGTGAATTCAGTTTTATGAAACGTGGTTGGGGCGGATCTATGGACATGTGGATGTTTAATGTAAGGGGTGGGAAGTACTGGCCATTAGGAAATAAATTCTATTTTTCAACAGCGGGGGAATTCACAATTAAGCTTCCGTTTGACCAGCCTTATTACAATCTTCCCCTAATGGGATATGCCGATAATTACCTGCGGGGTATGGAATATTATGTAATTGATGGAGTGGCATCGGGCCTGCTTAAAAATACTTTACGTAAACAGATATTTGACATTAAATGGAAAACCGGACTGAAATCCCGGACTTACGGAGTAATTCCTTTCCGTATATTCTTAAAGACCTATGGTGATCTCGGTTATGTATATAATAAATATAATTACAACGGCAACACATTGTCAAATCGCTGGCTCTATACCGGGGGTTTCGGGGTGGACATAGTTACTATTTATGACGTGGTATTTAAACTTGAATACAGTTTTAACCAGCTCAATCAACATGCAATGTTCATTCACCTGAATGAATTTTAGTTGAGCCCGCATTTCCTTAACATTGTAACATGAAAATTGCCATATACAGTCGTGGAGGCGATAGCCTGCACAGTTCCGACCTCCAGATGTTGCTTTCTGCTTTACAGGAAGCAAAATGTACAGCGATTTTACACGAAGACTATTTTCAACAGATCAGTCACGAATTACCTGAGGCTGATGGATACTCCTGTTTTAAAACATCAGAAGACCTCGATGATAGTGTCGATTGTATGATCAGTATGGGTGGTGACGGCACTTTGCTGGATACCGTAACATTGATCAGGGATAAAAATATTCCCGTACTGGGTATCAATTTCGGCCGTTTGGGATTTCTGGCCAGTCTCGGTAAAGAAGATCTTTCTTCGGCAGTAAAAGCATTAGTGGATCGAACTTTTGTTGCAGAAAAAAGGACCCTTATCCACCTTGAATCAGAAGTTCCCTTATTTGGTGAAACACCATATGCGCTAAACGAATTTGCCATTCATAAACGGGACACATCTCCGATGATAAAAATCCACACTTATCTGAATGGGGAATTCCTGAATACATATTGGGCCGATGGGTTGATCGTTTCTACCCCTACCGGTTCAACGGGATATTCACTCAGTTGTAATGGCCCGGTTGTATTTCCTGAATCAGGAAGTTTTGTGATCACACCTGTAGCACCGCATAACCTGAATGTAAGGCCCATCGTGGTTCCGGATAATAATATAATATCATTCGAAGTCGAAGGCAGGACCGAGCAATTTATCTGTGCGCTTGATTCAAGAAGGGAAATTGTAGATCGAAACATCCAGATCGCGGTTAAAAAAGAAAACTTTACCATCAGCCTGGTCAGGCTGAACGAGAATAATTTTCTCCAAACGCTAAGAAAAAAACTGGCCTGGGGATTTGACACCAGAAACTAGAGTTGGTTGTTGGTTTTTAGTTGTTGGTTGTTGGTAATTGAAACAACAAACAACTAACAACCAACAACTAATAACCAGTTTTAGCGTTTTGTTTAGACTAATTAGCACGTATTTTCGTTTTTTAAATCATGGGCAAGAAATTATTGACGTTTTTTTTGGTTTGTTATATTTCTCTGAATGCATTTGCCCAACCCCAGGCTACTGTATATGAGGGTGAAGTGGGTATAAGCCTGGGCGTAGCGCATTATTTCGGGGACCTGAACAACAGGGCATCATTTAATCGTCCTAAAGTTGCTGTGGGAGCTTTTGTCCGCAAGCAGGTGGGTGATTATATCGGTGTTCGCCTGGGTGTTCATTATGCACGGTTGGGTTATTCTGACAAGTATAGCAATAACGAATATCAGCAAAGACGTAACCTCAGTTTTAATACAGCCATCTGGGAACTTGCCCTTCAGGGTGATTTTAATTTTTTCCGATTTGAACCGGGCAATCCCAATTTCATGTTTACTCCCTATATCACTATAGGCGCTGGAATTTTCAATTATGACCCTTTTGCATATCTGAATGGTATCAAATATGCTTTGCGACCATTGGGTACAGAAGGTCAGGGAACTGCGGCCTATCCTGAAAGGCAGGCATATAACAATATCGCCGTTTGTTTTCCACTAGGCATGGGCGTTAAATACAATATTTCACCATCTGTCAATTTTGCATTTGAGATTTCCTACCGGTTTACCACAACCGATTATCTGGATGACGTTAGTACCACTTATGCAGGGATAACGAATTTCCCTCCGCAGAACGGTCATGAAACTGTTGCCTCAAAACTTCAGGACCGTTCATATGAAACCGGAGTTCCCATCGGACAAGCGGGAAGACAGCGGGGATTCAGTGAACAAAAAGACCAATATATTTTTGCAGAAATAAGTCTTGCCCTCGCAATCACCTCATATCGCTGCCCTTCGGCAAACCATCGGTAATTTTCCACTTAATATTTGTAAGAATATCTCTCGTCTCACATCTCCGGTCTCAAATCTAACCGCCAACCCCAACCCCCAACCCCCAACGAACAACTAACTC
>Ga0207648_10007637_pt1 | contig 10595 bp, 5 predicted proteins | sample KBSMisM32_FD_184310 | JGI IMG/M metagenome (GOLD analysis project Ga0207648, IMG submission 184310) | Miscanthus rhizosphere microbial communities from Kellogg Biological Station, Michigan, USA - KBS Miscanthus M3-2 (SPAdes) (version 2) | ecosystem: Host-associated > Plants > Roots > Rhizosphere... | reverse complement strand
TGTGTAACGTGCCATAGTTTTATTTCATTTCGATTTTTTTAGAGTTCGTTGCACGATCGGTGAAAAATCGTAAAAAATTAATCGGGCAACCTTTTTAATAAATGAAACCTTATTGGCTCAATATGTCTTGAGATGTATGATTTAGGATGTATGATTTTAGGATATAAAAATCGCTCTCCAAATCAGAAATGATTCATGGCTCGCGAACCGAACCGATAGTCACCTGGAGGCGGTCGCCTTCCGCCCAACCTGATCCCGGCATCGCAGCGTCAGCAACAACTGCATGCGCCTGGAGACGTCGCCAGCGCCGTCCCGATTCGCGCTACCTCGCATGGAGCTTTACATGAAGACATTTCTCAATCTGAAGATCGGTGTTCGCTTGGCACTGGCCTTCGCATTCGTGCTCGCGCTGCTCGTGGCGGTCATCAGTGCAGGCCTGCTGCGGCTGACCGACCTGCGCGACCAGCTGAACCTCGTCGTGGACAACCGCTACCCGAAGGTACAGCTCGCGTTCGACATCAAGAACGATGTGAACGTCATCGTGCGCAACGTGCGGGCGATGCTGGTCGACAAGGACGCGCAAAGCTTACGCAAAACCGCCCTCGACAATGCAGCTTCCCAGGCCCGGATCACCGACGCCATGGACAAGCTCGATCGCACGCTGCAGGCGTCCGAGACACGGCGCACGTTCACCGTCGTGAAGGAAGTTCGCGCGGCGTTCGTCGCGGATCAGCTGGCTTTCGCGGACCTGATCGCCGCCGGCAACCAAGACGCGGCCGTCGAGTTGGCGCTTGGCAAGATGCGCAAGGACCAACACAGCTATCAGTCGGCACTCGACACGTTGCTCGTCGATCTGGGCCACCAGTTCAAGCAGGCGGGCGACGAAGGCAACCGCGCGTACCGCATCGGCCAGACGGTGATGCTGGTGCTCGGTGGCGCATCGATCGGCCTGGCGGTGCTGATGGCCTGGATCGTCACGCGCTCCATCACGCGTCCGATCGGACGGGCGGTGCAGGTGGCGAATGCGGTGGCCTCCGGCGACCTCAGCTCCGATATCCGTGTCGACACGAAGGACGAGACCGGCCAGCTGCTGCAGGCGCTGAAGGAGATGAATGCGAGTCTGGTGCGTATCGTCGCCGAGGTGCGGCAGAGCAGCGACGGCATCGCCACCGGCTCGGGCCAGATCGCCACCGGCAACCAGGACCTGAGCCAGCGCACCGAGGAACAGGCCTCGAACCTGCAACAGACGGCCGCCTCGATGGAGCAGCTGACCGGCACCGTACGCAACAACGCCGACACGGCGCGCAACGCGAGCGAAGGGGCCGATTCGGCGTGCCGCGTGGCAACCGCGGGCGGCGAGGTGGTGGAGCGCGTGGTGCGCACCATGGCCGAAATCGCCCAAGCCAGCGCGAAGATCGCCGACATCACCGGGGTGATCGACGGCATCGCATTCCAGACCAACATCCTGGCACTCAACGCGGCTGTGGAAGCGGCGCGCGCCGGCGAGCAAGGCCGCGGCTTCGCGGTCGTCGCCAGCGAGGTGCGCACGCTTGCGCAACGCAGCGCGCAGGCGGCCCGTGAAATCAAGGTCCTGATCGGTGACAGTTCGAGCAAGGTAGCGACCGGCAGCCAGCTCGTCGATGATGCCGGGCGCACGATGGGCGACATCGTCGCGCAGGTGCGGCGCGTCAACGAGATGCTGATGGAGATCAGCACCGCCACCGCGGAGCAAACGACGGGCATCGGGCAGATCAATGATGCAGTGTTGCAGCTCGACCAGGTGACGCAGCAAAACGCCGCCCTGGTTGAGGAATCAGCGGCTGCGGCGGAGAGCCTGAAGCAGCAGGCGGCGCGGCTGGTGAGTGCGGTATCGGTCTTCCGGCTGGGAGGCAACGGGCGCGCGGTGCCGGCCTAAAGCAGTAGCAGTTCTTGCTGTGACAGGCGAATACCAACAAACGGAGAGGGCCGCCTCGCGCAACGTCGTGGGCCAGCTCACGGATTGATCGGGCTGGCGCGCCGGGGTGCCAAGTCCCTGCGCCTGCGGAATCGACTCCCAGTGTCGAGCATCAAGCGGTCAGACGCACGCGACGGCCAGCTGCCCACAGTTGGCCGAGACGGTGAGTTCGAGGCCAAGCCCCGCAGCAGTCCTTCAGCGTGATTTCCAGCTTGCTCAGCGGCAGCTGTCGGCCAGCTTATGCGCGCGTCGCATTAGCTTGCCCGGAATTCTTCGAGGACGACGACGCGGGCGGCCGATAGGCTCACCGCCCTTGCATCTTCCCTTGGAGAAAGCGCACATGGTCCCTGCCTCAACGACGAAAGCTGCGCGCCGGCTGTTCAGCCATTCACTGATCGGACTCGCCGTCCTCGGAGCAGTCGGGCATCAGGCCTTCGGCACGCCGCAGCAGCCCACGGCGAACGCCGCAGCACCAGCCATCGGCGCCACCGCCACTCGTCGGCCCAATCTGCTGTTCATCATGGCCGACGATCTCGGCTACTCCGACATCGGTGCGTTCGGCGGCGAAATTGACACCCCGAACCTCGACGCGCTCGCGGCGAGCGGGCGGCTGCTGACGAACCACCACACCGGCACCGTCTGCGCGATCACGCGCTCGATGCTGATCTCGGGCACCGACCACCACTTGGTCGGCGAAGGCACGATGGGCGCGCCGAGCGACGAGCGCAAGGGACTGCCCGGCTACGAGGGCTTCCTGAACGACCGCGCACTGTCGGTTGCGCAGTTGCTGAAGGATGCCGGCTACCACACCTACATGGCCGGCAAGTGGCACCTCGGCTCCAACATCGCCGACCCGGCGGCGCCGAAGCCGCTCGGCAGCGTCGGTCAGACGCCCGATCAGTGGGGCTTCGAGCGGAGCTTCGCGCTGCTCGGCGGCGCGGCGGGGAACCACTTCGGCCACGAGGCGGCCGGCTCGAAGAACTACACCGAGGACGGCGCGTACGTGCAGCCCGGCCAGCCGGGCCAGCCCGGGGGCGCCGGCGGACCAGCGTTCTACTCGACCGACTTCTACACGAGCAAGCTGATCGACGACATCGACGGCAGTCGCGGCGACGGCAAGCCGTTCTTCGCATACGCCGCCTACACTGCGCCGCACTGGCCGCTGCAGGTGCCCGAGCCCTGGCTGAGCAAGTACCGTGGCCGCTACGACCAGGGCTACGACGCGGTGCGCGCCGCGCGGGTCGCGAAGCAAAAGCAACTGGGGTTGATCCCGGTCGACTTCACGCCCTACGCCGGCGCGCCGGAAACGCTCGAGTCTTCGCCGGCGACGGCGAAGAACGGCACTGCTGCGGCGCGCTACGTCAACGCCGACCACGCGGCCGAGGCCGGCTACATCGACTACCGCGCCGGCTTCGTCTCGAAGAAGTGGAACAGCCTGACGACGCTCGAGCGCAAGGCGCAGTCGCGCTACATGGAGATCTACGCCGGCATGGTCGCCAACCTCGACCACAACATCGGCCGGCTGATCCAGCATCTGAAGGACATCGGCGAATACGACAACACGCTGATCATCTTCCAGTCCGACAACGGTGCCGAAGGCTGGCCGATCGCGGCTGCGAACGTCGATCCGCGCGCCATTGACGAGGCCAACGCGGCCGAGCCCGCGTTCTCCAAGCTGGGCACCGACAACGGCCTGGGAAGTGCGCAGCGACTCCAATACGGCCTGCGCTGGGCCGAGGTCAGCGCGACACCGCTGGCGCAGTCGAAGGGCTATGCCGGCGAAGGTGGCGTCAGCACACCGCTGATCGTCCGGCTGCCGGGACAGAAGAAGGCGCTCGACGCAATCGGCCCGTTCACGCATGTCACCGACGTCACCGCAACGCTGCTCGCCGCCGCCGGCGTTCAGCCGCCGACGCAGCCAGCACCGCCCGACGTCGATCCGGCGACCGGTGTCGACCGCAACCTCGGCAAGGTCAGGTACGGCAGCCGCAACGTCTACCCGGTCAGCGGAGTGTCGCTGCTCGACGTGGTCGCGAGCAAGCAGCAGGGCGATGCGAACGGGCAGGGCCCCGGCCTCGCCAACGGCCACCCGCGCGTCCACGTCGCGCCCTTCGGCGACGAGGCCTACGGGCGCGCCTACATCCGCAGCGCCGACGGGCGCTGGAAGGCGCTGTGGACCGAGCCGCCGACCGGTCCGTTGAACGGCCACTGGCAGCTGTTCGATCTGAGCCGCGACCGCAGCGAGAACCTCGACGTCGCCGCGTCGTATCCGGACGTGCTGCAGCAGCTCGTCGCGCAATGGCACGAGTACCTGCAGCGCGTCGGCGGCGTCGAGCCGCTGCGTCCGGTGGGCTACTACTGAGCCCGGCGACGTGACGACGTCGACGCAGGGGCTGCGACGCGCAGCCTGGTGGGCCGGCGGCGCGCTGGCCGCGGTGGCGCTGGGCGCCGCGGCCGTGCAGGTGGCCGCGCGTGCGCAGGGCGCGGCGAACTTCGCGCCGCTCGGTGACGAAGCGCGGTGCCAGGCCTACCGCGGCCTGCCGCCGGGCTGGCTCGCCGATGCACATGCCGGCATGGCGCGCGTGCCCGACGGCGAGTTCATCTTCGGCAGCACGCGCGGTTATCCCGACGAACGCCCGCACGACGCACGGCCGACGCGCGTGCGCGGCTTCTGGATTGATCGCACCGAAGTCACGCTCGCACAGTTCGCGGCGTTCGTGCGCGCCACCGGCTACCTGACCGAGGCGGAGCGTCAAGGCGGCGCTGTCGTGTTCCGGATCCCGACCGCCGAGCAGCTCGCGTCGCGGCCCTACGCGTGGTGGACGTTCGTGCGCGGCGCCGATTGGCGCCACCCGGGCGGCCCCGACACCGACATTGCCGGTCTCGCGTCGCTGCCGGTGACGTTCGTGACCCTGCACGACGCACTCGCCTACGCGCGGTGGCTCGGTCGCGACCTGCCGACCGAGGCCGAGTGGGAATACGCGGCCAAGGCCGGGCGCAGCGACGCGCAGCTCGACGAGGCGCCGCGCGACGCCGCCGGGCGCCCGACCGCGAACTACTGGCAGGGCCAGTTCCCGGCCGTCGACCTGCACGAAGACGGCCATGCCGGGCTCGCCCCGGTGGGTTGCTATGCGGCCAACGCGTGGGGCCTTCACGACACGATCGGCAACGTCTGGGAATGGACGCTCGACGACTACACCGGGCCGCGCCAGCCGCACGCGAACGGTGACACTGCGGCGGTGGCGGCGCCGTACCGGCAACCCAACCGGCCCATCGTGATCAAGGGCGGCTCGTTCCTGTGTGCGCCCGACTACTGCGTGCGCTACCGCGCCTCGGCGCGCGAATCGCAGGAGGCCGATCTGGCGACCGCCCATATCGGGTTCCGCACCGTTCGGCGCGACGCCGACTCGTGAGTGCCCATTCGTTGTCGCCTGCGAAGAGCCAGCGCTGGGCGAGCAGTTCGCCGACGCTGCGTGCGCGTCGTCGTCCAGCATCGCAGCCGCTACCGCTATCCGAGACCGGCGCTGCTCGGCCCGCAGCTGATCCGGTTGCGGCTGGCCGATGACACGCGATCGCGGATCGAGAGCTATCAGCTGCTGGTCGAGTCGGTGCATCGCTTGCACTGGCTGCGCGATCCGCACGGCAATTGCGTCGCGTGCGTCACGTTCAAGGCTCGCATGACGCGTCGGAACGACGGCGACGCGACGCCTATTGTCCCAGTGGCATGAATGGCTTGTCCCTCGCAAGCCCGACCTCGAGCGCGCGCGCGGCCACCTTGCGGGCGATTTCAAATCCGGTGTCGAGATCCATCGGATAGTGGATGCCGGCGTACACGCGCGACTCGCCGGCCTGCTTGGCCATCGCCTCGTACATGCCGTCAGTGCCGCGCAGCGACGCATCGAGAACACGGCCCACCGTCCCGGAGATGCATGCGTGGTTGCTGGGGTAAGACGGGTGGTTTGGAACGCCGATCGCCAAGGTGATCCTCGGATCGGCCTGCGTCGGACGTGGGACCCAGTAGATGTACTTGGAGTCGTGGCAGGCAAGGTTGGCGTCGAAGGCGGCCATGTGCATCAGGGCGAGCGTCCGCGCTGAACTCGCTTCGTCCAGGCCGCGTGCAGCGATCGCAGAACGTGCGACGGCGTTCCATGCACCAGCGGCAAACGAGCCGCTCAGGTTCTCCCAGTACTGCGCGATGCGAAGCTGGGAATTCGACCGCGTGTCCGCTATCGTTCGGACCTGTCGCACCTGGGCCAGAAAAGCCTCCGAGCCGTAGGGCGGCGGCGGCGGCGCGCGGTAGTCCGCGGCGCGATTCAGGAAGAACGGCCGGATGTCGCCGAGGTTCGGGCCCAATGGTGGGGTCGGTGGCTGCTGACGGCTCGACCATTTGTCGTCCCCCACCGGGACCGTACCCGACCAGGCAGCCGAGGCTCGGTCCGTCTGCGCCATTGCCACGACCTGAGCCGCCGCTTGCCGGCCGATTTCCACACCGGACAGAAATCTCGCGCGGGGCTCATCTCCAAGTGCCTGCGTTTCTCGCTGGAGGCGTGCCGTCGTCGCCGGCTCGTCCTTGGGAAAGAAGTGCATCAGCATCCCCGCGGCCGCCCCTGCAGCGGCGCCGTCGGGTTCCAGCCCACGGGCGTTCGCTTGAACGATCGCGTTGTTGATGGCCAGGTTCAGGTAAGCCAGTGTCCTCAAGGCCGGGAATTGGCCGACGGCATTTCGCGCGATCAGCTCCAAGCCATAGTCGTTCCACTGGAACGTGGATGTCGATGCAGTCCAGGGCGTCGCTGTGGATTTGACCGCCCCGGCGGTAACGCTCGTGGGGCCATTCGTGCAAGCGCCAAGCAGCGCACAGAGCACCGCCGCCAACGCGACATTTCGACACGAGGACGGACACGGGACGTCGCGGCGTGCATGGGTGTTCATGTCAGCCCTTCTCCTAATCGGTCCCCAAGAATATAGGCAGCCCATCGGATCATCGCAAGGGCGGTCTTGGGGGGCGAGTCGCAGCGATGTAATCAACGCGACGAGGGCGCAATCCTCGGCAACCCCAGGGATCTCTGACCAGGCAGGGCCGGTTCGGAGAAGCCGCGGAGCGCTCCGCGCGGGCCAGGATCCAAACCAGGGTTCCAGCCTTCGAGACGTCGTTTCCCCTCAGCCGTCTCGCTGGCCAGCCGCCGCAGGCGTGCTGGCCAGCGCTCTTGCAGCAGCCGCCTTGTTTCGCTGATGACTCTTCGCGAACGAAATCGGCACTCGAGTGGGAGTTGGCGGACGGTCGCGCGCTCAGCCGTGCTAGCCGAGTGAGTATGTCCCGCAACACTCGTATGACGGACTGCGCAAGGCGGGGCTGCCCGATAAGTAGCCGTCGGGCTCGCAGCCATTGAACCGCCTCGCGCCCACGGGCCCGCCTAGCAGTCGATGCTGAAGACCGTCCCCGGATACACGAGTCGTGGATAAAGTCGCGGGCGAGGCCGCTCGCGCGTTCGCAAGTAGCAATCGCCTTGTCAGGTCAACGCCGGGCCGCGCGGATTGCTCGCTCGGGCCGAGAGGCGTCCGATCAGCGCGAAAATGCCTCGACGGGCCGCCCCGACCGCAGTTCGGTAAGAGCGTGGCGCGTCTTCGCCAGGCCGGCCAGCGCTCCCGCCGCCATGAACAGCCGCTCTGCCAACTCGAGGTCGTCTCGGCTCTTGAAGCGGCGACCGATCTCGTAGCGCGTCTGTGCGAGCACATACCGCGCTCCCATGCGCTCGGCAAGATCGCAACCACGCGCCCATAGTCGCCTCGCGGCACGAGCGTTGCCAAGCTGCCACTCGAGCATGCCCTGCAGCCTCATCGCATCGGATCCCGAGTGGTCGTGCACCCGCCGACCGTGTCGCATCGCTTCCTTGCAGGCGATGCGCGCCCAGCGCAGCAGGTTCGCACGCTCCGCGTCGATGAGGCCCTTGTTCTCGAGCGCGAGCACATATGACTCGGCGCTCACCAATACTGACAAGGTAGCGATCTGAGCTCGAACCGAGTGGCGTCGACAGAGCTCCCGGCCACGGACGAGAAGCGGGAGCGCTTCTCGCGTGCGCCCCAGCTGGACGAGCGCAAATGCGAACTGGCACAACGCTGACGCAAGCAGCGGGTAGTCCGGCACGGCCTCTAGAAGTTCGCGGGACCGACTGAAATGCACCACCGCGTCCTTCGGGTCGCCCTCAAAGATGCGCACAAGGCCGGTTGCAAACGTGGCCCAACCCATCATGTGATTGTCGCCGGCGTCGGCCGCGATCTTGACCAGTTCCGATGGGATGTCTAACCATCGCCGGTCACCCGAGGACATGAACACCAACATCTGTGTGTTGGCCGCGATGGCCCAGTGTTGCAGGTGCCCCAGTTTGCGCATTCCGTTCGACGCGACGGCGAGGCTTGCGTCGGCGGCGACCCAATCACCGCTGACAAACTCGTGGATGCCTCTGAGCAGGCGAGCGTAGTCAGATCTGTACGGATCGCCGAGCTTGTCGGCGGCATCGCGAGCTCGGTCATGAAAACGACTCGCAATGCCATACATGCCCAACATGTCCAGCACAAGGCCCAGGGCCGAGATCAGCGTGCTGTACGCTGGCAATTGCGGAGAGCGCTCTACCTGGGCGAGTCCATGCAAGAGGCACAAGAGGAATCCCCCGGGATCGCGGTAGAACTCGATCAACCCGACAATCTCGAGCGTCTGGATCCGAACCAAGACTTCCTCGCTCGGCGGCTCGGTCGAGTCCCGCCGAAGCTGCAGGTACCGAAATAGGCGATTCGCTGCAAGGCGCACGGCCAGTGCAGCGATCCTCATGCCGCGTCGGCCTGGCGTCGAAGGAAAGTCGATGCCAAGCCGATCAAGTGCGCTGAGGAGATAGGTGATTGACTCATTGTTCTGCCCGAGCCGAAACAATGCTTCGCCAATCTTCCGGTCGAGCACGGCCTGTTCGACCCTGCTGAACGGCACACCTCCCGCCCTCTGCGAAGCTGCGAGCGCGTCCCTGTAGTGTTCCAGGGCTTCCGCGTCCGCAGCGAGGCTGCCCGCCTGATCGCCCGCGTGGAAGAGGTACCGCTGGGCCTTGCCCCATTCATGCGCCTGAGCGAAATGATGCGCCAGCATCGGATAGAACTCCTCGATCTGCCCAGCGAAGAGCCTTTCAAGCGTCTCGCCGACCTGACGGTGCAGTTCTCGCCTGCGCGCCTCAAGCAGGCTGTTGTACGTCGCCTGCTGCACCAGTGGGTGCTGGAACATGTACTCGAGCTCCGGCAGGCGCCGTCTCTCCTTGATCAGTTCCGTACGCTGCAATGTGGCCAAGTCCACATCGAGCGCCGTGCTCGCCTGCGTCACCGCTTGGAGGACACGGTAGAAGAAGCTGCGCCCCACCACCGCCGCCGCCTTCAGCACCTGCTTGGCTTCATCCTCGAGTCGGTCGATACGACCAACGATGATGCCCTCGATCGTCGTGGGTAGCGGCGATTCGGCGAGCAGCGCGGTGGTCTCCCACTGCGCGGAAGAAACATTGCACCCGATCGCACCGCTCGCGATCAGCGCGCGCACGATCTCTTCCATGAACAATGGATTGCCGCCGGCTCGGTCCAGCAGTAATCCTCGCACCGCGCTCGACATGACCCCGCCCGCCAGAAGATTCACGGCGACCCGTACGCTGTGCTCTGGGGGCAGGGGTGACAACGTGATCGTCGTATTGCAGGCCCGCAGCTCTGCATCTCTGTCGAGCGCTTCCTTCAGTGCCAGCGCCGGCCGACCTTCCTCCGATCGCATCGCGACCAGGAACAGAATCGGCGCACGTCGGGCCAGGGTGAGCAGGTGCGACAACAGTTCGACGGAAGAGTCGTCCGCCCAATGCCAGTCCTCGAGCACTACGAGCAGCGGACGCTGATGTGCCATGCATTCGAGCAGACGAAGGCACGACCGGTACACCTGTTGGCCCATCGCGAGGCCGTCCAGGTAGCGGGTGCGCTCCATGTACTCCACCGGAAGGTGCAGCGCGAGAAGCGTCCCGACGTATGGAAGCAGATCGTCGACGCCCGCAGGAAAGAGGAAGCCCACCCCCGATCGCAACCGCTCCCAGGCGATGTCCTCTGGATCATCCTCGCCGATGCCGAAGTGCCGCCGGATCGCCTCGCGAAATGGCCAGTAGCTAATGGCTCGGCCGAACGACAGGCAACTCCCCTCGAAGCAGTCGAAGCCTCGTTCGTGGGCCATCCGGACGGCCTCCGCCGCCAATCGAGACTTGCCCAGCCCGGGCTCCGCGACAAGCGTGAGGATCGCGCCTTCGTGCTCGGCGAGGCGATCGATCCGGTTGCGGATCGCCGACAGCTCGGCGTCACGCCCCACTATCGGTGTTGGCTCAGCCCCCTCCGCCCCCACTGTCCCTGAGCGTGACTCGCGCCACTCGCGGTGTGCGGCGACCGCGCGAAATACGGGCAGCGGCTCGGTCTTGCCCTTGAGCGTGCGCGGTCCCAGCGCCTCGAACTCTACCCACCGCAAAGTGGCCCGCCAGACGCTTTCACTCGCGAGCACCGTCCCGGGTTCCGCGAGACCCTGTAACCGTGCCGCGACGTTGGTCGTGTCGCCGATAGCCGTGTAGTCCATTCGAAGGTTGTCGCCAAT